>JADMIO010980236.1_pt1 | contig 43416 bp, 54 predicted proteins | sample 8958161 | NCBI WGS metagenome assembly JADMIO01 (sample SAMN16585339, study PRJNA669376) | soil metagenome | isolation source: Crop rotation soil | place: USA: Cullars Rotation, Alabama | collected 2011
GCGACTTCAAGTCACGTGAATTCCAAGCTTCGGATCCCACTGTGCTGGAAAGCCGCTCGTCGAGGGCTTCGGCACGGCGGAGGTCGTCGTCGACCTGTCGGACGAGCCGGTGCTCGGGCCGGTGGAGCGCTTCGCGTGGGCGTCGCGCGCACTCGCGGCGGGGCTTCCCTACATCGGGGCGGACTTTCGGTTCGACCCGCCGGAGCTCGAGCCGTTCGAGCTGCCGTCGATCTCGGTGATCGGCACCGGAAAGCGCGTCGGCAAGACGGCGGTCACGACACATCTCGCGCGGCTGTTCGCGCTCGACCGCAGCGTCGTCGTCGTGGCGATGGGCCGAGGCGGACCGCCGGACCCGGAGCTCGTCGAAACGCCGCCGACGGTCGAGGAGCTCGTTGCCCGCTCCGCGGCTGGGCGTCATGCGGCCTCCGACCACCTCGAGATCGCCGCGCTCGCGGGTGTGCCGACGATCGGCTGCCGCCGGGCCGGCGGCGGCCTCGCAGGCGGCGTGGCGGTGTCGAACGTCGCCGAGGGGGCCCGCTTGGCGGCGGAGCTTCGTCCCGACCTCGTGCTCTTCGACGGCAGCGGCGCGTCGATCCCGCCGGTTGCCACGTCGCGGCGCGTCCTCGTCACGGGCCGCGCAGACCGCGATCCATATCTCGACACCTACCGGCGTCTCATCTCCGACGTCGTCGTCGAGCGGCCGGTGCTCCGGCTTCGACCCACCGAGCCTCTCGAAGGGCGCGTCGCGGTGTTCAGCGCAGGGGCGACCGACGTGTCGCACCTCGACGCCGACATCGTCCACGTCTCGCCGAACTTGTCGAACCGCACGCTTCTGCGCGACGATCTCGTCGATGCCGACACGTATCTCGTCGAGGTGAAGGCGGCCGGGATCGACGTCGTCGCGACGCACGCGCTCGAACGCGGCATTCGCGTCGTGCTTGCGGGCAACGACGTCGAGGTCGACGACGAGGCAATGCTCGCGCTTGCCCCGATCGGAGTCGGCTGATGTCGCAGCCGCGCCGGTCCGAGCCGCTTCCGCTCGGCAACGACGACCTGCCGTACTCGAAAGGGTTGATGGCGCGCGCGCTGATCGCGACGGGCGTCCCCGCCGACCAGGCGTACGGCCTCGCCCGGCGGATCGAGCTCGACCTCGCCGAGGCGGGGGAGTCCGCAGCAACGATCGAGCGCCTCGACGTCCTCGCGCGCGAGGTGCTCGGCGAGACCAAGGGTGAGCGCGCGGTCGACCGGCTTCGCCGGCTGTCCGACCTGCAGCAGCTCGACGTGCCGGTGATCGTCATGATCGGCGGATCCACGGGGACGGGGAAGTCGACGGTCGCCGTCGAGGTCGCCCACCGGCTCGGGATCAACCGCGTCGCATCGACCGACTTCATCCGGCAGACGATGCGGGCGTTCTTCTCGCCGGAGTTCATGCCGACGATCCACTACTCGAGCTTCGAGGCGGGCAAGGCGCTCGACGAAGAGGTCACCGGCGACCCGACGGTGGTCGGCTTCGTCGAGCAGTGCCGCCACGTCTGCGTCGGCGTCGACGCCGCGCTGCACCGCTCGCTCACGGAAGGCTGGTCGATGGTGCTCGAGGGCGTCCACCTCGTCCCGGGCCTCGTCCCACGGATGCTCGACGGCGCCCTCGTCGTCCACGTCGTGCTCGAGATCGCCGACGAAGACGTCCACCGTCTCCACTTCCACGTGCGCGACGGCGCCACTGGAGGCAACCGCGCGATGGACAAGTACCTGGAGCGGATCGAGGACATCCGCCGGATCCAGACGTACATTTCGGGGCGGGCCAGGCGCGAGGGGGTCACTGTGGTCGAGAATGCGAATGTGGACCGGGCGATCGACAGCGTGATGGGGCTCGTGATGGATGCGGCGGAGCGTTTCCGGGAGGCGTCATGACGCAGGTGGAGGAGTCCGTGCCCGAGCCCGTCCAGGTCGAGGAGCAGCGCCCGCCCTGCCAGTGCGAGACGTTCTCGCGCGTGACCGAGCGCGCGGCGCTCGCGGGTGCGCGCTGGCTCGGCCGCGCCGACAAGGAGGCCGCGGAGGAGGCGTCGTTCACCGCCGCGCGGCAGGCACTCGACCAGATGCCGATCAGCGGCAAGGTCGTGATCGGCGCGCACGAGGACGCCGAGCAGCTCGCGGCCGGGACGGTGATCGGTGCGGGCGGCGAGGAGTTCGACCTCGCGCTCGACCCGCTCGAAGGTCGTGCGGTGGTGGCTCGCGGCGGCACGAACGCGATCTCGATGATCGCCGCGGCGCCGCGCGGCTCGATGCCGTCGCTGCCCGACATGTACATGCGCAAGATGGCGGTCGGTCCGCGCTCGCGTGGCCAGATCGACCTCAAGCGCCCGGTCGCGGACAACGTCCGCGCGATCGCCTCGGCCTACGACCGGATGGTCAACGACATCACCGCGATCGTTCTCGACCGGCCGCGGCACCACGACCTGATCGAGGAGATCCGGGCGGCCGGGGCTCGGATCAAGTTGATCCAGGACGGCGACGTCACCGCGTCGATCAGCGCAGCGGTTCGCGGCACGAACGACCATCTCGCGATCGGGATCGGCGGCACCCGCCAGGCGGTGCTCGCCGCGGCAGCGCTTCGCTGCCTCGGCGGGGAGCTGCAGGCGCAGCTGTGGCCGACGCGCCGCGCGGAGATCGAAGAGGCGCGCGCTCATGGGATCGCCGACCCGGATCGCGTCTTCACGATCGACGACCTTGCGCCGCAGGAGGTGATCGTGGTCGCCACCGGGGTGTCGAACGGCGATCTGCTGCGGGGCGTCCGCTTCCTCGCCGACTCTGCGCGCACCCACTCGCTGGTCATGTGCACCCGTTGCAACTGGGTGCGGTTCGTCGACAGCATCCACTTCTTCGCCCGGGAACGCCGCGAAGAGATCCGTCTGAGCTAACGTGGCTCCCATGGCTACCGAAGCGGACGTCGTCGAAGCGCTGCGCGAGGTCGAGGATCCCGAGCTCGGGATGGACATCGTCGAGCTCGGTCTCTTCTACAGCGCAGAGGTCGAGGGCCCGAAGGTCAAGGTGCAGTACACGCTGACCTCGATGGGCTGCCCGGCGGGCGCGATGATCCAGGAGGACATCGAGCGTGTCGTCCGCCAGATCCCCGGGGTCGAGGACGTCGAGAGCGAGCTGACGTTCGATCCGCCGTGGACGCCGGATCGCATGTCCGACGACGCCAAGTTCATTCTCGGCTTCGGCTAGGCCTCTTTAGCGACCCCGCAGGCATGAGCGGCGAACGTCCTGGCGACGAACTGATTCCCGACGCGAATCTCGTCTTCGACCGGTCGCGAACGATTCCCGCGGCCGCCGATGCAGTCTGGCCGTGGTTGCTCCAGCTGGGAAAGCAGCGCGCCGGGTGGTACATGCCGAGAGCCGTCGAGCGCCTGGTGCCACGCCGCCGGCGGGCGTCGCGCCGGCTCGAAGATCGCTGGCACGGCTTGGGCGTCGGCGACCGGATACCCGACTACGGCGGCCGCAATGCGCACCTCGAGGTCGTTCGGATCGAGCCTCCACACCTGCTCGTCTATCGAGATGAGCGCCGCGGCGCGCCGTTCACGTGGGCGATCTCCCTCACGCCGCGCGAGGGCAACGCGACGGATGTTCAGCTTCGCTTTCGCGGACGCATGCGGAGCACCGGGTTGAAACGGCGGGCCTTGCGCGCAACGGGACATGCTCTCGATGCACTCTCCGGCGAGCTGATGCTGCGCGGGCTCGAGGAACGGGTGACTGACGCGTGATCCACCGCCACGAGGCCCGCGCGCCGCTCATCGCGCTGTCGTTCGACGACGGCCCGTCGCTCTGGACGGAACAGATCCTCGACCTGCTCGCGGCGAACGGCGCGAAGGCGACGTTCTTCGTCTGCGGTGTCGCGATCGAAGGCCGCGAGGACACGCTGCGGCGGTGTGTGGCGGAAGGTCACGAGGTCGCGAACCACACCCACACGCATCCCGAGCTGCGAGAGCTCGACCGCGCGGCCATCGTCACAGAGCTCGAGGCGGCGAGCGCGGCGATCGAGTCGGCGACCGGCAAGCGGCCGGTGCACTTTCGCCCGCCGTACTTCGAATCGAGCGATGATGTCGAGGAGATCTCGCGGGAGCTCGGTCTCGGGGAGCCGATCGGTGCGGATGCGTGGACGGCGGACTGGGACCAGGAGCCGGCCGAGCAGATGCTCGCCGCGATTGCCGCGAAGTGCCGTGCCGGCTCGATCATCGACCTGCACGACGCGGTGCCGCCGCAGGATCGCGCGCCCACCCCGCCGACGCGCGACGAGACCGTTCGCACCGTGAGCCTGTTGCTGCCGTGGCTCGCGGAGCAGGGCCTGGCGTCCGTGACGGTCTCCGAGCTGCTGCGCGCCTAGGGGATCGAGAGCACGATCTTCCCGAGTTGCTCGCCGGCCTCGAGCCGCTCGTGCGCCGCGCGGGCATCCGCAAGAGGGAACACACTGTCGACGACCGGGCGGATGCGTCCCGCCGCGATCAGGTCGTAGACGCCCTGGAAGTCGTCGGGCGTCCCCATCGTCGAGCCGAGGATCGACAGCTGCTTCCACCAGATGCGGTGAAGCGCGGCCGGCGGGTTCGGGCCGGTCGTCGCGCCGCACACGACGACGCGACCTTCGGGCCGCGCGGCGTCGAGCGTGCGCTTCCATGTCGCGTCGCCGACGTCGTCGACGACGATGTGTGCGCCGTCGCCCGTCGTCTCCTTCACCACGGCGACCACGTCGTCCGTCTCGTGGTTGACGGTCGCGTCGGCGCCGAGCTGTCGCGCTTGCTCGAGCTTCGCGTCGCTCGACGACGTCACGATCGCCTTCGCACCGAACGCCTTCGCGATCGCGAGCGCGGCTGTCGCGACGCCGCCGCCGATGCCCCAGATGAGGACCCACTCACCTTCTCGCACCTGGGCGCGCGTGACGAGCATCCTGTACGCCGTCTCGAACACGAGCGGGAACGCGGCCGCTTCCTCGAACGTGAGGTCGCCGGGGATGGGGTGCACGTAGTCGCGCGGGACGGCGATCAGCTCGGCGTGCGTCCCGTCGCGGGTCTCGCCGATGATGTGCGTGCGGCCGTTCTCGACGATTCCCGGGTTGATCACGACGCGCTCGTCCGTGCCTGCGATCACTCCCGCGCCGTCGGCGCCGAGGATGCGCGGCTTCGGCACCGAGGGCAGGCCCTTGCGGATCCAGACGTCGAGGTGGTTCATCGACGCCGCCCGCAGCTCGACGAGCACCTGCCCGTCTGCCGCCACCGGATCGTCGACGTCCTCGTACCGCAGAACCTCGGGGCCGCCGTCCTCGTGAATGCGGATCGCCTTCATGCGGGCAGAATCCTCGCATGCGCACGGAGGTCGTCCGCCGCCTAGGCGAAGAACTGGGCCTCGACGCCGTCGGGGTCGCGCGGGCGGAGGCATACACGGAAACCGAGCGCCACATTCGCGAGCGTCGTGCGCGGGGGCTGTTCGCCGACATGCGCTTCACCATGGCGCGGCCCGAGGAGTCGTGTCATCCGGAGACGCTGCTCCCCGGCGCGCGCAGCGTCGTCTCGGCCGCGCTCTGCTACTGGCGACCGGAGGCGCCGCTCGAGCCCGGTGAGGGCCGGCTGCCGCGGTACACATGGGAAGACGGGTATGCCGAGCTGCGCGAGAAGCTCGATGCGATCGGTCGGCACCTGGGCGGGCGCTATCGCGTCCTCGTGGATGCGAACCAGCACGTCGACAGGGAAGCGGCCGCGCGCTCCGGCGTCGGCTTCTACGGAAAGAACACGATGGTGATCACGCGCCGTCACGGCTCGTGGGTCGTCCTCGGGACGCTCGTCACGGATCAGGAGCTCGAGCCGACGCCGCCGGTCGACGCCGGCTGCGGGTCGTGCACGCTTTGCATTGATGCATGCCCGACGCATGCGCTCGACGATCCCGGCACGCTCGACGCGACACGCTGCCTCTCCTACTGGACGCAGGCACCGTCGGCGATCCCCGCCGATTACCGCGCGGAGCTCGGGTCGCAGGTGTACGGGTGCGACATCTGTCAGGACGTGTGCCCGTGGAACCGCGGCATCGAGAAGCGACGTGCAGGAGAGCCGGCCGGCGATGGGCACGTCGATCTCGTTGCGTGGCTGGAGTCCGACGGACGTGCGCTCGTCTCCGCATATGACCGCTTGTACGTCCCAAGGAACGATCCGCGCTGGCTGCGCCGGAACGCGGCGGTCGCGCTCGGGAACGTCGGTGGTGCAGAGCACGTGCCGGCGCTCGAGCGGGTGGCGGCGGGCGAGGACGAGCTGGTCGCCGAGCATGCGCGCTGGGCGATCGAGCAGATCGCTAGCCGCGCGTGATGTGCGTCCCGCCGACCCAGCGGTCGATCCCGAGCAGCTCCACCCGGTTCGCCTCGCCGCGGAGAACGCGCTCGCCGGTGTCGGTCACGCGGAGGTCGAGCCGCATGAACGCCTGACCGTCCCCCAGAGGCGGAGGCGGTGGAAGCGCACTGCCGTTTCCTTCGACGAGACGATTGTCGCCTTGCCCGAGCGCGGACAAGGTGCGGAAGAACCACGTGTCGCCGACGAACGGCGCGTCTTCGCGGCGCTGCGAAGCGACGAACGCGGCCGGGGCGGTCCGCGCCCCGGCGGCGATCGCCTCGAGCGCGAGCCGCTCTGTCCGTGACAGCCCGTCGCCCGGCGCCGGCAGCTCCTCGAGCAGTCGTCTCAGTGCCGGTGCGAGGAATGGAAGCTGCACGTGGTCGTCGTCCGCAAGCGCGGCGATCGCGGTCGGCTCGGGCTCGCAGAGCGCCGACCAGGCGGTTGCGGCGAGCTCGAGCGCCTCGGGTGTCGTGCGGCTGCGCGAGGGCCACAGGGTCTCGAGCTCGTCCGCGGTCAACTCGCCCAGGCCGGCGAAGGACGGCTTGCCGGGGAACGAGCCGATCACGATCCACTCGGGTGCCGCGTCCACGCTTCGCGCGAGTGTCAGCGCATCGATCAACTGCAGCTGGTCGTACAGGTCGTGCTCGAACCAGAGCACCACAGGCGTGTCGTCGCGTAGCGCCTCGAGCAGCTGCCCGTCGCGGCGCTCGAGCAACGAGCACAGGGCGGGCTCGTTGCCCCATCCGCACTCGGCGAGGAACTGCGCACGCCGGCGAAGCAGCTGGGGACGGGGGAGTGCTTCGACCGGACCCTCGTGCAGCACGTCCTGCCATGGGAGGACCGCGCCGCCCAACCTCGTCCGACGCAGCGTGTTGGCGGCGCTCTCGCCGTTCGTGACATGCAGGAGGTTCATGCGCGCGGTGGTCAGGTACGACCGAAGCCTGGTGCGGTTCAGCCGGCGCCGTCGGAAGCGGCGGGCACAGGGACCTGCTTCTCGACGACCAGGTACGTCGGTTCCCGCCGAACGACACGTTCGATCGCCTCGAGCTCATGTCCGGGGAGGACGAGGAAGTAGGTCGGTTCCCCGCGAATCTCGCGGTAGTCGGCGTCGCTGAGCGTGATCGTCTCGAAGCACTCCGAGTTCGCGCATTCGCAGATGTAGTCGGTTCCGCCGGGTCTCGGCGAGCGGACGTCGTGGATGCGTTCGTTCACCTCCCGAAAAAGCGCTTCGTTGTGGGCGAGCTTCCGGGCGGTGAGGTCGTCCACCTGCGCCTAGTTTGAACCTTTCGTCGACCGGGGCATAGGTCAAGTGTCAAAAGGTTTATTTCCGTCGCTCGGGGCTGGAGAGCGGACGCGTTCAGATGGGGTCAGGAGCAGTAACGTCAGAATCGCTGCGGCGGCTCGAAGCTTCCGCTTTGGAACGACCGATGCCGTGCCCTTCCTCTGCGAGTGCGCCGACCCGGACTGCCAGGACTTCGTGCCGGTAGCCCTGGACGCCTACTACGAGCTCCTCGACATGCGCCGGTGGCTACTTTCCGCCGGCCACGTGGCAGACACACTCGAACCGCCTCGGTCAGCTCACGGGTGACGACGTGGACGGGTCAGCCGTCCCACGTTTCGAGGCGCCCGCGGATCGACTCGACGGCGGCATCCCAGATCCGGCGTTCGTCTTCCGGGGGCCGCTGGTACAGCCCGCCGAACGATCCGTCGCCGAGGGCCTCCCGCCACGTCGTCGGATTGCCGTCCTCGGGCCACACGACCGGCGCCTTGCGTCCAGCGGGCATCTCGACGCCTCGAAGGCGCGTCCACGGAAAGTTCTCCGACCACGACGCGTGGTCGTAGTCGGGATCGATCGAGGCAGCGATCTCGTCGGGCCGTCCGTCCCAGAGCTCGTGCCAGAGAACCTGAGTGGCGGGCCGCTGATCTGCCCACGCGCGACCGGGCTTCGTGTTCCCGCCGTGACCGTTCACGACCAGAATCCGCATGAACCCCTGGCCGACGAGCGAATCGACGACGTCGGAGAGAAGGCCGATGAGCGTCGACTCTCGAAGCGTGGGGCTGCCCGGATACGCGGTGAAGCCGTTCACTCCGTACGGCAGCACCGGCAGTACCGGGACGCCGAGTGGCTCCGCGGCTTCAACCGAGGCGCGCTCGGCCAGGATGTTGTCGGTCTCGAGTGAGAGATACGCGTGCTGCTCGGTCGAGCCGACCGGCAGCACGATGCGGTCGTCTGCGTGCAGATAGTCCTCGAGCTGCATCCAGTTGAGGTCGCGAATCCTCACGATGACGTGGACGCTAGCTGTCGCGCTGAACGGTATACAGTCGCTCGTCGTGCACCTCGTCGTCAATCACCTTCGTCTGCGTGACCCGGTGGCGGACACAACCGTTCAGGCAGCGCAGGAAGGCATGCGGCTTGTCGTCGAGGCAGGCGCCCTGTCCGCTCGCGTGGTGATGGTCGACGACAGGCACCTGATCTTGATCCTCGACTTCGCCGACGCTGACGACGCGGATCGCATCGCCCGCGACGTTGGCGGCCCGTGGATGAGAGAGCACATCAGGCCGCTCCTGGCCCACGACACTGAGCGCAGCGTCGGCGAAGTGATCGCCTCGGCTGATGCCCGAGACGTCTGAGTCGCGGTTACCCGATCTGGCGGAGGTCGGTGCCGTCGGCGCCCACCACCCAGACCTGCGCCGCCGGCGGCCTGCCCTTGCCGTGCAGCGCCATGAAGACGAGCTGCGTGCCGTCGGGCGACCACTGCGGCCGGTTCCAGCTGTTGTTCGTCACGTAGTGCAGCGACGTGTTCGCCCAGAGGATGCGCCGACGGCCCGCCGTGTCGACCGTGACGAGGCGCCCGAATCCCGGGGTCGTCGTGTACGCGAGGAGCTTGGACGTGGGTGACCAGGCGAACGAGCCGTACTTCGGCACCTTCGCGATCAGACGGCTCGTGCCGCCGTGCGTGGAGATGATGCGCAGACCGCCGGCGCCGGCAAACGCAATCCACTTTCCGTCCGGCGACCACTGCACGTTCGTCGCGCCCTTCGGAAGCCTGGTGGCGCCGATCAGGCCGCTTTGCGTGAGAGGCACCGGGGTGCTGCGGCCGACGCGCACGGCCATCAGCGTCGGCGGAGGCACGCGGCCGCCGTCGGGATCGAACTTCTGTCGTGAGAACACGAGCAGCGTGCCGTCGGGCGAGAACCCGTCGATCGTGTCGGTCATCGTCTTCGGTTTCGCGACGACCACCGGCTTGCCGCCTCGTACGTTCACGAAAGCGATCGCGTCCGCCGCGTGTCCGCAGCCGCAGCCGTAGTCGACTGCCGCCGTCGCGCCGTTCGGCGACAGGATGAACCACGGCGTGTCACCGAACAGTTTCTTCGGCTTGCCGCCGTCTGCGGGGACGGAGAAGAGTCGATAGTTCGACTCGAAGACGATGCGGTCGCCGGCGGCCCAGAATGACGTCCCGCAACAGCTGTCGTTGATCGGGAACAGCCGGTGGACATCGGAGCCGTCGGCAGCCGCGGTCTCGATCGCCCCGCCCGCCGGGCCTTGCACGGAGTAGGCGATGCGCGTCCCGTCCCGCGACCACGTCGGGTCGGCGTGGTCGAGCGCGGACGTCGCTCCGCCAGAGCCACCAAGAGCGAGAGCGGCGAGAAGCCCCACGAGCGCGACGGCGCTGCGCATGCAGCGGACGGTACGGCAGAGATGTCAGGAAAGAGACAGCACGTCGTAAGTCAGGAGTGCGCGCACTGCCGAGAGCGCAGGTCGTTCCCGACGGCTCACCCCAGCCCCGACGGTGCCTGCCGAGCGAGGCGACGGCGGATAGACACACCCGCTGCCGCGATTCCACCGAGCACGATCCCGATCACATTCGTCTGCACGCAGGTGCGACAGGTGTTACAGCAGGCCGTCGCCATGGGAGCGTGCTCCCCGTACCGTGCGGCAGCCTGAGACACACGCATCGTTGCGATCTGCTTCACGAACGCAGTCTAGAGTCGGCATCAGGCGAAGATGGTGGAATCTCCACGTTCGAGTAGTACGCCGCTGTGAACGGAAACGCTTCTGTCAGCCAGTGTCGAAGTGCGAGGTAGAGCTTCTCGTAGAACCCGTGCTCGTAGGCCTCCGTCGTCACCCACCAGCTGACGTCGACGTCGTAGTGCACGAGCGCCGCGTCGAGCGGCGTGCGGCGCCCCATCGGGTAGAGGTAGCAACAGCCGAGGTAGCCGCCGTCCTGGTCGCGGACGACGTAGGCGAAAGAGGTGCCGTCCCGGAACTCGAGCTCGTGCCAGACCAGGTCGACGTAGTTGTATTCCTCGGTGACCGGTTCGGTCGGCCAACCGCCGCCCCGCGTCTGGTTGATCAGCGCGATCGAGGCGTTGATGCCGGCGACGTCATCTTCGAGATCGGCTCTCGTGAGTGCAGTGATCACGATGTCCTCGTACGCCAGCCGCGTCGGGATCGTGAATCCGGGTGGCAGCTGAAGCTTCTTGATGAAGTGCTCGTATTCCATCTTCGGCCCCGTTTGGATCAGACGAACTGCCAGCGTGTTTGGCTGAACTGCTCACCCCTGGCGAAGCCGAGTGCGGTAGTGGGGGTGACGCGGTAGATCGGTGTCTCACCGCGTCGAATCGAGTCGGAGAGACCAAACCACGTGCCCTCCGGCGAGGTCATGTGCGCACCGTACTTCGACTCGTAGGTTCCGGCGACCTCTTCGAGCTCTGCTCCGTCGCCGACCTTCGCGGCCCGCCCTTCGACCACGACATCGAGGTTCTTCTCGAGCGTGTTGCGGCCTGTCGTGAGGATGCAGTGCTGATTCTGCTCGAGGTTCTTCGCCTTGCGCTCGTCCGACCCGGTGCAGAAGTACAACGCGTCGCCGCACCAGACGGCGAGCAGAGGAGTCACGTGCGGCCGACCGTCCGGCCGCACCGTCGTGAGCCAGAACACCTCTGCTTCCTCGAGGTACCTCCGTCCCTCCGCCCAGTCGGTCGGACGCGCGCCGCCACTGCTGAACCTGGCGTTGATCTCCGTCACTGGTTTCATCGGTTCCTCCCTCTCTCGGCGTCACGTGTACGACGACGCAGCGTGTCCGAATTCATCGGACTACCGTGTGCCCGTTAACCGGCGATGAGTTCTCCTCGGTCTGGGAGTCTCTTGAACGTCCTTTCCCAAACGGCCCCAGGAGGCGGATTGAAACTTCTTCTCACGTCGGGTGGCATCAAGAACGCGAGCATCCGTGAAGCCCTGGTCGAGCTCCTCGGAAAGCCGATCGCCGAGTCGACGGCCCTCTTCATCCCGACGGGGATCTACCCGTTTCCCGGCGGTGCCGGAATGGCATGGAAGGCGATCTCCGGGAACACGGAAAGCCCGTTGTGCGACCTGGGCTGGAATCCCTCGGCGTCCTCGAGCTCACCTGACGATCCAGCGTGAGAGCTGGGTTCCTGCGCTCCGTGAGACCGACGCATTGCTCGTCTGGGGCGGCGACGTTCTCTACCTGCGTCACTGGATGCAGGCGTCGGGGCTCGCCGACCTCTTGCCGAGCCTGAGGGACACGGTCTACGTCGGCGTGAGCGCGGGCAGCATCGTCCTCACGCCGTACAACTGCGATGCCGAGTTCGACCTCCAGTTCGTCCCTGAGGGCAGCGACATGGGCGAGGACGCGGCCGCGGGGCTCCGGCTGGTCGATTTCGCGCTGCGGGTGCACCTGGACCGTGAGGGCTTCGACGACTCCACGCTGGCCGAGGTGGAGAAATGGGCGGCCGGGATCCCGGCCACGACGTACGCGATCGACGACGAGACCGCGATCAAGGTGACCGACGGGACGGTCGAGGTCGTCTCCGAGGGGAACTGGAAACGTCTGACGTCGGTGGTCGGTGAGCCATGACCGAATCCGTTCGCGAGGCAAAGGTGCAGAAGACCGAGGTGGGGGTGATCCCGCAGGGTGAGGGGTGGTTCGTTCTCAACGCGCGCGATGTCTCGTGGATCCGGAGCGAGGAGCGGGGGCAAGACACCGACTTCGAAGGCGGACAGGACTGGACTCAGCTGGGGTTCCGCATTCATGTGCTCATGCCCGGTCAGCGAAACGGGATGTATCACCGAGAGCGCAGCCAAGAGGACTTCCTGGTCGTGGTCGGCGAATGCCTGCTCGTGATCGAAGGCGAGGAGCGCCGCCTGAAGGCGTGGGACTTCGTCCATTGCCCGCCCTGGACTCACCACGTCTTCATCGGCGCCGGTGACGGCCCGTGCGTCATCGTCATGACCGGGAGCCGGGCGGGCGGCTTCGAGGTCGTCTATCCGGTGAGCGAGGCTGCCGCGAAGCACGGCGCGAGCGTGCTCGAGGAGACATCAAAGCCGGCTGAGGCCTACGCTCGGTCGGGACCCGAGGAGCGGACGGCGTACCGCGAGGGATGGCTGCCGTGACGTCCGCGCGGGGCGCTGTTGATCCGAGCGTGTGGGAGGATGGCGCTCCCAACCAAAATCGGAGCGAGATGCCAAGCGCCAGAGACGTGATCCTCAAGCACATCGATGCGGTCAACGCCCGTGACCGCGACGCAGATCCGTGGGCGGTCGACGCAGAGATGACCGCGCCCGGTGCCCAGGTCAGCGGCCGCGAGAATGTCATCGGGTTCATCGGCGTGTTCCAGGGTGCGTTCCCGGACCTTCGTCTCGAGATCACGACGCTCGTCACCGAGGGGGCGGGCGCAGCAGCCGAAGGGATTCTCAGCGGCACCCACGACGGTGTGCTTCCCAGCCCGAACGGCGATATCGCGCCGACGGGCCGCGCCGTGGCGCTTCCCTGGGCGGCGGTCTACGTCACCGACGGTGACACGCTGAAGTCCGAGCACCTGTTCTTCGACCAGATGGACTTCCTCGGCCAACTCGGCCTCCTGCCCAACTAAAGCCCGTAGCGTAGGCAGCGTGGAGACTGCGATCGAGACGAGGGGGTTGGTCAAGCGGTTCGGAGATCGCGCGGCGGTCGACGGCGTGGACCTCGTCGTGCCGCAGGGAACGGCTTTCGGATTCCTCGGCCCAAACGGGGCCGGCAAGACGACGTTGATTCGGACGCTGGTCGGGTTGACTCGACCAACGTCGGGCGACATCGAGCTGCTCGGTCTTCCGCAGCCGCAGAAGCGGCGTGAGGCGCTCGCGCGCGTGGGGGCGATCGTCGAGGAGCCACGGTTCCACCCGCATCTGACCGGTCGGGAGAATCTGCAGATCGTCGCTGCGGCGCGGGATCGAGAAGCGGACGGCCGCATTCCCGGAGCGCTCGAGCGTGTCGGGCTCACGCACCGCGCCGGCGACCGGGTCAAGACGTACTCGCTCGGCATGCGCCAGAGGTTGGGGATTGCCCGCTGCCTGCTCGCCGACCCTGCGTTGTTGATCCTCGACGAGCCGATGAACGGCCTCGATCCGGCGGGCATCCTCGAGATGCGGCACCTGATCCGCGCATTTGTCGACGAAGGTCGAACGGTCTTTCTCTCGTCGCACCTCCTGGACGAGGTCGAGAAGACGTGTGACCACATCGCGATCGTCGACCGGGGACGGGTGATCCTCCAGGGGCCGGTGGCGGAAGTCGCCTCGAGCGGTCAGCCGACGCTCTTGATCGCCGTCGACGATCTCGAAGCGACGCGTTCGCTTCTCTCGCGCGACCCACGCGTGACCCACGTCGAGGTCGAGGGCGCCGACCTGCGGCTCACGTTGGCCGACGGGCTCGATCCGGCCGAGGTGAACTACGCACTGGTCAGCGCCGGCATTCGGGTCTCCCGGCTCGAGCCGGCACGCGCCACACTGGAAGAGAAGTTCCTCGCCGTCACCTCTCGGCTCGAGGCGAACGAGTGATGCGCCTCGTCAACGCCGAGATCCTCAAGCTCGTCCGTCGCCGCGGCACCATGATCTGGTGCCTTCTGCTCACGGTCGGCTCCGTGATCGTGACGGAGGCGATCCTTCTCGTCCTGCATGCAGCGAACAGCGCGAAGCACGGGCCTGCGGGCGGCACGACGAACCTCGACCACCTGGTGTTCGTCATCGGCGGGCTGGGAACGGTGGCGTCGATCCTGCTCGGCGCGGCTGCCGGAACCCAGGACGTCTCGGCCGGCGTGTTCCGGGATCTGGTCGTCACGGGCAGGTCTCGCAAGACGCTCTTCAACGTCCGCTACCCGGGCACCCTCATCGTCTTCTTGCCGATGCTCGCAGCTGCGTTCGGCATTGCCCTTGCGTGCTGCTACGGGTTCGCCTCCGGCCTCGCGACGCCGTCCGGCGGGACCGTGGGTCGGTATGCCGCCTACCTCGCCGGCGTCACGATCGTCAACATCGCGGTTGCACTCGGGCTCGCTGCGTTCGCATCCTCGCGGGTCGTCGTCGGCGTGCTGATCGCGTGGGTCGCGATCGTCGCGCCGCTGCTTCAGAGCATCACGAGCCTGGGCAGCGTTCGCGAGCTCAGCTACGTCGCCGCCGCCATCTCGCTTCTGCCGGACACCGCCGACGCGGGCAGCCGCGTGCCCATGAGCACGTCGACCGCTGTCGCGGTGTTCATCGGCTGGGTGGCTGCCTTCCTCCTCGCCGGGCGATGGTGGACGGAGCGGAGGTCGGCCTGAGGGTTGCTCGCGCGGCTCGTGACATTCGTCGACGTCGACGACGTATCCGACTCGCAGCTCTCGTTCTCGGCGAGGCACGATGCCCTCCTGACCGACGGTCGCCGGATCGTCCTGCTCGACGACCGAGGCTGGAGCCAGTCCCGGATCCTCGTGTTCAGCAAGGGCGAGGTTCCGCCGCCGGCCGAACCGTCATCGCCGTGGGAAGGCGTCACGCGTGCGCGCATCGAGGAGAACGCCCGGATAGTGGTGGGGCCCGATGCCGCGTACGCGGCGTACACGCAGGACGAGATGGATGACGCTCACTGGAGACATCTCTCAGGCGCCCTCGCCGAGCACGGCGTACAGGTCGATGCAGACGAGCTCGCGGCGTTGCCGCACCAGGTCGAGTTGAGCGACCGTCTTGTGATTCGGCTCTCGGAGTGAAGGTGCCAGGCGCGTGTGCCAGGCACCTTGGTGACGCCCCTCGCAAGTCACTCAGTGTGCGCTGACTCGCCTCGCTTCCTTCTCCATCCGCGCCAAGCGCGTGTAGTAGTCCGGGAACTCATTCAAGTGAGCGAGCGCGATCTTTCCCGTCATCACCGGATCACCGCCCGTGACATTCGTGGCGGGATCGTGAAGCCCGTGTTCGAGTTCGACGTCCATACCAGTGCGGAACTGCTCGACATCGAAGGGAGCTGAAGCCCAGTCGATCCCGATCACGGTTCCGACCTCCCGAGCCTCGTGGCTCGTGAAAGTCACTCGTATTGTCATGACCGTTCTTCCTGTCTCGGTGCGAACGGACATCGCGCCTCGTTGCCTCCAAGGGGATCACCCCCTCCGCGCCAAGTAATCAGGGAAACCACTCAGGGCCTGCGCCAGTGTTCCGCAATGACGCCTGAGGGGTAGAACGCCCGACGTTGACCGTCAAGCGCATCAAGCCGAACATCCTGTCGGAGCGGTTCGACGAGAGTCGGTCGTTCTACACGAACGTGATCGGCCTCGACGGGGGCGACGGCCTCGACTGGATCCTCTTCTTCGGGACGGATCAGCGCGAAGTCCAGCTGAGCGTCATGAAGCTCGACATCAAGGCACACGTTCATCCCGACGTATCCATCGAGGTCGATGACGTGGATGACGTCTATGACCGAGCAAGAAGCGCAGGCGCCGAAATCGTCTACCCCATCACCGACGAGGAATGGGGACTCCGTAGGTTCTTCGTCCGCGACCCGAACGGCGCGATCATCAACGTCACCGAGCATCGGGACTAGGTGAGCTGCTCGCGGCGCGAAAGGGGTGTCTGACACTCTCGGTGTCAGACACCAGTCCGACTGCAGGGGCGGGTCGTCAAAGCGAACCGCATCCGCTGCGCCAGTGGTCGCGAATGACGCGTGAGCTGCTCCCGGCGCGAAAGGGTGTCTGACACTCTCGGTGTCAGACACCAGTCCGTTTGCAGGAGCGGGTCGTTAGACCAACCGCAGTCGCATGCGCGAGCGTCCTTACGCCCGCACGCCGGCTACGTCTTGGCGCGGGCCGGGCGCATTTCCTGCGCAAGCTCGCGCGCGCGGTGGGCGACGCGGGCACGCAGGTCCTGCGGCTCGAGCACGATCGCTTCGCCGCGGTAGCTCACGACCTCGCCGACGACCCACTCGGCACTGCCCACGATCTTGTCCACGATCGCGGAGCCGTCGACCAGCGGACGCGCTCCCTTCTCGATCTCCCAGCGCGCGACGTTCGGCGAGTACCAGATGCGCGCCGTCGTGGCCGAGTGCAGCTCGGCCGGATCGAAACCCTCGCGCGGCTTGAACGACTTGCGGGAGACCGTCGCCTTGCGCATGCGGTCGAGGCGGTAGGAGCGCGCCTGGTCGCGCTCGATGTCCCACGTGTGCACGTACCAGTGCGGGAGCCGGCGCTCAATCGAGTACGGCTCGACCGTGCGCGTCACAACAGCTTGCTCCTCGGGCTTCAGGTACTCGATCTCGACGAGCCGGTGCGTGTCGATCGCCTGCGTCAGCTTGTCGACCAGCCCTTCTTCTTCGCCCACGTGAGGCGCCGGTGTCTGGGTGAGCTCGAACGCGCCGAACGTCTCCTCGAGCTTCGCGCGCACGCGGTCGAGCGGTGAGTGCGCACCCGCGGCGACCATCGGGCCGACGAACTCGAGCGCGAGCCTGATCGCACGCGCCTCGAGCGGCGTGAGCCGTGGGGGTCGGCGGAACGTGTCGCCGAAGAGCTCCTTGTCGACGTGCACCTCGTCGCCGTGCAGCTCGGCGTAGACGGCGTAGCAGCCACCGCCGAAGTTGACGAGGTTCAGAAGCGAGAGATGCTCTTCGAGTTGCTCTTCCGCAATCGAGAAGCGCTCGACGAGGTCACGCGCCGGGATGGTCGCCTCGCGTTCGTCTCCGCAGGCTGCGAGCAGGTACGCGAGCAGTGACTGCAGCACGCCGAAACGCTCGGGCGCGACGGGACCGGCGGGCCGTTCAGCGGCCGCGTCGACCTCTCCGGGCACGACCTCGGCAGCCGGCGTCGGCGGCGCGCCTTCGTGCGCAGCGCGCGCAGCGCGCGCGCCCTCGACGACGAGCCGGCGGAGCTCCGACGGCTCGAGCGGGATCGCGCGCCCGTCCTGGCGGAGGATCCAGCGGGCGAGCAAGTGCGACGACGCGTACTCGGTGACGAAGACGTCTCCTTCGACCCGGTTCCGCTCGCCGCCGAAGGCGCGCTCGACCCACCATGCGGTGTCCGGCGCGACCTCGACGCTCGCGTGGCCGACGATGTCACCGAACTGCCACTCCGCACGGCCGCGGTAGTGCTCCACGTCGAACTCGGGCGGCAACCGGAAATCGCGCTCACGGCGCGTGGCAAACCGGATGTCGGAACGGATACGCGAGACGCGGAACGTCCGGATGTCGTCCCGGTCGAGATCGTGGCCGATCACGTACCAGGAGCCGTTCTCGGGAAGGAGCGCATACGGGTTCAACGTGCGCTCCTCCTCGTGGTCGCGGTAGATCGACCAGTAGCGGAACTTCACCGTCCGCTGCTTCGAGATCGCTCCCTCGAGCTTCCCCAGGCGGCCCTGCAGCTCCGGCGAGTAGTCGGGGTCGCGCACCTCGACGCGCACTGCGGTTCCCGTCGGCGCGGCGGCGAGCGCACCCGCCGACCGGCCGAGAGCCAGGTTCTGCAGCGCCAGCCGCAGCGGCTCGGCGTACGCAAAGCGCCCTTCGAGGAGGAAGAAGCACGTCTGGAGAGCTGCGAGCTCTTCGTCGTCGAGCTCGAGCTCGGGGAGGAAGTAGCGCTCGGAACGAAGCGTGTACAGCTCTTCGCCGGTGAACTCGTCACGCTGCGAATCGAGCGGCACACCCAGTGCGACGAGCTCGGCGCGGTCGGAGTAGAAGCGTCGCGCGAACGCCTCGTCGCTCATCTCCTGATAGCCCTCGACGTTCGACTTGATGTCCCGCGCAGTCAGCGGACGGCGTTCCGCCATCAGGAACGCGACCAGCGAGAGCTGACGGATCAGCTTGTCCGTGTCGTGACTCAAGGAATGTCGAGCTTACAGCTAGGCCGCAGCTTTGCTGCGCTCGAGATGCTGATGCGACGGGCAATAGTCGCGGTTCGGAAGCGGCGTGCGCTGGCACGCCTTGCCCTTGCGCGTCGTTGCGCGGCAGCGCGCAACACCGCCGTCGAATGCACCTGCTTCGATCTGCTCCTCGACAAAACCCACCGCCGCGTCGACTCCCTGGCTCACCGCCCACGCAACCTGCGCCTGAACGGTGATCGGGAAGTAGCGGCGAATGTCCTGGAAGAGCGCCTTGTCGGGCTTCGCGAAGTAGTGCGGATCCTGCGCGAGCCGCTCCATCGTTCCCTCGCACGCCGCGAGGACTTCGCGACGGTACTCGAGGTGCGTATGGGGGTCGACGTAGGGGTCGATCAGATCCTTCACCGAGCGATAGATCGCTCGCGAGTATTGATACATACAGTGCTGAATGTGCAGGATCCGTTCGTCCATCAAAGTGGTCGTCGTTCCCTCGACTGTAGCCCCCAGCCCTTTAAGAAGCGGTAAATCTGTTGGTTCCGCTCGGCTTGCCGGACGACTTTACACGGTCAAGGGTGCTGTTACAAATGTCTCCAAATTGGTAAACGCGCTCGTGCTCCGAGACGCTGCATACCCAGGCCCACGGCGCCTTACACCTACCCGGGCTCAGCGGGCGATCTCGCGCGAGTACGCGCCCGGGAACCCGGCCTGGCGGGCAGTGCCGACGGCCGCGTCCGCCTCCGCCCTGGAGGCGTAGATGCCGGCGAAGACCACGTAGTACCCGGGCTGCAGGCTCGCGTAGGTGCTCGAGTCGACGACCCCGACCTGGTTCAGGCCCTTCTTCGCGGCGCTCGTCGCGGTCGCGAGGGCCTGGGGGTGGCCGAACGTCTTCGGGTAGGAGACGAGCACGATCGTCCAGCCGGTCTGGTTCGCCGGCCACACGGTCCGGCCGTTCCCCGGCGACGGGGCGCCCGGCTCGGGCGCCGTCGGGAGCTTCGAGGTGTCGACCTTGGTCGTCGGCGTCTGCCCTGTCCCGGCCTGCGTCACCGGCTCGCGGAGCGAGACACCTCCCGCCACCGTCTCGAAACCGCGGTGGCCGCCGTTCCGGTGCTCCGACACCGCGATCGCAGCAGCGGCACCGACCGCCGCGACGACGAGCGTCGCCAGCGAGACCCACATCCAGTCGCCGGGGTACCAGCCGATCCGGGTGATCCATCTGCGCCGCGCGGAGGCGAGCCGCCCGGAGACCGCGGGAAGCGCGTCGCCGCACTCGAGGCAGTAGTTCTGGTCGGGCGTGCGGGGCGCGCCGCACCGCGGGCAGACCCCCTCGGTCGCCGCGATCGCGAACCGCCGGTGACTGGAGGCCGACGTCGTCACGGCTTCGGCGCGGGCTCTATCACCGTCTGTTCGGCGGCGGTGGCGCTGAGGGAGCGGCCGCAGTTCGGGCAGAAGCTCGACCGGCGGAGGATCGGGGCGCCGCACTCGCAGCGCGCCACCTTGTGCGCTCCGTGCAGGAGCTGCTCGATCTCCCCGAGCCGGGCGTCGATGCCCACGACGATCGCCGCCCGTTCCTGCAGCAGGTCGTCGCGGAACCCGCCGCGACGGTACATCTCGACGAGGAGGCCGCCGAGGTCGCGCAGTGTGTCTTCGCGCGCCTTCAGGAGCGTGCGGCGCTCTCGGCGCAGCACGCCGGCGTGTGCCCGGCGCGGGGCGACACCGGCTGATCCGTTGGCGCGGCGGCGGAACACTCGGCTCGAGTGTAGATGCCCTCTCGGCGGCAGCTTTAAAGCTGGATGACGACCAGGCGCTCTTCGGTCATCTCGCGGACGGCCCAGGCCGGGCCCTCCCGCGTGTTGCCCGAGTCCTTCACCCCGCCGTACGGCATCTGGTCGGCGCGATACGTGGGCGCCTCGTTGACGGTCACGCCGCCGAACTCGAGCCGCTGCGCCGCGTGCAGGCACGTGCCGATGTCGGAGCTGAAGATCGCGGCCTGCAGGCCGAACCGGGTGCTGTTCGCCCATTCGATCGCGTCGTCGAGGCTCGGCGCGCGCGTCAACGTCACGACGGGGCCGAACACCTCTTCGCACTGCACCTTGTCCGTCGCGGCGGGATTCGCGATCACCGTCGGACGGATGATTCCCTCGCCCGTCGTCTCGCCACCGGTGAGAACCTCGCCCTTCGACTCGCGCACCCAGTCGAGGATGCGGTCGCGATCGTGATCGCTGATCACAGGCCCGACGTCGGTCGCCTCGTCGGCCGGGTCGCCGACGACGAGCGCCTCGACCTTCGGCACGAACTCGGCGACGAACGAATCCCACGCGTCGTCGAGCACGAAGATCCGCTGCACCGAGATGCAGCTCTGCCCGGCGAACGAGAACGCGTTCGCAGCGAGCTTCGCGACCGTGCCCTCCGGTGCGTCGGCGCAGACGATCGCAGGCGTCGCGTTGCCGAGCTCGAGCTTCACGCGCTTCCGATGCGCGCGCTCCGCGATGCCCCAGCCGACGCCGCTCGAGCCGGTGAACGTGATGAGCTTCACGCGCTCGTCGGCGATGAGAACGTCGCCGATCTGCGAGGCGGAGCCCGAGACGACGTTCAGCCAGCCGGGCGGCAGGCCGGCCTCTTCCTCGAGCGATGCGAGGAACAGCGCCGAGAGCGGCGTGCTCGACGCGGGCTTGAGCACCACCGGGCAGCCCGCGGCGAGCGCGGGCGCGACCTTGTGTGCGACCAGGTTCAGCGGGAAGTTGAACGGTGAGATCGCCCCGACGATCCCGATCGGCAGCCGCATGGTGAACGCGAGCTTCCCGGCGCCTGCAGCCGACGCTTCCATCGGGATCATCTCGCCTGCGAGCTTCCGTGCCTCGACGGCGGCGAAGGTGAAGGTCGACGCGGCGCGCTGGGCTTCGACCCGCGCGGCCTTCATCGGCTTGCCCGCTTCGCTCGAGATGATCCGTGCCGCCTCGTCGTGCCGCTCCTCGAGCAGCTGCGCCGTCCGGTCGAGGATCTTCGCGCGCTCGTGCGCAGGGAGCGGAGCCTGCAGGGCGCGGTCGGCGGCGTCGAGTGCACGGTGCGTTTCGTCCGCGCCGCCCGCCGCGATGCGGCCCACGAGCTCGCCCGAATAGGGGGAGAGCACGTCAGTCCAGTCGCCTGTCTCGACCTGTTGGCCGTCGATCAGGAGCGCATGGTCCGTGGTGCTCGCCGCCACTTCGATACGCACTCTAATGTTGCGGCGTGGTGCGGGTGGCACGCGTTGGCGCGCCGGTGGCGTGGGGTCTGGCGTCTGCAGTGATGATCGCGGCGTACGGCGTCCCGACCTCGCACGCCTTCGTCTTCGTCTGGCTGGCGGCGGGCATGGCGTCGTTCGCGGTGGCGGACTTTCGGCGGAAGTTCTTCCGCTTCCTCCGCGAGTGGTCACCGTTCATGGGCGTCCTCTTCATCTACGACAAGCTCCGCGGCTACGCCGACGGGCTGCTGGTCCATCCGCGCGAGCTGCCGCAGATCAAGGTCGAGGCCGCGCTCTTCGGCAAGCCGATCCCGACCGTCTGGTTGCAGACGCACCTGTGGCACGGGGTGAACGATCTCCGGTGGTGGGACTACGCCACCTGGTTCGTCTACCTGACGCACTTCGTGGTGACGCTCCTCGTCGCGGCCGTTCTCTGGACGTGGGCGCATCAGCACTTCGCCCGGTTCGCGACCATGGTCTGCGTCCTCGCGCTGACGGGGTTCACGACGTATGTGCTGTACCCGGCCGTGCCGCCGTGGATGGCCGCGCAGAACGGGATGATCGGCGAGTCGCACCGCACGGTGAAGCTCGTCTGGCCGCACGTCCCGGTCGCTGCCTACGGCAACATCTTCGAAGGAGGGGAGCACTACGCCAACAACGTCGCAGCCATGCCCTCGCTGCACGCGGCGTACGCGCTCCTCGTCGTACTGTTTCTCTGGCGTCTCTCGCCGTGGTGGGTACGTCCGGTCCTCGCGCTGTATCCGCCGGCGATGGCGTTCAGCCTCGTCTACGCCGGTGAGCACTACCTCGTGGACTGCGTCGCCGGCTGGGCATATGCGGCGTTGGCGTACTTCTCGGTGGAGTACGTCTTCGCGAAGCGAGCCGCGCAACGTGCGAATCTCGAGCCGGCACGTCGGCTGACCGCGGCGGCGTCATCTTTGCCGGCGGGGGTCGGCCGGTCGGCGCCCGACTACGATTGACCGCGTGAACGCGTACATCGTCGACGCCGTGCGCTCGCCGATCGGCCGCAGGAACGGGACGCTGGCGGCGATGCGCGGCGACGACCTCGCGGCGCAGGTGCTGAACACGCTCGTGCGCCGCAGCGATGTCGACCCGGCGGCCGTCGAGGACGTTGAGATGGGGTGCGTGACGCAGGTCGGCGAGCAGGGATGGAACGTCGGCCGGATGGCAGTGCTCGCGGCCGGCTGGCCGGTGAGCGTTGCAGCGACCACCGTCGACAGGCAGTGCGGCTCGTCGATGCAGACGAACTTCAACGCAGCCGCGGCGGTCGCCTCGGGCCAGCTCGACCTCGTGGTGTCGGCCGGCGTCGAGATGATGTCGCGCGTCCCGATGGGCTCGAACGGAGGCTCGCTCTCCGACGAGGTCACGTCGCGGCACGAGATCGTCATGCAGGGAACATCGGCCGAGCTGCTCGCGAAGGAGTGGGGGATCGGCCGGGCAGCGCAGGACGAGTACTCGCTCGAGTCGCATCGCCGCGCCATCGCGGCGATGGACGCAGGGAGGTTCGACTGCGAGATCGCCGCGATCGACCTGCCCGACGAGCCGTCGGCCGGCGGCGCACCGACCCGCACGCGGTTCGCGGTCGACGAGGCGGCGCGCCGCGACACCTCGCTGGAGAAGCTTGCTGCGCTGGCGCCTGCCTTTCAGGCCGACGGAGTCGTCACCGCGGGCAACTCCTCCCAGATCGTCGACGGCGCGGCGGCAGTGTTGATCGCGAGCGAGGCAGCGCTCGCGACGCACGCGCTCGAGCCGAGGGCGCGCTTCGTGTCGTTCGGGATCGCCGGAGTCGACCCGACGCGGATGCTGCACGGGAACCCGGCGGCGATCGGGAGGGCGCTCGACCGGGCGGGGCTGAAGCTCGACGACATGGGCGTCATCGAGATCAACGAGGCGTTCGCCGTCGTCGTCCTCCAGACCGTCGCCGACCTCGGGCTCGAAGAGCGGATGGACGACGTCAATCCGAACGGCGGCGGCATCTCGCTCGGCCACCCGCTCGGCGCGACCGGCGCCCGAATCACCGCGACGCTGCTCCCGGAGCTCGAGCGCCGGAACGCGCGGTACGGCGTCGCATCGATGTGCGTCGGCTTCGGCATGGCGATCGCAGCGGTGGTCGAGCGGCTGTGAAGCTCGGCGTGGTCGGCCTCGGCGCCATGGGCGCCGGAATCGCGCAGCTCGGCATCGAGGCCGGGCTCGACACCGTCGGTCACGAGCTCGACGCCGCCCGCGGCGAGGCGGCCGCGGGCCGGATCGCGCACTTCCTGACACGCAAGGTCGAGAAGGGCCAACTGGAGCAACAGGCCCGGGACGAGGCGGTGGCGCGCCTTCAGCTGACCACCGAGCTCGCCGACCTCGCCGACTGCGACGTGGTGATCGAGGCCGCCTTCGAGGATCTCTCCGTGAAGCACGATCTGTTCCGCGCGCTCGAACGCGTCGTTCGCGACGACACGATTCTCGCGACGAACACCTCTGCGCTGAGCGTGACCGAGATCGCGTCGGTGCTCGAGCACCCCGAGCGCGCGGTCGGCATGCACTTCTTCAACCCGGCGCCGTTGATGCCGCTGGTCGAGATCGTCCGCGCCGAGCGAACCGCCGAACACGTCTTCGAGAAGGCGTTCGAGCTCGGCGCGACGCTCGGCAAGACCCCGATCCGCTGCAGCGACACACCGGGCTTCGTGGTCAACCGGGTTCTCATCCCACTGCTGAACGACTGCGTCCGCGTCCTCGACGAGACCGGGGTGACACCGGAGGATCTCGACGCCGGAATGCGCCACGGCGCCGGGTGGCCGATGGGGCCGTGCGCGCTGCTCGACCTCGTCGGGGCCGACGTCCACGTCCACGCGAGCGAGGCGCTCTACGAGAAGCTGCGCGAGCCGCGGATGGCGCCGCCGCCGCGCCTCGTGCGCATGCTCAAGGCGGGAAAGCTCGGCCGGAAGACGGGCGAGGGCTTCTACACCTACGGGTAGCGTCGTCCGCTGCCCCGCCTAGCGTGGCCGCATGGCGATGTGCCATGCGTGCCGAAGGACGCTGCTGGCCGGGGAGCGCTACCGCGTATGGCGGTGGGGACGCCGTGACCGGACGGTCTGCGCGGTGTGCGAGCCCGACGTTCGCGAGGCCGGCGCGGTGCGGGTCGTGGAGGCATTCGAGAGCGTTCGCGTGGGCGGCGGGATGACGCAGACCGTGAAACGTGTCGCGTAGCTCCTGCCGCGCGACGAAAAGTCCTTACTTTTCGCTGAAGCAGGGCATAATTCAGAAGGAAACACTGTGCTTGCCATGCGGCGAATCCTGGTCATCCTTGTCTGCTCGCTTGCAGCCGTTCCCGCGGCGCTCGCCGCCTCGCGCGCGAGCGGCGACGGGGTGCTCGAATTGAAGGCGGTCTACGGCAAGGTGACGATCGGCAAGCCGCTCCAGCCGGCCCGTGGGCTTCTCTGGGGGCAGATGGACAACGGCAAGCTCACTGTCGAGGACCCGGTTCTCGGTGACGGGAAGATCCTGGTCACCGGCTGGGAGAACAAGACGTACGCGCCCGCGTCGATCGACGGCACGCCGGCGCAGACGGTGTACACGGGCACGAACATCCACTTCCGCATCACCGGCGGCAAGTACCGGCTGATCTTCCGCGGCTCCGGCATCGACCTGACCGCGATCGGCTCGGGTGTCGCGCTGATCAACGCAAGCGAGACGGCAGTCGACGCCGGGTACTTCGCAGTCGACTCCGGCGACTGGACTGCGGCGCCGCTGTTCACCGTCAAGTCGGTGCCGTTCGGAACCCAGACCCCGCCTCCGCCGTCGCCGTAGTGAACGCGCCGACGCCGAGCATCCTCGTGGTCGAGGACGAGAGCTCAATCGCCTCGTTCGTCGCGCTGTATCTGAAGAACGCGGGCTACGCCGTGCGCACTGCCGCGACCGGGGGCGATGCGCTCAGCCAGGTCGCGCAGGAGATGCCGGGGCTCATCGTGCTCGACCTGATGCTGCCGGACATCGACGGCATCGAGGTCACGAAGCGCATCCGCCAGACGAGCGACGTGCCGATCCTGATGCTGACCGCGCGCGACGAGGACGTCGACAAGATCATCGGCCTCGAGGTCGGCGCAGACGACTACCTGACCAAGCCGTTCAATCCTCGCGAGCTCGTGGCGCGGGTGAAGTCGATCCTCCGGCGCACGACTCCGGACCGCCGCGACCTCGAGAGCGAGACGATCGAGCACGGCGACCTGCACGTCGATGCGGGCCGTCGCGAGGTGCGTGTCGGCGAAGAGGAGATCCAGCTCGCGCCGAAGGAGTTCGACCTTCTCTGGGAGCTGCTCGACCATCGCGGCCTCGTGCTGACGCGCGACCAGCTGCTCGAGCGCGTGTGGGGCTACACCTTCGCAGGCGACACCCGCACCGTTGACGTCCATGTCCGCCAGTTGCGGCGGAAGCTGGGTGATGCGTCGCCGATCGTCACCGTGTGGGGCGTCGGCTACAAGGTCTCGCCGGCAAAGGACGCGAAGAAGGAACCGGCGAAGAAGTAGAGCGACATGCGTTTCGGCTCGCTACGAGTCCGGCTGCCGCTCGTGTTCGTTGCGGGGATCGTCCTCGCAGGCCTCGTCACCACGCTCATCGCGGTTCGGCTGTTCCGCGACTTCTCGCACGACCAGGCGCTCGCGGGCCTCAGCCGGGAGGCGAACGGCATCGCGCACCTCTACGCCCAGTCGGTCAACGAGAGCTACGCCTTCAAGAACAGCAAGAAGTCGAAGGACCGCCTGCCCCCGAAGAAGGTCAACGCCAAGGCGCTCGAGCTCGCGGTGGGTGGAGACAAGATCTTCTTCCTCGGTCCTCACCGCCTGTTCCCCGGCTTGAACGGCCAGCCGATCCCCGGCCTGCAGCACTTCCCGCCGAACGTGACGTCGTTCGACTGGGTCTCGGGGAAGTCCGGGACGTTCGAGTTCACGATGCCCGGGACGAATCACCGGTACTACGCGGTGGCGAATCCCATCGTCACCGGCAATCCCGCGACGACGCCGCCGTTCGGCGCGATCGTCGTGGCAACCAGAAAGACGGACGTCAGCGCGCGCGTCTACGACCTGATCGAGCGGCTGACCCTGGCCGGGATCCTCGGCCTCCTCGTCGCCGCTGTACTCGCGGCCTACCTCTCGCACCGGATCGTCCGGCCCGTTCTTCAGCTCTCCGACGCTGCCGACGCCGTCGCGCGCGGCGACTACGACGTGCAGGTGCCGCGCCGCGCGCCGGGCGAGCTCGGCCACCTCAGCGAGCGGTTCGGCGAGATGGCGGCGCGGCTGGCCGAGGTCGAGGAGATGGAGCGGAACTTCCTGATGTCGGTCTCGCACGAGCTTCGCACGCCGCTGACTGCGATCCGCGGTCACGTGTCAGCGCTCCGCGAGGGGGTCGTGGAAGATCCAGCCGAGCGCGCGGCGTCGCTCGAGACCGTGGAGCGCGAGGCGCAGCGGCTCGACCGGCTCGTCGGAGACGTCCTCGACCTGGCGAAGCTCGACACGCACCGCTTCACGGTCACGTCGGAGGAAGTCGACATGGTGCAGCTCGTCGACCAGGCGTACGAGCGGTTCCGTGAGGAAGCGCGGCGGCGGTCGATCGACTACCAGCAGGATGTTCGCGCGCGGCCGGTGATCACGTCGGACGGCGATCGCGTGCTGCAGGTGGTCGGGAACCTGCTCTCGAACGCGTTCCACGCGACGCCCGACGGCGGACGGATCTCGCTCGAGCTCGCCCAGACGAACGGGACGGTGCACGTCGCGGTCGAGGACAACGGGCCGGGCATCCCGGCCGAGATGAGGGAGCGCCTGTTCCGTCCCTTCGTCTCGCAGACGGGCGGCGGCACGGGCCTCGGGCTCGCGATCGCGAAGGAGCTGTCGACGATGCTCGGCGGCAGCCTCGACCTCGACTCCGAGGTCGGGCGCGGGTCGAGGTTCGAGCTGCTTTTGCCTGCGCGGTAGCGCCTAGGCGACGTTGCCGCGCAGCGGCACGACGTTGTGCGGCTGCTCGAGCGCCGTCTCGATCCGGTCGAGCCTCGCGTTGAGCGACCGCCAGCCCTCGGTGAGCAGCTCGACGAGCAGCGCCAGGTCGTCGATGCGCGCGTCGCGCTCGCTGGCCAGCGTGTGCTCGATGCCGTCGAGTCGGCGGATGGTGTGGTTCGAGATGCCCTTTACCTCGGCCAGCCGGCGCGAGATCGGTGCGGCCTCCTCGCGGAGACCGTCGCGGAGCGCTTCGCGGAGCTCATTCATGGAAGCCGACGCTAGCGTCCGCGTCGGATGGAAGCCCGTGAGCTCGACTACGACCTGCCGCCGGAGCTGATCGCGCAGCATCCGGCCGAGCGGCGCGACGAGTCGCGGCTCCTCGTGTACTCCCGCGCGGGCGGCTCCGTCTCGCACCACGTGTTCCGCGAGCTGCCGGATCTGGTCGGCGGCCTGGCGGTCGTGAACGACACGCGCGTCGTGCCGGCGCGGATCGCGATCGAGGAGCCGCGCGGCGAGGTGCTGCTGCTCGAGCCCACGGGCGCGGACGAGTGGATCGCACTCGCCCGTCCGACGCGACGGCTGCGTCCCGGGCGGCGCTATGGCCCGGTCGAGCTCGTCGAGCATCTCGGTGCGGGGCGGTGGCGGGTTCGCTTGGACGGTGAGCCGGCCGGCGTTGCGCCGCTGCCGCCGTACATCACCGAGCCCCTCGCCGACCCTTCGCGGTACCAGACGGTCTATGCACGCGAGAGCGGCTCCGCTGCGGCTCCGACGGCCGGGCTCCACTTCACCCCGGACGTGCTCGAGCGGCTCGATATCGAGTACGTGACCCTGCACGTCGGGCTCGACACCTTCAGGCCGCTGCAGGCCGAGCGCGTCGAGGAGCATCACATCCACGGCGAGCGGTACGAGGTCGGCGAGCCGGCATGGGAGCGCATCCGCTCCGCCCCGGAGGTGCTCGCCGTCGGAACGACGACGGTGCGAGTCCTCGAGACGCTCGCGCGCGGCGCAGCGCTCGTCGGCCGCACCGAGCTCTTCATCACTCCAGGCTTCGACTTCCGACGTGTCGACCACCTGCTGACGAACTTCCATCTGCCGCGTTCGACCCTGCTCGCGCTCGTGATGGCGTTCGCGGGGGTCGAGGAGACGCGCAGCCTCTACGAGCTGGCGATCGCAGAGCGCTACCGCTTCTACTCCTTCGGCGATGCGATGCTCATCCTGTGAGCGACCTGCCCCACTTTGCGGTAACCGCCACCGACGGCGCAGCCCGCGCGGGCGTCCTGACCACGGCACACGGCCCGGTCCGGACGCCGGTCTTCATGCCCGTCGGGACGAAGGGAACCGTCAAGACGCTGCACCCCGACGAGGTGCGCGACCTCGGGGCGCAGATCGTCCTCGGGAACACCTACCACCTGCACTTTCGCCCGGGCGACGAGCTGATCGCCGAGCTCGGCGGGCTGCACCGCTTCATGTCGTGGGACGCGCCGATCCTCACCGACTCCGGCGGCTTTCAGGTCTTCTCGCTGCGCGACACGATCGCCCGCGTCGACGACGAGGGCGTGACCTTTCGCAACGTCTACGACGGCAACGAGTCACGGTTCACGCCCGAGCTGTCGCAGCGCATCCAGGCGAACCTCGCGAGCGACATCGCGATGTGCCTCGACCAGGTGCCGCCCGCAGACGTCACGCGGCGCGAGCTCGAGGAAGCGGTCAGGCGCACGACCGCATGGGCCGAGCGCCAGCGAGACGAGCCACGCGCCAAAGGCCAGCTCCGCTTCGGCATCAACCAGGGCGGTGTCGACCCCGAGCTGCGCCGCCGCTCGGTCGAGGAGATCGCCGCGCTCGGGTTCGACGGCAATGCGATCGGCGGCCTCGCGATCGGGGAGGAGCGGGACGTCATGTTCGAGACGACGGACTGGGTGACGGCGCTGCTCCCTGCCGAGCGGCCGCGCTACTTCATGGGGATCGGCGACCCGGAGGGGATCCTCGAGGTGATCGAGGCGGGCGTGGACATGTTCGACTGCGTCCTGCCGACGCGCACCGCCCGGACGGGCAGCGCGCTCACCGCCGCGGGCCGGATCAACCTCAGGAACGCCCGATTTGCCCGCGACCAGTCGCCGCTCGAGGAAGGCTGCGATTGCCCGGCCTGCGCCCGCTTCACCCGGGCCTACATCCGCCACCTGGTGAACCAGAACGAGCTGCTCGGCCTCCGCCTGCTCTCGCTCCACAATCTACGCTTCGTGGTGCGGCTCACCGACGGCGCGCGCGAGGCCATCGAGCGCGGCGAGTTCGCCGCCTACAAACGCGACCAAGGACGGCAGTGGGCGGACTCCTGATCATCATCATCCTGTTCGGCGCCGTGTGGCTCCTGCTGCTGATGCCGGCGCGCCGTCGCCGCGCCCAGCACGCGGCGATGCAGGACTCCGTCGAGGCGGGCGACGAGATCATCACCGCGGGCGGCCTCCACGGCACCGTCAAGGAGATCGACGAGGACACGGCCAGGGTCGAGATCGCGCCCGGCGTCGTCGTCACTCTCGACCGCCGCGCCATTGCGGCCGTCGCGACGGAGGTCGAGGTCGAGCCGGAGCCCGAAACGCCCGCTGAACCCAGCTAACCTACCGCGAGCGTGTCGTCCCGGCGCTCGAATCTGATCCTTGTCGGCCTGATCGTCCTCGCCCTCGTCGGCGTGGCGCTCTTGACCGTGCCGAGCTCGCCGTTCCACCGCGGGGTGAAGAAGGGCCTCGACCTCCAGGGCGGGCTCGAGGTCGTGCTCAAGGCGCAGCCGCCGCCCGGCCACAAGCTCGACAAGTCCGACCTCGACCGGTCGGTTGCGATCATGCGCAACCGCGTCGACAAGATCGGCGTCGCCTCACCGGAGATCCGGGAGCAGCCTCCCGACCAGATCGTGATCCAGCTCGCGGGTATCCACGACCCGGAGCAGGCAGCGAAGATCATCGGGAAGACCGCCGAGCTCGAGCTGTACGACCTGACGCCCGCGCTCGTCTCGCCGTCGGTAACGGCGCGCCTCGACTCGGCCGTCCCGTATCGCAACCTCTACAACCTGCTGACGGCCGTCCAGTCGAAGGCGACCACCGGCACGCCGAGCGGATACGTGCTGTTCAAGCCGGTGAAGGTCACGACCGGGAGCGGCAAGAGCAAGAAGACGAAGACGGTCTACGTGATCGCGTCGAAGAGCGGCGGTGACAGCGGGACGTTCGCGACGCTGCATCGCGACAAGAGGACCGGCAACGCGGGCCTGCTCGACGCGCACGGCGGGAAGGTGCCGGACGGCTGGAAGGTGCTGAAGGTGCCGCCGAAGACCGTGGTCATCTCGTGCAACCGCGACTCGTCGTCGGTGTGCCCGGGCGACCCGAACGGCGTGCCGCCCGGAAACAGCTTCGACTTCTACCTCTTCAAGCACGGCGCGTACCCGGGCGACCAGTACGCGACGGACGGCAAGTACCCGAACATGACGGGAAAGGATCTGAAGCTCTCGGGCGTGCGCCAGGACTTCGATCCGAACGGCCAGCCGATCGTGCTCCTCGCGTTCAAGAGCCACGGCAACACCGTCTTCAAGCAGGTGACGCAGAACGAGGCGACACGCGGACAGATCAGCGGCGTCCCCGGGAACCAGTGCGGCAACACGTGCGCGTTCGCGATCGTCCTCGACAACGAAATCCGGTCGTTCCCGACGATCGACTTCGACCAGAACCCGCGAGGCATCGACCCGCGCGGTACCGGAGCCGAGATCAACAACATCGGCAGCCTCTCCGAGGCGAAGCAGCTTGCCGTCGTGCTGCAGACGGGCGCGCTGCCGGTGGAGTTCAAGACGCTCGAGCGCACCGACGTCTCGGCGACGCTCGGCAAGGACTCCTTGAAGGAGGCGCAACGGGCGGCGATCGGCGGCCTGATCGCAGTAGCGCTCTTCCTCCTCCTGCTCTACCGCTTCCTCGGTCTCGTCGCGGTGATCGGCCTGGCCATCTACGCGGCCTTCATGTACGCGGCGATCCTGCTCTTCGGCGTCACGTTGACCCTGCCGGGCTTCGCCGGCCTGATCCTGACGATCGGTGTCGCAGCAGACGCCAACGTCGTCATCTTCGAACGAATCAAAGAAGAGGCGCGCGCCGGTAGGTCGGTGCGCGCCGCGATCGCCGCCGGGTATGCCAAGGGCTTCCGCACGATCGTCGACGCGAACGTCGTCACCGCGATCACCGCGTTGATCCTGTTCGCGGTCGCGACGGCGAGCGTCAAGGGCTTCGCGCTCATGCTGCTGATCGGTACCGCCGTGTCGCTGATCACGGCCGTCGCGGCGACGCGCGCAATGCTCGGCCTCCTGGCCGGCTTCCGCTGGTTCGAGAACCCGAGCTTCATGGGCGCTCATCACAGCCAGCGCGGGGTGTTCCTTCAGATCGACTTCATGCGGCGGATCAAGCTCTGGTTCGCGATCTCCGGGATCGTGCTCGCGGTCGGTGCGATCTCGCTCGGTGTGCGCGGCCTGAACCTCGGCATCGACTTCAAGGGCGGCGTACAGGTCACGTTCACGACGAAGGGTTACACGTCGCTCGAGAAGGTGCACTCGGAAGTGATCTCGGTCACTCATCGCAACGACGCGGTCGTCCAGGGCCGGGGCAAAGCCCAGGGCGACGGGTACAAGAGCTTCCAGATCCGGCTCAAGAAGCTGACGCAGCTGGAGCAGAACCGGTTCACCGACGCGCTCAACCAGGATCTGAACGCGCAGGGGACGAGCGTGAAGAACGTGTCGTCGAGCTTCGGCCGGCAGATCCTGAAGTCGGCGATCTACGCGATCATCTTCTCGCTGCTCATCATCACGCTGTACATCGCGATTCGCTTCAAGGGCCTCGCGTTCGCGGTGCCGGTGATCGTGGCGCTGGTGCACGACATCCTGATCACGGTGGGCGTCTACTCGCTCACAGGGCGAGAGGTGACGGAGGCGACCGTCGCAGCGGTCCTGACGGTGCTCGGGTACTCGATCTACGACACGATCATCATCTTCGACCGTATCCGCGAGAACATCCCGATCATGCGCCGCGCATCGTTTGCGTCGATCGTGAACGTCTCGCTGTGGGAGACGATCCGGCGTTCGCTGGCCACGACGTTCATCACGCTGCTGCCGGTCGCGGCGCTGTTCTTCTTCGGCGGCGCGACGCTCAAGGACTTCGCGTTCGCGCTTCTCGTCGGCGTCACCTCGGGCGCGTACTCGTCGATCTTCATCGCGGCTCCGATCGTGACGCTGTGGAAGCAGCGTGAGCCGGAGTACGCACGGCGGAAGGGCGAGACGACGATCGACGGATCCACGTCTCAGCGCCTGCTCCAGCAGGCCGAGCTCGCCGCGGCCGCGGAGCCGACACCGGAGACGCCCGTCGACGCCGTCATCGACGCGTTCGACGGGAACGGCGAGGACGACGCAGCGAAGCGCGAGCGCCGCCGCCAGCGCCGGAGGTCGCGCCCGCATGGGCGGGCCCGCTAACGACTTCGAGCGGGTGCTCCAGCTGCTCGGGCCCCGGCTCGACGAGCTCCGCTCGCTCGTCGACGATCTCGGCTCGCGGTGGCGCGGCGACGCGTTGCGCGTGGGCGAGGGAACGAAGCGGCGGGTGCAGGAGCTCGCGCGGGAGCTCGGGCTGGTCACGCGCCTGGAATGGGACGAGTTGGAGCTCCGCGTCGCCCAGCTCGAGCACCGGCTCCGTCTGGTCGAAGACCCGCCTGCGCCGCCGGATCGTCCGTAGCCGCTGCTACCGTGGAGGTACGGAGCGCGGATCGGCCGTGCTCCCGTGAGGTCGCAGTCTCCTTCTGGACGCTGAGATCTCGACGTCCAAGGAGTTGAGACAAATGACAGATTTTCGTTCCCTCGGGGTGTCCGAGGCCGTGGCGGATGTGCTGGTGCGCCGCGGCATCGAAAGCCCGTTCCAGATCCAGTCCCTCGTCATCCCGGAGGCGCTCGGGGGCGGCGACGTGCTCGCCAAGAGCCCGACCGGCTCCGGCAAGACCCTTGCCTTCGCGATCCCGATCATCGAGCGGCTCGATCCGTCCACGAAGCGCCCAGCAGCGCTCGTCCTCGTGCCGACGCGCGAGCTCTGCGTGCAGGTGACGGAAGAGTTCGACCTGATCGCCGGCAGTGACCTCGAGGTCGCGTCCGTGTACGGCGGCGTGCCGCTCGCCGCCCAGGCGAAGCTCGCGAAGAACGCGCACGTGATCGTCGCGACGCCGGGCCGCTTGCAGGATCTCGTCGACCGGAAGCTCGTGTCGCTCGAGCACGTCCGCGTGCTCGTGCTCGACGAGGCCGACCGCATGCTCGACATGGGCTTCAAGCCGCAGGTCGACCGCCTGGTGCGGCTGCTGCCCGAGAACCGTCAGACGATGTTCTTCTCGGCGACGCTCGACGGTGAGGTCGGCGAGCTCGCGCGGCGGTACACGCACTTCCCTGCACGGTTCGAAGGCGAGCTGCCTGCTGACCGGCGTAGCGGCGACGTCGACCATCGCTTCGTCTCCGTGACCGCGGACACGAAGGTCTCGACGCTCGTCGACCTGCTCAAGCACGACGAGCGCGGCCTCGCGCTCGTGTTCGTGCGTACCAAGGCAGGCGCCGATCGTCTCGTCGAGAAGCTTCGCCGCCACGAGGTCGACGCCGTCGCGATCCACGGCGACAAGGGCCAGGCGCAGCGCGAGCGCGCACTCGCGCGCTTCGATGCCGGCAAGGTGAAGACGCTCGTCGCGACCGACGTCGCCGCGCGCGGCCTCGACGTCGACGACATCACCCACGTGATCAACTTCGATCCGCCCGAGGAGCCGGACGTGTACACCCACCGCGTCGGCCGCACCGGCCGCGCCGGGCGTGGAGGCATCGGCATCACCCTCGTGCTCCCGGAGCAGCAGGAGGAGGTCTCTCGTGTCGCGCGCCTGCAGGGCCAGGTCGAGGCGTACGAAGAGGCCGGTCTCACGCTCGCGAAGCCGAAGTTGGTGTACACATCCCGCAGGCGGGGAGGACGCTCGAAGTGGTAGGCGGCGAGAAGCTGACTCCGAAGCAGGCCGACGCGCTGCGCGACGAGCTCGCGGAGCTGGAAGGCCCTCGCCGGACGGAGGTCATCGCGGCGATCAAGAAGGCGCGCGAGTTCGGCGATCTCTCGGAGAACTTCGAGTACCACGCCGCCAAGAACGAGCAGGGCCTCCTCGAGGCGCGGATCCGCACGCTGCGTGCTCGCCTCGATCACGCCGAGATCGTCGAAGAGGCATCGGCCGACGAGGTCGGCGTCGGCTCCGTCGTCGACATCGAAGGCGACGGCGGGCAGAAGCTCACGGTTGAGATCAGCGCAGTCGGAGGCGCGGGAACGGTCTCGCCGACCTCGCCGCTCGGCTCCGTCCTGCTCGGCAAGAAGCGAGGCGACACCGTCGATGTCGAGGCGCCGAAAGGCGCCTGGCGGGCGACGATCGCGAACATCCACTAAATCGGTCACACTTTTCGTGTGGCTGCGCGGCCCAAGCAGCGAAACCTCGGACGCCTGAGCGAGATCGCGCAGGTGGCGGTGCGGCACGGCTTCGGCTACCTCGTCGAGGGCCGGCGGCAGAGCGACCTCGAGGGATCGTCTCGCGGTCGGCACCTCCGCGACATGCTCGACGAGCTCGGCCCGACCTTCGTCAAGTTCGGCCAGCTGCTCTCCACACGGCCGGACATCGTTCCGCCGGACATCGTCGCCGAGCTTCGGAGCCTGCAGGACGACGTGCGAGCGTTCCCGTTCGCCGACGTCGAACAGACGATTCGCGAGGACCTCGGCCAGCCGATCGAGCGGCTCTTCACCGACTTCGACGAGACGCCGCTCGCGGCGGCGTCGATCGGGCAGGTGCACCGGGCGACGCTCCCGAACGGCCGTGACGTCGTCGTCAAGGTGCAGCGGCCGAACGCGCCGAAGCAGATCGAGGCGGATCTCTCGCTGCTCTACCAGGCGGCGCGTCTTGCCAAGGAGCGCATCCGCGCGCTCGACTTCATCGACACGAACGACATCGTCGACGAATTCGCCCGCTCGATCCGCCAGGAGCTCGACTACCGCATGGAGGGGCGCAACGCCGACGCGTTCCACAAGGACTTCGCCGGCCACCCGCATGTCGCGGTCCCGCGCGTCTACTGGACGTACACGCGGTCGCGCGTGCTCACGCTCGAGCGCCTGGACGGAGTGCAGCTCGCCGACCTGGACTTCGAGCACTGGTCGCTCGATCAGCGCCGCAAGCTCGCGTACCTGATCACCGAGACGTGGATGACGATGATCTTCCGGAACGGGTTCTTCCACGGCGACCCGCATCCGGCGAACATCATGGTGCTCGCGCCCGATCGCATCGGGCTCGTCGACTTCGGCCTCACCGGCAAGCTCACCGACGACGACATGTCGAAGCTGACTCGCCTCTTCATCGATGCGGCGTCGGAGAACATCGAGATGCTGCCGCGGCGGCTGGGCGACCTCGGCGTCCGGTATCCGAAGGAGCGCGAGGAGCAGTTCGTCACCGAGCTGCGCGAGATGTACTACCGCTACTACGGCGCGACGCTGCAGGAGATCGACCCGATCCAGGTGATCCGGGAGGGGTTCACGTTGATTTACACGATGAACCTGCGACTCCCGACGCGCTTCGTGATGCTCGACAAGGCAATCGCGACGCTCGGCTCGGTGGGAGTCGAGCTGTACCCCGACTTCAACGTGTTCGAGGTCGCGAAGCCGTACGCGCGCGAGTTGATGCTCGAGCGGTTCACGCCGCGGCGCATCGCCGCCCGCGCGCGGCGCGAGAGCTGGAAGCTCGGCATGTACGCGGCCGAGCTGCCGCACCAGATCCACGACACGCTCGAGCAGGTGCGCGACGGCCAGATCGAGGTCGGGTTCGTGCACAAGGGCCTCGACGACCTGCTCGCGAAGCTCGACACGCTGTTCAACCGGCTCGTGATCGCGCTGATCGTGACCGGCGGGCTGATCGGCTCGAGCCTGATCGGCATCTTCGCCAAGACAGGCCCGCACATCCTCGGCCTGCACATCGTCGCCGCGTTCGGGTTCTTCCTCTCGGCCGTGCTGGGCGTCTGGCTCCTGTGGGGAGTCGTCCGCTCCGGGCGTCTCTGATCCGCCCGACTTGAAGCGCCCTCCCGAGATGAGGGAGGCTTCGATGCACTGAACCGTCGAGCGTGGTCAATCGTGGTCGTCCTCGCCGTCGCGGCAGGCGCCTTCGCCGCGGCCACGTTCTTGCGCGGCTCCGCTCGGAGTGAGCGCATCGTGTTCCAGGCGAAGGTGGGCGGGTCGTACCAGCTGTTCACCATCGAGCCGGACGGGGGCGAGCCCGAGCAGATCACGCATCTGGACGTGAAGCGCAGCAGCGTTCCCGGGGCCGAGCTTCCACGGTGGTCGCCGGACGGCAAGCTGATCCTGTTCGACTCGGACTACGCTCGCACGCCGAAGTCCGTGATCAGCCTCTTCACGATCAAGCCCAACGGCTCGGGGCTCAGGCGGCTCCCACTCGTCACCGGTCTCTTCAACGGCGAAGGGACCTGGTCGCCGGACGGCAAGAACATCGCGTACACGTTCGATGCCAGCAACGTGCCTGCGCACTCGCAGGGCATCGAAGTGGCGCAATCCGACGGGTCGTTCCCGTACGCGCTTACGCGTGTCGAGCACGCATTCGAGCTCGAAGGACATGCGGCGTGGTCGCCCACCGGGAGGTGGATCGCGTTCACCGAGCATTTCGGGCGGGACCAGAGCGAGATCGTCCGGGTGCGGGACGTCGGCGGAAACCCCACGCCCGTGACGCCGTTCGACCTCAACGCCGACAACGCGAAGTGGTCGCCCGACGGGACAGAGCTCCTGTTCAACAGCCACGAGCAGGCCAAGCCGGGCCAGAACGCCAACCTGTACACGGTTGCAGCGGACGGGAGCCGCCTTCACCAGATCACGCATTACGGCGGCGGCCTCCACGCACGCACTGCCGACTGGTCGCCGGACGGGACCGAGATCGTCTTTCAGCTCAGCGGGCGGCGGGCCGACGGCTCGAAGGTGGACCAGCTGTTCATCATGGCGGCGCGTGGCGGTCGACCACGCCCCTTGACGCACTTCCCGATCGGCGCTCACCCGGGCAATCCCGACTGGCACTGAGGACGCTTCGGCGCAGAATCGTGCGAAAGGACAACTGGCCGGGGAAGTGGCGCCGGGCTAGCTTCGTCGTATGTCCGCAGCACTGCTCCTCGCCGCCCGCGAGCCCGAGCTGGAGCGGCACCTCCCGGAGGACGGGTTCCGCCTCGTCCCGGCGAGCGGCCGATTCGACCTCGTGCTTGCGGGCGACCTCGACGATGTCGACCGCTTTGCGCAGCACGCGCCCGTGATCGTGATCGGCCGTGCCGAGGCCGATGCCGTCGATCGCGTCCACGCGTTTCGGAAGGGCTGCGACGACTACGTCCCGCGGCCCTTCGACTACCAGGAGCTCGTCGAGCGGATCCACGCGGTGCTCCGCCGGGCCCGTCCGCCGGCGGCGGAGGTGCTCGACGCAGGCCCGGTGCGGATCGATCTGAGAACACGTGACGTCCGCGTCGACGGGAAGCGGATCTACCTCTCACAGAAGGAGTACGAGCTGCTCCTGCAACTCGCGCGCGAGCCCGAGCGCGTGTTCACGAAGGCGGAGCTTCTGTACGAGGTGTGGGAGTACCGAGCGCCGGCGCGCACGCGGACGCTCGACTCCCACGCTTCGCGGTTGCGCCGCAAGCTTCGCGAGGCGGGGACGAAACAGGCGCTGGTCGAGAACGTGTGGGGCGTGGGGTACCGACTGCTGGGGGAGCTGCCGGAGATGTAGGCACACGTAGGCTTGCCACATGGATCAACGTGAGAAGGCCGAGGTCTTTCGGCGGATGCACGTCGAGCCGCCGATCCTCGTGTTGCCGAACGCGTGGGACGTCACGAGCGCCAAGGAGCTTGCGAAGATCGACGGCTGCCGTGCGCTTGCGACGTCGAGCGCGGCGGTCGCGCGCTCGCTCGGCTACGAGGACGGCGAGCGTGCGCCCGGCTCGGTCATGGTTGAAGCCGCGGGGCGCATCGCGCAGGCGGTCGACGTCCCGGTGACGGGCGACCTCGAGCGCGGGTACGGCGATCCGGTCGGCACCGCTCGCGCCGCCTGGGAGGCCGGGCTCATCGGGATCAACTTCGAGGATTCGACCCGGGACGGGCTCGTCGGCATCGACGAGCAGGTGGCGGCGATCCGCGCGATCCGGGAGGCCGTTCCGGAGCTCGTGATCAACGCCCGCGTCGACGTCTTCGTGCGCATCGGCGCCGGCGACGTCGTCGAGGCGTCGGAGCGCGCCAACGCCTACCTGGCCGCGGGGGCCGACTGCGCGTATCCGATCCTCGCGCCGGTCAGCTCGATCGACGCGCTCGTGCACCGGATCAAGGGGCCGATCAACGTGATCGCGGCACCCGGGACGCCGTCGCCGGCGGAGCTCGACGAGCTCGGCGTCGCCCGGCTGACGTGGGGGTCGAACCTCGCGACCGCCGCGTACGCCTCGGCGGTGCGCATCGCCGCGAAGGCGCTCGCCTAACTGCGGTCGTGGATCACGCGCGCGCCTCGGCCGCGCGTCAGGTACGCGAACGCCCAGCGTGTCATCACGACGAGGCGATTCTGCAGGCCGACGAGATACACGATGTGGATGCCGAGCCACAGCGCCCACGCCAGGAAGCCGGTCACGCGCAGGCCCTTGATCGAGCCGACCGCCCGTGCGCGGCCGATCGTCGCGAGCTCGCCCTTGTCGTTGTAGGAGAACGGCGTTCGCTCGTCGCGCCGGATCGACCGGCCGACGTGCCGGCCCTGCTGCATCGCCACGGGCGCGACACCGTGGAGCTCGAGGCCGCGAACCACGACCATGTCGCCGAACGCGAACACCTCGCGGTGGCCGGGCAACGTCAGATCGGGCTCGACCGTGAGGCGTCCGGCACGGTCGACCTCGGTTCCCGCAGCGTCGGCGAGCAGCCGCGCCAGCTCGGAGGCGGCGACGCCGGCAGCCCAGACCTTCGTCCGCGAAGGGATGCGCTCACCGGAGGCGAGCGTGACACCGTCGGCGTCGATGTCGGTGACCTTGCTCTCGAGCCGCGGCGTCACGCCGAGCGAGCGGAGCTGCCGCTCGGCGCTGGCCGACAGCTTGTCGCCGTACGCCGGCAAGACCCGGTCGCCCGCCTCGATGAGCAGGACGCGCGCCTTGCGCGTATCGACCTCGCGGTACTCAGGCGGGAGCGCGTCCCGCGCGAGCTCGGCGATCTGGCCCGCCATCTCGACGCCCGTCGTGCCGGCACCGATGACGACGAACGTCAGCCACGCCCGGCGCGCAGCCTCGTCGACCTCGACCTCCGCCGCCTCGAACGCGAGCAAGATCCGGTCGCGGAGCTCCAGCGCGCCGTCGAGCGTCTTCAGCTCCGGCGCGTGCTCCTGCCAGTCGTCTCGCCCGAAGTAGGAGTAGTGCGAGCCGCCGGCGACCGCAAGGATGTCGTACGGCACGGTCAGCCCGGTGCCGTTCGGCAGGTCGGCGACCGTCACCGTCCGTGCGTCGAGGTCGACGGCGGTCACCTCGCCGAGCAACACGCGAGCGTTCTTCTGGCGGCGCAATGCGTTCCGCAGAGGGATCGCCACCTCGACCGACGACAGCGATCCGGTCGCGACCTGGTACGCGAGCGGCTGGAAGAGGAAGAAGTTCTGGCGGTCGATCAGCGTTAGCTCGACGTCCGCTCTGCGGAGCTTGCGGGCGGCGGCGAGCCCACCGAAGCCTCCACCGACGATCACGACGCGTGTCACGGTGTGAACATTGCACCCTCGAGCTCGAGCAGGCGCCGCTTCACGTCCAGACCGCCCGCGTAGCCGGTCAGCGCGCCGGTCGAGCCGACGATTCGGTGGCACGGGAGCACGATGGGAATGGGGTTCCGGTTCATGATCGTGCCGACCGCACGCGCTGCGCGCGGCCGGCCCGCTCTCGCCGCGAGCTTGCCGTAGGTGTCGGTCTCTCCGTACGGCACCTGCGCGAGCTCGTGCAGCACGGCAGCCGGGAATTCCGCGACACGCAGGTCGAGAGGCAGGTCGAACGACCGGCGGCGGCCGTCGAAGTACTCGTCGAGCTCGCGGCGCACGTCGTCGAGCGGCGACCGAAGCACCCGGACGCCGAAGCCGCGGGCGAGCCTCTCCTCCCAGTCGTCCCCGCGGTACGAGATCCGGCACAGTCCGCGGTCAGTCGCGGCGACGTGAAGCTCACCGACCGGCGACGCGACGACGTCGTAGCGAACGTCGACGAGCCCTTCGGCAACGGCCGCGGCGCGGAAGCGCGCGTCGAGATCAGAGCTGACGTTCATGTGTCCTCCTCAAGCGTCGGACCCCGGACGACGCCGCGGCGCGCGCGGCCTCCTCCGACGATCCGAGTGCGTCGGCGATCTGGGCGTAGGGGAGGTCGTAGCCGTAGTGGAGCACCACCGCCGCTCGCTCGGTCGGCGGCAGGTCTCCGGTCAGGTGCTCGAGCTCGCGGAACGCGTCCCGCTCAAGCTCGGCCGCCGGCTCGAGGTCGACCTGCGGAAGCGCGCGCTTCGTTGCCCGCAGATCGTCCATCGCGACGTTCGTCGCGATCGTGAACACCCACGCGCGCAGGTGACGCCCGTGCTCGAGACGCCCGTACGCGCGCAGCGCACGGAGGAACGTCTCCTGCCAGGCGTCTTCGGCGCGTGCGCCGAGGAGCCGCCTGAGATACCCGAGCACCTCGTCGCGGTGCGTGAGGTAGAACCGCTCGAACGGCGGGACCTGCTCCATGGCCATCGTCCCCATGATCGTGAAACGTGGCAGGGTCTGGGATCGTGAGATGCGCCGTCGTCGGTCATGTCGAGTGGGTCGAGTTCGCCCGGGTGCCGCGGATGCCGACGGCCGGCGAGATCGTGCACGCGGACCGCGTGTGGGAGGAGCCGGCGGGAGGCGGAGCGGTGGTCGCGCGCCAGCTGGCGCTTCTCGCCGGACACTGCGAGCTCTTCACCGCTCTCGGCGACGACGCTCTCGGCCGCCGATCGGCCGTGCGGCTCGCAGAGCTCGGGATCGACGTGCACGTGAAGTGGGAAGGCGCGACGCGGCGCGCCTGGACGCACGTCGACGGCATGGGCGAGCGCACGATCACCGTGCTCGGCGACAAGCTCCTCCCGGACGCGCCGCTGCCCCTCGAGGGTTACGACCTTGTCTTCTTCGTCGCCGGCACGACGGAGGCACTCCGTTCGGCGCGCCGTGCGCACTTCGTTGCCGCCACGGTGCGCGAGCTGCCGACGCTCCGGGACGCCGATGTCGAGCTCGACCTGCTCGTCGCGAGTGCGAACGACCCCGGTGAGCGCTACGACGGCTCTCTGGCCGTGCGGCACGTGGCACTCACCGACGGTGCGGACGGCGGCACGCTGGACGGCGAGCCGTACGCGCCCGAGCCCGCGAACGACATCGTCGATACCTACGGCGCCGGAGACTCGTTCGCCGCCGCGTTGGCGTTCGCCCTCGCGCGCGGTGACGATCCGCGCAGCGCGGCGGAGCTGGCGGCCCGCGCAGGCGCGTCCGTGATCGGCGGGGCGGGGCCGTACGAGGCGCAGCTAGCGTTCGGCCCGTGACCGCGCACGTCTCCTGGATCTCGCTCACGCCGGTGAAGGCGACGATGCTGCACCTCGTCGAGGAGGCCGAGCTGCTCGAGTCGGGCGTCCGCGGCGACCGGCGCTTCTACTTCGTCACCGAACGGGGACGGCTCGTCAGCAACAAGGATCACGGCCCGCTGCAGCTCGTGCGCGCCGACTACGACGCGGAGGCGGATGCGCTCTCGCTGCGCTTCGCCGACGGCGAGGTGGTCGAGGGACAGGTCGAGCGCGGCGACGAGATCGAGACGACATTCCACAAGCGGCCACGCGCCGCCCGGGAAGTCGTCGGGCCGTGGGCCGCCGCCGTGTCGGAGCTGATGGGACAGCCGGTCAGGCTGGTCGAGCCGGAGCTGCCTGCGCCGGACCGCGGCCGCGGCGGCGCCGCGTCGGTCCTCGCGACCGCGTCGCTGGAGCGGCTGGCGCGCCAGCTCGGTGTCGACACGGTGGACGGGCGGCGGTTCCGGATGAACCTCGGGATCGAGGGCGTCGAGGCGCACGAGGAAGACGGCTGGCGGGGACGCCGCGTGCAGGTCGGCGATGCCGTCCTCATCCCACAGGGAAACGTCGGGCGGTGCGCGATCACCACCCAGAACCCCGACACGGGGCAGGTCGATCTCGACACGCTGAAGGCGCTGGCGGGGTACCGGAGCGCCGTCGAGACGACCGAGCCGCTGCCGTTCGGGATCCACGCGGCGGTCGCACAGGCCGGACGCGTCCGGGTCGGCGACACCGTTCACCTGGCCTGACCAGGCCCCGCCGGGGGACGCCGGGTCGCGGCGTGCCCGTTTCGGGGTTTACAGGTGGGAGAAAGTGGGCTAAAGTGGTCCGAAGTGGACCATGCTGCTGGGTGAGCACGAGCACGCGCTGGATGAGAAGAACCGCCTCACACTCCCGTCGAAGCTCCGCGGAGCGTTCGGGGACGGCGTCGTCGTGACACGTGGTCTCGACGGCTGCCTCCTCGCCTGGCCCGTGGAGGCGTGGGCGACGATGGCCGCGCGCCTCGAGGCGGTCGACCCGTTCTCGAACGACGGCCGCAGGATCCGCCGGCTTTCCAGCACATTGGGATCCTAAGCTTAGAATTCCACGTGGACAAGTTGTC
>JADMIO010957441.1_pt1 | contig 43413 bp, 47 predicted proteins | sample 8958161 | NCBI WGS metagenome assembly JADMIO01 (sample SAMN16585339, study PRJNA669376) | soil metagenome | isolation source: Crop rotation soil | place: USA: Cullars Rotation, Alabama | collected 2011
GCTGCGCCCGCCCATCAGGTCGGGCGAGAAGCCGGCAAGCGGGTCGCTGCGCCGTTCGGACGGCGGCGGCGGGGGCTGCCGGCGCGCCTCGTCGGCAAAGGAGGGGCGCGGCGGCCGCGGCGGCGGCTCGGGCATGACGGGTTCGACATGGTCGAAGATTTCGGCGCGGGCCGGTTCGCCTTCCCAGGCGGCATCGGGCAGCGGTGCAATGCGCGGCGGCTGGGGCTCGGGGGCGCCGGGGACGCGCTGCGGCACCTGGTCCCGCGCCGGCATGGCGCGCACGATGTTGGTCTCGACCACGATGTCGCTCGGGCCGCCGATCATGATGAGGTGTTCGATATTGTCGCGGCGGACCAGCACGAGGCGGCGGCGGCCGTCGACGGCGGCGGCATCGATCACCGCCAGCCGCGGCATCCGTCCGCGGTTGGTGTTGGCGCCGAGGCGGTTGGTGGCGAATCGCCGGACCAGCCAGGCGGCGGCGCCGATCAGCGCCAGGACGGCTACGAACGCAAAGAAGAATGTAAGTGCCTGCATCTGTTGTCCCCGGCCAGCGATGGCCTTCCACAAGTTCCGGTCTCGACCGACGCGGACTACTTAAGCGGATCCACATCGGGCACGAGAGGCCCGAGATCAGCCTTATTCCTTAATTCCCCACGGCAATTAGCTGCCGCCCCTTCAAGTAATAGACCAAGAATCGGTTGAACCAAAACGACTTCTGAACGAACGCCCGGCATTGCCTTTTGCTGGTTAACGCAGCTTTCGTGGCGAAAATGCGCTCGCTTTGCCGCAACTCGGCGGACTCTTGCCGTCCACCGGAGGTCGCGAGCCGATCTTTAAGTCTTTGTTAACCATACAGGCGGCAAATTCTGCCTACCTCGGGCGTCCCGCTCTGGGGCAACGCGAGGGCGAGCCGCCGATGGCCATTAACGATTTGCCGATGCTCTCCGCGCTGCGAACCAAGATGCAGTGGCACCAGGAGCGGCAGCGGGTGCTTGCCGAAAACATCTCCAATTCATCGACGCCGAACTTCCGGCCGCGCGACCTGGTCGAGCCGAAATTCGACCAGAAGGGGACCAGCGCCGGCGCGGCGATGGGCTCGTCGCTGGCCATGATGCGCACCTCGGCGAGCCACATCGGAGCCGCCGGAGGCGGCGGCGAGACCTTCAACCACGACCGCGGCAGGAGCGGCTTCCTGACCCGCCCCGCCGGCAACGCCGTCAATCTCGAGGACCAGATGATGAAGGTTTCCGCCAACCAGATGGATTATGCGGCGGCGACCTCGCTCTACAGCCGCAGTCTCGGGCTGCTCAAGACCGCAATTGGCAAGCGCTGAGGCGCGGGAGTAACGGCAGATGGCAAATGACGGCGGCGACTTTGCAAGGTCGATGAGCATCGCAACCTCGGGCCTGCGTGCGCAGGCGGGACGGATGCGGGTCATCTCGGAAAACATCGCCAATGCCGATTCGACGGCGTCGACCGCGGGCGGCGAGCCGTATCGCCGCAAGGTGCCGACCTTCTCGTCCGCGCTCGACCGTTCGCTCGATGCGCGCACCGTGACGCTCGGCAGGGTGCGCACCGACCAGTCGCCGTTTCGCGTCAAGAACGAGCCGGGCAACCCGGCGGCTGACGCCAGCGGCAATGTCAAATACCCCAACGTCAATCCGCTGATCGAAATGACCGACATGCGCGAGGCGCAGCGGTCCTACGAGGCCAACCTCAACATCATCAGCGCCACCCGCCGCATGATCCAGCGCACCCTCGATATCCTCAAGGCCTGAACAGGAAAGACTGACCCATGGCTTCACCGACAGTCGCCGCCAACGCGTATTCGAGTCTTGCCAAGATTCTGCAGCAGTCCGAAGGCGCCGGGAAGGGCGCCGAGACCGGCGCCGGCCCGTCGTTCAGTTCGATCCTCAAGGACGCCGTCAGCAACGTCGTCGATGCCGGCAAGAAGTCCGACGCCCAGACCGTGGCGATGGCCTCCGGCAAGGCCAATGTGATGGACGTGGTCACGGCGGTGGCGGAGACCGACGTCGCAGTCTCGACGCTGGTCTCGGTGCGCGACCGCGTCATCCAGTCCTACGAAGACATCATGCGGATGCCGATCTGATTATTTGGATCGCCATTCCGGGGCGAGCGAAGCGAGAGCCCGGAATCCATACTCACGATGGTGGTTATGGATTCCGGGCCCGCGCCAAGAGGCGCATCCCGGAATGACGAGTGGAGAGAGTGAGAACAAAATGACCGGTCCCGAAACCCTTGACGTGGCGCGCGATGCGATCTGGACCATCGTGATAGTGTCGTCGCCGCTGATGGTGGCCGGCCTGATTGTCGGCGTCGTGGTGTCGCTGTTCCAGGCGCTGACGCAGATCCAGGAACAGACGCTGGTCTTCGTGCCGAAGATCCTTGCGATATTCGTCGCACTGCTGCTGGCGCTGCCGTTCATGGCCGATTCCATGCACGGTCACATGATGCGGATATCGTCGCGAATCATCGGCGGATGATGCACTCTTCATGAGTCATGCGTATCGACATCTCGCTCCTGCCTGCGCTCGCCGCGACCTTCATGCTGGTGTTTGCCCGCATCGGCGCGATGGTGATGCTGTTGCCCGGCTTCGGCGAGGTCAATATCCCGACCCGCATCAAGCTGTCGATCGCGCTGTTGCTCACCTTGATCATCCTGCCGCTGCACCGGTCGGCCTATCAGGTCGACATGAGTTCGCTGGCGCCGCTGCTGGTGCTGATGCTGCACGAAATCGTCATCGGCATCGTGCTGGGCGCGACCGCGCGGGTCACCCTGTCGGCGCTGCAGGTGGCGGGCTCGGTGATCGCACAGCAACTCGGCCTCGGTTTCGTCACCGCGATCGATCCGACGCAGGGCCAGCAGGGCCTGTTGATCGGCAACTTCCTCACCATCCTCGGGCTGACGCTGCTGTTTGCCACCGACAGCCATCATCTGGTCATCGCCGCCCTGAACGAGAGCTACCGTATCTTCTCTCCGGGCGAGATGTTTTCGGGCGGCGACGTCGCAGCCCTCGCCACCCGCGCTTTCGCCACCGCGTTCAAGATAGGCCTGCAGCTGTCGGCGCCGTTTCTGGTGTTTGGCCTCGTTTTCAATATCGGGCTTGGCGTGCTGGCGCGGCTGATGCCGCAAATGCAGGTCTATTTCGTTGGCGTACCCCTGTCGATCCTCGTGGGCTTCGTGATCCTCGCGCTGGTCATCAATGCGATCATGGGATCCTACCTCGATTACTTCACCGGTGTGATGCAGCAGCTCACGCCCGCCAGGTGAGGTGACCGATGGCTGAGGACGATACCGAGCGCACAGAGGACCCTACCCAGAAACGCCTCGACGATGCGCACGCCAAGGGTGACGTGGCCAAGAGCCAGGAGGTCAACACCTGGTTCGTGATCGCCGGCGCGACGCTGGTGTTGACAACCTTCTCGGGCAGCATGGGCGGCGGCATCCTGATGCCGATGCGCAACCTGATCGCCAATTCCTGGATGATCCGCACCGACGGGCCCGCGTTGCTGGCGCTGGCCCAACATATCGAATACGCGCTGATCGCGGCGATAGGGGTGCCGTTCCTGTTGCTGATGCTGGCGGCGATCGCCGGCAACATGATCCAGCACCGCCTCGTCTGGTCGTCGGAATCGCTGAAACCCAAGCTCAACAAGATCTCGCCCGGCGCCGGCTTCAAGCGCATCTTCGGCAAGCAGGCGGCGGCGAATTTCCTCAAGGGCCTGTTCAAGGTGATCGCGCTCGGCGCGGTCATGACCGCGGTGCTGTGGCCGGAGCGGCATCGCCTCGAGGCCATGGTGCACCTCGATCCGGCCGCGATCATGAGCGCGACCACCGGGCTCACCCTGCATCTGCTGGGCGCCGTGGTCGCCATGCTCGCGGCGGTCGCGATCGCCGATTATTTCTTCCAGTACCGGCAGTGGTACGAGCGTCAGAAGATGACGCTGCAGGAGATGAAGGAAGAGTTCAAGCAGTCGGAAGGCGATCCCCACGTCAAGGGACGCATCCGCCAGCTGCGCGTGGCGCGGATGAAGAAGCGCATGATGGCCCAGGTCCCCAAGGCCAGCGTCATCATCACCAACCCGACCCACTATTCGGTGGCCTTGTCCTACGACCGCGGCATGGCGGCGCCGGTCTGCGTCGCCAAGGGCGTCGACAATATCGCGCTCAAGATCCGGGAGATCGCGCGCGAGCACGACATTCCGATCGTCGAGAACGTGCCGCTGGCGCGCGCGCTCCATGCGACCGTCGAGATCGATCAGGAAATCCCGGTCGAGCACTATCACGCGGTCGCCGAGGTCATCGGTTACGTGATGCGGCTCAAGCGCGGCTTTTCCTCGCGGCTCTAGGGGTAAGTGCGATGACGCTTCTTCGAATCGCCATCGCGCCTAATGTCTTGTTTGAGCATGATCTTGTCCGAAAACCGGCCTCCACTTTTCGGGATCATGCTCGCGGGGCGCAAATGCCCGCAAAAACATCGAATAAATGCCTGACGGGCTTGCGCTGGCCGGTCCGATTCAGGCACTCAGGGAATCAGCCGAAAACGAGCCCGACAGGCCGTGACTTTATATATGTCCGCCGACACCCATAAAGACCCGCCGCCCGAGCCGGTTGCCGTCCATGAGCCGGCCCGGCGGGGCAGCATCATCCTGGTGCTGCTGGTGGCGGCAGCGCTGGTGGCGGTGGCGGTCGCGCTGATGACGCTGGGCCGCGCCCAGGCGCAGCCATACATCCTGGCGCTGCTGGCCGTCCTCGCCATGGTCGGCCTGTTCAACCTGTTTGCCTTTGCCGCCGGGATCATCCGCTTCGCCGACCGCCGCGCCGACAATCCCATCATCAGCCGCATCGCCGACCATGCCTATGACGGGCTTGCGGTGACGGACGCGCGCGGCCACGTCGTCTATTCCAACGCAGCCTATCTGGCGCTGACCGGAGCTGCGAACGCGCAGGATGTCCGCCCGATCGAGCGCGTCTTCATCGGCAATCCCGACATGTCGGAGGCGGTGTTCCGCCTGCTGAAGGCCGCGCGCGAAGGCAAGCGCCAGCAGGAAGAGGTCCGCATCGCAGGCACCGACGGCGGCCATGGCCGCTGGCTGCGCATGCGGGTGCGCCCGCTCGGCGACGCCAAGCGCCAGGCGAGATATGCGGTGTGGTCGATCGCCGACATCACCCGCGATCGCGAACGCCAGGAAGACGTGTTCCAGGAACTGCAGCACGCGATCGAATATCTCGACCATGCGCCGTGCGGCTTCTTCTCGGTCAGTCCTTCCGGCGACATCAGCTATGTCAACGCCACGCTCGCCAACTGGCTCGACCATGATCTGGCGGAGATCGGCTCCGGCGGGCTCAAGCTCGCCGACATCGTCTCCGGCGACGGCGCCTCGCTCCTGACATCCATTGTGCCGGTGCCGGGCGAGGTGAAGACGGAAGTCTTCGACATTGACCTGCGCATGCGCGGCGGCAAGACCATGCCGGTGCGGCTCTATCACAAGCTCGCCTTCGGCGCCGACGGCACGCCGGGCGCCTCGCGCACGCTGGTGATCAGCCGCGCGCGCGACGAGCATTTCGATCCGCAGCGCGCCGCCGAAGTGCGCTTCATGCGCTTCTTCGACCACACGCCGATGGCGATCGCCACCGTCGACCGCGGCGGCACGGTGGTGCGCGCCAATGCCCGCTTCGCCAAACTGGCGCAGGGGCTTGCCGCCGATGGTGCTGCGGCGAAGTCGATCTTCCGCGCCGTCAACGCCCGCGACCGCGGGCTCCTGATCGCGGCGATCAACCAGGCTGCCGACGGGCAGGGCGACATCGCCCCGGTCGAGGCGATGCTCGACGGCACCAAGGAGCGCTGGGGCCAGTTCTTCGTCACTGCGGTTGAGGAGGGCGAGCGCGAGACCGAGGCTGCGATCGTCTATCTGCTGGAGACCACCGAGCGGCGGGCGCTGGAGAACCAGATCAACCAGTCGCAGAAGATGGACATGGTCGGCCAGCTTGCCGGCGGCATCGCCCACGACTTCAACAACGTGCTGTCCGCCATCATGATGGCGAACGATTTCCTGCTGAACGCGCACAAGCCGACCGATCCGTCGTTCCAGGACATCATGCAGATCAAGCAGAACGCCACCCGCGCCGCGACGCTGGTGCGTCAGCTGCTGGCGTTCTCGCGCCGCCAGACCCTGCGCCCGCAGGTGCTCGACCTCGGCGATGCGCTTTCCGACCTCACCATGCTGCTGCGCCGGCTGATCGGCGAGAAGGTGAAGCTCGACCTCGTGCATGGCCGCGACCTCTGGCCGGTCAAGGTCGACGTCTCCCAGTTCGAGCAGGTGATCGTCAATCTCGCGGTCAACGCCCGCGATGCCATGCCGGAGGGCGGCACGCTGACGGTCAAGACCGCCAACGTCACTGCCGATGAGGCGGTCCAGCTCACCTACAAGGGCATGCCGGCGGCAGACTACGTCCGCATCGATGTGATCGACAGCGGCACCGGCATTCCACCAGATGTCATCGACAAGATCTTCGAGCCGTTCTTCTCGACCAAGGAGGTCGGCAAGGGCACCGGACTTGGGCTCTCCACCGTGTACGGCATCGTCAAGCAGACCGGCGGTTTCGTCTATGTCGACTCCGAAGCCGGCAAGGGCACCGCGTTCCACATCTTCCTGCCGCGGCACCGTCCCGAGCTTGAGGCCCAGCCCGAGCCGCAAGCCGCCGTCGACAATGCCGCCAAGGGCGCCGCATCCGAGCAGAAGCCGAAGCCCGATCTCACCGGCCAGGGTACCATCCTGCTGGTCGAGGACGAGGATGGCCTGCGCTCGCTCAATGCGCGCGGCCTGCGCTCGCGCGGCTACAGTGTGATCGAGGCCGCCAACGGCGTCGAGGCGCTCGAGGCGCTGGCGGAAAAGGACGGCATGGTCGACCTCGTGGTCTCTGACGTGGTGATGCCGGAAATGGATGGCCCCACCATGCTGAAGGAAATGCGGACCAAGAACCCGTCCGTGAAGATCATCTTCGTGTCCGGCTATGCCGAAGATGCCTTCGAGAAGAGCCTGCCGGAGAACCAGCAATTCGCCTTCCTGCCAAAACCGTTCACGCTGGCCCAGCTTGTGGCGGCGGTGAAGGAAACCATGGCGGCTTCGTAACGTACAGGCAGCAGAAGTTGTCTTCGGACGGTATCTTGTTGGCGGCCGTGCGCTGAACTCGGTTGCCACCAGAGCATGCAAGGCTGCTTGCCATGACCAGTCCTCTAGGTTGAGGGTGATTTCGCCTGGCTTGGCAACAGCGCGACGCGGCCCGAAATGCGCCGGAAGGGCGGACAGTCGGCGCTGCTGGCGCGGCGTATTGCGGACGCTGCGAAGTATGGTGCCCGGCAGGCCGTGACCGAAACCGGCGTGCCGCAAGAGGGGCAGCCGGCGCCCAGTTACAGGAACATTCTCGGTTCTGGTTTTACGGTCGCCTATGGGCGCCCGAACTGGACGCTGGCTGGCTAGGATTCGGCGGTCTGCCGAATGGGTCCATGCACGGGAAACCACGGTGATCGTGAGCGAAATCGTCACACCCCGCGACCGAGGGCCGCAGCCGCAGTTCCCTATAATGGCTTCACTTTTAGGCAGTCGTGCCCATCTTAAGAGCGCTTTCCCCATGCCGGGGATTTGAGGACAACTCGATGAAATTCACCCAGCGCACACACGGCATCGTCCAGGCGATTGCCGTCGTTCTTTCGTTGGCAGTTCCCACGATGCTTGCGGCCTCCTACGCCGACGCACGCGTCGGCGGCGGCAGCAACTCGGGTTCGCGCGGTTCGAAGACCTACACCGCGCCGCCTTCCACCACGACCGCGCCGAACGCGGCGCAACCGATGAACCGCACCATGACGCAACCGGGTGCCCCCAGTGCACCGGCGGCGACCGGCGGCGGCTTCTTCAACAAGCCGGGCATGGGCATGCTCGGCGGCCTTGCCGCGGGCTTCCTCGGCGCCGGCCTGCTCGGCATGCTGTTTGGCGGCGGGCTGTTCTCGGGTCTCGGCAGCTTTGCCTCGATCCTTGGCCTGCTGCTGCAGATCGCCATCGTCGTGCTGGTGGTTCGCTTTGCCATGAAGTGGTGGCAGCGCCGCAACGCGCCGGCTTATGCCAGCGCGAGCCCGGCTCCTGCTCCCGCACAGGATCAGCAGGCCAACTATCGCAGCGCCATGGGCTTCGGCCTTGGCTCGAGCGCTCCCCCGCTCGAGATCAAGCCGGATGACTATGAAGCGTTCGAGCGCCTGCTCGGTGAAGTCCAGTCCGCCTGGTCCGATGAGGACGTAGGCAAGCTGGAACGGCTCGCCACGCCCGAGATGGCGTCCTACTTCGCCCGCGACCTCGCTGACAACAAGGCGCGCAATGCGGCCAACAAGGTCACCGGTGTCAAGCTCCTGCAGGGCGATCTTGCGGAGGCCTGGCGTGAGGGCGACAGCGACTACGCAACCGTGGCGCTGCGCTTTGCCCTGGTCGACAAGACGCTCGACCGCGCCACCGGTCAGGTCATTGCCGGCGGCGACCAGCCGACCGAAGCCACCGAAGTGTGGACCTTCGTGCGGCCCCGCGGCGCGAATTGGGAAGTCTCGGCGATCCAGCAGACCAGCTGATCGCCCGTCCCAAAAGTCGATTGAACGCCGCGGTTTTGCCGCGGCGTTTTCTTTTGAGTCCCTAAGCGCACCGGTAGTGACGGCTTGTTCTACTGCTTCGCTGCGAACTAGCCTGCGATGGCGAGCCGCGGCGCGTCGAGCAGCTGCGGCTGCTCCTCGCGCACGAAGCGTCCGGCGGCGGCAATGACCGCCGGCAGCTGCGCCAGCGGTGCCGGCTTTGCAAACAGGTAGCCCTGGCCCTTAGCGCAGCCTTCGCGCGCCAGGAACTGCCATTGCGCTTCGGTCTCGATGCCCTCGGCGAGGACGGGAATGCCGAGGCTTGTGCCGAGCGCCAGCACCGTGCGCACGATGGCGCATGCGGCCGCATCGTCGGGCAGGCGTTTGACGAAGGACTGGTCGAGCTTGATCTTGTCGAACGGGAAGGCGTGCAGCGTCGCCAGCGACGAATAGCCGGTCCCGAAATCGTCCATCGCCACCGAGATGCCCATCGCCTTCAGCTTGCGCAGGATGTGCAGGCCGCGGGTCTGGTCCGACATGACGGTCGATTCCGTGACTTCGACCTCGAGCCGCCGCGGCGACAGCCCGGTCTCGATCAGGATCGCATGAATGGTCTCGGCAAGATCGTCGCGGGCAAACTGCAGTGGCGACAGGTTCACCGCAACGGTGCCGGGAATCCTGCCTTCGGCCGCATCGCGGCAGGCGGTGCGCAGCGCCCATTCGCCCATTTCGGCGATGACCTCGGTCTCCTCGGCGAGCGGAATGAACTCACCGGGCGAGACCATGCCGCGCTTGGGATGCTGCCAGCGCATCAGCGCCTCGGCGCCGCAGATCTTGCCGTCATGCAGCGATGTCTGCAGCTGGTAGTGCAGCGACAGCTCGTTGCGTTCGGCCGCGCCCTGCAGGTCGCGCGCCAGCGCGCGGCGGGCGCGGGCCTTGTCGTCCATCTCCTGATGGTAGCGGGTGATCAGGCCGCGCTGCTTGCTCTTGCCGCGATACATCGCGAGCTTCGCATTGCTCAGCGCGTGGTCGCGCTCGGGCGTATCGGTCGGGAAGATCGAATAGCCGATCGAGGCGGTCAGCGTCACGGCCTGGCCCTGCACCTGGAAGGGCTTTGCGAAGACGGCCGAAATGCGCTCGGCAAAGGCCTGCGCATCGGCGGGATGATTGCCGGACATCTGCAGTCCCAAAAATTCGTCGCCGCTCTGCCGCGCCAGGAATTCGCCGGGCGCAAGGATCTTGCGCATGCGGTCAGCGACCTCGATCAGCAGGAGGTCGCCGGCCGAATGGCCGAACACGTCGTTGACGTCCTTGAAGCCGTCGACATCGATGGAGAAGGCGGCGAGCTTGTGCGCCTTCTCATGCGCTTCCGCAGCGTCGAAGGCGAGGCGCTCGTTGAAGGCAATGCGGTTCGGCAGGCCCGTCATGGTGTCGTTGAAGGCCAGCTGGTGGATGCGGTCGGCGGATTCGGTGCGCGAACGCAGGTCGATGACATAGGTCGAGAAGCCCGAGCCCATCACCAGCAGCACAGCGCCGACCACGGCAACGCCGAGCATCTTTGCCGGGATCAGCCAGGAGGCATGCGTAACGGCCTCCGACGGCGCGATCGAGGCCGATGCGGTCAGCGTGTAGTGCATGGTGCAGACCATGAAGGCGAGCACGATGGCCGCGCCATGACGGCACCAGCGCGTCACCGGGCGGTTGGCGCGGTTGACGGCAAGCGCGCTGAGCGCAAGACCGAGGACGAACGCCATCACGAGGCCATAGGCATTCCAGCTCACGTCGCCCGCGACATGCCAGCCCTTCATCGCAACGAAATGCATGGCGAGGATGCCGATGCCCATCACGAGACCGCCGGCTTCCGGCGCCAGCGTGAAATGGCGGCTGCCGATCTCGAAACCGGCAAGGCAGGCGATAATTGCGATGACGAGCACGAGGCCGGTCGCGACGGGTTCGAAGGCGCTTGCAAGCTGCGGGTCGAGCGCGAGGATGGAGATGAAAGTCGAGGCCCAGAGCGCCGCACCCGTGCCGACTGAGGCCATGAACAGCCAGCCGGTACGGGTCGCTCCTTCGGTGGCCCGTGCGCGGGCAAAATGGCGCATGCCGACCCAGGTGCCGAACAGGCAGACCGCCCCGGCAAGCACCACCAAGAGCTGATGGTAGATGAAGGCGTAGGTCGCAGTCTCCGGCATGACGTTTTCCCCGTGAATGGCCGAAAAGCTACGCGGGCGCGGTTAAAGGGTTGTAGGGAGGGCGGAATACAAGCCGTGATGACGGCACCCTTTGCCAGTTAGCGTTGAAATTGATTGAATGTGGGCTTGCGAACCGGCGGCACGCGCGGCGTTGTTGTCGGTTTGTTAACGCTGTCGGCTACGCGGAGGCAGGAAGCCCATGGCATACGCGCTGTATTACTGGCCCATGATCCAGGGTCGCGGGGAATACATCCGCCTTGCGCTGGAGGATGCCGGCGCCGCCTATGACGACGTCGCACGCCACGGCAACGGCATGGCCGAGATGATGCGGATGATGGAGCAAGCCAAGGGCATGCCGCCGTTTGCGCCGCCGTTCCTTAAAGTGGGCAAGCGCGTGATCGGGCAGACCGCCAACATCCTGCTCTATCTCGGCGATCGCCATGGGCTGGCGCCGAAGGCGGATGCGGGCCGGCTGTGGGTGCACCAGATGCAGCTCACCATCACCGACTTCGTGCTTGAAATTCACGACACGCATCACCCGCTCGGGCCCTCGCTCTACTACGAGGACCAGAAGGCGCCGGCGAAGAAGCGCACGGCAGAGTTCTGGAACGAGCGCGTGCCAAAATATCTCGGCTATTTCGAGGGGCTGGTGAAGGCGAACGGCCCCTATGTCAGCGGCCGCAAGGCGACCTATGTCGATCTCTCGCTGTTCCAGATCGTGGCGGGGCTGCGCTATGCCTTCCCGAGGCGGATGAAAGCGTTCGAGAGCGAGGTGCCGCGGCTCGTCGAACTGCACGACCGCGTTGCCGCGCGGCCGAACATCAAGGCGTACCTGGCGAGCGACCGGCGGATCGAGTTCAACGAGCAGGGGATATTCCGGCGGTACAGGGAGTTGGACGCGTAGCGTCTTTGCGAGGAGCGAAGCGACCAAGCAATCCAGCTTCCTTGTTGCGGCAAGGCAAGCTGGATTGCTTCGCGGAGCCTGTCATCGGGCGCGCTTTCGCGCGACCCGTTGGCTCGCAATGACGGTGGCCTAACTGCTTCGCCCATCCACCGGCGTCATCGACAGCTTCGCAAGCTCGATGCCGTCGATGCAGCTGACGTTCAGCGCCACCACGTCGGTGCCATCAGGCTTCTTGCCGCGAGCAAACACCTCGACGCCGCAATCGACGCAGTACTGATGCTTGATGGCGTGCTTGTTGAACAGATATTCCTTCAGGTTCTCTTCGCCGGCGCGAAGCTGAAAGCTCTTCGGCGGGATGAAGGTGAAGTGCAGCCCCTTCTTGGTGCAGATCGAGCAGTTGCAGGCCGTGACCATGGCGAGATCGGTGGTGCATTCGAAGCGAACCTGGCCGCAATGGCAGCCGCCGGTATAGGTCTTGCTGTCGGGCATCGTCAAAGTCCTCGCCACAGTCCGGGGACGAGACGATAGCGCACCCGCGCCACATAGTCAGCATGGCCGGGCAGGCCGCGGCCGGAACGATTTCCGCGCGCTATTCGTCCTTGCCGCGGGTGATCGCGATCCACGACTCGGTCTTGCTGCGCTGGCAGTCGAGCGTGAGGCGGCGGAAGCGCATGTTGATCTTGTCGCCGCGGATCAGGCCCATGCGCTGCAGGCAGCGCGTGGCGCCTGTCGTGGTGTCGTCCTTGGTCACCGAGAAGACGAGGGCGGCCATCGCGCCCACCAGCTTGATGAAATCCGGCGACGGCTTGCGGTCGGTCTTGGCATAGAGCTCGATCGAATATTTGTCGCCCTTGCAGGCGACCGACAGCTCCTTGGCGAGCGGATGCGTCAGGTAGACGGTGTTGGCCGCCTTGAAGTTAACCTTCACCTTGTCGATGTTGTTGGCAAGCTCCTTGGCGCTGTCGTCGCAGCGGTCGGCGCGGGCGGGGGAAGCGATGAAAGCGGCTGACAGCGCAAGGGCCGCGGCAAGGACAATCGGTCGGCGAAACAGTCGTCGTGAGATCATGTGAAGATGCCCTTTTGGGGGTCTATTGAAGCGAAGGTCCGGGGATCGCGCAAGGCAGGCTTCTCTAGCGCGGAAATCGACCAAAGTAACGGTCCGTGAATGGCCGATCCGCCATTCCAAACCTTCCCTTTGGCCGAAAATTGCTTAGAACGGCTCTATCGCCGGGTCGCCCTCTGGCGGCCCGGCCTCAAAAACCCGAGATACCGCCATGAACGCCCCCACCGCCTTTCCCGACCAGCAAAAGCCCGTTCCGCCCTACAAGCACACGCCGCTGTTTCCACTCGGCAAGGACGAGACGCCCTACAAGAAGGTCAGCTCCGACGGGGTTAGGGTCGAGAAAGTCATGGGCCGCGACATGATCGTGGTGTCGCGCGAGGCGCTGCGGGCGCTGTCGGAGGCGGCCTTCGGCGACATCAACCACTATTTGCGGCCGGGGCATCTGAAGCAGCTCCGCTCCATCCTTGATGACAAGGAGGCGAGCGACAACGACAAGTTCGTCGCCTTCGACTTCCTGAAGAACGCCAATATCGCGGCCGGCGGCGTCCTGCCGATGTGTCAGGACACCGGCACCGCGATCATCATGGGCAAGAAGGGTTGCAACGTCATCACCGACGGCGACGACGAGGCCGCGCTGTCCGAAGGTGCGCGCGACGCCTATCTGCGCCGCAATTTGCGCTACTCGCAGGTGGCGCCGCTGTCGATGTATGAGGAAAAGAACACCGCCAACAACATGCCGGCGCAGTGCGAGATCTACGCCGAGGGGGACGACGCGTACAAGTTCATGTTCATGGCCAAGGGCGGCGGTTCCGCCAACAAGAGTTTCCTGTTCCAGGCGACGCCCTCGGTGCTGACCAAGGATCGTCTGCTTGCGTTCCTGAAGGAGAAGGTGCTGACGCTGGGCACCGCGGCATGTCCGCCCTATCATCTTGCGATCGTGATCGGCGGGACCTCGGCCGAGCTCTGCATGAAGACGGTGAAGCTTGCCTCGGCGCGCTATCTCGATGCGCTGCCGACCCACGGCTCGCCCGACGGCAACGCTTTCCGCGACGTCGAGATGGAGCAGGAAATCCTGAAAATGACGCAGTCGCTTGGCGTCGGCGCGCAGTTCGGCGGCAAGTATTTCTGCCACGACGTGCGCGTGATCCGCATGCCGCGCCACGGCGCCTCGCTGCCGATCGGGCTCGGCGTGTCCTGTTCGGCCGACCGTCAGGTGCTCGGCAAGATCACCAAAGACGGCATCTACCTCGAGGAACTCGAGCACAACCCGGCGCAATACCTTCCTGCGGTGGAACAGAAGCTTGGCGGCGAGGTGGTCAAGATCGACCTCAACAGGCCGATGAAGGAGATTCTGGCCACGCTGTCGCAATACCCGATCAAGACGCGGGTCTCGATGACCGGCACCATGATCGTGGCGCGCGACTCCGCGCACGCCAAGCTGCGCGAGCGGCTGGAGAAGGGCGAGCCGCTGCCGGATTATTTCAAGAACCATCCGGTCTATTACGCCGGCCCCGCCAAGACGCCCGATGGCTACGCCTCCGGCGCGTTCGGGCCGACCACCGCCGGCCGCATGGATTCATTCGTCGACCAGTTCCAGGCTGCCGGCGGCTCGATGGTGATGGTGGCCAAGGGCAATCGCGCGGTCGCGGTGCGCGAGGCCTGCAAGAAGCATGGCGGCTTCTATCTCGGCTCGATCGGCGGTGCTGCGGCAAACCTTGCCGAGCACTGCATCAAGAAGGTCGAGGTGCATGAGTATCCCGAGCTCGGCATGGAAGCGATCTGGCGCATCGAGGTGGTGGATTTTCCGGCCTTCATCATCATCGATGACAAGGGCAACGACTTCTTCAAGGAATTGAATCTGGGTTAGGCGCGGCGGCGCAAAACCAAGGGGCAGGCATGGTCGAGTGGTTCGAAGACCTCGAGGTCGGCATGCGCTTCAAGAGCGAAGCGATGACGGTGTCGAAGGAGGACATCATCCGCTTTGCCAGGGAGTACGACCCGCAGCCGTTTCATCTTGACGAAGAAGCGGCCAAGAAGAGCATCCTTGGCGGGCTTGCGGCGTCCGGGTGGCACACCGCAGCGATCGCCATGCGCCTTGCGGCCAGCACGCGATGTTTCGGGCCGCATCCATTGTTCGGGGCAGGGGTTGATGATTTGCGCTGGCTGAAACCGGTGCGGCCGGGCGATGCCATCCATCTCGAAGGCGAACTGGTCGAACTGGTGCCGTCGCGCTCAAAACCGCACGGCGTCGCCCGCGTCGTCTGGACCGCCTACAATCAGAAGGGCGAGGCGGTCTACACCTTCAATCCGATTGCGATCGTGCCGAGCCGGCCGAAGTAGGCAGCCCCCCGTGCAGCGGGCAGGCCGTCCTATTTCGGCCTGGCGAAGCTGCATTCGAAGGGATCGCCGTCCTCGGCGCCTTCGAAAATCAGCAGCACGCGAAACCGGCTCCTGTCGCCATTGTCGGGCAGGACAACCAGCGTCTCCGCCTTCTGGCCTTTCGGGAGTTGCTCGAGGCGCGCCAGCGTATCAACCTTCCCGCTCTCCGGATTCCAGTGACGGATCGACCGTTCGACCTTCTCGTCGCCGTCGGGCTCGTTGACCGGCCCCGTCAGGATCAGCACGCCGGTATCGGCGGCAGCAAGATCGCGGATTCCCGTCTTCTCACCGAGCTCGATTTCGTGATCCTTGGCAGTCAATTTTTTATCGTCGTTTGCAAAGACCTCGTTGAGGGGTGCGCTCAGCGCGTACGCGGTCTTGCCGACCGATGGACCGCGAAAGCCGAGATACATGCGCTCGTTCCAGACAGCGATGCCTTCGACATTCGCTCCGCCGGCTTGTCCGGGACCACCGTCTTTCAGCGGTTGGGCGGCAAACGGCTTCAGCTTCTCGGAATTGAAAATGGCATCGCGCCATTTCATGGACTGTCCATCGACAGCGCCCGATGCGGCATTGATGCGCACCACAATGTAGCTCTTCTCGTTCGGCTTGTTTTTCTTGCGGCTGTTGCCGTGCGATCCCGTGACGAAGAAAGAGCCGTTGGCGAACGCTGCACCTTCCGCGTCCGGCTCGTCCTCGCCGGCGATCAGATCGATCGAGGAGGCGTCAGGCGTGATCTTGGTGCCCGACACGGCAAACAACTGCGCGTAAACCTTCTCGTCGTTGACGACGACGCACCGCGACAGCGTTTCATTGCAGGCGGCGCCGCTTAGTTGCGTGCGCGCCTTGTCGCCGCGAAAGTGGTGCGCGACTTTCCAGCTGTTGTCGGCGGACCGTTTGCATGTTTCCGACGCGGCTGATCCTGTCGCCACCAGGCAAACACTGCAGACGGCCGCGGCAAGCACCTTGCCGGACCGGCGAATTGCATACAAAGAGGCTGCTGACATGGCCGCTCGCTCCTCGCGATTACAGCCTATTGCAACCTGAAATTGCTTGCCGGTCAACGGTCAATAGCGGCGCCTTGCCGCGATGCTATTGGCGAGCCGGGAGCATCGTGACGCGCAATGCTCCCGCCGCAGTTCGGGCCGCTTAAGCCCGCGTTCCCGTGAACGGGAAGCTGCCCATCGGGCCGACGCCCATTTCGCCCGAAATGCTGTCGCCGGCGACTTTTCCGGTGAAGGCAAGCGTCAGCGGCATCGGGTTGGTGATGGAAACCTTCCAGGCAACATCGTCGCCGCTTACAGTGCCTTCAAAGATTTCGGTCGAGTTGCCGTCGGCGCCCTGCGTGCCCGTCAGCGTGCTGCCTGCGCTTTTCACCGACAGCGACGCCTTGCGCTCGCCCATCGGCGTCGTCATCACAAGATTCCAGTTTCCATCCACGGCCATTTTTGTCTCCCCGACAGTGTACGAGATTGAAAGGTAGGTGTGGTTATAGCTTATTACATCCGGCAAGCCCAACGGTCTCTCGGGGCTTTTTGCCGCGATTTTCTCCGGTCCGATACATCGTGTATCAGGCGCGCGCCGCGGCGCGGATGCGGTTGCCGACCAGGATACGGAAGGCGACATATTGAATTGCGAAGGCCGCGAGTTTTGCGCCGATCAGCACGACCGTCACATAGAACGTCCAGAGCTTCATGTCGCCGGTCCAAGCGACCGCGATGGTGCCGGCGGCGAGCACGAAACACAGGGCCGACCAGGCGTAGCCGGCGAAGGTGACATATTCCGGAATGGTCTCGGTCACGATCGGAGGCATATAGCGCAGCATCCAGCCGCGCTTGAGCATGATGAGCCCGATCGCGGCATGTCCGATCGCGGGCTTGGCAAGCACGAAGCGCGGATCGTGGGTGAGCAGCGTCATGCCGCCGAGCACAATGACGAGGCCAAGGCTCGCCCAGGTCATGTAGCCCAGGGTCTGGCCCTTTATGCGCGACCAGACCACTTGCGCAACCGCCCCGGCGATTGCCACCGCTGTCGCGAGGATGACGTTGTCGGTCGCAAGATAGATCACCAGGAAGACGATGGTGGACAGGAAGTCGGAGCCGAGGCGGCGGAATACGTCTTTCATCGTCGTGTTGTCCTGGGTGAACCTGAGGGGGACTGGCGATCAGTTGGCGCCGGGCAGGGCGCTGGACGGCGGCGCACCGTATTTCGCCCGGCGATATTGCGGATACCACTGGATGAAATACACGGTGATGTTGCGTACGGCAAACACCACCAGCAGTCCCACCCAGAACGGCAATCCCGGCACATAGATCATCGCGGCGTTGCCGGCCATCATCACAAGCGAGGCCGCAGCCCACGCGGCGGTAATGATGTAGTTGGCACGCACGAAGCCGGCGATCTTTGCAGTCTCGGGATCGACCACTTCCAGCGCGTACTGCATCGTGAAGGGGAAGCGCGCCACGATCGAGCCGAGCGCGATCAGGAAGATCCCGGTGTCGACGGAAAATTTGACGGCCGAATTGCCGAGAGCGGGATCGACGAGGGCGACGTAAAGGCCGACCGCGACGAAGGTGACGACCGAGCCGGCGCCGAGGATCTTGATCGAGCGGCCGTAATAGACGTCGATGCCGATCACGGCGAGACAGACGCCAGCGGAGACGAACAGGCTGATCGCGGCCGAGGTCGTCAGCATCAGCAAGGTGAAGGCGCCGTAGGGCGCGAGGATAAGGAAGATCATCATGACAAGCCTCGTGGGCTAATCTTTACACTGGAAAGATCGTAGGGCCCGGCAAGGGAGTCGTCAAGAAAAATCTTTACACTGTCAAAATAAGGTGATTGAGGCAAATAAGAGCGGTTCGGTGCGTTTCAAAGCGGCCAGAAGCGGATCAGCGCACTGATCCCCGCGGCGATCAGCACGGCAAGAGTCAGCAGGATTCCGGCGACGCGGCCGAGATTGAATTGCCAGGTGCCGGGGCGTGCGGCCATGCCGAGCGGGTGCAGCAGCCGCGACAGCAAGAGCCCGCCCATCAGGATGTGCACGCGGGTCGCGCTCGTGCCCGACATCTCGAGCAGGGCGACCAGCAGGCCGATGATCGGAACATATTCGATGAAGTTCGCGTGCACGCGGATTGCGGTGCGCAACGTTGCGTTCTCGGCATCGCCGAACAGAACGCGATTGTTCCGGCGCAGGCCCGCCACCCGCAGCGCCAGCACGGCGTAGATCAGGACGAGGATGCCGAGATAGAAGGCGGTGATGGCCGGCATCTTCATGGTGCGCTCTCCATATTTGTCATCCCGGGGCGCGCCACTTGGCGCGAGCCCGGAATCCATAACCACAATGTGCGTGGTGAGGCGAGATGGAGCTCTAGTCGGTCTAAAACAACTTTGCCCTGTGGTTATGGATTCCGGGCTCTCGCTTCGCTCGCCCCGGAATGACGATCTTTTTCGGGCCTATGCGGCCCCCACCCAATTGCCGTGGAATCCATCCGGCACACGGTGGCCAAGATGGACCAGCGCGGCGGGGCCTGCCTCGACATCCTGCGCGTTGAACACGGCAAGGTCGCTGCGGTTTTCGCGTGCGCGCCACACTACGGCGAGCAGCCAGCCATCGCCTTCGGCCGCATCCTTGCCCCGCTCGACGAAAACCGGCTCCGAGATCGTGTCGCCGGCCGGCAGCAGGTAGTGACCCAGCCGCTTGCCCTTGCCGTCGACATGCACGACGCCGGACAGCGCGCCGAACATCGGCAGATCCGGATTGGCGCAGGCGTACCAGCCGTGCGTCGAGGCAAAACCGGCGCGGCGATCGTCGATGCGCGGGAATTCGCCGGTGAGATCGTCGAGATAGGTTTGTGTGAAGCGGTCGGTATTGCCAGAGAGATCGAAGGTCCAGCGGCAGTAGCGGGCGCGCGACTTCTTCGGATCGGTCGGCGAGCCGTCCGGGTGATTGAACAGCGGCGCTTCCTCGAACTGCATGACGTCGGCGACGATGCGGCCCGCTTCTTCCCAGGCGTTCATGACATGGAAGACATAGCAGCTCTCGGCGCGGAACCAGACGATGTCCTTGGCCGAGCCGCTGCGCTTCATCACGCCGACATAGGCGCCTTTCTCCGGCTCCCAGGCGTAGGGCGCTTTTCCCCGCATCGCGCGCTCCATGCTGCCGGTGATGGGGAGGATCGGGAACAGCATGTGGTTCTCGGTGACGATGAAGTCATGCACCATGCTGGCATAGGGCGCATCGAAACGGTCGAAGCGGGTGACGCTGCCTGCGGCGCTGACCGAACCGAAGGAGAGCGTCGGCGTCAGCGGGCCGCTTGCGTTGTAGCCGAAGAACACGAGCTCGCCCGTTACCGGGTCGATCTTGGGATGGGCGGAGAAGGGGCCCTGGATCGCGCCGTCATAGTCGCAATAGCCGCGGCGGTTCAGCGTGCCCGGCTCGATCTCGGTCGGCATGTGGCCTTCTTCCAGCGCGAGCAGGCGGCCGGCATGGAAGATGATGTTGGTGTTGGCAACGCCGCCATCGGTGGTGATGTCGGCGGGTGCGCCGGGCAGCTTGCGGCCAAAACCGCCGAACAGCGCGCGGCCGGCGTCATGCTCGGCCTGCCATTTCGGGGTGCGGACCCAGCGGTTGCGGTAGCTGGCGCGGCCGTTTTCCAGATGGAAAGCGTGCAGCATGCCGTCGCCGACGAACCAGTGCGCGCCGGGCGCCTCGAACTGCGGGTTGGGACCGTTGCGATAGAGCGTGCCGTTCAGTTCGCGCGGCAACTCGCCCGATATCTTGAGGAACGGTGCGTCGCATTCCATCGGGATCGGCGCCAGATTGGTTCGCGCCGCATTGGTCGTGACCTGGTCGTGCATCGGCTTCCTCCGCAATGATCTTTACATCGTAAAGATATGAGTAATGCGCATGCCAGCTCCCGTCAAGCAAAATCTTTACACTGTCAAAATTGCGACATATAAGGATTCGCATGGCAAGAAAACCAAGGGAAAACAAAGCGAACCGGCCGCGGCCCCGCGCCGCGGCAAGGCCCGCCGTTGCGAAGCAGGCGGTGCGGCGAAGGCGCGCAGCGGCGGAATCGCCCTATCATCACGGCGACTTGCGCGAGGCGTTGTTGCAGAGCGCCGAGAAGGTGCTGGAACGCGACGGGCTCGCCGGACTGACGCTGCGCGCGGTGGCGCGCGAGGCCGGCGTTTCGCATGCGGCACCGACGCATCATTTCGGCGATCTCACCGGGCTCTTGAGCGAACTTGCCGCGATCGGCTATCGCCAGTTCAATGCGGCGATGGCCGCAGCGAATGCGGCGGGCACGCTGCAGGAGAGGGGTATGGCGAGCGCAAAAGCCTATGTCGCGTATGCGCAGGCGCACCCCGGCATGTACGGCCTGATGTTCCGCACCGAAAAGCTCGACATGGCGCGGCCGTCGTTGCATGAGGCCTCCGGAGCCGCCTTTGCCGGCCTTGCCCGCGGGGTTGGCGCCAGCCGCAACGAGCATATCGAGGCGGCGGCGCTGTCGCTGGAGCAGGGCGGCGCGATCGCACGGGCCTGGTCGATGGTTCATGGCTTCACCATGCTGCTGCTCGACGACCGGATGTCGGATGTCTTGCGGCGCCTGCCCAAGGGCACCACCATGGACCAGTTGTTCGAGGCGATGCTGAAGAGTCCCAATCCGCGGCCGCCGGCGTAGCTGGCGCGACGCGCCGGCGTATCTGACCAAGTCAGCGCTTCGCCAGTTCCACGCCGCGACCGCTTTTGCCGACAATCTTCACCTCGTCCTTGCCGCATTTGAAATCGCGGGCGAAATCGTCGGCGGCCTTGCGGGCGAGTTCGTTGGCGTCGGGATTGGCCTGCACGTCGACATAGGCGACGTGGCAGACCGGCCCGGGCGCAAGCCGCGTCACCGCCAGCATCGGTTTTGCGGTGGGGCGGCCGCTCTTGTCGGGGTCGGCATTGTCGGCGATATGCCAGCGCTGGATGATGGCGTAGGGCCGGCCGTTGGCGGCGCGCCATTCCACCGTGTTGGTGGTTGAATTGAACGGTCCGAACCAGGTCTCAGCCGCCGGTTCCCGCGATGCGGCGAGCCGGTTGCGTCCGACCGAGACGGTCTCACGCAAATCATCCTCGCTGATCAGCACGATCAGGCCGTTCTTGCCGGGGCAGACGCGGATGGTGCTGTCATCGACGCCATTGCCGGCGCTCCTGACCTTGCAGTCCTTTGGCGCGGTCGAGGTATAGGAGCTGCCGATTGTTTCGGCACTGGATTGCAGGACAAGGGCAGCGCTGAGGCCGAACAGCGTGAGTGTCGCGGCCACGATTGTGACAGTGGAGGGGATGTACCGCATCGGCCGGCCCGCAACTGGAACGTCTCATTGCTTGAGACGTCCGCAATCTGGGGACGGTTCAATCGCAATGCGGGAAACACCTGACAGCGAAGCGGAATCGTTCTACAAGGATGGCTTCGCCCCATCAGCTGTCATCAGCGTTTTCAGTCGGTCATGCCTGCCATTTCATCGAACAAGCCGTACCGCATCGGCCGCTCCCGCACCGGGCTCGGCCTCTTCGCCACCAAGCCGATCAAGAAGGGCACGCGGATCATCCGCTATTTCGGGCCGCTTCTGGATTGCAACAAGGAGAAGGACGACGCGGTCGAGAACAAGTATCTGTTCCAGCTGACCAACCGCTGGACCATCGACGGCGCGGTGCGCAAGAACATCGCCCGCTATATCAACCACGCCTGCAGGCCGAATGCGGAGTCGGACGTTCACCCGATCAAGCGCAAGGTCTACATCCGCGCCATCAAGAACATTCAGCCGGGCGAGGAGATCAACTACGACTACGGCAGCGAATACTTCAAGGAATACATCAAGCCGATCGGTTGCCTCTGCGCTTCCTGCGTAGCGAAGCGCAAGAAAGCGCGCGCCGAGTTGCGTGCCGAACGGCTCCGGCTGAAGCAGCGGGCCGAGCGCAAGGCGCGCAAGGCGCTGGAGAAGGCACAAGCAGACGCCAGGCTGAAGCGCAAGCAGGCCGCGCGCAAGCAGCTCAACGGCGCCCATGTCAACGGGCTGAGCCCGCGCAAGATCCATGCCGTGACGTCAGGGATTTCGATGCGGCCCCGTGGCAGTGGACGCACCGTGCGGGCCTAGGCCTGAGGACGCCTGGATTTGCCTCGATCCGTCATGCCCGGGCTAAAGCGCGAAGCGCGTCTTCGCGCAGATGTCCCGGGCATCCACGTCTTTGGCGCTACGATCATGAATCAAGACGTGGATGGCCGGGACAAGCCCGGCCATGACGAAAACGTATTGCCGAGGCGCGTCGCTTCGAGCAGACCGCCTAGATCCCCTTGAAGATATTGCCGGCAAGCAAGGCCGCGTAGCCGATCAGCAGCACTTCGAAAGCGTGCTTGCTGGCCCATGGAATGGACACGCCGGCATAATGGACGAGCAGCGCGATCACGGCGAGGATGACCGAGACCAGGAAGACGGGAAGGGTGGGCGCACTGAGATTCATGTTGTTTCCCCCAAACACACTGGCCGCGCAATTGCGACGCCGGATCAAGCGACGGCGCGACCGCCTTGGCAAGAGGGAAATGGCAGACTCAATTGTGGATAGTCGGCATGCGCCGGCTGTCACCGCATCTGGCCTGCCGCCAGCGCGGCAGGCCGCCGCGAATGCCGCGGCGGCCCCCGCTGCGGGGAGTTTTGGCGGCCTACGCCGCGACCGTGCCGCCGCTCTTGCGCAGCCCGATATACTGCAGCTCGGCGAACACCCCGGTGGCAATCGCCTGAGCCAGCACCATCGCCATGCCGAGCCCATTCGGCGCGACTGCGCCGGAGAGCAGCAGCGCGATGCTGGCAAGCGTCCAGGCCGCATTGCCGACGATCGGGATCATCACCAGCGACTTCTGCACGGCCTGACGGGTGCCGAGCCATCCGACCAGGGCGGCATAGCCGATCAGGAACAGGCCGACTTCAAGCAAGAGTATCTGGGGCAGGTTGAACAGCGCGGCGAAGGGGCTGGCGCCGAAGGTGAATCCCACGGCGGCAACGCCGCTGAAGATGGCGTCGGCCACGAGCGCGCGGCGCAGGAAGGTGGACGGATTGATCATGGCAGTTCTCCTTTGCTTGGGTTGGGGATCGTGACGTTCAGGCGGTGAGATCGCGGAACCAGGCGCGCAGTCGGCGCGTCAGCGCGACCGGGCAGAGCGTCTTCGCGGCGCGGGTCTCGACCGCGACGACCTGGGCGAACACATATTCACCGGTCGAATGCACCAGCGGTTCCGGCATGTTGAGCGAGCGCGCCAAGAGCCTTGTCGCAATGGCGAGGGTCCATTCGGCAAGCGCGGTGAGGGGGCTTTCGGGGGGCATGGTCATCTCCTTGCTGACAGCGAAGATGACCCCGGCGGCCGCCCAATTCGATTACCTCGCACGTAATGGAATGCGCGAATTTCGCATGGTAGGTTTCCACCATGAACGCACATGCATCTGCGGCGCGCGCCGAACGCCCTGTCCATATCGGCGAACATCTGCGCGAATGGCGGCAGCGCCGTCATCTCAGCCAGCTCGACCTCGCCGGCGAGGCCGAGATTTCCGCGCGGCATCTGAGCTTCGTGGAAACCGGCCGCTCGGCGCCTTCGCGCGACATGGTCCTCAAACTGGCGGAGCGACTGGACGTGCCCCTGCGCGAACGCAACGTGCTTCTGGTCGCCGCCGGCTTTGCCCCGGCCTTTCCGCAACGCGGCCTCGACGATCCCGCGCTGAAACAGGCGCGCGAGGCGATCGATCTCGTGTTGAAGGCGCATGAGCCGAACCCGGCATTGGCCTATGACAGGCACTGGAATCTGGTGTCGGCAAACCGCATGCTGGCGCCGCTGCTCGAGGGCGTGCCGGCCAAACTGCTCAGCCCGCCGCTCAATATCCTCAGGCTCGCCTTCCATCCCGAGGGGCTGGCGCCGCGCACGGTCAATCTCGGCCAATGGGCCGCGCACCTGCTGGAGCGGCTGCATCAGCAGTGCGAAGCGACTGCGGATGTCGAACTGATCAAGCTCTACAATGATCTGAAGGGCTATCCCCTGCCGGCGCGTTCCGGTCCGGTCTCTGTCGATACTGTCGCGATCCCCTACAAGCTGAAGCACAAGGGCGACGTGCTGAGTTTCATCTCGACCACGATGGTATTCGGCACGCCGGTCGACGTGACTCTGTCGGAGCTGGCGCTGGAGACGTTCTTTCCGGCCGATGAATTCACGGCGCGGCGGCTGAAGGAGATGCAGCCGCGGGACTGAGGCACGCCAAGGTTTGCGCTGGCGCTGATCGATGACTAGTCTGCCCGCGCCATGCTGACACCCGCGAGAGCCATTGAAACATACATCCTTGCCAAGGACGGCAACCGCCCGTTCCTGATGCGCGAGGCCTTTGCCGAAGACGCCGGACTGGAAACGGTGGTGAAAAGCGACGCCATCTCGTTCCCCAGCGCCGCAAAGGGTCTCGGCACCCTAGAGGACGTTCTGGTGCGGCAGTTCAATGCCGACAACGAGAACATCTTCACCTTCTGCCTCTCGGAGCCGTCGGAGGATGATCGGGCCCGCTTCCGCTGCCATTGGCTGGTCGGCATGTCGACCAAGGCGACGCGGCAACTTCGCATCGGCTGCGGCAATTACGACTGGCACTTCGACGGCGCGGGCAAGGTCGTAAAACTCGTCATCCATATCGATGTGATGAAGATATTGCCGCCGGAGAGGCTTGGCGATGCGCTGCGCTGGCTGTCTTCACTGCCATATCCATGGTGTCGTCCCGCTGACGCGGCGCAGGCCATTCCTGCGCATCCGGATCTCGCCGATATCGCGGCCTATCTGAAACAGGCCGCGCCAATCCCTGCGACCCCGTAGACCGAAAGCGGCGTTTACAGCGCTGCATGGCCTTCGCATAATCCGCGCATGGATTCACGGCTCACAAAGCATCCATCTGCCCACGGCAATCCCGTCGGCGACCTGCTGCGCGCCTGGCGCACTCGCCGCGCCATGAGCCAGGCCGATCTCGCCTTCGAGGCCGGCATCTCCATCAAGCATCTGAGCTTTGTCGAGACCGGCAAGGCGGTCGGCAGCCGCGATATCCTGCTGCAGCTTGCCGGCGCGCTCGATCTGTCGCTGCGCGACCGCAATGCGCTGTTGGAAGCCGGCGGCTTTGCCCGGCAATATGGCGAGCGCGACCTCTCTGCGCCCGAGGTAGCCGACGCCAAGCGCGCGATCGACCTGTTGTTGAAGCGCCACGAGCCGTTTCCCGCCATCGTCACCGACCGGCGCTGGAACGTGCTGCAGGCCAACGTTGCCGCCGCACGGCTGATGACCATGCTGCTCGGCGCGGCGCGCATGCAGCGTCCGCTCAATCACATGCGGATGTTCCTGGCGCCGGATGAGCTACGCCCGTTTGTCGAGAACTGGCCGAAGGTTGCGGCAGCACTGCTGGTGCGCGCGCGGCACGAGGCGATGGCCGCGCCGCTCGATCTTGCGCTGCAATCGACCTGGCGTGAGCTGCTGAAGCTGCCTGACTTGCCGGAGCAGCAATTCAACGACGAGGACACGCCGGGCCCGCTCTGCGAGGTCCGCCTGCGCAAGGGCGACCTCGCCGTCGGCCTGATCGGCACCGTGCTCACGCTCGGCACACCGCAGGACATCACGCTGCAGGAGTTGCGCGTCGAAATGTTCATGCCGGCGGACGCCGCCTCGCAGGCAGTCCTCGAGAAGGTGGCTCAGGACGCCTGAGCCTGCGCCTCGCGGCGCTCGAACGACATCGCCTGCATCACTTCCGCAAACGGCCCCTCGCGGTCGCCGAGCGTCGCCGTGGTCAGCCCAGCACCATTGGCGCCGACTCGGGTACGCGAACGGATCAAAATCCATTCGCCCACTGGCGGGCGGAAGAAATACAAACTGATCTCCGGGTTGATAAAAGTCCATTCCCGCATGTCGACGATCTGCGCGACGCCGCTGGAGAAATCCGCAGCCTGCACCGCCTGCAGCAGCGGCGTGTTGGCCTCGCCATCCACCATGGGCACATCGAGCCGCATCCAGGCGGCTGCGGGACCCGGTTTCTCCAGCGCGCCCTCGATCAGGCGCACCGAGACGTTCTGGAAATAGCGGCTCCATTTCTGCGCAAAAGCCGGCGGAGGCTTGCCGCTTTCGGGCGGCGCATCGGCGATTTGCGCCTTGCCAAAGGGATCGGCCGGCGACTCGCTTCCTTGTGCGGTGAGCAGCGCCGTGCAGCGGCCGATCTCGGTATCGCCGTCAAGCAAGCGCACCTGCAGCGTCTTCGCCTTGCGTCCGTCGCGCAGCATGTCGGTGGCAACGCTGAAGGCGCGCAAGCCCGCCGGACGCCAGAGGTCGAAGGTGAGGCGGCGCACGGCAAAGCCGGATGCGTTCGCCAGCCGCTCGACCTCGCGCGTCATCAGCGCCGTGGTGGCGCTGCCCTGCAGCATGTCCGGCGACCAGGGTCCGCCGGCATGTTCGGTGGCGCGATACAGGGGGCCTTCGGGCTTGAAAATGGCGCTCATGGGCATGCGGCGCGCGGCCTTGTTCCGCGGCCGGTTCCGACTATCTTCAGCCCTGAAATCCTGTGCCGGGAGACGCTCATGAGCACCCTGAAGCCGCTGAAACTCGACATCGTCTCCGATGTGGTCTGCCCCTGGTGCTACATCGGCAAACGGCGGATCGAGGATGCGCTGGCGCTGGTGCCTGACGTGCCGGTCGAAGTGAGCTGGCGGCCGTTCTTCCTCAATCCCTGGGTGCCGCGCGAAGGCATCAGCCGCGAGGAATACCTCACCCAGAAGTTCGGCTCGGTCGAGGCCTACAAGGGCATTGCCGGACGCGTGGTGGCGGCCGCGGGCGAGGAGGGGCTGAACTACCACCCCGAACGCGTCAAGCGCCAGCCCAACACCATCGATTGCCACCGCCTGATCCATTGGGCGGATCAGATGGGCAAGGCCGCCGAGATGAAGCAGCGGCTGATGGAGCTGTACTTCCGCGACGGCGGCGACCTCACCGAGGTCAACGTGCTGGTGCAGGCGGCCGCCGACATCGGCCTCGATGCCGATGAGGTCAGGCGCAAGCTCGCCACCGACGAGGACGTCGGTCTGATTTCATCCTGGGCGCAGGAGGCGTCCGAAAAAGGCATCTCCGGCGTGCCGACCTTCGTGTTCGCGCAGAAATACGCCGTGTCCGGCGCGCAGCCGGCCGAACAGTTGGCCCGCGCCATCCGCGAGGTCTCGGCTGAGATCAACGCGCAGGCGGCGGAGTAGGCGTCCCGCGATCTCTGATATCCCGCGACGCTGCCGCCGTGCCGCGTCCGGGCCATGCTGAATTCCAATCAACAAGATGAAATGGGGGAAGCGTCATGATCTATGAGTTGAGGACCTACACCGTGAAGCCGGGCGCGCTCGGCGACATGATCAAGGCGGCCAGCACCGTGTCGCGCGACGTTCGCGGCGACAACTACGGCAAGCTCGAGGGCTACTGGTCGACCGAGATCGGGCCGCTCAACCAGGTCATGCACATGTGGAGCTACAACAGCTACGACGAACGCACCAGGCTGCGCGCCGAGCTCGCAAAGAATCCGCGCTGGACCGGCGAATACACGCCGCTGATTTTCCCGCTGCTGGTGCGCCAGGATGTGCGTCTCCTGAACGCCATCAAGCCACCGGTGGCGCCCGCCACATCGGGCAATGTCTATGAATTCCGCAACTACCGCGCCAAGACCGGCGGCGGGGTGCGGGAATGGATCAAGCACTTCACCGCCGTGCTGCCGGAGCGGGAAAAATACTCGAAGATCGTCGGTCTCTGGCAGACCGAGGCGAACCAGCCCAACGAAGTCTGTCACATCTGGGCCTATCCGAGCCTCAATGCACGCGCCGATGCGCGCAACGCCGCGCTGAAGGATCCGGCATGGCAGGCGTTTCTCGGCAAGGGCACGCCGCTGCTGGACGAGATGCACTCGACCATCATGCTGCCGGCGCCGCACTCGCCATTGAAGTGAGGCGAAGATCGGGCACAAGACTTCGTCATGCCCGGGCTTGACCCGGGCATCCACGTCTTTGGCCGACAGTTAAAGGAAGTCGTAGATGGCCGGGACATAGGCGAGCGGAAGCGACGCCGTCCTTCGGACGGCTATGCCCGGCCATGACGACGGGAACCAAACGCTCTAGGCGTCCTTCATGTAATAGTTCGCGCGCTTGCCGAGCGCGATGCGGCGGAGGACGCGGCGCATCGCCATTGAGCTGCGCAACGGCTTTATCACCGACGTCACGGCGCGATAGAAGCCAAGCTTCACCGCATCCCACATCGGTTGCTTGCCGGGCGCGGGCTGCGGCAGGCCAAGGCCGCGCAGCATCGAATTGAAGAAGTGCAAATCGTTGAGCCGCCGCACTTCGCGGGTCTTCCAGGTGATCGCCAGCGAAATCGAATGGGAATCGGCGGTGCGCACCCAGTGCGGCCACTGATAGGGGATGTAGCAGCCGTCGCCGCCGAACAGATGAAATTCGGTGGCGCGCGGCGCAAAGCGCTCGTCGAACTTCAAATTGCGGTGCTTGGTCATCGATCGCTCGATCTCGGCATCGTCGGCGATGGCGCGATCGCTGTTGTCGTAGACGGTGAAGAATTTCTCGCCGTGGATCTGGACGAAGAAATTGTCCTCGCTGTCGAGATGGAACGGCGTCGTCGAGTTCGGCGAGGAGACGAACAGGAAGCCCTCGAGCTGTTCGAAGCCGGCATCGGCCAGGCTGTTGAAGCCGCGGGCACGCGCCACCGACAACAGCATGTCTTCCAGCAGCTTCCTGTACTCGGGCGAATTCTCCACGCGCTTGAGCACCATCCAGGCGCCGGCGGTCTCGATCTGCCTGACGATCTCGACCGGGTCGAGATCGACCGAGGGAATCGCGTCCGGGTCCTGGCTGATCGCGACCTTGCCGGAGTTGTACTCGATGAGATCGCGCGGCAGTTCGGCGGCGAGCTGCGCGATGCGCGGCAGCATCAGGAGCGGATGACCGGCAAGCTTGTGGCGGATCGCAAACGGTTTCAGCGGGAAGTCGCGGCGCAGCGCCTCGTTGGCGGCGGTGATGACGGGCGCGACTGCGGTGGTCGTGTTCATGAGGATTTCTCCCGGCTTTCGTCTGGACGCTTGTCCTGGTGCTTTTCTTTTAGCGCGCGAATGAAGTGCACGGCGCGGCGGGCCGGCTCGCGGATGGCCTTGCGCAGCGCCAGCGACGCCCTGATCAGCGGGACGACCGGATCGTGCCGGTGCAGCGGGATCAGCACGTCGCCGATCGCAAGCCGCGCGCGCCAGATCGGATTGATCATGGGATGATCAGGGTCCGCAGTGGAGTCGGCGAAGCGGATGGCGGGATCGGCGCAGAGGTGCCGGGTCAGATCGAGCGTCAGCTGCACGCCCGGTGAAAACTTCGCGAAGCGCTCGTCGACGCCGAGCTTGAAGAAGAAGGCGCGGTCGGCCTGTCGCAGCACGACACCGGCGGCAACCGGCGTATCGCCGGCCCGCAGGGAAATGATCTCGCACTGGCCGCTTGCCGCAAGCGCTGCGGTGGCACGGCGCACGAAGGCAGCATCGCCGGCATCCTGCGCCAGCGCAGTGCCGCGCTTGGCCTTCCAGCCGCTGGCCTCGAGTGTGAGGAATGTCTCGACGGCGGTCGCGACATCCTGCGGTGTGCGTGCGATCTCGAAACGCACGGCGCCATGTTCGGCAAGACGATTGCGCTGCCGGCGAAGCTCTTTCAGTTTCTTGGCGCCGAGCGCTTCGTACAGCAACGCGTCGGCATCGCCGGTGGCGTTGACCGCGGCGCGCAGATGGGATTGCAGCAACAGCGGACGCAGGCCGTCGCGACGCAGTTCCTCGCGGAACGCCTTCATGACACGGCCGTCGAGCGTCACCGAGCGCAGCAGCAGGGCATGCGCGCCCGCGTCGCGCGCCTGGTGCATGATTGCAAGCGCTGCGGCCTCCGCATGATCGCGGTCGAGCACCGGTGTCGACAAACTGCCGTAGGGATCGGCGCTGACCAGCACCGGCAATGGAATCTTGTAGGCCCGCCACATCGGGACGACGGGCAAGAGGCCAATGAGCTGGGTGTCGCGGAAAGCCGTCAGCGCAGTGCTGCCGGTTCGGCCTCGCGCGGATGCGTCGACCGCCAATTCCCAATCGGGGAGATAATAGCCGTTCGGCTCGATCGCGCGGTCGGCCAGATTGCGCCAGGCGTCGAGACCGACATCGGCAAGCCGCATCGGTGAGGCCTGCGCGCGCGCAGGCGCGGCATCCCGCCTCGATGCGCGGTGCATCATCGTTGTGTCGGCAATATCGGCCACGTCCGCAAATCCCCGTGCGCGACGGGCGGACGTCGTTGCCCCTGGGGCGTCCGTCTTCCTCGCGCTGATGCCTGCAACATAGGCGAAAAGGTTGGAGAAACCGGCTGCTCACGGGCTCGAAATTGAGCGGTAATGTTAACCTGCTGTTTACCCTGTGATCGCCTGCGCTAAAGTCGGGGCCTGATGCGACCCCCGGAGATTCTCCATGACCGCCACAGCCTTTACGCCGATCGCTTCAGCCCTTGGCGGCGCGCTGATCGGGCTAGCCGCGGTGCTGTTGATGGCACTGAAGGGACGCGTTGCCGGCGTCAGCGGCATCGCGGTGCGATTGCTGCCGCCCTATGAGGACAGCGAATTCTCCGGACGGCTAGCCTTCGTTGCCGGCCTGATCGCGGCGCCCGTCCTGGTGTGGCTGGCAAGCGGCAGGTGGCCGGAGCAGTCGATTGCGGCGGGCACGCCCTTGCTGATCGTGGCCGGCCTGCTGGTCGGGTTCGGTTCGGTCTGGGGCAACGGCTGTACCTCGGGCCACGGCATCTGCGGCCTGTCGCGCCTGTCGGTGCGGTCGCTTGTTGCCACGCTCACCTTCATGGCGACTGCAGTTCTCACAGTGCTCGCTTCGCGGCATTGGGGGTAACGGCCATGGCTGTGCTTGCGCAATTCGCCATCGGACTGGTCTTCAGCCTCGGGCTGATCGTGTCCGGCATGTCCAATCCGGCAAAGGTCCTCAACTTCCTCGATTTCGCCGCGATCCGCACCGGCACATGGGATCCAAGCCTCGCCTTCGTCATGGCGGGCGCGATCGCTGTGACGTACACCGGATTCACGCTGGTGCTGCGGCGATCGCAGCCGCTATGGGGCGAAAAATTTCACCTGCCCGGCAGGGCGGATATCGATGCACGCATCATTGCGGGTCCTGCGATCTTCGGCGTCGGCTGGGGTCTTGCCGGCTTCTGTCCGGGTCCCGCCTTCACCGCGCTCGGCTTCGGCACGGCGGCTGCGTTTGTATTCGTCGTGGCGATGCTCGCCGGCATGTGGCTCGCACGCTTCCTCGCAAATCGACCGTCGCTGTCGGGCATCGCAACGCCGGCCGATCGCATCGGCGGCTGACCTGCATGAGGCGGTTTTCCTGTCTGATGGGCTGCGCACGCTAGCGTGACTTCGATTAGCCACAATTGCTGCAATATCCGCGTGCGTACGTCGTGATCGGCCACTCAAACTTTTCTGAAACGACATTGCATCGTGTCCCGTATCCTGACGGGGACGATCTGCTGCTTCATTGCCGTCAGCATGAGACGCGATGGTTCCCGCTGTTGCACAAGCGCCGAAGAAAATCACGCAGCGAAAGCTTGTGCGGAAAAGGGAAGTGTCATGTCAAAGTACTGGATCATGCTAACCGGCCAGTTGTTGCTTGGCTTCGTTGGGACGTCGCAAGCTCATCCGTTGGACGCGTCCGACATCGTCTATATTGATGGGCTGCCGTGCAACAGCGCTTGTCAGACCTACATGGCCTGGTCGCGGCGAAAAACCTCGTTCGCAGCTCAGCATTCCGCGCCTGTCGAATCCGCGGCCGCGGAATCCCCGCCCTTGAAGATCGTACCCGAGGCGCCGGCGGCGCGTCCGGCGCGCAACGCGGTTCGCCACGCCAAGGCAGCGCATCGGGACAGCGCAAAGCCGGCCAGCCGCCGGGTTGCAAAACCGGCCGCGCCAGTGACGCCCGCCAAGGCCACGAACCCGAAGCCGGCGGATGAGCCGGCCGTCAACGCCGAACCGGCACCAGCGATCGTTGTGCCTTCGATTTCTCCTGACATGGCCGCGATTGCGGCCGAGCCTGCAACGACGGAAGCGCAGGTTGCAGCCATCGCTCCGCCGGCCGGGCAGGTGACGGCAGCGAGTGCCGCCATGCCGCAATCCGCGGCGGCAAACACCGGTGATATTCGGATTGCCGTCGTGATGACACGCCCGGAGATCGAACAGTTGTCCGACCTTGCCGGAAAGGATGTCGCGATCGAGGAACAGCAGGCCGAATCCGGCTCGTCGATCAAGGCCGCCATCGCATCCGCCGGCGCGGCCGAGGTCAGGCTCAACGAGGGATCGGTGAAGGCGGTCGATCGCCTGATCAACGGCGAGGTGCCCGCTGCCGTCCTGGCGATCGCCTCTCGCGATGCGGCCGAGCAGATTCCTGAAATGCCGGGCTACCGGATATTTCGTATCCCGCTCTCACCTGGCTAGCGGCGGCGCTTCCGTCTGCCGGTCGACCGGCAGCTGGCTGCAGCACGATGCCGCTCAGGCGCTCGCGAGCGCCTGCGCGGGCCTGCTCAGGAACTGGCGCTCCAGGTCGGCGACCGGCATCGGCCGGCCGAAGAAATAGCCCTGGCCTTCCTCGCAGCCCATGGTGGCGAGCAGATCGGCGGAGGCGCTATTCTCGATGCCTTCCGCGATCACGGACAGACCGAGCTGTTTTGCAAGCCCGATCGTCGAGGAGACGATCGCGGCGTCATCGGTATCGGTCAGCACGTCGAGCACGAAGGAGCGATCGATCTTCAGTCCGTCGAGCGGGAATTTCTTGAGGTAGCTGAGGCTCGCATAGCCGGTGCCGAAATCGTCGAACACCAGCCGCACGCCAAGCTTCTGGATGCGCAGGAAGGTGTCGAGCACGCGCTGCTCGTCGGTGAGCAGGATGTCCTCGGTCACTTCGAGTTCGAGCAGCGACGGCGTCAGCCCGGTTGCGGCCAGGACCTCGGCGACGGTTTTTGCGAGATCGCCCGATTGCAGCTGCGACGGCGACAGGTTGACGCCGACACGCAAAGCGTGACCGGCGACTTCCCAGGCGCGGCCCTGCCGGCAGGCGCTTTCGAGCACCCATTTGGCGATCCGGTCGGAAATCGTCGAGCGGTTGACGATGGGCATGAAGTCACCCGGCGAAACAAGTCCGCGCTGGGGGTGACGCCAGCGGATCAGGGCCTCGGCGCCGACCAGTTTGGTATCGCCGAGATGAACCTGCGGCTGGAAAAACAGCTCGAACTCGCCGCGCTCGGCAGCGAGCGCGAGCTCGGCCTCCAGCGTCAACCGGGATTCCAGCTCCCGGCGTATCGAATTCTCGAAGCGCACATAGCCGCCGCGTCGCGCCGCCTTGGCGCGATAGAAGGCGAGGTGGCTGTTGCTCAGGAGTTCACCGGCGTTGCGGGCGTTCTCGGGGAACACGGCGGAGCCGATCGAAACCTTGACGCGGTGCGGCCTCGTCCCGGCCAGCACCGGCGCGACGAAAGCAATGCTGATGCGGTCGGCGAGGTCGTCGACGCTTTCGGGGGTATCGCGGCTGCAGAAGGCGATCGCGAATTCGTCGCCGCTCAGCCGCGCGACGATCGCGGCGTCGACCACCTGCTCGTTCAATCGCTCGGCAACCGCCGTCAGCACGAGGTCGCCGCTGGAATGACCGAGTGTGTCGTTGATCTGCTGAAAACCATCGAGACCGATCACCAGCAACGCGACCTTGCCGCCTTCGCTCTCGGCCCGCGTGATCATCCTGGCGAGCTTGGCGTCGAGTGTGTAGCGGTTGGCAAGTCCCGTCAGCGTGTCGTGCTCGGCGAGATAGCGGATTTTTTCGGCTTCGCGCTTGCGCACCGAGATATCGCGCAGGATCGCGCCGTATTGGTAACCCTCGGTGCCCTGCCAGCCGGAGAAGCTCGCCTCGACCGGAAACACCTCGCCATTGCGGCGGCGGCCGTCGAACTCGGTCACCGTGCCGGCCGATTGCATGGCGGCGGTGCGGATCGAGAACGGCGCGGTGCCGTCGGCGCGCTGGGCGCAGATGGCGTCGAACGGCTTGCCGATCATTTCTTCGGAAGTGTAGCCGAAGATGGCGCCGGCGCCGGGATTCCAGACCGTGATGCAATAGTTCGAATCCGTGCAGATCAGGCCGTCGCCGAGCGACATCGCGATGCGCTGAAAGCGGCTTTCGGCGACCCGGCCGAGCAGGGAGCGGATATCGATTTCGTCGAGCGCAACGGCTGCGATGTAGACGATGATCGCGATATGGAACAGCGAGGTGTCGAGCGCCAGCGGCAGGCTTGCCTGCACCAGATGCGCGGCCGCTTCGACGGTCAGCGCAATCGCGCCGAGCATGACGGCGCGGCTGCCGGCCGAGAGGCGGCGCCATGTCAGCATCATCAGCAGCGCGAGCGCGACCACACCTGCAAGGTTGGTTGCCTCGGAGGTCCAATGCAGCACGCGGCCCTGAAGGATAGACTCGGCCGCAAGCGCCTGCACCACCGGTCCGGCCAGAATGCCGCCATTGGGCACGCTGAAGCGGTCACCGAGCTCGAGTGCCGTGCCGCCGATGATGACCCTGCGGCCCTTGAGGCGGTCGAGCGTGGCCGCATCGCCGCGCAGCACGTCGATAAACGACACTTTCGGAATGGTACTTGCGCGGATGCTGAAATCGATCAGGAACGAGGGACTGCTGGCGTCGAACCGGCCGGCCAGCACCGCACCCATCGACGGCAGGAATTCGTTGTCGAGCTTCTGGCCAAACGTATAGCGCCGGATCAGCCCGTCCGGCTCGATCGCCACGTTGACCACGCTCGGCCAGGCGTGCAGACGGAATTCGGGCAGCGGGCGGTTGAAGTAGGTGGCGCCATCGGCGCCGGGCTGCTTGAAGGCCGGCAGCACGGTCGAACCGCCGGCGCTGCGCAGCGCATCGACGAAGTCGGTGTCGGAGGCGGCATCCGATGGCGTCGAGAAATCGACGTCGAAGGCGACGTCGTTGATGCCGGCCTTGTCGAGCCGGCGCAGCAGCTCGGCGTGCAGCCGGCGCGGCCACGGCCAGACGCCGATCTGTTCAATTGATGGCGCATCGATCGCGACGACGATGACGTTGCCGGTGGCGGCGCGCGACTGCCAGCCGAAGCGCAGGTCGGTGAGCACGTTGCGCAGGCCGGCGTGCCAGCCCGTCATGAACACGATCGCCAGCACGACGGCGACCAGGATGTGTGGCCGATAGTTCTTCACGTTTCCCCCGTCCCCCGCGCAGCTTTCGCCGCGCGGTATCAATCTCCGCTATTTGTTCCTGCCGAGCGCGTGTCCGTTGCCGTTGCCGTTGCCGTTGCCGCCGCCGTTGCCGTTGCCGTTGCCGTTGCCGCTGCCGTTGCCGCCGCCGTTGCCGTTGCCACCGCCATTGCCGTTGCCACCGCCATTGCCGTTGCCGTTACCGCCACCGTTGCTGCCATTGCCGCCGCCGTTGCCATTACCGTTGCCGTTATTGCCTTTGCCGTTGCCGCCGCCGTTGTTGCCGTTGCCGCCGGCGTTGTTGTTCTTGCCGCCATCGCCTGAACCGATGACGGTCGCGACGGCTGCAGCAGTGGAGGCATTGCCGCCATTCGACGATCCGTTGCCGCTGTTGTTGCCGTTGCCGCCGGCATTGTTGCCGTTCGCGTTGCTATCGCCGGAGCCCCAGACCGTCGCATTGCCGCGCTCGGCGCTGCGCGAGGCGACCGTGTTGTTCGCGCCGCGGGCGAGGCCGTGGGTGACTTTGTGCACGTTGAGCTTGACCTCGCCGAGCGAGGACGAGATCCGCGTCACGCCGGGCCGCGGGGTCGACGCCGTGCCATGCTTGTGCGGCGTCAGCGATGCGGAGGTGGGCTTGCCGGGCGCGGTGATGCCGCCACGCGGCACCGGCACGCGATCAAATGAGGATGCGCGCGGCTTGCCATGCTCGATCGGCTGCAAGGTGCCGGATCCGCCGAGCGAGAGACCGGAATTTCCGTGCGCAAACGTCCTGGCGTGCTGGCCCGCCATCACCTGCGCGATCTGGCCGGACTTGAAATCGGAGACTTGGACCTGGCCGCGGATCACGTCGACGCTCGTGCCTTTGGCATCGACCGTCACCTTGAACTGCGTACCCTTCACGACGGCCGCAAGGTAGGGCGTCTCGACCTCGAAATGCTTGACGTTCTTCTTCTCGACCTCGAGCAGGATCGAGCCCGCCTTCTGGATGATGGTGGTCGACAGCCCTTCCTTCTTTTCGGCGGGCAGGCCGACCACCGAGTTCGGCGCGATCATGATGCTTTCTTCGCCGCGCACCAAAAGGACGCGGCCGTTGCGGCCGGTTCGGATAGTGTCGCCGGGCTTCAGCACCTCGTCCGATTTCAGCGAGACCTGCTGCACGTCACTCGAACCCATCCAGACATCGCCGGAGGATTTGCTGACCGACCAGGTGCCGCCGTCGGCGGCGCACGCCGCTGTTGCGGTGACCAGCGAGATGGCGGTGACGAACGCGCGCGAAATTCCCAGGAAGGTACGCATGACATTTTCCCTCAGCCTGAACTGACCTCAGACGTAGCGGAAATGTTTCAACATTGAGTGAGCAGGAACACGACTTTCGGCGTGTGCCCTTAACGATTCGCTAACCATAAAAAACTATTAAAAATCATGCGCCTAGGGGTTCCAGACTGGCACGCGAAGGCATGTCCGTGGTTCTACGGATATGCTGGGGCTTTGGTCCTTGGCCTCGTCCTCATTTCAGCCCCCGCAATTGCCCAGCAGGCCGGGCAATCGAGCTTTGATGTCAGGCAGTTGGAGCGGCGTTTCGAGACGCAAGACACCGCGCAGGGCGGCCGGCCGGGCGTCGCGGTGCCCCGGGTTGCGCGGCCGGACATCCAGGCCGATGCCACGTCGCTCTTCGTGCTGCGTAACGTTTCGTTAACCGGCGCGCACGCCATCCCGCCCGACCGGCTCGCCACTGCGTGGCAGCCGTTCCTCGGCAAGAAGGTCTCGCAGGCCGATCTCGTGGCCATCGCAGGCGGCATCAGCGATGCCTATCGCGCCGCCGGCTTCCACCTCAGCCGCGCCATCGTTCCGCCGCAGGACATTCAGGACGGCATCGTCCGCGTCGAGGTCATCGAGGGCGCGATTTCCGACGTCGAGTTGAAAGGCGAGGGCGCCGAACAGTACGGCATCCGGGCCATGCTGGCGCCTGTGCTGTCGGATGCGCCGTCGCGCCTGTCGACGCTGGAGCGGCAACTGGTGCTGATCAATGCGCGGCCGGGCGTGCGCATCACCGACAGCCAGATCGAGGAGATCGGCACGGCCAGCGGCCGCTTCCGCCTCGTCATCTGCGTGCAGACCTGGCACGTCTATGCCTATGTTGGCCTCGACAATCTCGGCTCGTCCTCGGTCGGCCCCTGGCAGAGCTATGCGACCGCGGCCTACAATTCGCTGTTGACACCGGGCGACACGCTGGCCGTCAACCTCTCCACCACGCCGGGTGACGTGCGCCAGCTGCGCTTCGGCCGCTTCTCATACGATGCGCCGATCGGCGTCGACGGCGTGCGCATCGGCGCATCCGGCCTCTACAGCGAGGTCTGGCCCGGCGATATCAGGCGCCTCTTCAGCGACAACACCAAGACCGAGGCATTCGAACTGCGCGCGAGCTTTGCGCCGCTGCAGACGCAGCGCTCGACCCTGACGATCACGGTCGCCACTGCCTTCGCCAATGTCAGCGAGCAGGACTTTTTCGGGCCGATCTATCGCGATCGCATCCGCACCTTCAGCCTGAACGGCGACTACAAGCTGCAGGACAATTTTGGCGGCACCAATTATCTCACCGTGAACTGGCGGCAGGGCCTCGATATCCTCGGCGCGTCGCAAACCAATGATTTCACCTCGGTGCTCGATGCCTCGCCGAAATTTTCTGCGCTGAATTACTGGTTCACGCGCTACCAGACCATCAGCGACGCCTTCTCGCTGAAGCTTGCGTCCGCGGGCCAGATGGCCTCGGGGCCGATGTTCCTGTCGCAGCAATTCTATCTCGGTGGCCTCGCCTTTGGCCGCGGCTACGGCGCGGCCGAAATCAGCGGCGACAACGGCATCGCCGGTTCGCTCGAACTGCGCTTCGACCAGAAACTCGCATTCAAATATCTGACCGGCTATCAGCTCTACGGTTTCGTCGACAGCGGCCTTGCCTGGAACGACGGCTTCCGTCCGGCCGACGGCATCGCGTTGACGTCGGCGGGCGGCGGCGTGCGGTTCTTCCTCGGCGGCGATCTGCAGGCCGATTTCGGGGTCGCGGTTCCGCTCGGCTATCGCGCGCCCGACAACTGGTCGCGGCATCCGCGTTTCCTGTTCACGCTGTCGAGCGCGTTTCGCCTCTGCCCGGATCGCGCCGCGACGCGCTGCCTGTAGAACCGGCACGCAAAAAAGGCTGCGGATTTCTCCGCAGCCTTTTTCGTTGTGCTTCAGGAATTACCAGCGCGGACCGACGCCGACGCCAACGCCGACACCGCCGGGACCGACGCCAATGCCGACGCTCGGACCGCTGTTGTAATAGCCGTCATTGTAGTAACGGCGCTCGATGTAGCGCTCGCGCGGGGCATAATTGTAGCTGTTGCCATATTCCTGGATGACGACGCGCCGGCCACCGCGGGTGCGGTAGCAATTTCCTGCGTCGTCGCAGACGAGGCGAACCTGCTGCACGAGATCAGGATTGAAACCTTCGCCAATGGTGATGTCGGACGCCCTGGCGCTGCCCACCGACAACGCGCTGACGCCGGCAATCACGGCGATTGCAAAAATCTTCATGTTTCTCCTCCTCACAAAGAATTGCCCTCGTTCCATCAAAGCCCGGTGCGGTCTTTGGTTCCGAGACAAATTTATCGGGAAGGGGGAAGATTTACGGAACCAAGGCGCGATTGGGACCGGGAATGATCGTCGAGCACGTCGGAGTTCATCCGCCCTATAGAAACGGTGCCAACCATTTCGATTATCGTCGCGTGAGATCCTACACAGGCTCGTAGGATTCCGAGGCGCAGTTGTCGTCATCGTCGCTGCGCCGCCGCTCGCCGATGCGTCCGTCGGTGATGGTCAGGCGATAGGTCTGGGTGCCGAGCGGCTTGCCGACCACCGAATTGAGCTCGGCCTTCACGCAGGCCGTCCAGCCCGCGCCCTGGGGCGCACGCCGCGGCGGCGAGACGCGCACATTGGCCGGGCGCGACGCGGCGGTGAACACACCTTCAAGATTGTTGCGCAGCAGCTGCCTGACGTCGGGCGGCGCCTCCGGAGCAGCCGGCTCCGGCGCCTTGGCGCGCAGAAATTCCGGCACCGGCGCCCGCATGTCGGCGAAGCCGCAGGCCGACAGCGCCAGCGCTGCCACCGCCAATCCCACAACCCGTAGTACAAGCCGCCGCATGCACACCCGTCCCCGGCGGGGATGTAAATCGGCGCGCCGCAACTGGTCAATTCGGCGGCAGTCACATCATCGTGCGGAACGGCAATTGCAGGGGTCACCGGCATACGGCTAACCTGCCGGACACGATGGATTAAACCGACCGGGAGGTGGGCAAATGTCGACGATGAAATGGCTCGCGATCGCGGCATTGGCCGGTGTACTCGCGGCGTCGCCGGCGCACGGCCAGGTGGCGGGCGCCGGCAAGCGTCCGCATGAAAAATCCGAGAAGCAGGTGGAGAAGAAGCCCCAGGTCGATGAGAGCGCCTACAAGGCTGCGCTGGAGAGAATTCCCGACCCCAAGGAGAAATACGATCCCTGGAGCGGCGCGCGCCCGGCGGAACCGGCCAAGAAAAAGTGATCGGTCGTTGCATCTGCGACATTTGACCCTTTGCGCCGACTTCGTCCGCTTGAACCTTTCGAACTACAGTCCTGACCAATCGTCAGCCTGCATTGCCGGGAGATCGTGTCATGCATTTCGACCTCAATCCCTGTCGTCAACTCCTCAAGATGATCGTTCCAGCCGCCATGCTGCTTGCGGCGACACCGTCGCTTGCCCAGAACCGCGTTGCGCTTGTGATTGGCCAATCGGCCTACAAGTCGGTTCCGGCGCTGCCCAATCCGATCAACGACGCCAAAGCGGTGACGCAGCTGCTGACCGAGTCCGGCTTCGAGGTCTCGTCTGCATCCGACCTGTCGCAGAATGACATGCGGGCGGCGGTCAGCAACTTCGCCGGCAAGGTTGCGGCCAAGGGACCCGACACGGTTGCACTCGTGTTCTATGCCGGCCACGGCATCCAGGTCGACGGCGAGAATTTTCTGATTCCGACCGACATCGATCCCAAGCGCGAGGCCGACATCCCGATGCAGGCGGTGCGTCTCAACGACGTCCTCAACACGCTGACCTCGGTGCCGAGCAAGATGCGCTTCCTGCTGCTCGACTCCTGCCGCAACAATCCGTTCCCCGAGCTAAGCAAGAGCGCCGGCAGCGGCCTGGCAATCATCGACGCCAAGATCGGCGCGCCCGGCACCTTCCTGTCGTTCTCGACCTCGCCCGGCGCGGTTGCCGAAGACGGCAACGGCACCAACAGCCCGTACACGACCGCGCTGCTCGAAGCAGGGAAGCTCGCGAATATCCCGATCGAGGAAACCTTCAAGCGCGTGCGCGTCGCCGTCAACAAGGCGACCGATGGACGGCAGACCCCGTGGGATTCCTCGTCGCTGACGGAGGATTTCAAGTTCAACGGGCCGGCGACGCCGGGTCCGAAACTTGCCGAGGCTAAGAAGACCGTCGAGCAATGGACGCGCGAGCTGAAGGGCAAGCCGGTCGAGGCAGCCAACGAAATCATGGTGGCCGACGGAACCGACGAATCCTATGAGGCCTTCGCCAATCTCTATCAGGGCACGACACGCGGCCTGCAGGCAAGGGACTGGCTCACGCGCCATAAACGCATGGTGCTCTGGAACCGGACCGTGCTGATCAACACCGCGGCCGGCTATCGCGCGTTCCTGGCGGTCTATCCCGACAGCGATCTCTCCATCACCGCGCGCAAGCTGGAAGAGCGCCTGCGTTTCCGCCCCGACTTCGTCGCTGCGGTCGCAACGCCGGTGCAGAACGCTTCGCTCAACACCTGTCCTTGCGGTCCGACGCCTGCGCCGCAGCTCTCGCCGCAGCAGAAGAAGGTCGATGTCACGCCGAACAAGAAGGTCGACGTCGATCCGCCCAAGAAGGGCGGCAAGAAGCCTGTGCGCGATCCCGATGATGTCGTGGTCGTCCGCCGTCCGCCGCCCACCGTGGTCTATGAGGAGAGGCCGCCGGTCTCGATCGGCATCGGTGTCGGCATTGGCGGCGGCGGTTACGGCGGGGGCGGCTATGGCGGCGGTGGCCACGGCGGCGGCAGCTACGGCGGCGGCGGCAATTATGGCGGCGCGCCGGTCGGACGCCGCGGCTACTGAAGCGGGCAGGGCGGATGAGGCGAAGCCGTAGTCCGCCGCTCGGGCTGCGCGAAAAGGGCGGATTACGCTTGCGCTAATCCGCCCGGCGGGCAAGTGGCTCACCGCAGAACGCGACACCGATGCGCCGCTCGCAGATCCACACCGGGCGGCAGCGGCGCATGAACCGGTCGTGCTCGATCACCAGCATGAAGGATTGCGGCAACTCGGTGCGTTCATCGAGATCGATCGCGGCCCCGCCGTCCGACATGTTGCGGACGGTGCAGATGGTCCGGCCGCCGACATGGTCGATCGTACCGCCCTTCAGCACACGATGACGGGGCGTTGCACGTTTTTCCAGCATCGTCGCACACCCGACAGCTCCAAAACATTGTCAACGATATCGTCGAAAAATGACGGACAATTGAATCCAATCCTCGCCATGGCGGCTTGCGCGTTCAACTTTCATTTACGATGACTGTCCGGAAACACGCTGGCGCGCCGTTCGGAAATCTGCTTGTTCCACGACGCGCTCGACGAGACGCTCGTTTTGCCAGAGGAGATTGCCATGAAGACCGCCGCATCGATCCTGTTCGCTGTCTTGGCCTTCGCCGCGCCGGTGCCCGCCAATGCCGCGGTGCTCGACCTCTCGACCATGAGCTGCAAGCAGTTTCTGGACAGCGGCGACGACACCATCAAGCTGGTGCTGACCTGGATGGACGGCTGGTACAAGGGCGATTCCGACGAGGCGATCATCGACACCAACGTGTTCGTCGAGAACGCCAAGAAGTTCGGCGCCTATTGCGCGACCAACCCGACGGTAAGCATCGTCAATGCGGCGGAAGCCATCCTCGGCAAATAGCTTGCTTCACGTCCCCCGTTGCGAGAGGTCGAGGAGCAGTTCTTCTTCTCCGCCTTCACAGCATCGCGAACGCGCTCGACACCATCGCGACCGGCTTGTTGTCGGCGGCGCTCGACAGCGTCACCCGGCCAAAACTCATGGTGCGGCCGAGCCGCACCACGCGTGCATCCGCCAGCACGTCGGTTGCCGATGCTGCGCGCATGAAGTGCGTGGTCTGGTCCACCGTGGTCATCGGCCGGTAGCCACGGTTGGCGGCGACGTTGGCGATCACCATGGCGGTGTCGGCAAAGGCCATCAGCGCCTGGCCGGAGACCACGCCGCCATTGCGGCACAGCCGCTCCGAGAACGGCAAGCGCAGGATCGCGCCGGGCTGCCAGTCCGCCGTGCCTTGAGGCGGATTCTGGGGCGGCTCGAACGCAAATTCCTCGATCGTCAGGTTGAGGTCCTGCACCCATGGCGCAAAGACCTCGCCCAGGATGCGCCGTGCCTCGCCGATGCCGAATTCCGCCGCTTGGTGTTGCTGCATGGTCCCCGCCTCAAGGTTTGAGCGCATCTTAGGGGCCTGCGACATGATAAGGAACAAGCCCGCCGCGGCTTGAAAAGGCGGGCCTCGCGGCCGTATCTTGCGGCCAGCGGGTGGGGCGCATCCGGTGGGTATTCATGGTGCGGCGCGTGATAGTGATTTCGGGCATGCTTGTCCTCGGCCTTGCGCTGTCGGGCTGCACGAAATGCGGTCCGTTCTGGGATGACTGGATGCAGTCGCCGAAATCCTGCAAGTCGGACCACCGCCAGTGAGCCGGCACGATGGCAGTTTCGAAACGCGAAGGAGCAGTTCGATGAGAGTGATTGGCGCGGTGATGTGGAGCGCGCTGGCGCTGGCGCTG
>JADMIO012752849.1_pt1 | contig 43407 bp, 33 predicted proteins | sample 8958161 | NCBI WGS metagenome assembly JADMIO01 (sample SAMN16585339, study PRJNA669376) | soil metagenome | isolation source: Crop rotation soil | place: USA: Cullars Rotation, Alabama | collected 2011
CCTTTCCCCTGTGGTATTGTCCCTCAATTACTTGTTTCTTAACTTGACGCCTATGTCACGATGGAGGGGCTGTTCAAGTTTAAAGCCCCTCCCTCTCCCGGAGGGGAGGCTGGAATGAGGTGCTACCACAAACGGTCTGGATATTCTTTTGTTTCGATCAACTGATTGAGGTTTCGCTGTACAATCGGTGCATCTTCTCGATACGTGACGCCAAACCATGGGGCCGTAGTCGGAATGATTTTGATCCTTCCTCTCCCGCTCTTGATAAACAGATCGGCAACATATGGAATCAAAAATTCTGCTTTGGGATCATTCAGGCTTCTGCCCAGAAAGGCGGCGAATTCTTCCCGGATAAAGGGAAAAACAGAAGGATGGAAACACCAGAAGTTCATCGATGCCATGGCGTCTTCGGGTACCGGCACAGTGCTTCCGTTGCTGTCTTCGTAAACGATGTGTCCGCTGTCTCGGTAGATTTTCACTCGTTCATTGATGGCCAGTAATTCATCGTTGTTACCGACTTCGATCACACCGCGGCTTACCGAACCGTGTTCGGACAACGTCTTGTTCAATTTATATGCAATGATCCCGTACAGGTCGTCCCGGCACTCGGTCACCAAAAAATTGTTGGCTTTCACAAAGGCATCGGTTCCGTAAAAGTCATCCGCATTGATTACCGCAAACGGGCCTTCCACCGCCTGGTGTGCACAAAGAACCGCATGTGCCGTACCCCAGGGCTTCTTGCGTTCTTCCGGAATGTTCAGGGCGCCCATAAAGGCATCCATGTCCTGGTACACATATTCTGTTTCAATTTGCCCGCTGAGCTTCGGCTCAAAAATATTTTTAAAATCTTCTGCAAAATCTCTCCGGATGATGAAAACAACTTTTCCAAAGCCCGCCTTGATGGCATCGTAAATGGAATAATCCATGATGGTTTCACCGCTGGGCCCGAACTGCTGGATTTGTTTCATGCTGCCATAACGCGATGCCATACCGGCGGCCATAATAACTAACGTAGGTCTCATATGTCCTTGTTTAAAAAATTGCTGCGAAATTAGGTACTTTTCATTCGATTTTTATGCCGAAACACACCAATCCCTCCTGCCGGATCGACCACCTTTCATCATTCTATGGTTTTCGTATCACTGTAGATGTGCTGCGGCTTGACCTGCTGCACCCGGTTGTTTCCGGAAACAAATGGTTCAAGTTGAAGAATTACCTGACAGAGGCAAAACGGCTGCAAAGGGTCCTGCTCACGTTTGGCGGGGCGTTTTCCAATCACCTGGTGGCAACAGCTGCGGCGGCCAGGAGCCAGAAACTTAAGAGCATTGGCATTGTTCGTGGCGAAGAACCTCCGCTCCTCTCCCATACCCTTCAACAGGCGAAAGATTTTGGAATGGAACTCCATTTTACGACACGGGAAGCCTATAAGAACAAAACAGTCCCGGACAGCGTTTATCAACTTCACGCCCCGGAAGATCTATACATCATTCCGGAAGGCGGTTATGGTTGCAAAGGTGCGGAGGGGGCCACAGATATTTTGCTGGAAAATGACACGTCTTCTTATACCCATATACTTTCGGCTGTTGGCACCGGCACAACCCTTGCCGGATTAACAGCAGCCGCCGGCAACGAACAAAAAGTCATCGGCATTTCCGTGCTGAAAAACAACTTCTCCCTGGAAGCAGCGATCAGGCGACTACTGCCCGAACAGAAACACAGCCAATTTGAACTTTTGCACGACTATCATCTCGGCGGCTATGCAAAACACACAAAGGAATTGCTGCAATTCATGAACAATGTTTATGCTGACACAGGCATTCCGACTGACTTTGTTTACACGGCCAAGGCGTTTTTTGCAGCGTTTGAATTACTCAAAAACGGGTCTTTTTCAGGAAACGACAAATGGCTGCTGGTGCATACCGGCGGACTGCAAGGCAACCTTTCGCTGCCAAAGGGAACGTTAATTTTCGGGTGAAAACATGCCTGCCGTTTATTTTTGTAAAAACCACAGCCGGTCGTTTTTTATTGCAACACTATGAGGCGAATTGTTTTTTTCCTTAGCACCTTGTTTTTTGTTTCGGTTTCATTCGGGCAGGACACCTTGCCAAAGTTCAGCGTAAAAAACCTTGGCCTGGACAGAGAGGGTAACCCCAGCATTGTGATCAGTTGGGTAAACAAATTTGATTCCCTGAATCAAATCAGCATCCAAACCTCGCACGACAGCTTAAAGAATTACCACACCCTGATCAGCCTGACCGACCCGAATGCAAAAATGAACGGGTATGCCGACAAAAGAGCACCCAATGACCACATGTACTACCGGTTGTTTGTCGTGAAAGGCAATGGCGAATACTTTTTTACCGCCATAAAACGGCCTGTCCTGGATACGGTAAGGGCTGTTACGCCCATTGAAAGCGTTGTCGCCAAAAAGCCGGAAGTGAAGGAAATAAAGGAGATGAAGGAAATAAAGAAACCCGTGTTTACACCTTCTTTCTATGTGTACACCAACAAGGATGGCTATGTCTTTATCAACCTGCCCGATGCGGAAAAGCAAAAATACCACATCAAATTTTTTGAAGAAGACAACAGCTTTTTATTTGAAATCAAGAACGTGAAACAACCGGGTCTTACACTGGACAAAACCAACTTCCTGCATGGCGGCTGGTTCAACTTTGAACTTTACAACGATGACAAGCTGGTGGAACGGCACAAGTTTTACCTGGGAAAAGACTTTTGAACAGAAGAAAATCGAACAAGGAACAAGGAATGACGAAGTGCTTGTCCGCTATTCATCCTTCTCTTCGCATAGCAGCCTGCTTGCGAGCTGGAAAGAAGGAGAAACCTAAAGTCCTTCGTCATTCCTTGTTCCTTGTTCGGATGTTCGATATTCCCACAGCTCTACCCCAAATACCTTCTCAAAATTTCGCTTTAGCTTTTCTTTTACCTCCTCCGCGGGAACGTCTCTTCCCAATTCTTCTTTCAGGGAGGTGACTTTTTTGTTTTGAATGCCACAGGGAATAATGTAATTGAAATACGACAGGTCAGTATTCACATTGAGCGCAAAGCCGTGCATGGTAATCCACCGGCTGCACCGCACACCCATGGCGCAGATCTTCCGCTCTTTTCCTTTGACCAGCGCATCGATCCACACTCCGGTTTCCCCGGCCGAACGGCCGGCGGGAATGCCATATTCTGCCAGGGTCAGGATGATCACTTCCTCCAGGTCACGCAAATACCTCCCGATGTCAGTATAAAATTTTTCGAGATCCAGAATGGGATAGCCCACAATCTGTTCCGGACCGTGAAAGGTAATGTCGCCGCCGCGGTTGGTCTGAAAAAAATCAATGCCTTTTTCTTTTCGCTGTTCTTCGTTGATCAGCACATGTTCCATTTTGCCGCTTTTGCCAAGCGTATAAACCGGTGGATGCTCCACAAAGAGGAGATGGTTTTGAGTGGGCAGCATGCCATTTGCACCGTTATTGCCTACGGCCAACTGCCAATTGCCGGTTTCTGCTTTCAGACGAAGGTTCTCCCGCAACAAAGCTTCCTGGTAGTCCCAGGCAGCCTTGTAATCCATGTTGCCCAAATCCCGGAACCAGACTTTTTGTTTTTCCATAGACCTGCAAAAGTAAGCTCCTTTATTTTTGCAGTTTATGGCCGAAGATCACACCAACAACGCAGAGGAGCAGGAAAGCGGCGATGAGCTGTACGAGCGGTTTGTGTTCCGTGCCGACAAGGGACAGGAGCCTTTCCGCATTGATAAATTCCTGATGAACCGCATCGAAGGTGCCACCCGCAACAAATTGCAGCAAGCCATCAATGCGGGGCTGGTGCTGGTGAACGGAAAAGAGGTAAAACAAAACTATAAGATCAAAGCGTTTGACCAGATCGTCGTTTATTCCGACCTCTCGCCGGAAACAACCGATATTGTCCCGGAAAAAGTTCCCTTGAACATTCATTTTGAAGACGAAGATGTGCTCATCATCAACAAGCCGGCGGGCCTGGTGGTGCATCCCGGCAGTGGCAATTACAGCGGAACATTGCTCAATGGTGTGGCCCATTACCTGAAAGAAAAAAATCCCACCATCAACGAAGAAACGCTGCCCCGCTTTGGCCTTGTTCACCGGATCGACAAAAACACCAGCGGCCTGCTGGTTTTGGCCAAAACAGAAAAAGCAATGCGGCAACTGGCAAAACAGTTCTACGACCACACGGTAAAGCGGGAGTATGTTGCCTTGGTTTGGGGCGATCTGGCGGAGGACAAAGGAACCATCATTGCACACGTGGGCCGCAACCTGCGCTTTCGCAAATTGTTTGAAGCCTACCCCGAAGGCGATCACGGAAAGGAGGCTATTACGCATTACAACGTTTTGGAGCGGTTCAATTACGTCACGCTGGTGCGGTGTGTGCTGGAAACCGGCCGTACCCACCAGATACGGGTGCACATGAAGCACATCGGCCATCCCCTGTTCAATGATGATTTTTACGGTGGTGATAAAATTGTGAAAGGCACCATCTTCAGCAAGTACAAGCAGTTTGTGGACAACTGTTTTGCCCTTTGTCCGCGGCAGGCCTTGCATGCAAAAACGCTGGGCTTTGTCCATCCCTCTACCGGAAAAGAAATGTTTTTCGACACGGAATTGCCCGAAGACATGCAGAAGGTCATTGAAAAATGGAGAGGGTACGCAGCGCCCCTGTCAAGCCCGGCCTCCCCCTAACCCCCTCCGGCGGAGGGGAACAGCCAGCGCACAGCGCCCCGCTTAAGCACGATACAACAACACCTTCCTTATTCTTCTCAATAGAGGCTTTTAGGAGAGACGCCGTCCCCCCAAGGGACGGCGTCTCTTTTTTATGCTACCTCCATCAGAATGTCAATTCAGCTTCTGTTGCGTCGCACCCTTCAACGTTCATAACAACATTGTGCAAATAGGAAGTCTCTTGCTGAAGCAAGGGTCTGTGCGGAGGGGTTTGGGAAGGCTTTTATTTCTTTTGGAACAGCATTTTATAGTCCACCTTGATGGCTCCTTTGGAAATGTCCTCCAGTTTGCGTCGGTACAATTTTCGTTTCAGGGGCGAAAGACGGTCAATGAAAAGCTTCCCGTCAGTGTGATCGTATTCGTGCAGGATGATCCGCCCGGTAATCCCGTCAAAGGTTTTGGTGTGTTTCTGAAATTTTTCGTCCCTGTATTCGATCGTGACTTCTTCGGCACGGTAGATGTCTTCCCGGATCTTCGGAATGCTCAGGCAACCCTCGTTGTAAGCCCAGTCATCGCCGGCTTCTTCCACCACATGCGCATTGATAAAAACCTGCTTGATGCCGGGTGCATCGGGGTAAACGGCCTCTTTTTTTTCATCCGCATCCATGTTGTTGAAGATCTGGGCACTGTCCACCACAAACAGGCGGATGGAGCGGTTGATTTGCGGTGCCGCCAGTCCCACACCGTTGCTGGCATACATGGTCTCCCACATGTCTTCAATCAGCTTGTCCAAGCCGGGAAAATCCGGTGTGATGTCTTCTGCCACTTTTCGCAAGATCGGGTGGCCGTAGGCAACAATTGGAAGAATCATTGAAACACAAATTTTTGCACGAATTGCACGAATTTACCTCGTACAATGCATGTTTTTTGGTGATGCAAAGGTAAGCCGTACAGACCGGTGATGTGTACTGGATTGTCTAAAATTTATCAAGATATTCCTGCAGCATGATGGTGGCGGCAATTTCATCTACCAGGGCTTTGTTTTGCCGCTGCTTTTTTTTCAGCCCCATGTCCAGCATGGCCCGCGATGCCATTTTGGACGTAAACCGCTCGTCCACTTCGGTGACGGGAACAGCGGGAAAGCTTTTTTTGAACTGGGCAATAAAATTTTTCACTAACGGTGTGGCATGGGTATCGGAATCATCCATGTTCGTCGGCATGCCAATGATCACCTGCTCCACGCCTTCTTTTGTGATGTAGTCTTTCAAAAAAACCATCAGTTTTGGCGTTTCCACTGTCGTTAAACCGGTGGCGATAATCTTCAGCGGGTCAGTCACGGCCAGGCCGGTTCTTTTCTTGCCGTAATCAATGGATAAAATCCTTCCCATACTCAGGAGTTGACAAAAAGATCGGTAATCACAAAGACGGCAAACACCACGCTGGCAATGCCGTTGGCCGTCATAAAGGCAAGGTTCACCCGCCGAAGGTCATTGGGCTTTACAATCGAATGCTGATAAAGCAGCATTCCACCGAACACCAAAACACCGATCCAGTACAGCCAGCCAAAATGCCCCCATTTGCCCGCAGCCATCACCGCTGCGGCACTCAGCAGATGCAGAATTTCGGAAACACGCAGCGCCTTTGCTTTTCCCAGCCATGCCGGAATTGAATAAAGCCGGTTGGCTTTGTCAAACTCCTCGTCCTGCAAGGCATAAATAATATCGAAACCGCTGACCCAGCAAATCACGGCAATCGAAAACAGGATGGGAAGCCAGTGAAAGACACCCGTGACAGCCAGGTAAGCCCCGATGGGTGCCAGGGACAATCCCAAACCTAAGATGAGGTGGCACAGTGGCGTAAACCGTTTTGTGTAGCTATAGCCCAAAACCACGGCCAGGGTAACCGGCGATAAATAAAAGCAAATGCGGTTGATGAAAAAAGTGGTTGTCGTAAAAAGCATGCAACTAAGGATGGTAAAGACCAGGGCATTCTTTGGTGTGATGATGCCTTTTGGTATTTCGCGTGTGGCTGTGCGTGGATTGAGGGCATCCCATTTCCTGTCGAGATAACGGTTGAAGGCCATCGCGGCACTGCGGGCCGTGACCATGCAAATCAGCACCAGCAAAAAACGGTTTGCCAAAAATCCGGGCGGATAAATGACCGTATGCCAGCCGGGAATATCGAAGGTAGTAAAATTGATGCGCAGAATGGCCAGAAAAAATCCAATCATCGCAAAGGGCATGGCGAAGACGGTGTGCGAAAACTTTATGAGCGATAAGTAATTTTTTATTGTTGACATGTCAGTCAGATATTCGGTTTAGCCGTTCATTCATCTCCTTGTCAGTCATTGTTTGCTGTTCTGATTTGTCGTAAATACCAACCAGGTAAACTGTCCAGCAACATCCGTAATTACCCTTGGGCCACCACTTTTTCCTTTTCCTTTGCTGGTAATGGCTAAACGGATCTTGTAACGATTGTTGCCATGTGAAATGCCTTGCTGTGGATTTGCCTCAAGACGGTCAAGCAAAGTAGCAAAGTCATTGACGAGTGACGGATGGTTGCGGGACAGGCGTTTTAATTCACGCTCAAAATCAGGGTGGCAACAATTTTATAACTCATTCAACAGTTGCCTTGCGTCTCTTAATTCAATTTCACCTTTCAGATGGCGGGTCACGTCTTTGGCACCCCTTTCGATCGCGTCAAATACTTCTGCTTTTGTGGGTACCGGGTAAACCTCTGCCTCAACTTTGATTTTCCTCAAAAAGTCTAGCACTGCTTTTGCTTCCTGTGCATCTTTCGGTCTTACAATGATCGTTTCCATAGCCGCAAATTTACACCGAAATTTTGGACCGGATCAACTCCCAGAGCACCACTCCTGCCGCCGTTGCCACATTCAGCGAATGTTTCATGCCCAACTGCGGAATTTCGATCACCCCATCACACAATTCAATGGTGCTTTGTTCCACCCCCGTGACTTCATTCCCAAAGATCACCGCCACTTTGTCCTCTTCCACTTCAAAAGAGCCGAGCTTCCAGCTGTCCACCGCCTGCTCCACGGCGTACACTTTGTATCCGGCCGCCCGGATTTCAGCAATGGCTTCGCCAATCATTTTGAAATATTTCCACGACACCGTTTCCTCGGCACCCAGGGCCGTTTTCCGGATCTCCTTGTGCGGCGGATAGGCCGTATAGCCGCAGATGTAAATGCCGTCCAGCAAAAACGCATCGGCCGTACGGAAAACAGATCCCACGTTGTACGCACTGCGAATGTTCTCCAGCACCGCGATCACCGGCAGCTTCTCCGACCTTCGAAATTCGTCCGCCGACTTGCGGCCCAGTTCCGTCGTGCTTAATTTCCGCATTCCATCATCGCCGCCGCATTCCCCTCCTTCGGAGGGGTCAGGGGAGGCCCATTTTTGCGCAAATGTAAGGCGCAACCGGCGTGGATAAAAAAGGGGGCAAAAACAAGGCGCCACTGCTATTTTTGTCCTGTTATGACGAGCAAGGAAAAGACTGCAGAAACACCGCTGATGCAACAGCACAAAGCCATCAAGGCCAAATACCCGGATGCCGTTTTGCTGTTCCGTGTGGGCGATTTTTACGAGACGTTCGGGCAGGATGCCATCATTGCGTCACAGGTGCTCGGCATTACCCTGACCAAACGAAACAACGGCGGCGCCTCCGACAGCGAGCTGGCCGGTTTTCCGTATCATGCCCTTGATACCTACCTGCACAAACTGGTGAAGGCCGGCTACCGCGTGGCCATCTGCGATCAGCTCGAAGACCCCAAGGCCGCCAAAGGCATTGTTCGGCGCGGGGTGACGGAAATGGTCACTCCCGGCACGGCGACCAACGACAAGCTGCTTGACTTGAACAGCAACAATTTCCTGGCCGCCGTTCACCTTTCAAATGACCAGTACGGACTGGCGTTTCTCGATATTTCCACCGGTGAGTTCTTTATTGCCGAAGGCGACCGGGAATATGCCGACAAATTGCTGATGGGCTTCAAGCCGGCAGAAGTGATTTTTCAACGCCATCACCAGCGGAGGTTCAAAGAAGAATTCGGATCCCGGTTTTATACTTATACGCTGGACGAGTGGATCTTCAGCAAACAATATGCAGAAGAAAGCCTGTTGAAACATTTTGACACGCATTCCCTGAAAGGCTTTGGGCTTGAAGGTTCCGAGTGGGGCCTCGTGGCGGCCGGTGCCGTTCTCCATTATTTAAAAGAGACCGAACATCCCAACCTGCAACACATTACCTCCATTCACAAGCTGGAGCAGGCGGATTACCTGTGGATGGACCGGTTTACCATCCGCAATCTTGAACTGATACACAAAAGCGGTGACGGAAGCCAAACGCTGCTGGATGTCCTGGACTCGACGGTGACTCCCATGGGTGCCCGCATGCTGCGGCGCTGGATTGTGTTTCCGTTGAAAGATATTCAAAAGATCAACGAGCGGCTGAATGCCGTGGAGCATTTGATCTTATCAACCGAAGTTCGGAACAAGCTTCTTCATGCGTTGAAACAATGCGGCGACCTGGAACGGCTGGTCTCCAAAATTCCGTTGAAGAAGATCAATCCCCGCGAGCTGCTGCAACTGGCCCGTTCCCTCCGGCAGATGGAAAGCATCAAACAGATGTGCACCAGCAGTGAAAATGGCTATTTAAATCGCCTGGCCGACACCCTGAATCCCTGTCAATACATCGCAGAAAAGATCAGCAAATGGATCGTTGACAATCCGCCGGCGCTGGCCAGCAAGGGAGGATTTCTGAACAACGGCGTTGACGAAGAATTGGACAGCCTTCGAAACATCGCCCACCACGGCAAAGAATACCTCCTGCACCTGCAGCAAAAAGAAAGTGATGCCACCGGAATTTCTTCCCTGAAGATCGGCTACAACAATGTCTTCGGTTATTACCTGGAAGTCACCAATTCGCACAAAGCCAAGGTGCCGCCGGCATGGATGCGCAAACAAACGCTTGCCAACGCCGAACGGTACATCACACCGGAGTTGAAAGAGTACGAAGAAAAGATCACCGGCGCCGAAGAAAAGATCCTCACTATTGAGCTGAACCTTTATGATGCCCTGCTCAACGAACTGCACGACTTTATTGCACCCATCCAGGCAAATGCCCACGTTGCCGCTACACTGGACTGCCTTTGCTGTTTTGCAGGCGATGCCCTCCAGTACAATTACAAAAAACCGGCCCTGCACGAAGGAGATGATCTGGTGATCAAAGAAGGCCGTCACCCGGTGATTGAACGCTCCCTTCCGCCGGCCGAGCCGTTCGTCAGCAACGACATCACCCTGAACAAAGAAGAACAACAGATCATTATCCTGACGGGTCCCAACATGAGCGGAAAGTCGGCGCTGCTGCGGCAAACGGCCCTTATCACGCTGATGGCACACATGGGCAGTTTTGTTCCGGCAAGCGAAGCAAACGTTCCGCTGACAGACAAAATCTTCACACGGGTTGGTGCCTCCGACAATTTAAGCGCCGGCGAAAGCACGTTCATGGTGGAGATGAACGAAACGGCATCCATCCTGAACAACATTTCGCCGCGCTGCCTGGTGCTGCTGGACGAGATCGGCCGTGGCACGGCTACCTACGACGGCATTTCAATTGCGTGGAGCATCGCGGAATACCTGCACAATGCACCGGAGCAGCCAAAGACCTTTTTTGCCACCCATTACCACGAACTGAATGAACTGGAAAACAAACTGCCAAGGGTAAAAAACTTCCATGTGACAAACAAGGAAGTGGGCAATAAGATTATTTTCCTGCGCAAGCTGGCTCCCGGCGGCAGCACCCACAGCTTTGGCATTCACGTGGCAAAAATGGCCGGCATGCCAACCGGTCTTGTCCAGCGTGCCAATGAAATTTTAAAGAGCCTGGAAGAAAAACACGTCGATGATAAACTGACGCAAACGGTCAAAAACCTTTCTGCACCAAAGCTTCAGTTGAGCATTTTTGATGCCCACAGCCAAACCTTCGACGAGATCCGGAAAATGCTGGAATGCATCGACATCAACCGCCTGACACCCGTGGAAGCCTTGCTGAAGCTGAATGAGATTAAAAGCCTTTTGAAGTAGAGCCTCCCCAAACCCCTCCAAGGAGGGGCTTTCTACCGCACAGCCCTCGCTTAAGCACGATACTGCAAAGTCTTCTTTATTCTTTCCGTGATGGAGGCTTCCATAAAAGACGCCATTCCTTGGAGGGATGGCGTCTCTTTTTATGTCACCGGCATACGCATATCAATTGCGCTTCTGTTGCGTCGCACTCTTCAACGTTCAGAACAACACTGAGCAAATGAAGCCTCTTGCCTAAGCTGGCCCGTGTGCGGTGGAAAGCCCCTCCTTGGGAGGGGTTTGGGGAGGCTTGGCTCTTGTGCGTTGGCTGTTCCCCCTCCCCCGGGGGATTAGGGGGAGGCCGGGCGGCTTTGGCCGGACAGGGGGAACCAAACCGGGTTTTTGTTGTCCCAATCCCCATTGTAATTAATAAACAACTCCTCGCCAGCCTTGATCTCCCGTACTGTTTTTACGATCATTACCTGTTTGCTGAAATACATTTCGTATTCGCAATTGGATTCAAAAGCATGGTTGTACAGCGGGATGAACCCCAGTGCCATGGCACACTGACTTCGGTCGTCGCCCCACTCAAAAATATAATCGTGCAGCAAGGTTTTGTCCAGGTGCAAACGGTCGTCACCGGTCATGACAATCACCGGGGCAATTTCAACGGTGGTGCCGGCCGCAATCGGTCCTTTGGTAAAAACGCCCCTCCCCATTTTTTTGGCGCCGGCCACATAAACGCCTTCCAACAGAAAGCTTAATTGTTTGCGCAACATAACCCAGAATTCATTTGCAAGATAAACGGCAAACAGATCATAGTGTAAATTTGAGGCATGACTTTGGAAACGTTACAGGCCGAATTGGAACATGTGCTGGAAAAAGGCGACCCGGATGAGATCCGGCAGTTCTTGGACCAGCAGAACATCAGCGACGTGGCCGAATTGATCGACACCCTACCGGAACACGACGCCTCGATCATCATGTACATGTCCATTCACCGGGCTTCGGGCGTTTTTAAAATCCTGGAAACGCAAACGCAACAAAGCATCATTCAAAAATTAACGGCCAGTAAAACAGCCGAATTGCTGAACGAACTTCCCCCCGATGACCGGACGGCTTTGCTGGAAGATCTGCCCAGTGACGTGGTGCGGGAACTGATCAAATTGTTGAACCCGGACGAGCGGAAAGTGACCCTCTCCCTTCTGGGGTATCCCGAAAACAGTGTGGGCCGCCTCATGACCCCCGATTATGTTTATGTCTATGAAAACAACACGGTGAAAGAAGTGCTCGACATCATCCGCCGCGTCGGCAAAAACAGCGAAACCATTGATGTGATCTATGTGATCAACGACAAGGGTGAATTGCTAGACGATATCCGGATCCGCGAATTCATTCTTTCGCCACCCGAAAAAAGAGTAAACGAATTGATGGACGGCCGCGTCATTTCGCTGAACGCTTACGACGACCAGGAAGTGGCCAACGAAGCATTTAAAATGAACAACCGTGTGGCCCTGCCCGTGGTCAGCAACAGCAACAAACTCCTGGGCATCGTGACCATTGATGACATCCTGTGGGTTGCCAACGAAGAGTTCAGCGAGGACATTCAAAAGATTGGTGGTACGCAGGCACTGGAGCAGCCTTACCTGGAAATGCCTTTTTTCAAGCTCATAAAAAAAAGGGCCGGCTGGCTGATCATTCTGTTCTTCAGCGAAATGTTGACCGCAACGGCGATGGGCTATTTCAACGATGAATTGGCCCGGGCACTCATTCTGGCGAACTTTATTCCCTTGATCATGTCGAGCGGTGGCAACAGCGGTTCGCAGGCTTCCACCCTTATCATTCAGGCCCTGGCGGTTGGTGAGGTTTCGCTGAAAGACTGGTGGCGGGTAATGCGCCGCGAGATCCTGAGCGGAATGATGTTGGGGGCCATTCTCGGCACCATCGGTTTTTTTCGCATCATCCTATGGCACTTCATGATGCAGCAAGGCTGGATGCGAGACATCTATGGCCCCCACTGGTTCGCCGTTGCACTGACCATTGGCTTTGCATTGGTCGGCGTGGTGCTTTGGGGATCGCTTTGCGGCTCCATGTTGCCGCTTGTTTTGAAACGTCTCGGTGCCGATCCGGCCGTCAGTTCAGCGCCGTTTGTTGCCACGCTGGTGGATGTGACCGGATTGATCATTTATTTTTCGGTGGCCTATCTCATTCTGAGCGGCATCCTGCTGTAAACGGTCGTGCAAAAAATGGCGTTTTGGATTGTGCCATTTTTTTTCCATTTTCGTCTCACCAAAAGATGAGTTTCTAACATTTTTATCAAACAAGCCATTTAAATTATGTGTGGAATCGTTGCCTATATAGGCCCCCGCGAAGCCTACCCTGTCATTCTGAAGGGATTGAAACGACTGGAATACCGCGGCTACGACAGTGCCGGCGTGGCCCTGCTCAACGGCAGCGTCAACGTCTATAAAAAGAAAGGAAAAGTGGCCGAACTGGAAGAATACACCGTCGGCAAAAACCTCCATGCCCACATCGGCATCGGCCACACCCGCTGGGCCACCCACGGCGAGCCCAACGACCGCAATGCCCACCCCCACCTCTCCAACAGCACCCGCCTGGCCATGATCCACAACGGCATCATCGAAAACTATGCACAACTCAAACACGAACTGCTCAAAAAAGGCTACCTCTTCCACAGCGACACCGATACCGAAGTGCTGCTCAACTTCATCGAAGACATTCAGCTCAACAACCACTGCTCCCTGGAAGAAGCCGTTCGCATTGCCCTCAAACGCGTGGTCGGCGCCTATGTGATCGTGCTGGTGGACCGCGACAATCCCGACACCCTCATTGCCGCCCGCAAAGGCAGTCCCCTGGTCATCGGCATTGGTCAAAACGAGCACTTCCTGGCCTCCGATGCCTCCCCCATCATCGAGTACACCAAAGAGGTGGTCTATGTCAATGACTACCAGGTGGCCATCATCAAACCCGATGAACTGATCTTGAAAAACCTGGGCAACGAGCGGCAGACCCCCTACATCACCAAGCTGGACATGGAACTGGCCGCCATCGAGAAAGGCGGCTACGACCACTTCATGCTCAAAGAAATCTTCGAGCAGCCCCAAACCATCTACGACTGCCTGCGGGGCCGACTGGACGCGGAGGCCGGCACCATCACCATGAGCGGCATTGAAAAGTACAAAGCGCAGCTCATCGCGGCCAGGCGCATCGTGATGGTGGCCTGCGGCACCAGCTGGCATGCCGGGCTGGTGGCCGAGTACATCTTTGAAGAGCTCTGCCGCATCAATGTGGAAGTGGAATACGCCTCCGAGTTCCGCTACCGCAATCCGGTGATCGAAAAAGGCGATGTGATCATTGCCATTTCGCAAAGCGGCGAGACGGCCGACACGCTGGTGGCCATTGAGAATGCCAAAAAGCAGGGGGCCATCATCCTGGGTGTGGTCAATGTGGTGGGCTCCTCCATTGCCCGTGCCTCGGATGCGGGAGCCTACACCCATGCCGGTCCGGAGATCGGGGTGGCATCCACCAAGGCCTTTACCGCCCAGCTGGCGGTGCTCACCATGATTGCCCTGAAGATTGCCCACGACAAAGGCACCCTGGAGAAGGAGCGCTACCGGCGCTTGCTGCAGGAGCTGGAGGGCATACCCGAAAAGGTGAAAGTGGCCCTGGAGCAGCAGGGGGCGGTCAAAGCCTTAGCGGAAAAGTACAAGGGGTCAACCGATGCGCTGTTCCTGGGGCGGGGGTACAACTTTCCGGTGGCTTTGGAAGGGGCCCTGAAGCTCAAGGAGATCTCCTACATCCATGCCGAGGGGTATCCGGCGGCGGAGATGAAGCACGGGCCGATTGCACTGGTGGATGAGCGGCTGCCGGTGGTCTTTGTGGCCACGCGGGACACCTATCATGAGAAGGTGGTGAGCAACATGCAGGAGATCAAGGCCCGGCGGGGGCAGGTGATTGCCGTGATCAATGAAGGCGATGAGCAGAGCCCGCAGCTGGCCGATGAGGTGATTGTGGTGCCCGAGGCCGATCAGCTCCTCTCGCCCATGATCAGTGTGATCCCCTTGCAGTTGCTCTCCTATTATGTGGGCGTGGCCAAAGGCCTGGATGTAGACAAACCCCGCAACCTCGCCAAATCCGTTACCGTCGAATAAGCTTCAAACCCCTCAAAGGAGGGGTTTTTGCCGATCTCCTTCCGGATGGAAAACTTTCGGGTCAGACCAATGATATCCGTTTCATCCGTTCACCTTATTTTACTCGTATGAACAAAAAACCATTACGCTCCATCGGTTATGATTTTATCCCTGCCGGATTTTTGCCCAAGGGCAAGAACGAATTCCACCTGCGCAATTTTCAAAACCGCAATGGGATCAGCTACCGCAACCTGACCGCTTATGAAATAGAAGCGCTGGTGCGTAATCGCAACACATCCGACGACTGGAACAAAATTCGCGTCTCCGATGCCTTCAATCCCGACCTGGTCAAGAACTGCAAGTTCTTTGGCCTGGTGCGGATTGGCAAGCTGGAAAGCATTGCCCTCGAATACCACAACATCATCATGCCGGTTGGCCTGTACGACAGCATCATCATCAGTTGCGACTTTGGCGACAATGTGGTCATCAACAACGTCAACTACCTGTCGCATTACATCATCGGCAACGAGGTGATGATCGCCAATGTGAATGAACTGCACACCACCAACCGTGCAAAGTTTGGCAATGGCATCATTAAAGAAGGCGAGCCGGAAGACATCCGCATCTGGCTCGAAGTATGCAACGAAAACGCCGGACGGAAAATTCTCCCCTTCAACGGCATGTTGCCGGGCGACGCCTGGATCTGGAGCAAGTTCCGGGATGATGACGAATTGCTGAACCGCTTCAAGGAACTGACGGAAAACAAATTTGACAAACAGCGCGGCTACTACGGCAAAATCGGTGACAACTGCGTGATCAAGAACACGGCCATCATCAAGGATGTGTGGGTCGGCAGCGATGCCTATATCAAAGGGGCCAACAAACTGAAAAACCTGACGATCAATTCTTCGGCCGAAGCGCCGTCACAAATCGGCGAAGGCTGTGAACTGGTGAACGGTATCATCGGCTTTGGCTGCCGCCTTTTTTATGGTGTAAAAGCCGTTCGCTTTTTCATGGCCTCGCATTCGCAGTTGAAGTACGGTGCCCGGCTGATCAACTCCTTCCTGGGAAACAACTCCACCATCTCCTGTTGCGAGGTGCTGAATTCACTGATCTTTCCCTTTCATGAACAGCACCACAACAATTCCTTCCTGATTGCCGCAACCGTGATGGGGCAAAGCAACATTGCCGCCGGTGCCACCCTGGGTTCAAACCACAACAGCCGGGCAGCCGACGGGGAACTGATCACCGCCCGTGGCTTTTGGCCGGGGCTCTGTGTCAGCCTGAAGCACAACTCGAAGTTTGCCACCTTTACCCTTGTGGCCAAGGGCGACTATCCGGCAGAGCTGAATATACCCATGCCTTTTTGCCTGGTGAGCAACGATGTCACCAACAACAAGTTGATCATCATGCCGGCGTATTGGTTTATGTACAACCTGTATGCGCTTGCCCGGAATTCGGCCAAATATGCCGACCGGGACAAACGCACCAAGAAGCTGCAGCACATCGAATTCAATTTTCTGGCACCGGACAGCGTGAATGAAATTTTTACGGCACTTGACCTCCTGCGGAAGTTTACCGCTCATGCGGCCAAACCAGCCCTGAAAGCACACGATGATGCCACTGCCGTTGGCGAAGGAGACCGTTTGCTGAACGACCCTTCCACAAACTTCCGGAACCTGGAAGTGTATGCAGAAGGGTTTGAATGCACCAACAGGCCCGTGCAGATCATCAAGGTAAAAGAAGCGTATGACATTTATAAAAAGCTGATTGTTTATTATGCAGTGGAACAGCTGAAAGATTTTATCGAGCAACAGGCCATCCTTTCTTTTGAGGATTTGCAGCAGGCCTTGCCGCAGGATGCCACCCGGACAGAATGGGTAAACGTCGGCGGGCAATTGCTGCCAAAGGCTTCTTTGGATACCCTGTTAAACAACATCAAAAACAGGCGCATCAACAGTTGGAACGAAGTACACGACTTCTACCAGTTGAACGGCCGGCTTTACCACGAGCAGAAACGGCAGCACGCTTACGCTTCTCTACTGGAGGTTCTGCAAATGGATGCGGCCGGTTTTACCGCTGAACTTTTCTCTTCGCTGTTGCAACAGGCACTCGACTTCAAAGCCTGGATGGTGGAGAACATCCACGACTCCCGTGCCAAGGATTACCAAAATGAGTTCCGGAAAATGGTGTATGATACGGAAAGAGAAATGGAGAAAGTGATCGGCAAACTGGACGACAATGTTTTCATCAACCAGCAAAAAGAAGAACTGGAACGGTTCCGGCATTCCATTCAAAAGATAAGTGAGCAGTTTAGTTTTCAATTGGCGTAAACAACAACCTTTCCGGCCGCTTCCAGCGGCCGGAAACCATTATTGCAAATCAGAAGTACGAGAGAGGACTGGGGTCGTAAAGTTCTCACACAAAACCGTCCTTCTTCCGTAACCCCGCACTTCAGTGCGGGGAGCAAGGATGATCGATGAGTAATTGACAGGGGCTTTGGCCCATCTCCTTGTGCCGGCAAGCAAACGAGATGGGCCAAAGCCCCTGTCAGTTCTTCATCTTCTGTTGCCTGGCCCCGGACTGAAGTCCGGGATTATTGTTATGCCAAATTCAAAGTACGAAGGAAACACCCCTTACTGGTAGCGGCCTTCAAGGAAAACAATACCATACCATTCAAGCGGAAAAGGTATTATACCAAATCAGAAGTAGGCGGTCGGAGGTCAGAAGTACGAAACGCTTGCCGGTAGCGGCTTTCAAAGAAGACATTGCCGTACGATTCGGTTGAAAACGGTATTATTTCTTCCGGAAAAAGATGCGTACCGGCACACCTTTGAAATCAAAATTTTCCCGCAGCTTGTTTTCCAGATAGTTTTTATACGGTGTTTTGATATCATCCGGGTAGTTGGTGAAAAAGGCGAAGGAAGGCACGGCTGTTGGCAATTGGGTGATGTATTTGATGCGAACCGGATTCCCCCTCACCACCGGCGGATGGAACGCTTCGATGGCCTTCAGCATTTTCTCGTTCAATGCAGAGGTGGGAATTCGCCGCTGACGGTTTTCAAACACCTGCAAACCGGCTTCAATCGCCTGAAAGATTCGGGTCTTTTCTGTTGCGGAAATAAACAAAACAGGAACATCGTTGAAGGGAGCCAGCCGTTGTTTCAGTGTTTTTTCATAATCCCGTGCCGTGTTGGTTTCTTTTTTCACCAGGTCCCATTTGTTCACCAGCACCACGAGGCCTTTTCCTTTGCGGGCCGCAAGGCTGTAGATGGTCAGGTCCTGTGCCGCTATGCCTTTTTCCGCATCCAAAAGCAGCAGGCACACATCCGCTTCGTCCAGGGCTTTGATGGCCCGGATCACCGAATAAAACTCCAGGTCTTCGTGCACTTTTGCTTTGCGGCGGATACCCGCGGTGTCGATCAGGATAAAATCCTTTTGAAAGAGTTTATAGCGGGTGTGGATGGTATCCCGGGTGGTGCCGGCGATGTCGCTGACAATTGTCCGCTCCTCGCCCGTGAGGGCATTCAGCAAGGATGACTTGCCCACATTCGGCTGCCCGATGATGGCAAACCTGGGCAGGTCCGCCTCTTCTTCAATCTCGGTTTCTTCCTGGATAAGTGCCGTCACATCATCCAGCAAATCGCCGGTGCCGCTGCCGCTCATGGCCGAAATAAAATGAAGGTTTTCAAAACCAAGGCTGTAAAATTCCGATGCTTCCAAAAGCCGTTCGTTGTTGTCCACCTTATTCACCACCAGAAACACGGGTTTGGTCGAGCGGCGCAGAATATCGGCCATTGAATCATCAAGGTCTGTCATGCCGGTGGCGGCGTCAACGACAAACAGGATCACACTTGCCTCGTCCATTGCAATGCGCACCTGCTTGCGGATTTCTTTTTCGAAAACGTCCTCGCTTTCCGGTACAAAGCCGCCGGTGTCGATCACGTAAAAGCTTTTCCCGTTCCAGTCGGCAATGCCATACTGCCGGTCGCGGGTCACACCGGGAGTGTCTTCCACGATGGCTTTGCGCTGCTCGAGCAACCGGTTAAAAATGGTACTCTTTCCAACGTTCGGTCGTCCCACGATCGCTACGGTAAATGCCATAATCAAGCTTTTAGCGTTTAGCTGTTAGCCGTTAGCTCTGGCTGACAGCTAAACCACAAATTATTTTTCGTTTGCAAAGATGCAGGCTAATTGCCAAAGGCCAACAGCTAAAAGCTAAAAGCTAACAGCCAACAGCCAACAGCTAATCGCTAACAGCCAATAGCTCCTCTTCAGTATCCATATTCCTTTAGAAACAGCTCATTGTCGCGCCACTTGGGCCGCACTTTCACAAAGAGTTCCAAAAAAACTTTCTGCTCCAGGAACTGTTCCATTTCGCCTCTTGCCAGCGTGCCGATCTGCCGGATCATTTTCCCGCCCTCACCGATGATGATGGCTTTCTGCGACTCCCGGTGAACGATGATTTCGGCCCTGATCTTTACCAGCGTGGATTTTTGTTTGAACTCGTTCACCACAACCGTCGCATGGTACGGAATTTCTTCTTCGAACAGGGCATAAATTTTTTCCCGGATCATCTCGGCCACAAAAAATTTCGTGGGGAGATCCGACAGTTCATCTTCGGCATAGAACGGCTCGCCTTCGGGCAGCCGGTCAACAATTTTGTTCAAAAGATCTTCTGTTCCTTCCCCGGTTGTCGCTGAAATCAGGATCACTTCTCTTGCGTAATTTTTGGGTGCAAAAAAAGCCTTTGCTTCTTCCCGCTTCCCGCCGCTGGCGCTGTCGATTTTGTTGAGCAAAACAAAGGACGGAACCTTGAGGTGAAGCGAAGAAAAAATCGCATCCGATTCGCTCCAGTCCGCGTTGATGTCCACCAGCAAAAGCGCCAGGTCGGCGTCTTCGAGGGCACTTTTCACCGCCTGCATCATGCGTTCGTGCAGCTTGTATCTGGGCTCGATGATGCCGGGTGTGTCGGAAAAAATAATCTGGTAGGCATCGGTGGTCAGAATCCCTTTGATGCGGTGGCGGGTGGTTTGCACCTTGGGGGAAACGATGGCGAGTTTTTCGTGCATGAGCGAATTCAGCAAGGTACTCTTTCCCGCATTGGGTTTTCCGAAGATGTTGACAAATCCCGACTTCACGCTTTGTTAAAGATTTAGAAAACAAAGGTAGAAGAATAAAAAATGTTTGGTGGCTATGAAGTGCTGTTCTATATTTGCACTCCACAACGACACACAGTTGTGACAGTTCTTAAAAATTGAAACCTATTATATCGCGAAGTAGAGCAGCGGTAGCTCGTCGGGCTCATAACCCGAAGGTCGGTGGTTCGATCCCACCCTTCGCAACTTCTCAAACCCCGGCCAGCCGGGGTTTTTTATTTCCCTTTTTTAAACGTTCATCTTCTCTTCCGAAGGCAATTGCAATCAGAAAACCGTTATCTTGCTGAAGTCTTCACTCTGAAAGAAATCCATGCGAAAAACTTTCGCACATGCATTTTATGGAACCAGATAGGCACAGTAGAAACATCGGGTTTCACATCGTTGTTCTTTTATTTCTCTATGTGAAACCCTATGTACCTATGTCTCTATGTGGTTCAAAACAGTAGATCATGAATGCATGTCTTCGGCAAGGGAAGAAAAGGCTGCACAGCATCACTATACAAAGAAGAATAGGTCCCTCCGTCACCGGATAAAACCTGGCCGAAAATCAAAGATTGTAAAAACAGCAGGCTAAAATAATTTTACCAGGGCTTTCCAAAGCGTGTTGCAGCTTGTCAGAATAACCAAACTGCCAATGAGAATGAACATGCTTTTGATGGGAAGTTTACCGACAAGCCTTGCCGCAATAGGTGCGGCAATCACACCGCCCAGGATCAGCCCCAAAATATCCAGCCAATAGAAGTTTTCCAGCAGGATAAAGAACACCACGGAACTCATGAATACCACAAAGAATTCAGCCAGGCAAACCGATCCGATCACATAACGCGGGCTCCTTCTTTTTGACATGAGGGTACTGGTGACCAGCGTTCCCCAGCCGCCGCCGGCAAAGGCATCCATAAAGCCACCGGCAGCCGCCAGCCAGCCGGCCCTTTTTACTTTCGTTTCAAATTTTGGTTTGCTAAAGGCTTTGCGCAAAATGTAATACCCCAGGTAAACGGTATAAAGGGAAAGTGGGATGCGTACATAGGTGGCATATTTCTGCCCGAAATACGCCATCGTTGCGCCCAACACGGCACCGATCACGCCGGGTACCACCAGCGCTTTGAACAATTTTTTGTTGATGTTTCCAAAACGGTGATGGCTGTAACCCGAAACACCGCTCGAAAATACCCGGGCCGCATGCACCCGGCTGCTCACAATGGCCGGATTCACCCCAACGGCCAATAAAAATGTGGTGGAAATGGTTCCGTAACCCATGCCCAGCGAACCATCAGCCATCTGTGCCAGAAAGCCGCAGAGCAGCATCATCAGAAACATCCTGGTGTCAATGTAATTCGGAATGGTTTTGATGCTGCCCACCAGTTTATCCATGGGTACATACGACAGTACCGTGTGCCCGATGATCATGAACACAAACGCAAACAGGCACCAGAAAACAACCTTCTGCCACCGTTTTTGCTCCGGCTTGTTCAGGTCTTCCAGTGTCATCTGCTTTGACACCAAGGTCTTGGTCAACTCATTCAATTGCCGGACCTTCTCACCAAAGTCACCGTTCAGCGTTTCGCGAATGACACTCAGGTTATCGGCCACGCCGTTGATCTCGTTGGGGATGGCATCGTTGAGCACTTCTTTCAATCGCTTGGCGACGGTGGGTGATTTCCCGTTGGTGGAAATGGCAATTTTCACGTTGCCCTTCTGCACCACCGAGCTCAAATAAAAATCGCAAAGCTCTGGTGTATCGGCTACGTTTACCAATTTGTTTTTTGCTTTGGCCACACGGGCAATCTCGCCGCTCTTGTTTCTGTCGTTGATGCCGACGATGACAATATCCGCATGCTCGACATCCGCACTTTCGAACGGACGCTCTTCCAGCTGAATGTTGGGGAATTCAAGGGCCAATTCTTGGATGCGGCTGTTGATGCTGGTGGCCACCAGTTTGATGTTCGTCAGCGGCGAATTGTTCAGCACTGCCGTCAGCTTCTCCAATCCCACGTTGCCGCCGCCCACAATCAGAATGGAAAGCTGTTCCAGTTTGAGGAAGACGGGAAATAACTTATTTGTTTCCTGAACAATCATGCGTCCTTTTTCAGATCAAATTTTTAAATATCATTCAACGAGCCACGTCCTGGTCTCTCGTGGGTTCTTCGTTGAGAAATTTCCCGTGCAAAATGGCCTGCGTCTTTCCCCCTTATCCTGAAAGCGGCAACAGCAAATCCAACGGGCGGTTGCCAACTTTCATTTATGCCGTCACCAGGCCTTCCCGAACAACAAAATCACCAAACGTTTCGCCCTTTTTCCGGTTGGCACTGTAGTTGGCGAACAAGGCGTCCAGTTCCTTCAAAATCGTTTCTTCGTCCACATTCTCCCGGTACTTTATGTTCAGCCGTTCTCCCAGCCTGTCGCCACCGATTTGCAGGTTGTAACGGCCCAAAGCGGTACCGATAAACCCGATCTCGGCCAGGGTGGAACGTCCGCAGCCATTGGGGCAACCTGTCATGCGAACGCTGATCTCGTCCTCCTGCAAGCCATATTTTTCCAACAGGGGTTCCATTTTGGAAATCAGGGTGGGCAGGTAGCGTTGGGCTTCGGCCATGGCCAACGGACAGGTATTCAGGGCCACGCAGGCAACGGCATTTCGGCGGACGGCGCCTGCTTTTTCGGTGTGTTCAAGGATGTGGAATTCCCTTAAGATTCCTTCAATGACTGGCTTGTCTTTTTTTGAAATGTCACCCAGCGTAAGGTTTTGATTGGTGGTGAAGCGGAAGTTTGCCTTTCCCGTTTCGGCCACCTTCAGAAGAGCGGTTTTCAGGGCCAGTTTTTCATCATCCGTTACCCGGCCGTTTTCCACGAAAATGGTGTAGTGCCATTTGCCGTCTTTGCTTTGTTCCCAGCCGAAATGGTCGCGGCGTTCGGTGAACGTGTAAGGCTTAGCGGGCGCCAACTGAAAGCCAAGTCTTTTCTCCACTTCCGCTTTAAAAGCCTCCACACCCATGTTGTCGATCGTGTATTTCAGGCGGGCCAGTTTTCGGTCACTCCGGTTGCCGTAATCCCGCTGGGTCGTGGCAATCTCGTAAACCGTTTGGATCAATTTTTCTTCGGGCACAAAACCGATGACTGTCGCCAATCGCGGGTACGTCGCCGGATTGCCATGCGTGGCACCCAGGCCACCGCCGATGGCCACATTAAAACCAAGCAGCTTTTCCTTCTCGATGATGGCGATCAGGCCAACGTCATTGCCAAAAACATCCACGTCGTTGTTGGGCGGAATGGCAATGGCCACCTTGAATTTGCGGGGCAGGTAACGGTCCTGATAGAGCGGGTCTTCTTCCTGTTTTTTGTCAACCAATACTTCTTCGTCCAGCCATACTTCATAGAAAGCCCTTGTCTTTGGCTTTAGCGCCTCGCTGATCTTTCGCGCATAGCCATGGATGTGAGCATGCAAGGGCGAGATGGACGGGTGGCTGCTGGCAATCACGTTGCGGTTTACGTCACCGCAAGCCGCAATCGAGTCCAGGCCGACGGTATTGAAATCTTTCAGGGTCGGTTTGATGTGACGCTTTAAAATGCCGTGCAACTGAATGGTCTGGCGGGTGGTGATCTTGATGACACCCGTGGTGTAGTTACCGGCAACATGATGCGCCATGATCCACTGCTGCGGCGTAATGAAGCCGCCGGGAATGCGCATCCGGATCATAAAGGAATAAAGCTTGTCCAGTTTTTGGGCGGCTCTTTCCTCCCGCAGGTCACGGTCGTCCTGTTCGTACATGCCGTGGAATTTCACCAGGGCATGGTCCATTTCCCGCACGGCACCGGTCAGTTCGTCCTGCAAGCTTTCTTTCAGTGTTCCCCGCAGGGCATCGCTTGCCATTTTTATTTTTTCAACCCCCGATAAGGCCCCCCCGCCCCCCAAGGGGGGAGTGGCCAACCCACCAGCCTTGCTTTTCGAAGATTCCTTTTCTGTATTATCAGTTTGCATTTGCAATCTTTTATTTTATTATGGTTTCAACTTCTAAATTTCTATGAAGCTGCTGTTGCCTTACACACTTCATCGTTTTGGACGCCCTTGAACAAAAGCCATCGTACTTAAGCGAGGGTCTGTGCCCGGCCACTTCCCCCTGGAGGATTGAGGGGGCTTCCTTAGTAAACATCTTTCAGGTAACGTCCTTCTTCTTTCAAGGCGTTGATGTATTCCACTGCGCCTTCTTCGGTGAGTCCCTTCTGGTCTTTGATGATTTGAGCCAGCATGTTTTCCACATCCACGCTCATGGGTTCTTTGGCACCGCAAATGTAGAGGTAAGCACCGCTTTCCATCCACTTCGCCAACTCTTCGCGGTGTTGCCACAACTTGTGTTGCACGTAGAGCTTTTCCTCCTGGTCGCGGCTGAAGGCCACGTTCATTTTGGTGAGCACGCCGGTCTCGATCCAGTTGAGCCATTCGGTATGATAAAGGAAATCGGTGGTGAAATGCTGATCCCCAAAGAACACCCAGTTACGGCCTTCGGCACCGGTGGCATCGCGATGAGCCACAAACGAACGGAAAGGCGCAATGCCGGTTCCGGGACCGATCATGATCACATCTTTGTCGGCAGCCGGCAGCTTGAAGAGGTGGTTTTTGTGGATGTAAAATTCAATCTCCTCCCCTTCCGTTAACTGCGATAAGTACCAGGAGGCCAGGCCTTCTTTCACCTGTTCACCCACGGAGAAACGGTGGATGCCAACTGTCAGGTGCACTTCGCCGGAATGGGCTTCGGGGGAAGAAGCGATGGAGTACAACCGTGGGGCGATCGGATCCAGGATTTGCAGCGAAGCAACGAACTGCTCCTGGTTGCTCACCGGATAAATGCGCAAAAGGTCGGAGAAATCCATGCGTGTTTCGGGGATGTCCTGCTTCACGATCTCGGCATATTTCTTCACCACCCTTTCCGACAGATTCACCAGCGAAACCTTTTGGGTGAGCAGTTGCCCCAGCGGTGTGGTTTCGTTTTTGAAGGAAACCAGGGTTTCTTCTGCCATGCCGCTCAGGGCCACAATCTTCTGCACCAATTCCGGTTTGTTCTTTGGAATAATGCCAACGGCATCACCGGGTTCAAAGGCCACGTCGTCGGCCGCAATTTCAATGTGATAGGTTTGCTTTTTCGAGCCGCGGCCATTCAGGTTGACGGAGGATTGAATGGTTCCGTTGTACGTCTTCTTGCCCACTTTCTTTGCAGCCGGCGCGACAAGGGACGCAGGAGCAGCCGCCGAAGTGGTCAGTGATGTGAGCAGGTTGTTGATCCATTGTTCCGCTTCCTCCTCGTATTCCGTATCCAGCTTTTGCAAGGGAGCCACACGCTTTGCGCCCAGTTTTTGCAACTGCTGGTCCACGTCTTCACCGGCCTTGCAAAACAACGGATACGCGGTATCGCCCAGTGCCAGCACCCCGTAATTCAGCTTTGCCAGCGAAAGGTTGTTTTGATGCACATAGTCATAAAACTTTTTGGCGGCAGCCGGTGGTTCGCCATCCCCCTGCGTGCTGATGACGGTGAAGAACCACTCTTCCTTCGGCAGGTCGGTGAGTTTGTACTGATCAAGGCTCACCAGTTTTGACTGAATGCCTTTCTTCTTTGCTTTGGCCGCAAACGATGTTGCCAACTTTTTGGCATTGCCGGTTTCGGTGCCGTAGGCGATGGTGATTTTTTGCACGGCAGCAGCGGCATTGGCTGTGGTGTCTTTTGCTTCTGTCGAAAGCAATTTTGTTTCGGCACCGGCAAGTCCGGACAGGTAGCCACTCAACCAAATGATCTCCTCTTTGGTAAGGTCGGCCACGATGTCTTGAACCTGCTTGATTTTCGATTGTGCTAACATGATGTTCTTTTATGCTGTTAAGGCTAATTGTTCGGTTTCGTTGCGGACGATTGACTCCGCCTTGAAGTATTCCACGTTTTCACTCCTGCTTTGGAGCCACTTGAACTGCCCGTGCAGGGCCACCACTTTTCCAATGATCACCAACGTCGGTGACAGAAATTTTTTGCCACTCAGTTTTTCCTTGTACTCATACAACGAGCAGGTATATACCTGCTGGTACGGCGTTGTGGCCTGCTCTACAACAGCCAGGCCTTTTTCTGCGGCAATGCCATTTTCCGTTAAATGCCTGACCACATTCCCCAAGGTTTCCGAAGACATGTAGAACACCAGGGTGTCTTCCGTTTGGGCCAGGTCTTTCCAGTAGTCATCCGAAACGACATCTGATTGATACGCCGTCAGAAAACGCACCGCCGTGGAATAGTTGCGGGCCGTTAGCGGCATGCCGGCATAGGCGGCAGCCCCCAGGGCAGCCGTTACGCCGGGCACAATCTCGTAGGGAATGTTGTGCTGCACCAGGGTTTGCAACTCATCCAAAATATTGGAAAAGATGGACACGTCACCGCCTTTGAGGCGCACGACCAATTTTTCGTCCTGTGCATAGAGCACCATCAGTTCGTTGATGGTTGCCTGCGGTGTGGAATGGCCCCTGCGGCATTGCTTTCCAACATAAATCACGTTTGCCGAAGGCGACGCAAAGGACTGAATGATCTCAGGGCTCACGAGCCGGTCGGTCAGGATCACATCAGCCGCTTGCAGGTACCGCATGCCTTTTACGGTCAGCAGTTCCGGGTCGCCGCTGCCGGCGCCAACCAGGATCACTTTGCCTTTATTGCGTAGTCCTTTCATTTTCTTTTGGCCACCCCAACCCCCGAGGGAGGAGAAGCGGAGTTTAATTATTTATGTTTGTTTACTGAAATCAGTTTTTTCTTTATTGGAACAAACCGTCGATCGATAAATAGCGTTCGCCGGTATCGTAGTTGAAGGTTAAGATTTTGGAACCCTTTGGTATCTCGGGCAATTTTTTGGCAACGGCAGCAACCGCCGCACCGGTTGAGATACCCGCCAGAATGCCCTCTTCTTTGGCAAGCCGTTGCGCATACTGAAAGGCCTCGTCCCGGCCAACGGTGATCACGCCGTCCAACGCTTCTGTGTTCAGGATGGACGGAATGAAACCGGCACCCAGCCCCTGCAGCGGATGCGACGACGGTGCACCCCCACTCAACACGGCCGACAGCTCCGGTTCGACCGCAAACACTTTCAGGTTGGGCAATTTCTCCTTTACCACTTCCGCAATGGCGGTTATGTGTCCGCCGGTGCCCACGCCCGTGATGACGTAATCCAGCCCATCGCCAAAATCATCGAGGATCTCCTTTGCCGTTGTTTTCCGGTGAATTTCGGTATTGGCCGGATTGTCGAACTGCTGCGGGATCCAGGCATTGGGCATTGTTTGGGCCAGTTCGCCTGCTTTTTCAATGGCCCCTTTCATTCCATTTTCACGGGGCGTCAGCACAAATTCGGCGCCGTACAAAGACATCAGTCGTCGCCGTTCAACAGTCATGCTTTCGGGCATCACCAAAATCAATTTGTATCCTTTGACGGCGGCCACCAGGGCCAACCCGATGCCGGTGTTGCCGGAGGTTGGCTCAATGATCACGCTGTCCTCTTTCAGGATGCCTTTTTGTTCGGCATCTTCGATCATGGCCAGGGCGATCCGATCTTTGATGCTGGCACCGGGATTGTTCCGTTCCAGTTTGATCCAAACGTCATAGCCCGCCGGAAGAATCCGGTTCAACCGTACATGCGGTGTATTGCCGATCGTATCCAAAATGCTGTTTGCTTTCACCGGTGCTGAAAAATTTTAAATGACAAAATTGATGGGTTCGGGAAAAGGATCCCGGTCTTTTATTTTGATTTCGCTTTTGTGATAGACAACCGAGTTGGACGGCACACTGTACGTAAGCCAGACATTGCCGCCGATGATGCTTCCTTCGCCAATGACGGTCTGTCCGCCAAGGATGGTCGCACCGGAATAAATCACCACGTTGTCCTCGATGGTGGGATGGCGTTTGGTGCTGGCGTTCAACTTGGACACGTTCAAGGCGCCCAAGGTCACCCCCTGGTAAATTTTCACGTGATTGCCAATGACGGTTGTTTCGCCAATGACAATGCCAGTGCCGTGGTCGATGGCAAAGGATTCGCCGATCCGGGCTCCCGGATGGATGTCAATGCCGGTCTTGCTGTGCGCATATTCGCTGAAGAGACGCGGCAGGAGTTTGACGCTTTGCTCCCGCAATTGGTGCGACAAGCGGTAAACAACCGTTGCATAAAAACCGGGATAAGCCACCACCACTTCGGCAACGCTTTGCGCAGCGGGGTCGAAATCGAAGATGGCTTTGGCATCCAGCAGCAGGGCTTTGTAGATAACCGGAAGCTGTGCAAAAAAGGCTTCCGTCTGTGATTTTATTTCTGTTTCACCGGTGATCGTTTCGGAAAGAAGCGATGCAAAATTGTTTTTTAACCGTTTGTATTCGGCTTCGATCCTGGCGTGATCAGCTTCCCTGCCGCTGTTGATAAAGAGAAACTGGAACATTTCGTCAATGAACAGTTCCGCCGACAGCTTATCCGGAAACTGCTGAATGGTTCCGGTTTTGCTCTCGGCCAATTCACGGATAAAAGCAGCACCCCCGTCCGCCATCGCAGGGCCGGCCACCGCACCCACCTCGCTTTGCAACGCGTCGTATTTTTTTTCGGGAGCTATCATTTTTCGGTTATTGTTTTTTATCTGATCAATTTCGGTACTACCATTTAACTTCGGTTACGTCGCACCCTTCATCATTAAGAATGGCATTGAATAAAGAGCATCGTACGGAAGCAAGGTCTGTGCCCGGCCACTTCCCCCTTGGGGGATCGAGGGGGCTATTGCAGCAACAGCGCCCCTGCGGTCATGTTGCTGGTCTGGTCGATTAAAATGGCCGTTCCGTTTGCCGATAGCTCGGTGTACGCATCGTAGGCCAGCGGTTCGGCTGTTTTGATCCGTATCTTCACCACATCATTGAGTGTTGCCGAATGCGACGGATGCTGTGCCAGGGTGTTTACGTCCAGCTTGTAGGTGATTTCTTTGACAATGGCTTTCACCCTTCGGCTTCCCTGTTGCAAAAGGTATTTACCGCCTTCCCGCAATTCCTTTGTATCCATCCAGCACATCAGGGCGTCAAACTCCTGCTCCAGCTTCGGCAGTTCACTGGTCTTTACAATGGCATCACCACGGCTTACATCGATGTCGTCTTTCAGGTGAAGGACCACGCTTTGTCCGGCAAACGCTTCTTCGACCTCTTTTCCGTCGACTTCAATGGCGCTGATGGAAGAGGAAAGACCCGACGGCAGGATGCGAACGGCCTCTCCTACTTTGTACCGGCCGTTGCTGATGGAGCCGGCATAACCCCGGTAATCGTGCAGGTCTTCCGACTGCGGACGGATCACGTATTGCACCTGGAAACGGGACGGTGTTTCCGTGTAGCCATGCGACACTTCCAGATCTTCGAGGTAAGAGAGCAGTGCTTCGCCTTTGTACCACGGAAATTCGGGAGAGCGGGTGATGATGTTGTCGCCTTTCAACGCACTCATCGGAATGTAATAAACATCTTCCAGGTTCAACTCTTTCGCAAGGGCCTTGTACTGCTCCACGATGGCATCGAACACCACCTGGTCGTTATCCACCATGTCCATTTTGTTGATGGCCACAATCACGTGTTGAATGCGCAGCAGGGAGGCTATGATCGAATGGCGCCGGGTTTGCTCTACCACGCCGTTGCGGGCATCAATGAGGATGATGATGCAATCGGCATTGGACGCGCCGGTGATCATGTTGCGGGTGTACTGGATATGTCCCGGCGCATCGGCAATGATAAACTTGCGTTTGGGTGTGGAGAAATATTTATAGGCCACGTCAATGGTGATGCCCTGCTCCCGCTCGGCCCGCAGGCCGTCGGTCAGCAAGGCAAGGTCAATGTCGGAATGCACCGCATTTTTGCTTTGTTTTTTCAGCGTTTCCAGTTGGTCAACCAGGATGCTTTTGCTATCGTACAGCAGGCGGCCGATCAGGGTGCTTTTCCCGTCATCCACGCTGCCGGCTGTTATAAATCGAAGAAGGTCCATTGCAATTTGATATTTGATAGTAGATATTTGATATTGGCTTTACACGCTTTCCTTCCCTTCGCCATTCGTCTGTTCCTTGTTCGTCTGTTCTGCGGTTCTCTAGAAATAGCCGTTTACTTTTCTGTCTTCCATTGCTGCTTCCGAAATGCGGTCGTCAATCCGGGTCTCTCCTCGTTCGCTGATGCGGGTGGCGGTGATTTCGTTGATGATGTCGTCAATGGTGGAAGCATTGCTTTCCACCGCTGCCGTACAGGTCATGTCGCCGACGGTGCGATACCGGACTTTTCTCTTTGAAATCTTATCCCCTTCATCAATGCGGATGAATTCGGAGGCGGCAATCAGTTGGCCCTCGTACTCCAGAATTTCTCTTTCGTGAGCGAAGTAGATGGAGGGCAGCTCAATCCCTTCTCTTCTGATGTAATTCCAAACATCCAGTTCCGTCCAATTGCTGATGGGGAACACACGAACGTTTTCGCCTTTGTGGATCTTTCCGTTGTAAATGTTCCAAAGCTCGGGGCGCTGGCGCTTGGGGTCCCAGCCGCCGAATTCATCGCGGATGGAAAAGACCCTTTCTTTGGCTCTTGCCTTTTCTTCGTCGCGGCGGGCACCGCCAATGCAGGCATCGAATGCAAACTCTTCAATGGTATCGAGCAGTGTGAACGTTTGCAGGGCATTGCGGCTGGCCAGCTTGCCCGTGGTTTCTTTCAGGCCTTTTTGCCGGATGGTGTCTCCCACGTTGCGAACGATCAGCTTTTCTCCTAATTTTTCGGCAAGGCCATCCCGAAACCGGAGGGCCTCGGGAAAGTTGTGTCCTGTATCGATGTGGACCAGGGGAAACGGAAACTTGCCGGGACGGAACGCTTTTAAGGCCAAATGAACCAGCGTAATGCTGTCCTTTCCACCCGAAAACAACAGGGCCGGTTTTTCAAACTGCCCGGCCACTTCCCGCAGGATATAAATGGCTTCTGATTCCAACTGGTCTAAATAGTCTAAATGAAAGCTCATATCGTTATCTTAATTCGTTGCAACTTGATGAACATGTAATCCGCATTCTTTTTTGCTTTGGTCTTCCCACCACCAGCGGCCGGCGCGAAAGTCCTCGCCGGGACGGACGGCCCTTGTGCAGGGGGCACAGCCGATGCTGACAAAACCGCGGTCGTGCAAGGCATTATAGGGCACATTGTGCTGATTGATGTACTGCCGCACTTCATCCGTTGTCCAGTGCAGCAGCGGGTTGTATTTGATGACCCCGTTGCCTTCGTCCCACTCCAGCAGTTGCATGTCGCTCCGGTTGGGCGAATGCTCGGCACGCAAACCAGTTATCCAAACTGCTTTACCGGCCAGTGCTCTTTTCAGCGGCTCTACCTTGCGGATATGGCAGCATTGCTTCCGGTTCTCCACTGACTCGTAAAAGGAATTGGGACCGTACTGGCGAACAAACTCCTGTATTTTTTCGGCATTGGGATAATAGGCGTCAATCCTGACCTGATAACGCTCCAGGGTGCGGCTCCAGGTGGAATAGGTTTCCGGAAACAGGCGGCCTGTATCCAGGGTGAAGAGAACAACCGGCACACCCGACCGGCTGATCTGATCGGTGATCACCTGGTCCTCCATGCCAAAGCTGGTGGAAAAGGTGAGTCGTCCGGGGAACGCCTCTTCCAGTTTTTGAAGGGCTTCCGGGATGGTGAGTTGTGCCACAATGTCCTGCAAAGACAGGAGGCTGTCCTTTACGTCAACCGACATACACGAAAATTTAAAACGTAAAAAATTTTATAGAAGCAATCGAGAGAAAGGTTATCGTTGTACGGAAGAGCGCATTACTTGGTACAACAACAGACAGGAGTACAACAACAGCAACAGCAAGCAGCAAGCGTTTTGGATACGTTGCTTACGGTTGTCCTGAACGGGTTTGCTGTTGTCTTTTTCATTTTTTTCAATTAAGAAGTGATTGCATTCAATCACTGATCAAAATTTACCGGACTGTTTTTGCTTAGCGGGTGCTAAAATAAAAAAGCACTCCCGATAAACCAGAAGTGCTCCGCTATATTTTGTGTTAAAAACAAATTATCAGGCATCTGACTTATCTCTCCGCCAACAGGCGGGATGGATGTAGCACCTTTGCCGCAAAAGGACATGGTTGCTAAGGTTTCATGGGGCCAATTCCCTCCACCTTTCTTGATAAGTAATTGAAGAACTCCTACAAAAGTAGTAGAATTTTTTTGTTTCGTCCATGGAGGTTTCAATTATTTTTTCAACGGTGTTGCAATGCAAACGTTCCCGGACTTCTCTTTTGCGCTTTTCGGCCCGGTTGTTTTGTTTAAAGGGCGGACGCAAAGGAAGGCAACACTGATCGCATCTATCCTGAGGTTACCTGGCAGGAGGCCGATTTTGGTTCGAGGCGACATAGAACGGAACAGCAAACGGTCTCAACTGGGCAATGTTCGCTGCTGCCGTTTCGTTTCGGGATAAAGCCCATTTGCCATCGTCAAAGGCAGCGCTACGCCCGTCCCTTGTTTACCTTCCTGCACGCCGCAGGCAAGTCCTTTTCAGGAACCGGGCCCCGCCGGACAGGGCCTGCCATCTCCTTTGGATTTTAAAATATCCTTATTTTGCCACCAACATTAGGGATTTATTCGATGCGGCCTTCGACAAACGAAAAGATTGCGCCTGAAAAGCAAAAGCCAGTCCATGGCTTGCTTCTCCAACAGGCCCTCCTGCTGTTGGTCTCCTGCCTTTTGATCGCTGGTTTCTTTCAACTGCCCGGAAACAAGGCTTGGTTCAACGATAGAGTCGTGGCTTACTGGACCGATTTTACCAAACAGAAAAACAACCTCGATCCGGAGCAGCGCAAACGGGAACGCTGGGGCAACGACTATCTTTTTTCCAAACAGATTGCCCAATCCTTTGCGCGGAAAAAAAGCGGCGAAAAGGCACTTGTTCTGCTGCCACCCACGGACTATTTTAAAGAAAGGAACATTGATTACAACGTCCCCGAACCGGCGGTGTTTTACTATTACACCGGGCTGAAAACCGTATGGATCAACAGCAAGGATGCCCTCAGGGCCGGCTGGATGGTAAGAGCCGTCGAGGGCTCGCTTTTGATCGACTCTGTAAGAAGCAGAAAAGATCTGGCTGACAGCATTCGGGCATTTACGAAGTACAAATTGCCATTATGATCCCGGTCGTGATCATCCTGCTGCTTACATTTTTGCAGTTCTGGGCCGGCTTCGGTGTATTCCACTTGTACCGCATTCGCCTGAAGCCCGGGCTTTGCATCCCCTTGTCTGTGCTGACCGGCCTGGCGGTGTTTTCGTTCGTTCCGTTTTTGCTGCAATTGTTATCCATACCGCTCACCCGGGTTTCTGTCTTTGGTGCCCTGGTGTCGGTCTGCGTTGCGTTGAATCCGGGGTTTCGAAAAAAGCCTCTTTTTCCAACGCAGGTACGAACGAAGTTTCGCTTCCGGGTAAGGCTTTACGAACTGCCTTTTCTTGCCGTGATGGCGTTCATTGTTTTTGTGAGTGTGTGGCGTTGTTTTTATTACCCTCCCACCCCACGGGATCTGACCTCGGGTCCGGAAGTCATTGCCGAATATGCCGTGAGGGAAAAAACCATGATTAATTCTGTTTTCACGGTCAGCCTCGAAACCACCAACAATCAATTCAAGCCTCCGTACATCACCAGCCTGCAGATCATTTACAAACTGGCCGGGTTTCCTTTCGGACAAATCTGGTTGAGCACCCTGGTCATAGCCTTTGTTGTTTTCTTATACGGTGCCCTGAGCCAACACATTCATCGCCTGCTGGCCGGCATGATCCTCCTGGCTTTTCTGTCGATCCCGGAAATGTACGCTTACACGATCATGGTTTTGTTCGATTACAGCAATGCCGTCTTTTTTTGTGTTGCCGTTTATTTTCTTGTCGAATATTTGCAAAGCAGGCAACGCAATTGCCTGCGCTTTGCTGCGCTTCTGATGGGCATCGCCACCTACGTCCGTTCCGAAACACTGGTGCTGGCCGGACTGACCGCCTTTGCCCTCATCGCAAGTTTACTCCGGCAGAAAGAGCGGCGATGGAGAGCCTGGGCATCGATTCTTCTTTTCCTGCTTCCGTCGATCCTGATCTATCTTCTTTCGGTCACGGTGTATATCGGGTATTACCTTCCGGTAAGCTATCCGGTTGAACACCTGGTGAACAAACACCTTTTCAACCTCCTTGCTTTTTTTGACCGGTTCCGGCAAATGAATACCGCCTTGATCTTTAGCTCGACGGGGGTCGAGTTTTACGGGTACTTCGTTTATCTTTTTTTGGTTATTCTTTTTCTTGATACGGTTGTCCATCGCCGGTGGTCCGTAGCCGGACGGAATTTTTTGTTTACAGTGGCGGTTGTTTATATTGGACTTCCGTTTTTGGGACACCTCCTGCCCCTGATGGACATGGAAAACTCGACCAAGCGTGGCCTGTTTAAAATCTTTCCCCTGATGCTGCTGTACATGAGCCGGAGCCAGTCACTCATTCATCTTTCCAAGCGCATTTCAGATTGGGAAACAAGAAGGGTGTAATGCCTTTTCACTCCGCCAGTGTGTGAACGGCTGTCCATCTCAATAAAGATGGTGCTAAAACGACTTTCCCCTTCCGCCAATTGGCGGAGGAACCCTGCGGAAAAGCTGGTGCGATGAACGACCAAGGGGTGGTTTTGCCGAAATGGGAAAGAGGTGCCAATACAAGCAGCGAACCCACCCCTGATCTCCGGCAGCGCAGTCACTCGTTCGATGCTATCCACATCCGGCGGAAGGGGATGTAGCTGAAAGAACCATCCTTTCTTTTTTTTCGTACGATGACAAGTTTCTGTGCAAACCGATATTCCGATTGTGCCTGTGTGGTAAAAGACGAAGAATTATACAAGTGAAAGCAAAACCGAATTTGCCGTCGCCTGAAAAACGAAGTCTCCAGCCGTTCAACAGATCTTTAGAATTTCGAAGCGCCGATCTGTGTTGCCCAATTATTACCGGCCACGGCATACAGGCTGTAGAACCAAACTTTAAGGGTATCCGCCGGATCGCTGCCCACACCGGCATAATCGCCCCAGCGGTTCCTGCCGCTTCCATCCAGCTTCACGTAATTGGCCACGCCGGCTTTAAACAAAGCGCTGCTCTGTAACAATCCGATTGGATCAGCGGCTTTGCGCCCGGTGTAAAAGATCGACACAAACTCGGATGCACCGGATCGCGAGAACACCATCGTCATATTGCCATTCGAGTCGGGCATGACGGCCGGATAAAAATAATGCAATTTCTGCGCACCGTAAATGCCTTGCTGGATCAGTGTTCCCGGTGCTGCATTCACTTGAACCCACTGGATGGCCGCTGTGTTGCCGGTACCAAAATTGTGAGCTGTGGTAAAGGCACACCAAATAGAGCCGCCCCGGAAAACAGCATTTAATACCCGTACATCACCGGTATCCAGGGGTGTGCCGCCACCCCGCTGGGTGCCATCCGGCGGCAGGGAATACGGGCTGAGGGTTACCGTCTTCAGCATGAGGGCAGGCGTGGTAAGCGGATTGGTCAGGGACCAAACGGACAGCTTGTTTTGGGTACCGCCGCTGGCAGGATAAACGGTGTTGACCAGGTATTCCGTACCGGGTGCGCCAAAGGTATGGCAGGGCTGCACCGTAAATGCAAAGGATCCATCCGCATTTTTCAGCTTGACCAGGTCTTTGTAAACCAGGACACCTCCTGCGTAAGGTGCGGCCTTTGGAACAACACGAACTTTGGCATACGAAAAACCACCGCCAAATTTAAACATGTTGGCGGTTAAATAGAAGGCTTGGCTATCCAGGCCTAAACCCGGGAAATCGGCCCAGTTGCTGGTTGGCGTGGTGCCATCTTTTGTCGCATCAATCTTGTAATTCCACCAGGCGCCGGCCGGGTTGACGGTTTGTGAAACAGAAAGCAGAAAATAAGACTCCGTGGCACCCGGGCCCAAGGCCACGGTTAACAACACCCACCGGCCGGTAAATTGGTCGTAAAGCACCTTGGGATCGAAAATCTTTGCATTCCCGATCACATTGGAAAACCAGGACACCAGGGTTTTGGCAAACACCGGTGCGCCGCCCGTTTTGTTGTAAACGGCTACCGTTGCATTCACCGAAACCAGGACATGGTTTGGACCGACAGCCAGTGTGCAATCCGGCGGAAACCAACCGGTAGCACTGATGCCGGCAAAACTTGTCAACAGGGAAGGAGCGGCTGCTACCGGTGCTTCCGCGAGCGGCGCCCCAACGGCCTCCATGAGCCCGGCTGCACCCTCTGCCATTTCCTCTTTTTTGCCTTTATCGGCAATGACGATGGCATCACGCTTGGCAACTGACCCGGCTTTCGACGTGAGCGCATCTTCCTTGAGTGCCGTGAATGTCTCAAGGTCAACAGGATAGCGGGTGGGAGAAGGTCTTGGCCGGTCAAATTGAAGATCGGCGCCCAGCGCCAAAACTTCCACTTCGGCCGGCTCGAATGCCAGTCCCCTTGAAGCTTTGCCTTCGGCTACTTTTCCGCGATGTTTTTGCTCATCGGCCTTGCTTGTTGCAGCAGCCTTTTTGGCGGTTCTTGCTTTTTTCATGTTGTTTAATTTATGAAGTGAAAACCGTTACGTAGCGGGATCTGCCTGGGCAGCCTCATTGGGCGGCAGTTCTGTGTTGGCGGCGGCTTCTTTCATTTTCCTGTATTCCTCTTCGCCGGCAGGTATCCCGATGGGTACTTCCTGGTAGTGCATCGGGCCACCGGTAGATGGCTCTCCGGGAAGAGCGGCCGGGTTCATATTTTTACCGGATTCCCCTGTGCTGCTTTCACTGACTGACCAACCACCCTGGTCTTCATTTTCTTTTTTTTTCATAAACCAAATTTTTCGTTGTATGAATCTAAGCCGTTTTTGCCAATGACACCGGCCCTGCTCACACGGGATCCGCTTCTACGAAAAATTGATCTTTGTTTCGAAACCTGTTGACGGCACCGTTGTTTTTGCAGGACGGGCTGAGGGTCGTTCACCGGGTAAGGAAGCCATTTATTCACACCGGAAGAACCATCGCAGGCAGGCAATCACGCTACTCTCACCGGCAAGCTTATTCTCTTATGCAACTAAATTAAAATAAGTTTTAAGAAAATCAAAGCAGAAATAACAATTAGTCTTTGCTTCCCGGCCCGTTATCCATACTGTGTTTTCTTCCGGAAAATCGTAGGTCAAACCAATCGTTTATCGCTGATTACCCAAGAATCGATGCTTGTGTTACATAAAAGTAAAAAAGTGTGAAGGCAAACGGCGAAGGCTGAACCGATAGCAATAAGTTGCTATTCCACATCAACCCATTGGCCACCCGTTGCGCCTTGAAGCTGGTTGTGCCGTACATGGTTCAAAACAGGTGTCTGGCAAATTCATTCTGCAATGGCGCAACAAAGCATGGCACTCTTTGTAAGTAATTCGTCATAAATCCTTTCGATGCGGTTTTTGAGGGATTGCGCTCACCGTCAGGCTTTGTGTTCCAAGGTAACACCAGGTGGGTAGCAAAGAGAGTGCATCGGGTTACAGGCAGACTTTGCACGGTAATAAAAATTTTTTTGCTTTCTTTCCCCACGAACTTGTTTGCTACGGTGACGCATCATCCTTGTTATCGGGAGGCACGAGAGAATTATGGACTGCATCAAAACGACAGTTGCGAGCTGTCGTCCTGCCACTTTCTTTTCCTTCGGTACAGTGCACTGATGGCTCCGCAGCCTGTGCTGACGAAGGATGCATCGCCACCGTGAGCAGACCTCATGTCTGCCAACTTCCTCTCTGAACACCGGAGTGACCGCTACCGAAATGCCTCTCAGCTCTCATCCCGGGGCACGAGGGATCTGTGGATTGAACCGGAAACGAGCGTTGTAAGAAGCCAGGCTGACCACTTTTTTTCGGTTGGTACAACAATGTACAACTGGTTCCGCAGCCTGTACTGATATTTCCTTTATCGGCACAGGCTGCGGAGGGCTCTGTGGATTGTGCCGCATAGGAATGACCTGCCGGAAGGAAAAAACAGGTGAACGTTGCCGAAAAAAATAAGGCCGAGGTAGAAACCTCAGCCCGTTTTTAATCCGTACCCTATGAAAACTGCGTTCAAAATAGTAATTCAAAAGTTAACGACCAAATAAATTTTTAATAATAATTTATTTTCCCCATGGATCCCGACGCAAAAGCCCCTTCCGAAGAAGGGGCTTATAGGAGTAAAGATTGATTCTCTTTCCATTCCAACGTTTCGCTTTCATGTGTCGGAATCAGGCGTCGTTTTCCAAGGTTTGCCGGTACCAAAGACCTGGACTAAAACGGGCTTTGTTCAGCAGAAACGTCCTGCTATTCGCTGTAAAACTCCCCTTTTCTTCGTTAAGGGCCTGTTTACAGTTCAATAAAGATTCGCCAAAGAAATGCTGCTGAAGAGCTGTAAACAAGGCCGGATATAACCCTTTTACCAATCGGGTCACTTGCCTGAGCAATTCCATTTGGACCGGCTGGCCACGCCTCAAACCAAATGACACGATCTACCAGACAAAGCTTCCAACGGCACCGGCTTCCAGCGACGCCGTTACCCGCCGGCCACCGAAGCTGATGTTGAAGGTTTGCCCGTATGACCCATCGTTTTCCACGATCAGCACCTTTTTTCCGTCCGGCCGTTGAAATGCCACATTGTACAAACTGCCCGCATTGTTGCTCGCCACCCGGTACGAACCCGGCGTTACAAATTTGGATGCATGGCCAACAATGTAATACGAAACATTCCTTGTATAACCGGATGCCACGGTTACCGCTCCCTTGCACGTTGTGCATCCGCCGGGTGTATGAAGGGAAAAAGAAGGATCGTTGGCCAGGTTCCATTCCAAAGCGGTACGGCTCCAGTTTCGCATCGCTCCAATGATCACATTTTTCAAATGCCATTTCAGGTCACCGGCAAAATCACCGGTTGCGGAAGTGTATTGCTCGGTAAAATAAATATTCTTTGCCGGATACGAGTCATGCACAGCCGTCAACGCACCAATGTCGCCGGCATACAGGTGAAATGCGGAACCATCCACATATTGCCTTGCACCCGCGTCATCCAAAACCGTCAGCGGGTAATCCGGATGATCGGCATTGTGGTCGTACGCAATGATTTTTGTGTTGACGGAAGCTGCCCGGAAGGCGGGGCCCAGATGATTTTTAATAAAATCGGCCTCCTCGGTTGCCGGCATCAACATGCTGGGATTGTTGCCGCCGTGCAACGGTTCGTTTTGCGGCGTGATGGCATCAACGGTGATGCCTTCGGCTTTCATGGCCTGGATGTACCGGACAAAATATTGGGCATACACACCGTAGTACTGCGGCAGAAGGCTTCCGCCAACCGAACTGTGATTGCTCTTCATCCACGCCGGTGCCGTCCACGGTGACCCCAGAATTTTGATCGCCGGATTGATGGCACGGATCGCTTTCAGAACCGGGATGACCATACTTTGATCCGTGCGCAAACTGAAATGCTGCAGGCTCTCATCCGTTTGTCCTTCCGGCACGTCATCGTAGGTATAGACGGATGCACTGAGGTCGGAAGCGCCAATGCTCACCCGCAAATAGCTGACCGAAATGGAATTGCTGTCTGCACCAAACAGTTCGTTCAACAGGCTATTTTGCACGGATGCCGGCAAGGTGGAAATGAGTGCGGCACTGGCATCGGTGAGAGTAAAACCAAAGCCATCAACCGTTTGATAGCGTTGTGTCGTATCCACCACAATATCGGGATAACCGTTGGCAGCCGTACGAAAAAAAAGCGGGGCGTTTTGCTTTTTTAACAGGCAAGACTGATCGCCTGTCGTGACATAAAATTCCACACCGGGTGCGGCCGGCGGCGGATCAACCGATGCTGCGCCGCCACTGCCGGCCGTGTTGTCCTGGCTGCAATGCAGAACGGCAAGAAGCAAAACGGAACAGCAAAACAGGGCAACCGGTATGCCGTGATAACCTGTTTTCTTTTTTGTGTTTAGCGCTATCATTTTCCAAAGATTCTAAAAGTCCGGAAACAGGAGGAAAAGGATTGCAATCCGACGCCTCCTTTTTGCAACCGCATCTTCCAGAAAGAAAAAGAATGTTCCATTTTCATCTTGCCAATTCTTTTGAAGAAGCTTTTATAGCCCGTTTGGATCTGTTTCTCCCCGGCTCTTCCGCGTTTGCAGAAAAGGCCAGCACCTTTGCGTATCCTTCATTGGGAAAACAATTTTCAAGGCGGCAGGCATTCAAAAAGCGATCGAGTGCAGCCCTGATCCTTCCAATGCCGTTTCTTCCAAATTCTTTCTCCGCTTAAACAACAGCAGCCTCCGCCGCTGACCGCATGAAAATATTTAAAATCCAATGTCCAATTTTTTATTTTCCAATATCCGATTGGAACGCTCTTACCCATTTAAAAAATCGCGGCCGGATGGCCGCCAGCTTCAGGATGCAGGGCTGGTGACTGCATACGGTTCTGACAAGACAAACTGGAAACGGAAACCATCAAAATTCCGGATTTCTAAAATAAACATCTATATTTATATGTAAAGACAATCGACGGCTTTTGCATCCTTGTTTTTCATTCTTTTTTAGTAAAGGGTCTTTGTCTCCAGTGCACAATCCCTACCTTCTGTTGAGAACGAACCGGCTTTCAGGGAGCTTATCCTGACCGTGCATTATGAAAAGGGCTTGTGGTAAGGCGTAAACCGAAACTTGTTAGAATTCGTTTAATCTTTTTTTGTGGAAATATTTATTGACGGAGGTTTGTTCGAGCTACTCATTGCGGTGGCATTTGGGTACGCCATCAATTATCTCTTTTCGAAAAAGATCCTGCTGGTGCTCTTTTCGATAATGGCGGTAACAACCCCCGTGCTGCTGCTGTTTTTCAAACAAGGCGAGGGGTTTTATTTTCTGGTGTTCTTATGCCTGTTCAATTCCGTTTTGTTGGTTGTGCTTCTCTGGAAGTGGCGAGAGCAAAAACCGGATGAACCGCTTTTCGATATCCATCCCTACACCCGACCCATCCGTCGTTTCCTGACCAAACGAAAAAAAAGACCGGGCAGCTTGAACGAGGATCGAAACAAAAAACCGGTAAGCACCTGACAAGGACAGCCACGACACTGCTACGCACGAAGGTTTCTACGCTGAAACAGCAGCCGGCTGTTCCCGCTGGTGGACCAACAAGGAGAAAATGGATCAGGGCTTTCGACGACATGGCAAAGGCACGGCAAAATGCAAGTAGCGAAAGGTAATCAATGATCAAAACTGCTGCCTGTCGTTCGGAGGCCTGCTCAATAAAACAGGCGGTCGCGGGCCGGCGATGCTGTGAATTTTTTCACCACATAAAACATAGGCGCATCGGACTCCACATCGGAAAGGACAAAGCAAAAGTCGATGTTCCCGTTGTACCAATGGATGAATAACCGAGAAACCTACCATTGGAAGCACAACCAAACCGATCCACATCCGGTGCACATTCAAGGAATGGTGATGATCCCAATATTCATTGGAAAACCTGCTGTCGCTGACCACTTCCGCCGGTACCTTTTGGTTTGTAAAAGATGGATTTTATACGTTTCAGATTGGCCAACCGAAATCGTTCCTGGGGATCAACGGCGTTGTTTTTCCTTCATTGGCCTTACTGGTTAACGGGAAAACATCGGCCTCGTAGGCATAGACGGCCAATTCAATCAAGGCTTCAGAACAAAGGCAAACAAGCGAACGCTTTCTGCAGATGGTTTGCAGAACACTTTCGCGAAAGACCTGTTTGAAATCCCAGAGTTGAAACAGGGACGGAAACACAATTCTGACTTTTGTCATACGGTGCGACCGTTTTCATTTTTCAGGGAACGGACTGACAAATTTATAGCAATCCCGTTTTCCAGGGTTTGCCAACGTGTTGCACTCAAAATAGAGGGCATTTTCCTTTAGCAATCAAAGTGCCACATCTCTTTCCGCCCCATCCTGCTCCATCCGGGACCAGCAGAAAATCCGGCAGTGCTTTCAACGGCAGTTTCTCCCGATGGAGCTGTGGTGACAGGCTGCGATCATAAGGGTAGCACAACTCCCTTTGGCGAAAGCCCTCCATCATCCTTGCTGAACCACTTCTTTTCGGATCACTTTCATGCCGGGTTCAGATACATACACGTTTTCCCCGTCCGGTGAAGTGTATTCCATGACTGATTGAAGAAATAAATCTCCCGCTGAGAACCGGCTGCCAGCCCTTCAGCATCAAAATGGTCACCGGAATTCAAAGCACCATCCGCATTGCCGCTGTGGGTTCGGTTGACAACAATCACCGCCCGCCTTTGTTCTCCTGCCGGCTCAATATTCCCCAAGTCGTTTTCTTTGGTGGTCACGTAAAGACTGCCGGCGGCTCCGGGTGCCGGTGCCATGTCCAAAATGTTGTTGAACGAACTGCCCAGGGCCCGCAATGGCACATAGGTGCGAACATTATTCCGGGCATCCAGGCTGCGGATTACGGTGCCATCGGCAATGTACAACAGGTTGTTGCGGCTGTCGAACACCATCTTTGTCGGGTTACAGAAGCGGGCTGCCTTCCGTTTCCGTCTTCGCCGTTGCCCCGGTCACCCGCTTTTCCGGCAACAGTGGTGACCATCGCCGTAAACTTCCCGAACTTCTCCTCAACCCTGGCCACCTTGCCGTCGTTTTGCATTTCGTTTTTGATACCAGATAGCCAGCCAAGTGAGGCGATAAAAAGAAGCCGTCCAAAGTGGACAGTAGCCATAACTGTTTTGAAATTGAAAAATAATTTCGGAAAATTCAGGAAAGCGTGGGCAGGCAGTTGAACGGTGCTGCTGTCCAGCAAGAGATACCTTTTTGGCCAGGGTAGCCTTTTCCGATGCGTCTCCCGCCACAGCATCTTCTGCTTTCAGAAAACAGTTGCGGGGACGCATCGGTTTGCGGAGCCTGAACCGATGCGTCCCCGCAGAAACGTTCCGCTGGTTTAAGGAACTGTGGCGGGAGACGCAACGGGGAAGAGATATTGCTTTTCGTTGATGGAATGACTTACCCTTTTCCGCAAGGATGTTTCTTCCTCCCCGCACTTCAGTGCGGGGAGGAACGGTGAATAGCAGGAGGAACACGTATGGGCTTTAGCCTATCCACCAGTGCCTGAAAGAAGAACAGAGATGGGCTGAAGCCCATGTCGTTTTCCTCCTTTTGTTCTTGCTTCCCCGGACTGAAGTCCGGGGTTACAGCGAGGGAAGAAGACGATCCGAGGGCTTTCCAGCACAGTGGGATCCGAAGCTTGGAATTCACGTGACTTGAAGTCGCGG
>JADMIO011095988.1_pt1 | contig 43400 bp, 36 predicted proteins | sample 8958161 | NCBI WGS metagenome assembly JADMIO01 (sample SAMN16585339, study PRJNA669376) | soil metagenome | isolation source: Crop rotation soil | place: USA: Cullars Rotation, Alabama | collected 2011
AGAATTCTTAAAGGCGCCAAGCCTGCCGATATGCCAGTCGAGCAGCCGACGAAATTTGAATTCGTGATCAATCTAAAGACGGCGCAGCAGATCGGCGTGAAGATTCCATCGGATGTGCTCGCCCGGGCGAGTAAGCTGATCAGATGACAGCGGTCAGCAGTCTGCGGTCAGTTCTCACATCGGAGATAAATCCATGATGAAATCTATACTTTACTTGTCGCTGACAGCTATATTGTTGATCGCTTTTTCTTCCGCCACTGCGCAGCAACCGAAGAAAATCCCACGGATTAGTGTCCTGAGTGGCGGCTCTGCCTCTGGTAACGCAGGCCGGCAGGAAGCGTTCCTGCAGGGTTTGCGCGACCTTGGGTATGTGGAGGGGAAAAACATGATCGTCGAATGGCGGTGGGCGAGCGGAAAAACTGCTAGCCTCCCCACTCTCGCGGCCGAGTTAGTGCGTCTCAAGGTAGACGTCATCGTCACGGCCGGCCCGCAAGTAACCGGTGCCGCCAAGGAAGCAACATCGACGATTCCAATTGTCATGGCGTTCGACAATGATCCCGTTGGGAGCGGGCATGTCGCCAGCCTTGCACGACCCGGCGAAAACATCACGGGCTTGTCAACGCTCTCCCCGGAACTAAGCGGAAAGCAACTGGAGCTTTTGAAGGAGGTCGTTCCCGGGCTCTCCCGCGTCGGCGTACTCGGGACTTCGAGCCAACCTGGCTACGCGCAAGTGGCAAAAGAGCTGGAAATCGCCGCAGGGACACTCGGAGTGAAGCTTCAAATTCTAGACGTACTGAGTCCCACGGATATTGAGACTGCATTCCGAAATGCAAACAAGGCGCACGCTAAAGCAGTTCTCGTGCTGGCGAGCGCCGTCGTCGCTCCTCACCGAACACAGGTTATAGACTTCGCGGCAAAGAGCCGCCTTCCGGCGGTATATCCCTATCTAGAATATGTAGAGGCCGGAAGGCTTATGTCCTACGGCGTCCAGGTTAACGACTTGTATCGGCGTGCTGCTATTTACGTGGACAAGATCCTGAAGGGCGCCAAGCCCGCCGACTTACCCGTCGAGCAGCCGAAGAACTTCGTGTTCATCGTCAATCTCAAAGCGGCAAAGCAGATCGGCCTGATGATTCCGCCGAATGTTTTAGCGAGAGCAGATCGAGTGATCCGATGATACTCAAATCTAAATCATGAGACTACGCCGCCGAGCGTCTGGCGCGGGCGATAATGTGATCAGGCAAACAATACAAAACTAAAAATTAATGAAAAATAGTAGAAAAGGCTGATGAACAAACAAATTACTTGCGTTGGGCTTAGCGCCATGCTCTTTGCGCTTTGCTCGTCCGCCGACGCGCAGCAGGCAAGAAAAATCTTCCGCATAGGTTTCCTCTCTGCGACATCCCCTTCCACCATACCGGCTCGGCTTGAGGCGTTCCGGCAGGGTTTGCGCGACCTCGGGTACGTTGAGGGGAAAAACATCATCATCGATTATAGATATGCAGAAGGAAAACTAGATCGCGTCCCCGGGCTTGCGGCGGAGCTAGTGCGGCTCAAGGTTGATGTGATCGTTGCAGGCGGGTCAGCGGCCACCCGTCCAGCCAAAGAAGCAAGTAGTACGATACCCATTGTGATGGCGCAGGATACCGATCCGATTGGAAACAAGTTCGTCGCCAGCCTTGCGCGACCCGGGGGGAATATTACTGGATTATCTATTTTGGCCCCAGAACTGAGTGGCAAACAATTAGAGCTCTTGAAGGAAATTATTCCCAAACTCTCCCAAGCAGTCATTCTCGGCAATCCGAGCGAGCCAGGTTATTTGCAATTGCGAAAAGAGACTAAGCTCGTGGCAGACGCTCTCAGAGTGAAGATTCATTTTTTTGATGTACGCAATTCCAAGGATGTGGAAACCGCATTTCGCGAGGCAACCACGAGACGTGCTCAGGCTGTCCTCGTACCTTCAATGCCGATCATCGTTTCTCAGCGAGCACAGATCGCTGATCTCGCGGCAAAAAAACGCCTGCCGGCAATCTACGGGCAACCGGAGTATGTGGACGCCGGCGGTCTAATGTTTTACGGCGCGAGCATTACGGCACTGTTCCAGCGCGCTGCAACGTATGTGGACAAGATACTGAAAGGCGCCAAACCCGCTGACCTACCAGTTGAACAGCCGACCAAGTTCGAATTCGTGATCAACTTAAAAGCAGCAAAACAGATTAGCCTGACAATTCCCGTCGAAGTTCTCGCGCGGGCCAATCGGGTTATTAAATGAATTTTGGATTTTCGATTTTGGATTAAGGCAAATAAATGAACAAAGAATTCTTTCTGTCCGTTAATCCAAAAGCTAAAACCTGTGGTGAGCGATGTCGAACCATCCAAAATCCAAAATGGGTAGGGTTTCTTGCCCTCGTTATTGTCTCTCTAGGTTTCGCAGGCGGCGTTGAGTCTCAGCAGGCGCAGAAAATCCACCGGATAGGATTTCTCAGTTCCTCTAGCTTGGGCAGCTTCGTCGCATTCCGGCAGGGCTTGGGTGATCTCGGTTATGTCGAAGGGAAAAACATTATCATTGAAAATCCCAAGGCGGAGGGGAATTTCAGTCGCGCGCCGGCGCGCGCGGCCGAGCTCATACGTCTCAAGGTAGACGTCATTGTTACATCTGGCGCGACAGAAACTCGCGCCGCCAAGGAAGCAACGACCATAATTCCCATCGTCTTTTTGCAGGATCCCGATCCAATTGGAAACGGCTTCATTACCAGTCTGGCGCGACCGGGCGGAAATATCACCGGATTATCCACCCAGGGCGCGGATTTATCTGGAAAGCGGCTGGAACTGCTTAAAGAAGTTTTACCCAAGCTCTCGCGTCTCGCGGTGCTTGGAAATTCAGCGAACGCTGGCAATGGAATTCAGTTGAGAGAAACCGAACGCGCCGCAGGAGCCTTCGGGATGCAGCTTCAATACCTGGACATACTAAGCGCCAAGGACATTGAGAATGCCTTCCGAGAGGCGACCAAAGAGCGGGTAGAGGCGGTTTTCGTGCTCGGTTTTCCCGGGCCGCTTTCTGAGCGAGCATTGCTGGCCCAACATGCCATCAAGACCCGGCTGCCAGCGATATACCCGCAAATCAACTATGTGGAAGAAGGAGGTGGGCTCATGAGCTACGGCACGAGCTTCGCCGACTTGGAGCGGCGCGCCGCGGCGTATGTGGACAAAATATTAAAAGGCGCAAAGCCTCGTGATCTCCCGGTCGAGCAGCCGAAGAAGTTCGAGTTCAACGTTAATCTCAAAGCCGCCAAGCAGATCGGCCTAACGATTCCGCCGAATGTGCTGGCAAGGGCTGACAGGGTGATCCGGTAAGCCATGAGGCGTAAGGCTTCAGTAGATCCAGAGCATGAACCATGAACAAAACGTTTCGAATTTGGTTATTGGCAACTTTCCTCCTGACAGCTGCGCGAACCGCCCACGCGCAGCAGTCGGGAAAAATACCGAAGATCGGCTATCTGACCAACGCCCCCTTTTCGGCCGGCGTAGACAGCCGACAAGCGTTTCGTCAAGGTCTGCGTGACTTGGGCTACATCGAAGGCAAAAACATCCTCGTCGAATGGCGCTCTGGAGAACAAAGCCGCGAGCGCCAGCGTGCTATCGCCGCCGATTTTGTCCGTCTCAAGGTCGATATCATTGTTGCGGTCGGTTTCGGTGACATCAGTGCGGCCAAGGAAGCTACATCAACTATTCCAATCGTCATGGTTAACGGCGGCGACGTCGTTGGTACGGGCTTCGTTACCAGCTTGGCGCGTCCCGGCGGTAACATCACCGGCTTATCAACGCTGCGCCCCGAGCTTATGGGCAAACGCTTGGAGCTTTTGAAAGAGATCATTCCAAAGCTGGCGAGCGTCGCGGTATTCATGACTTCCGGCGCGGACTACGCGCAGATATCAAAAGAATTGCAAGCCGCCGCGATCGCGGTGGCTGTGAAGCTGCAGCGTTTAGATATTCAAGTCGGTGCTGACTTCGACAGCGCATTTCGAGCCGCGGCCAAAGGACGTTCCGAAGCGGCCCTCATGCGGCTCGCAAACCCAATCCTTGGACCGCAGCGAAAAAATATTATCGAACTAGCGCTAAAGCATCGCCTGCCGGCGATGTACGAAAGAGCGCAAGAGGTAGAAGCCGGCGGACTCATCTCCTACGGAGTCAATGATCTCGAGTTATACCGCCATGCTGCAATCTATGTGGACAAGATATTGAAAGGAAGGGCACCGGCCGAGTTGCCTGTTGAGCAGCCGATCAAGTTTGAGTTCATTATCAATCTGAAAGCGGCCAAGCAGATCGGCCTAACGATTCCGCCTGCAGTGTTGGCGCGCGCGGATCGAGTGATTAGATGATAAGCGCTAGAGGTCGGAAATCGGAACTTATCGGTAGCCAAGAGTGCCTGAGAAGACTCATTATGAAAAAAGTCATTGGCTTAGTCCTTGGCGCTTTGCTCTTTGCGCTTAGCGTTTCTGTCGAGGCGCAACAGACGGGGAAACTCTTCCGCATAGGTTTCCTGGATGCAAGCACTGCGTCTGCTATTGTGGGCCTTTTGGAGGCGTTCCTACAGGAAATGCGCAAGTTTGGATGGATTGAAGGGAAAAATTTCATCATCGAATACCGATTTGCCGAGCAGAAGTTTGATCGCCTGCCGGAGCTTGCGAAGGAATTGGTAGGTCTTAACCTCGATCTGATCGTGGTCGCAGGGACGCCATCGGCGTTAGCGGCAAAAAAAGCGACTGCGACCATCCCCATTGTGGTGACAAATACTGGAGACCCCGTAGCTGCAGGTTTGGTTGCCAGCTTGGCGCGGCCGGGCGGCAACGTCACGGGACTCGTGAGTTTAGGACCTGAATTAAACACCAAGCGACTAGAGATTCTTAAGGATACCGTGCCGAAAATCGCCCGAGTTGGACTTCTGTGGCCGTCGGGAGGCGGCTTAGGAGCTGACCTCCAACTGAATGAACTTAGGCCGGCGGCTTCGGCACTAAAGCTGAGATTGGAAGAGATCGAGACTCAAGTCGATGCGAAAGGGTTAGAGATCGCTTTTCAAACGGCAAAGCAGAAGCAGATCAATGCGATGATGACCATTACCAGTCGCCCTTTTTTTGCTGAAAGAAAACGCGTCGTCGAGCTTGCCGGCAAATACCGGTTGCCGACTATTTACTTTCAGAAGGAGTTTGTCGATGAGGGCGGTCTCATGTCCTACGGGGCGGACTATGATGACCTATATCAGCGTGCCGCTCTTTATGTGGACAAGATCTTGAAAGGCGCTAAGCCGGGTGATCTGCCGGTGCAGCAGGCGACCAAGTTTGAATTCGTGATCAACTTAAAAGCAGCCAAGCAGATCGGACTCAAAATTCCGGTCACTGTGCTTGAACGGGCGAATAGGGTAATCAAATAAATTAAGATCCTTCACATTCGTTCAGGACAAGTTTTGGATTTTCGATTGCCGATTTTGGATTACGGAGAAAAACAGTGCAAATGAAAGTTCGAATTCGCTTTGGTTCCGCTATTTGCGACAAGCGAAAATTCAAAACTTGTCCTGAGCTTTGTCGAAGAATCCAAAATCGAAAATGGCTGGGGCTTTTTGCAATCGTGGTCGCGTTTACCCTCTGGGTGGTGTCGGCTGAGGCGCAACAGCCGGTGAAGGTCGCGCGGATTGGATACCTATCCGGCTCCGGGCTGTCCCAGCTCGCTGATCGCATCGAGGCATTCCGGCAGGGCCTGCGCGAGCTTGGCTATGTGGAGGGGAAAAACATCGTCATAGAGTGGCGATCCGCAGAGGGAAAATTCGATCGTCTGCCGGAGCTAGCGGCCGAGCTAGTCCGGCTCAAGTTAGATGTCATCGTCTCTCCTGGTCCGAGCGCTACCCGTCCCCTCAAGGAAGCAACTTCGACGATTCCCATTGTTATGGCGCAGGATACCGATCCCGTGGGCAGCGGGTTCATCGCAAGCTTGGCTCGGCCTGGGGGGAATATTACTGGCTTAGCCACTCTCGCCCCGGAGATTGGCGGAAAACAATTGGGGCTTTTGAAGGAGATCTCTCCCAAAATCTCTCGCGTCGCCATCCTTGGGAATTCGACCGTTCCCGGCGACGCACAAGCTTTAAGGGAAACGGTGCTCGCCGCCGGATCGCTCGAGGTGTACCTACGATATCTCGACATCCTCGACCCTAAGGATGTAGAGAATGCGTTCCGAACCGCAACCAAGGGTCGTGCCGACGCACTGCTTGTGCTCGGCAATCCCATCCTCAATGACCAGCGAAGACAAGTTGTCGAACTGGCGGTAAAGCATCGGCTCCCGGCGGCTTACACAAGGCCAGAATTTATCCAAGACGGCGGCCTCATGTATTACGGCACGAACTATAAGGACTTGTACCGACGTGCCGCCATCTATGTCGACAAGATCGTGAAGGGCGCCAAGCCGGCCGATCTTCCCGTCGAGCAGCCGACGAAGTTCGAGTTTATTATAAACCTGAAAGCGGCCAAGCAGATCGGTCTTACGATTCCCCCGAATGTTCTCGGACGAGCGGATCGGGTCATAAAATAATTTTAGATTTTCGATTTTGGATTGGGGAGAAAAATCGTGCAAATGAAAGTTCGACTTCGCTTCGGTTCCTCTCTTTACCATAATCGAAAATCCAAAACCTGTGGTGAGCGATGTCGAACCATGCAAAATCTAAAATGGGTGCGGATGCTCGCCATCGTGCTTGCATTTGCAATGTGTGGGGCTGTAGCCACGGCGCAGGAGCCAAAGAAGGTTGCGCGGATCGGTTATCTTTCGGCTCTCGACCCGGCGCGCGAGGCTACCCGTTTCCAGGCAATACAGTCGGGTCTGCGCGAGCTTGGTTACAACGAAGGCAAGAATCTCAACATCGAATACAGATATACGCAGGGGAAGATCGAGCGGATTCCTGAAGCCGCCAACGAATTGGTGCACCGCAAAGTTGACATCATCGTGGTCGCCGGAGGAGACCCGTGGATCAAAGCCGCCAAGGATGCAACCAAGGCAATTCCGATCATTATGACCGGGGCGGGATCCGATCCTGTCAAGGCTGGGTTTGTTGAAAGTCTCGCGCGGCCGGGCAATAACGTGACGGGTTTGACAAACCTGATCACGGAACTAGCCGGCAAGCGGCTGGAGCTGTTCAAGGAAGCTATTCCTAAGATTACGCGTATCGCATTTCTTTATGATCCGGCCAGTCCGTCGAACATCCTCGAGCTGAAAGAGGCGCAGAATGCGGCGCAGGCGCTGAAATTGACGATGCGATCGTCGGAAGCGCGAGCTGCGAACGATTTCGAGGCGGTATTCGCTGATCTAAATAAGCACCGCCTCGATGGACTGTACGTTGCCCAAGGCCCGCTCATGCGCACCAACATAAAACAGATCGCGGGGTTTGCGCTGAAGAGCCGGCCGCCTTCGATGTATACCAACGTTGAAGCTATCGATGCGGGTGGGCTCATGTTCTACGGCGCCGACTTGGACCATACGTATCGGCGCGTGGCATATTACGTGGACAAAGTCTTGAATGGCGCCAAGCCTGCCGATCTGCCGGTGCAGCAGCCAACCAAGTTCCAGCTTGCGTTCAATCTCAAAACCGCAAAGCAGATCGGCGTCACAATTCCGCAGTCGGTTCTGTATCGGGCGGATAAAGTCATCAAGTAGTTTTGGATTTTGGATTTTGGATTGGAAGAAAAGCAAATGCAAAAGGAATTGCGAATGGGGTTTGGAGTCTCTGTTCCAGAAAATCCAAAATTCACAGACGCAAATCTAAAATGGGTGGGGTTAGTCGCCCTCGTTCTTACCTTCGTCTTTGGTGGGGCTTCGGCCTCGGCGCAGCAGCCGAAGAGAGTTCCGCGGGTGTGCTATCTCGGTAGCGCTGCGCCTGAAGCAACCAAGAATATGGCGCCATTCCATAAACGTTTGCGTGAGCTCGAATACGTCGAGGGGCAGAACATCACCTTCAAATACCGCTACTTCGAAGGAAAGGTCGAGCGCGCTCCGGAGCTTGCCGCGGAGCTCGTTCGTGTTGGCTGTGACATTATCCTAACCACCGGAACTGAAGCGGCGTTGGCGGCCAAGAGCGTCACCAAAGCGATTCCGATCGTCATGGGATTTAGCGGCGACGCGGTTCGACTCGGAATCGTTGCAGACCTGGCGCGGCCGGGGGGAAACGTTACCGGGCTGACTTCCATCAATGCCGAGTTAAGTGGGAAACGGCTCGAATTGCTGAAGGAAGCTATTCCCCGGCTATCGCGGATCGCTTTTTTGTGGAGTCCCGGCAATCCAAACACAAAACAAGTGCTCAAAGAGACTGAGTCAGTGGCCGGCGCACTGCGAGTAGAGGTTCAAACCATAAAGGTTCAAACGGCGAAGGACTTCGATGGCGCATTTCGAACGGCGGCGGAAAAGCATGCTCAGGCTCTTATGTTGGGCGGCGGCGGGTTTTTCGGCGCACACCAAAAACAAATCGTAGAATTAGCGGCCAAAGGTCGGCTTCCGGCTACATACCCGAATAGTCAATTTGTCGAGGCGGGCGGTCTGATGGCTTACACAGAAGATCGCACCTATATGTTTCGGCGCGCCGCAGAGTATGTGGACAAAATTTTAAAGGGCGCGAAGCCCGCCGATCTGCCGGTGGAGCGGCCGAAGGAATTCGACTTCGTAATAAATTTGAAAGCCGCAAAGCAGATCGACTTGACGCTTCCGCCGCAGTTGCTAGCTCGGGCGAGTCGGCTGATTCGGTAGGCCGTAAAAGGACAAGCGGTGGTGCAGAAGGGATAACTTTGCTAGGTTCTTCAAGCCGATTGGAGGAGTAGTTGACTTAGCGGCACAATTTACGAGGTGGCTATGCAAGAGCGAGCGGAATTTGAAAAACGGTTGACGCAAGTTCGCCAGGCGATGCGCGGTCAGGGATTGCAAACCTTGCTGGTTTACGATTCGGCGCGGCACAATTTTTTGCGCATGAATTATGTCGCCTATTTGACCGACTTCATCAGCGTCGGGCCGCAGACCATGCTCGTGGTGCCGCGCGAAGATGAGCCGGTGCTCTATCTGACACCGGCGTGGGACATCGCGCGTGCTCGGGAGGAATCGGCGGTTGCCGACGCGCGGCCGTTCAAGGAATTTTGGTCGCGCTTGGCCGATACGTCCGGCAAAGTGGGGCTAGCCGGCCGCGAGTCGATGCATGTCGATCTCCATGACCAGATCGCCAAGTCGCTCAAGGAAGCGCCGGTCAATGCCAAAGACATCATCGAAAACTTGGCGCGCTGCAAAAGTCCCTTCGACTTGGAAAGGCTCAGGCGCGCGGCGGCGATTGCCGACGCCGGCGTGACGGCGTTGCATGAGGACGCGCGCCCGGGACTGAAGGAGTACGAGCTCGCCGCTATCGTCGAGCATCGCATGCGCTCGCTCGGCGCCGAGGATAATTTCGGCATGGTGGTGGCCAATAGCCACAATCAGGCCCTCCATCCGGCCACCGACCGGGTGGTCCAACCGGGCGATATCATCATCGGCGAAATTACGCCCTGCATCGGCGGTCTGTTTGTGCAGATTTGCCGCACTGTGGTATTGGGCGAGCCGCCGCCCGTAGTGCGCGAGAAGTACGCGATCTTACACAAGGCGATGGGCTTGGGCATGGAGGCGGCAAAGACGGGCGCGCCGGCGAGTGCAGTCGCCAAGGCGATTAATGGGACGTTCATTGAATATGGGTACGAAGAGTATTGCCGGCCGCCGTTCATGCGCGTGCGCGGCCACGGATTAGGCTGCGGCTCCTTTGCGCCGGGAAGTTTGGAAGATGAAAATAAAACTAAACTGGAGGAGGGCATGACCTTCATCATTCATCCTAACCAATATTTGCCCGAGACCGGTTACTTGACGCTCGGCGATACGGTGGTGATGGGCACGACTCAGGCGGAGTCGCTGATGAAATCGTCGTGGGACATATATATCAAAGCGTAGCCTCCGATGAATTTAAACGAGTTGAACGATTGAACTTTTTGAACGGCTTGAACCTTTTCGTTCAAACCGTTCAAGCCGTTCAAGCCGTTCAAATGGCCCGATCGAGTCGGATTCAATGAGGATAAAATGATCTTCGGAAGACACTCCGTATTGAAAAGAGGTTGTTCCACTTGGGATCCGCAGTTGTTGCCGCAGGCGGAGTTCCAACCGCGGCTCGATGCGGTGCGCCGGGAACTGGCGCGCCGTGAACTCGATGCTCTGGTGATTTACGGCGACAACTATTGTTTTGCCGATCTTTGCTATCTCACCAACTATTTCCCCAAAGTGCGCGGTGGCATTGCGGTCGTGCCGCGCGACGGGGCGATCTCGCTTTTGCTTAATATCGGCAGCCGTGATGTGCCGTTCGCCAAGACGCTCACTTGGGTGGACGACGTGCGCGCGTCAAACCAGATCGGCAGCGATGGCGCGAAGCTGATCAAAGAAAAAGGTTTTGAGAAAGCCAGGATCGGTCTGGCCGATTCAGGCCAGGGCCTTCCGCTGCCGCAGTTGGAGGACATGAAGAACGCGCTGCCGAACGCGACTTGGCAGAATTGCGATGAGATCGTCGCGCCCTTGCGCTTGGCAAAAACGGCGCGCGAGCTCGGCGCCATGCGCGAAGCGGGGCACTTGCTGAGCGAACTTTGCTCCGGCGCTGCGACTCTAATCAAGTCTGGCCGGAAAGAGTATGAGATCGTCGCCGATATCGACCGACTTGCGCGCGACCAAGGTGCCGAAGACATTCGCATTCTGGCCGGAGACAAGAGACTGAATCCGCCGAGCTTCAAACAAACGGCGCATGTGGGCGGCCATTGGGCGCTCTATCTCGCGGTGCAACATGAGCGTTACTGGGCGGAAGCGGGCCGGACGTTTATTTTATCCGACGATGCGAAACTCCGAGGTGTCTATAAAAAAGCGCAGGAAATCGTCGCCGCGATGGCCAAGCAGCTAAAACCGAACGGCGCAGTGGCGGCGATCGACGCGGTGGCGCGACAGGAACTAGGTGAGTTCTACGGGACGGCTTCGGTCTACGGTCTCGGCCACGGCATCGGTTTGAACCAATGGGAAGCGCCGTTCTTGAATGATAGCGACGCGCGCGAAGTGGGCGCACCGAGCGTCAATGCGACGACCTTGAACGAAAACATGACGCTAGCGCTGCGCGTGACGATTGAAACCGAAGGCAAGATAGTTTTGTTCGGCGATAGTTTCCAGGTGACGGCGAGCGGGGCGCAGTCGCTGCTCGATACATAAAATGCGTTCAATTCCTTCTTCTTCTGAGACTGCATCGCAATGTCATCCTGGGGCGTAGCCGAAGGATCTGCTGATTTGCAACTGCCTGAAAGCAGATTCTTCGCCTCTGGCTCAGAATGACATCATGCGACTTTTCCGGCGCGACACAGTCTCTCGGGGGAGAGGGTTCCGATCAGGGTTCTTGGTGCATGCGGATGCCCTCACCCCATCCCTCTCCCACTTTCGTGGGCGAGGGGGCAGGATGAATTCGCGGAAGATGAATTAGATTGATTTTGAACTTTGGAATCCGCTCAAGTTTATTTGATGGAAAGTCTCCATGAGAATCGCGGTTGATATAGGCGGAACGTTTACCGATCTGGTGGCGGTCGATGACGACGGGCAAGTCTATCGCAGCAAGTCGTTGACCACGCCGGACGATTTGGCGCGCGGCATCGATGATTGCTTGAAGGGCGCCAACATCGCTGTGGGGGGCGCGAATTTTTTTGTTCATGGCTCGACGGTTACGATCAACGCGGTGTTGGAGCGCAAGGGCGCGCGCACCGGCCTGATTACCACCAAAGGCTTTCGCGACGTTTATGAAATCGGCCGGGGCAATCGTCCTGAAGGCTACAATTTGTTCTTCAAGCGGCCGGTGCCGCTGGTGGCCCGGGACTTGCGCCTGGAAGTTGACGAACGCATGTACGCGACGGGCGAGGTGTTGACGCCGCTCGACGAAGCATCGGCGCTGGCAACTATCGGTGCTCTAAAGAAGGCCGGCGTTGAGAGCCTCGCGGTTTGTTTGCTGCATTCGTACGCCAATGCGGCGCACGAGCAACGACTGGGCGAGCTCGTCCAGCAGCAGTTTCCCGAAGCCTACGTTTCGCTTTCGCATGAAATCCTGCGCGAGTTTCGCGAGTACGAGCGCACCTCGACGACGGTGCTCAACTCCTACGTCGGGCCGCTGGTGCGCCGCTATTTGGTCTCCTTGGAGAAAATGCTGGCCGGCGCAGGTTTTCGCGGCACGTTCCGCGTCATGCAATCCAACGGGGGCGTGATGTCGGCGGAGACCGCGAAGAAAATGCCGGTGACGATGATGGAATCGGGACCGGTGGCCGGCGTGATCGCCGCGGCCCATCTCGGCGAAGCGCTGGGCTGCCGCCATATCATTTCCTTCGACATGGGCGGCACCACGGCAAAATCGAGTCTGATCAAGGATTTTCATCCTGAAGTGACTAGCAGCTATTACGTCGGGGGTTACGTAGCCGGCCATCCGATGATGTTGCCAGTCGTCGACATTGTCGAGGTCGGTAATGGCGGGGGCAGCATCGCCTGGATCGATGCCGCGGGCGGATTGAAAGTCGGGCCGCAAAGCGCGGGCGCGGCGCCGGGACCGGCGTGTTACGGCAAAGGCGGCAGTGAGCCGACCGTGACAGACGCTAATTTGATCGCCGGGCGCATCGATCCGGAGTATTTTCTCGGCAGCGGCATACGTTTGCAGCGCGACCAAGCGGCGGCAGCGATTATGGAAAAAGTTGGCAAACCCCTCGGCTTGTCGTTGGCAGAGGCAGCATTGGGAATACTCACCATCGCTAACTTCAATATGTCGCTATCGGTGCGCGCTGTCTCTGTCGAGAAAGGCTACGACCCGCGTGATTGCGTGCTGGTGCCGAGCGGCGGCGGCGGCGCGTTGCACGCGATGGCGATTGCCCGGGAACTATCGGTGCCACGGGTGATTATTCCGCCGATGCCGGCGCATTTTTCCGCGCTCGGCATGCTGATGGCGGATTTGAAGCATGATTACGTTCAGACTTTCGTGCGTGAGATGGCGGAAACCACGGGTGCGCAGATCGCCGATGCTTTTGCTGTGTTGGAAAAATCGGCAACCGACACACTGGCCGAAGAAGGAGCAAAGCCGGAGCAGATAACTCTGCGCCGTTTTCTCGATATGCGTTATCGCGGCCAGGAGTATACGTTGCCAGTACCGGTCACTGAGGACTTGCGCGCGGTGACGGACTTTAGCGCCATCCGGGCGCGCTTCGATCAGTTGCATCAAGAGCACTACGGCCACTCGGCGCCCAAGGAGCCGGTGATGATGGTTAATCTACGGCTTACAGCTTTGGGAAAACTCGATAACAAGCTGCCGTTGGCTGCTCTGTCGCGCGCTGAAGATCGCGGTGAGCGCGGCCGCCGACCGGTCATCTTCGAGGAAAAGCCGATCGATAGTTCGGTCTATTTACGCAGCGGTTTTAAAGCCGGCGATCGATTGACGGGACCGGCAGTGATCGAAGAAGTAGGCGCGACGATTCTCGTCTATCCTGGCGACACCATGCAGGTGAACGAGTTTGGGCAGTTGGTGATCGAAGTAACGGCGTAGGGGCCGGCCTATGTGCCGGCCCTCGGAAGGGCAACCACATAGGGTTGCCCCTACAACGGATTCGGACGGTTAACCGCACTCTTCGACCGCGCTCAGGGCGATTGCTACGCATCTGGCGCAAAGAAAAGAGCCTGAATTGTAGGGGCGGGTTTGAAACCCGCCCTCATAGTTTTTTCCGCTCTAAATCGAATAAGTCACGACGACAATGGCTGATCATACCCTCAGCGAGCAGATTGCCAGTTTTTGCAACACTCTTGCGTTAGAGGAAATCGCGCAGGAGGTTATCGACGCCGCCAAGCTGCATATTCTTGACTCTCTCGGTTGCCTGCTCGCCGGTTCGCGCTTGGAACCGGGCCGGCTGGCATACGGTCTCGCTCGAGGCGCGAGCGCTGGCAATGCTGGTTCAACTCTGTTCGGCACAAGCTTGCAAGCCGCGTATCTCGACGCCGTGCAGGCAATGGCCACGGCGGCGCACTGCGGCGAGCTCGATGACATTCATGGCGGCGCTGGAACCTGCATCGGCGCGATGGTTTTGCCAGCGCTGCTCGTGATGGCCGAGAAACACGGCGGCAGCGGCGAGCGATTTCTTGAAGCGGCGATCGCCGGTTACGAAACCATTGCCCGCATCGGCTTGAGCATCGATGCGCCCAAGCTGTTTGCCCGCGGCTGGTGGCCGAGCACGGTTTGCGGAGCCTTTGGTGTCGCAGCGGCGGCGGCGAAGCTTCTGGGTTGGCCGAATGATAAGACCGCCAACGCACTCGGCATCGCGTCTCTCCACACGGGCGGCATGCTCACCGGCGGACAAGAAGGCGCGACGGCACGTCATCTCGCCTTCGGCTCAGCCGCGCGCAATGGCATGCTCGCTATGCTCGCCAGCGAGCAGGGATTGACCGGGCCGCGATTTGCGCTAGAAGATCCGCGCGGCTTTTGCCTGACGATGTGTGTCGAGCCGCGCTGGAAGTATTTGCAAAACTGGGAAGGCTATCATTTGCCGGATGTGGCGTTTAAACCTTATCCCTGCGCCCGGCAATTGCACGCTGGAGTCGAAGCGTTGCTGACGTTGGTGCAACGACATGCGATATCAGCAGACCGAATTGGCGCGATCGATCTAAGCGTCCCGACACAAAACGCCGCCATGGTGAACCGGCCGACGACTGTCACGCTGCGAGCCGCGACATTGGGCAGTGGCCAGTATGTCATGGCGGTGACGGCGCTCAGAAGAAAGCTCGATTTGGCCTCATTCGACGACGAGTTTTTGCAGAGCGCGCTCGTGCGCGGGCTGATGTCTAAAGTAACGGTTCGCGCGAGTGCGGAGCTCGATCGGCATTTCCCGAAATACTGGTCCGGGCGGGTGAGCGTGAGATTGGTCGATGGCAATGAGTATTCTGCCGAAGTGATCGTGCCCAAGGGCGAGAGGGAAAATCCGATGACGGCTCCAGATATTGAAGAAAAATTTCTTGCGCTAGTGACGCCGGTGTTGGGTCATGGAAAGGCGCGTGAGATTATTGCGGAAGTCGCGGTGCTGGATTTACAGCAATCAATGCAGCCGTTGCTGGCCGCGCTGAAACTATCCGACTAAGTGTTGTCCGCGCCGGTTCCTTCTCCTTCTGGGATCAGGCTGCGATGAGGGCTCATGCATGGCAGGCGCCCTCACCCCGGCCTCTCCCAAAGGGCGAGGGTGGAAGACGGCTATGCCGATTGAAGCCGCTTGGAGCCATGAGCTATATTGAGCGAGCCTGAAACAAGTTGCCTGGAAAATTTTGGAGGTTCAAAGATGGATGCAGATAACACTCCCGGTTACGATTTGCTTTATGACATCATTCGGCGCCGCTCGAGCGTGCGCAAGCTCAAGCCCGATCCGATTCCCGACGAATACATCGGCAAGATTCTCGAAGCCGGCCGCTGGGCCATGTCCGGCGCTAACTCGCAGCCTTGGGAGTACATCGTCGTCAAAGATCCCAAAGTGAAGAAGGATCTTTTCCGCTGCTACTCGGAAGATAACACCGATTTTATTTATTGGATGGAGCAGCAACGGGTTTTTGAGCTGCGACATCCGGCCTATCAGATGACCGCCGATGAAGCGGTCGAGCGCCAGCGGCGCGGCGCCGGCTGGTCGGAAGCGCCGGCGTTGATCGTCGTCGTTGGTGACGGGCGGCGCCAGTGGGGCACGGTGCAGGGCGCGCATACCTTCGGCCGTGATCAATCCCATCTCACCGACGGCTTGGCCAATACATGCACGTTCATGCATCTGGCCGCGGTCTCTTTGGGGCTGGCGACCCAGTGGGTGACCATTCATGTGCAGGAACCGTTTAAAAAAGTTCTCGGCGTGCCGGATTTAATGATGCTGTATTTAATCATTCCTATCGGCTATCCCGCGGTGCAACCCTCCGAAGGCGTGCGCCGGCCGCTGGAAGAAATCGTCCATCACGATCATTATGAGCAGGAAAAGTTCATGAGCAACGAAAAAGTAATCCAGTTTCTCTACGAGCTGCGCGGCAAGACACTGCAAACGTACCGGCAGTCGTACGTGGGAAAGGAAGAAAAGAAGTAAGCAGTGAAAAGTAGGGGCAACCCTTGTGGTTGCCCTTGCCACGCGACCAAAACAGAATGAGGTAAAGGTGTCCGTCGATCCCATCACTGTGGAAATTATCCGCTGCGCTCTGAAAGCGGCCGCTAACGAGATGTCGGCGGTGCTGAAGAAGACCGCGTACAACATGATGATCTATGAGGTGCAGGACTACTGTGTCGCGATTGTGGATCACGAAGGGCGGACGATGTCGCAGAACGAGGGGGCGCTGCCGATCTTTCTCGCCGATCTGGGCGTGGCGGTGCAGGACGGCATTGAGGTATACGGCAAAGAGAATATTCACCCGGGCGACGTGTTTCTCGTCAACCATCCGGAAATCTGCGGCCAGCACTTGAACAATATGGCAGTCTACACGCCGTTTTTTTGGCAAGGGCAGTTGATGAGCTTTCTCGCCGTGCGGGCGCACTGGATCGATGTCGGCGGCGGCAGCACGGGTTTCGGTTCAAGCAATACGCGCGATGTTTATGAAGAGGGACTGCAAGTTCGCTCGGTCAAGATATACAAAAAGGGCGAGCCCAATAGCGAAGTGCTGCGTTTGATCGAAGACAATATTCGCTTTCCGGAATCTTCGCTGGGCGACCTGCGGGCGCAGATCGCTTGCTGCCGCACCGGTGAAGAACGGCTGGAGCAGATTTGCCGTAAATACAGCGGCGCGCGATTTAGCCAAGCGGTGGAAACCATCTGGCAGCAAACCGATAAACTCGTGCGCGAAGCCGTGCGCGCGATTCCGGACGGTGATTACGAAGCCTCCTCGTTTCTCGACGACGACGGCAGAGTCATGAACAAAACCATTCCGATCAAGATCAAAGTCGTCGTGCAAGGCGATGAGTTGACGATCGATTATTCCCAAGTCGCCGATCAAGTGCCGGGATTCATCAACTGCGGAGCTTCAGGGGGCATGGCGGCGGCGCGTGTCGCTTTCAAGGCGCTTACTTCGCCGCAGCGCGAAGTGAACGAAGGTTCGTTTCGCGCGCTTAAAGTGATTTTGCCGCCGGGTAAATTGCTGAGCGCGCGCCGTCCCGCGCCGATCGGCGGTTGGAGTTTGTCGTTACCGACGGTGCTCGACACGATCTTCCGGGCGCTGGCGCCGGCGTTGCCTGAGCGCGTGCCGGCGGCGCACAAAGGCGACATGGGCGGTTACGCCATGTTCGGGGTGAATCCGAAAACGGGACGGCGCTACGTCTGCCAGAATATAATTGGTGGGGGATGGGGCGGCCGGCCGTTCGAGGACGGCGCCTCGTCAGCCGTCTCCATGTGTCAAGGCGACGTCAAGAACACACCCATCGAGCTGCAGGAGTTGTATTATCCGCTGCTCTACGATTGTCACAAGTTGCGCACCGATAGCGGCGGCGCCGGCAAATACCGCGGCGGCCTCGGAGTCGAAGTGAAAGTAAGGCCGCTGCATGGCATGTTGGTGAGCCGCAACACCGACCGTATTAAGTGCCCGCCATGGGGCTTGCTAGGCGGGGAGCAGGGGATGGTGAATGAAACTCGCCTGGGGCGCAACGGCGACGAAGAAATACTTCCTGGCAAATTTAGCCAGCTGCCGCTTCAGCGGGGCGAGAGCTTGACGTTTCTGACCGCCGGCGGCGGCGGCTATGGTCTAGCAGCGGAGCGCGATGTAGGGTCGGTTAAACGAGACATCGAGTTGGGTTACGTTTCGAAAGCAAGCAGCGAGAAAACTTATCCGCGGGCTGCTAAAAACCGAGCCAGAAAAAACTTTGCCAACTCACAGTCGGAGAACATCGATGACTAAACTGAGAACGGTGCCGGCCATAGTGCTGATCATAGTAGGCATGCTGACTCATTTCAGTACGGTCTGGGCGCAAAGCAACAAGCCGGTTTCGCTGTCGGCATTGGCTGCCGATGCCGGCCCGGACCGCGAACAGCGCTTGATCGCGGGCGCCAAGAGCGAAGGAAAAGTCGTTTGGTACACGTCGCTCGCCGGCAGCTCGTATAAAGACTTGGCCAAAGGCTTTGAAACCAAATACGGTATCAAGATCGAACCCTACCGCGCCACGAGCACCGACATCATGACCAAGGTCACGGCCGAAGCGCAAGCCAAGCAAATTATCGCCGACGTGATCGAGACAACCTTGCCGACGCTCGCATTCTTGCGCGAAAGCAAATTGCTAATTCCATACTTCTCCGCGCATCTCGCCAAGTATCCGGCGCGCGCTAAGGAAAACGCGACCAAGGGGCTGGTCTATTGGGGTATCGACCGCGAGACCTACATGGGCGTGGGCTTCAATACTAATCTGATCCCCGCCGGCGCGGTTCCGAAAAACTACGCCGACCTCTTGAGGCCTGAGCTCAAGGGCAAAATCGGCTTTGTCTCCAATGAGACGGGTACACGCACGCTGGGTGCCATTCTCAAAGTCAAGGGCGAAGAGTTCGTTAAAAAACTACGCGCTCAGGAGATCGCTTTGCACTCCGTGTCGGGGCGGGCGATGGCCGACCTGGTGCTGTCGGGCGAAGTGCCGTTATCGCCGACGATCTTTCGCGATCACGCGATGGAGATGAAAGCTAAAGGCGGCCCCATCGATTGGGCGCCGATGGATGTGGTGCCGACCAACGCCGGTGGTGTTGCTCTGGTGGCGCAAGCGCCCCACTCCCATGCAGCAGTGTTGCTGACGGATTTTCTTCTCGGCCCCGAGGCGGCCAAGATCCTCGGCGATTTGGAATACGGTAGCGTGTTCAAACCGGTCCCTTATAAGCTTTGGTATCCTGAAACAGGCATGTCGACGGCGCAGTACGACAAAGCCGCGGAGCGCTGGGAGAAGTTGCTGCGCGACATTGGGCGCAAGCCGCTGTAGAAGATTGCCTGAACACCACTACTTGCCAACCTCTCTATCTCCGTCAGCGCTAGTTTAGCGTTATTCATACACGCTTACTTGCTCTTGTGATATTTGCCCCGTTCCATTCTTTTGAGGCGGCCCTGAGCTGCCCAGCGCACGAGCGTTTGACGCAGATAAGCTGGGGCTTTTCTCTTGCCCGCCGCCGCTTTGACGAAATCGCTGCTGGTAAACGTGTCCGGTAGATTGTCCAGCACGCTCCTTAGATCGGTTCGTCCTGACTTTTGCCCGTTCCCCGCTCGCGTCTCGGCTCTGCGACCGCTTTGTCCCAAGAGGCTGAGGACGCCTCGATAGTTTTGCAGCTCCTGTTTTAAATGCGCCACTTCCGATGTTTTTTTGGATAAGTTTTTCTCTATCTCACTGATGTTCCGCATGACCGCGGATTTCAGATCCTTTGTCATAGTAGTGTCTCCTTTAGCGTTCACCTTAAAGAACCGACGAGGGTAACTCAAGGGCTTCCACGGAATTTATGAAAACAGGAATGGAAATAGCACTGACTATGAGTTTTCCGCTCCGCTATCACAGGGTCTCTTGACGGAAGCTTGTTTTTGGTGAGAAGTAGGATGCCAACAATACTCTATCGAAATATCGCGCAAAGCCGCAGGAGGAATACACAATGATCATCGATGTGCATGGACATGTATCGGCTCCGGTCGAACTATGGGCTTACAAAGCTAATCTGTTATCGGCGCGCGGCTCCCACGGGCGCGGCGCCGTCAATGTTACGGACGACGACATCCGCGCCGCGGCCAACCGTAAGGAAAACTGGGCGAAGGGCCACCTCGACTATCTCAAAGACCATGGCACCGACTTGCAGCTCATCTCGCCGCGGCCGTTCCAACTGATGCAGTCGGAAAAGCCGGCAAGAATAGTCCAGTGGTTCGCCGAAGAGTGCAATAATATTATTTACCGCCAGATGAAACTATTTCCGGAGACTTTCCTCGGAGTCTGCGGCTTGCCGCAAACGGCCGGCGATCCGATTGCAAACGTGATTCCCGAACTTGAGCGCTGCGTCAAGCAATTGGGCTTTGTCGGTTGTCTGCTCAATCCCGATCCGTTCGAGAACGGCGGCCAGGAAGCGCCCCCGCTCGGGGACCGCTATTGGTATCCGCTTTATGAGAAGCTGTGCGAGTTGGACGTGCCCGCGCATCTTCACGGCACGGGCTCGCGTTCCGAGCGTTCGCCCTATTCGGTCCATTTTATCAATGAGGAAACTATTGCCGTGTTTGGGTTGGTCAATTCGAACGTTTTCAAAGATTTCCCGAAATTAAAAATAATCGTCAGCCACGGCGGCGGCGCCATTCCGTACCAACTCGGCCGGTTCGAAGCGCCCTCGCTCAGACGCGGTACCGAGCGCTTTTCTGCCGGCTTGCGCAAGCTATATTTCGATACTGTGCTCTATACTGAGGACGCGATTCGTCTGCTGATCAAGACGGTCGGCGCGGAGCGATGCTTGTTCGGCACCGAATGCCCCGGCACCGGCTCCTCGGTGGATCCCGCCAGCGGCCGGTCGATGGACAATGTCAAACCGCTGATCGACAATATTGAAACGCTAAGCGCTGACGACAAGCAGAAGATCTTTTGTGATAACGCCAAGGCGGTATTTAATATAAAGTAGGAGGCGCCCGGCCGGGTCGTTTCCTTACGTAGGATTCGAAGGCGGTTTCACGACGGAGAATCTAGCGCATGCTCTCTCGCGAAGAAAACCAACTGCTCACCCGCGTCGGTCCGGGCACGGCCATGGGCGCGCTGATGCGGCGCTACTGGCTGCCGGCGCTGTTGTCCGAAGAGATTCCCGCGCCCGATTGCCCGCCGGTGCGCGTGCGCTTGCTCGGCGAGGATCTCGTTGCTTTCCGCGATTCAAAAAACCGCATCGGTCTTGTCGGCGAGCACTGCGCCCATCGCGGCACGTCGCTATTCTACGGCCGCAACGAAGAGTGCGGTCTCAGATGCATCTACCATGGCTGGAAATACGATATCGACGGCAATGTGCTGGAGACTCCGGCGGAACCTGCGGGCAGCGATTTTAAAACAAAGGTCAGACACACGTCGTATCCATGCAAAGAAGTAGCGGGCATGGTTTTTAGCTACATGGGCGAGCGCGAAAAAATTCCGCTCTTACCGCACTACGAGTGGCTGGACCTCCCTCTCGACCAGACTTGCCCGATCAAATCCTATCTGGAGTGCAACTATCTCCAGGGCATCGAAGGCGATTTCGACTCTTCGCACACAACTTTTCTGCACGCCAACAACATCAACAACGTGGATTATCTCAAACGCGACGGGGCGCCGACGTTGGAGACGAGTGATGCCGGTTTCGGCATGCGCGCGGTTTCGATTCGGAAGGTCGGCGCCGAGCAAATCTATGTGCGCACGAGTCCTTATATCATGCCGTCTTTTAGTATCGTTCCAGGCCCGCCGACCGCCAAGTTCGAAGAGAATGACATTCGAGCGTTTCGTTTCTGGGTGCCCATCGACGATGAGCATAGTTGGCTCTATATTTTGAATATGCGCAACACGCCGTTCACTGATGCGGAGAGAAGATCCTTTGTCAGCTGGATCGATGACGAGTATCGACGCATTCGCAATCTCGGCAATAACTACTTGCAAGATCGCGAGCATCAACGAACGATGAGTTTCTCGGGAATCACAGCCGTAATTCCGGCGGAGCAGGATGGCTGCGCGACCGAAACGATGGGAGCGATTTACGATCGGACCAAAGAACATCTGGGTTATAGCGACAAGACCATTATCGCCCTGCGCCGGATGCTGCTGGATGCGCTGCGCGCGGTCAAGCGCGGCGAAGATCCGCCGCATATCGTCAAAGATCCGGCGCAAAACGATTTTACGCGCCTGCGCTCGCTCAAAGGCGTATTATCCGCCGGCACGCCGTGGCAAAAAATTTTGCACGGCTTGGGACCTAATGATGGGTAAGTTAAATCGTTCAAGCCGTTCAAAACGTTCAAGCCGTTCAAGCCGTTTCTGACATCGGATGAGCGATATGGAAAAGCTTCGACCGAAGATCTACTCCGTGCGAATATTTGCGATCGCGTTCGTTTGCGTAACGCTTATCGCCACATCAGCTTTTGCTCAGCCGTTGCAGAAGACCGTCGCAATGATCGGCGCGCGCAGCGGCGCATCGTGGCCGTTGTGGATTGCCAAAGAGGCTCGGCTTTATGCCAAGTATGGGCTCGATGTCGAATTGGTCTATGCCGTGCATCCGGCGCCGATTGCGGCGATCATCGCCGGCCAAGCCGCGATGACTTCGTCGGGCAGCGATCCGGCTTTGTTGGCGGCTGCGAAAGATCCATCGCTGATTATTCTCGGCGGTCTGCTGAACAAAGGATCGTTCGCCATGATCGGATCCAAGAGCGCTACCGACATGAAGCAGTTAGCGGGGAAAAAGATCGGCATCGGCCGGGTCGGTGATCCACCGTATCACATGGCAGTGAGTTTACTTAAAAAGTATTCCATGTCGGCGCGCGATGTCCAGTGGGTTTCCGTCGGCGTCGATGCGGCGGCGCGCGCCGCGGCGCTGCAGACCGGCCTGGTGGACGCCGCGCTGATTACGGCGCCGGCATATTTCCGTCTCCAGGCGGCGGGCTTGCCGGTGCTGGCGGTTTTGCTCGATCACGAAGATATCTATGTTTCGACGTACTATCTTTTTCGCCGGGAGGCTTTGACCAAAGAGCGTCCTCTGGCATTGGCGTTTATGAAGGCCCATGCCGAGGCGATCAAACGATTCTATAACGATAAAGCTTTTGCCAGCGGAGTCATGATCAAATACGGCGGCACAAGAAATCACGAGGACGCGGACCGCGTTTACGATCTTTTCAATAAAGCGCGGGTGCTGGAGTCGATTCCCTATGCGCTTAAAGGTTCCGTCGATGCGGTGGTTGAGCGCCAGGGACAGGAACTGAAAGGTGTGGATCTCGCCAGGATCTTCGATAATAGTCTGGTGGATCAGTTGGTCCGTGAAAAATACTTCGAGAGTGTGTTTGGCCCGTCAATTCGTGATGAAATTTCAAAAAAGCAGGCCATGGCATTCGGGAAATAAGAAACAAAACCTGTTCCAGTCGTTCCAACCGTTCAAGCCGTTTTGGGAAGAATGCCTTCCTGCAAGGGCTAGCGCGCTGTGCGCGAACGAAAAGCCTATTCTGTGCATGATAATAGATTGACGCGTCGAGAGTTTTTGCAGCAGGCGGCTCTCGCTGCGGTTGTTGGGGCGACAAGTGGCTCGTCAATCGTTGACGCTGCCCAACGTATCGCCATCGACGATTTTCCTGTCGGTCCGCTTGATCCTGTACCGCCGATTCGCCAGCGCTCGGAGTGGAAGCAGTTCACTATTCTGGTTTGGCAGTGGCAGAACGATGTGCGGCGCGATATCGCGTTGTACGAGCGCGCCGGTCTGCGCGGGTTTCATATCGACCGCGGCGCCGGCGAAGACGATAAGGTTCGTTTTTCGCTGGAGAAGAAGTTTCCTTACTATGTCGATCACGCGGCGGGAAAAGGCATCCTCTATCTTCAGAAAGATGTTCAGCAAAACGTCTCGCGTAAAGCGGCGCTCCAGGTCCGGCCGCATAGCCTCGCCGACCCCAAGACCATCGAGCAGTTAAAATCCTGGCTCAGCGAAAACGTCGACGCAACCAGGAAAGGGCTGGTTTACGCTTACGCCTTCGACGATGAAATTTCGCTGGCCGCATTTAACAATCCCGTCGAAGTCGATATTCATCCGCTGTCGCTGGCGTGGTACCGCAAGTGGCTCGGGCGCCGCTATGGCGCCGTCGAACAACTCAACGCTGCCTGGTCCACCCACTTTACGTCTTTCGACGCCGTGTCGCCGGTCGGCTTTGACGAGGCGCGCAAGGGCGCCGCGCGTCCGCCATTTTCGCTCTGGAATCTCTCCCAATGGCTCGAGTGGCGTCACTTTATGGATTACCAACTTGCGCAGGTGCTGGCGGATCTGACGCGTTTCACCAACAGGCTCGATCCGTCGATCCCCGCCGGTTTTGTCGGCGCGCAGCCGCCTTCCGCGTTCGGCGGGTTCGATTACGCGCTGCTTTCGCGCGCTGTGCAGTGGATGGAAGCGACGGATTTCGGCGGCACCAGCGAAATCCTGCGCTCGTTTTGGAACCGGCCCCGGCGCGTGCAGGTGCAGACCTATGACGCGCGTTTCCCGCATCGCACCAACGTGTGGACGCTCTGGCACCGGTTGGCGCACGGCCATCAAGCGACGGTTGCGTGGCCGGAAGGGTGGATGAAAGACGGCGCGGCCGGCCAACGCGAGCTCGCGCCGAAAATTGAAAAGCTCGCGCCGGTGTTTCGCGAGGTGCAGGGACGCGCGAGCGAGTTCATTCTAAATCCCGAGAGTTATCTCGATAGCGATCCGATCGGTATTTACTATTCGCATCCGAGCATCCGCGCCGGCTGGGCCATGGATTGCGTGACCCATGGCAGCTCCTGGTCCAATCGATTGAGCAGCATCGATGACGACAATCTATCGTCCGCGCGGCTGCGCCACTCCTGGTGCAAACTTTTGGAAGACTTGGGTTATCAGTACGATTTCATCAGTTATCTGGATGTGCAGGAAGGCAGCGCCGATTTGGCAAAACGCTTCAAAGTTATCGTTCTGCCTCAGACGCTCTGTCTCTCCGATCGCGAAGCGCAGGCGTTGCGCCTGTTCGCGCGCGCCGGCGGCCTGCTGGTTGCCGACTCACTGTGCGGTCTGTTGAATGAAACCGGTCGCGGGCGCAAGACCGGTGTACTCGACAATGTCTTCGGCATCGTTCGCGATGAATCGCGCGGCTATCTAAACGGTCAAGGGATCACTGAAGTCGACGCGGAACAATACCAAAAGCCGTTCGCCGAGCGGTTGCACTCGTACCAGGGCGCGCGCCAATTTCGCTCGATGATCGTTTACGAGCGCGGCACCAAAGCCGTGCCCGGCGCAGTCAGCGAAACGGCCGAAGGTGCGCACGTGCTGATCCGCCGAACGGTCGAGAGAGGTCGGACGCTATATCTTAATCTGACGCCGCTGGCCTATGCGCATTTTTCATTCCGATCCGGAGTCGTGGGCGCATCCTGGCGCGAAATCATCGGCAAAGCCCTGCTCGACGGCGGTCTGCGGCCCCACGTGGAAATCGATGGTGTTAATGGGCGAGAGCCGTGGATGGAGTCTCTCCTATGGCGCAACGGCGAGCGCTGTTGTTTGGCCGTGTTGAAAAATGCGCCGGAGTTATTGGAGAGCGCAGCTTTGCCCAACGATAATGATCAAGAGTCGAAGGAAATCACCATCCGCTTGCGCTCGCCAGTGCGCGCTGTGCGTAACGTCAGGACCGGCAAAGCGTTCGGCGACGTGCAATCGTTCAAGGATCGTTTTGTTCCTTGGGAAGCGAATCTGTATGAGTTTAGTTCTATAAAATAACCCGCGAAGCTTGGCTCGCTGCCTACCCCTTCGCCATCTTCTCCACGTCTTCAATGGTCCGGTCCAGGCGAAACGCGCGATGCGCGCGCCATTCGAGAACTTCCATTTTGCGGATGCCGCGTTCGTGATGCGGGTCGGTTGCGGCGAGAGCTTTGGCTTCTTCTAGATTCTTTGCAAGCATGACATAGACGCCAAAGGCGCCGTCGGTGGTCGGGCCGGAAAACATGAGGCGGCCGGCTTTGTGTTGATCATCGAGCCATTGGCGATGGTCTTCGTAATTCTTTTGCTTCTCTGCTTCTTTCTCCGGCAATGAACGCGACAGGACTAAATACCACATGTTGGTTCTCCCTACTTTTGCTGAATCGATTTGAAAAAACCTTGCTTGTCCAATTCCCGCAGAACTTCTTCGCTGACGAAATCTTGCGCTTTGCGTCCCTTGGCGTCGGCGCGGCTGGTCGCCAGGTCGTCCACTGCAACCTGGACTCCTGCAAGTTCGGTATACGGCGGAAAAGAAATCCGCGGCGCGTAGCTTTTGTAGGCGCTTTCCAGCGTTGTTTTATCTTGCGTGCGCATCCACTTTGACAAGCTCTTTTGTCCGAGAGTAGCATCGGTCTTGAAGATATAGCTCGCTTCGCCGATCGCCTGCAAAAAACCCTTGACGATATTTCGTTTGGCGCTTTGAAAACTCCTGGTCGTCATCAAGCTGACGGTTGGATACGAGTCTTCGAGATCCCCGAGATCTAAAAGCACCGACATCCCCGCGGTTCTTGCCCGGTCGACAAAGGCGCCGGTCAGCACCGTCGCGTCGATCAAGCCGTTTTGCAGCGCGGTGAAGCGGTCGCGGCTGCCGCCGGCGCGAATCAATGTCACGCTCTTCTCGTCCATGCCCCAATACTTAAGCGCTGTGGCAACGACGATCTGATTCAGTCCTACTTGCGAAAGTACGCCGATCTTTTTACCGCGCAGCTCCTGGGGCGATTTGATGCCGGGACGGGCGACGACGCTGTAGGTGTGTTTGTTAAAATAGGTTCCGATAATAATGATATCGGCGCCGGAAAGATTGGCGGCGATATGCGGCTGGGGTGCGACGACGTCGAACTGGATTTCGTTAGCAGTCAGCGCGGCGGTCGATTCCGAGCCACCGCGAAACAGCACGGGTTCCAAGTTGACGCCGAATTTTTTGAACAGACCGAGGTCAACGCCCAACCAGAGCGGCACTTGGTATCCAGAGATGCCGCTGTAGCCGGCGCGCACGCGCTCTTGGGCTCCGGCCAGCGTTGGCAATGTCAGCGCCATCAAAGTCACGGCTAAGATTTTCCGACTAACGCAGCGCGCAGCGCTGGCTAACGCATCCGGATTCAGGGCCATGATCATTACAGCTTCCAACCGAGCCACTGAGCCAAGCCTTTGCCCATGACCCACTCTTTGTCCGAGGACGAGAGAAAATCCAACTCTTCGGTAAATAGCGTCACTGCCTGGCGATAAGGGCAGGGGAGTTGCGACAGATCCGTGCCCCAGAACACGCGCTGTGGGCCGAAGGCCTCGACGACTCGACGGATTTGCGTGTGCAGAGTCGGATAGGGATAACTTTCATCGACGTAGCAGGGCAGACAGGAAGCTTTCACGGCGACGTTTTTCATTCTCGCAAACGGCAGGATAACGTCGATCCCAGGAGCCAACGGCTTTCCCTTCCATTGCACGTTCAATCCCATGTGATCGATGATCACCCGGAGGTTAGGATGGCGCGCGGCGATCGCGCCGATTTTTGCCACCGCGAAGGGCGCAAAGATCATGACGGGTATATCGAGCCGCTCGCATTCAGACCAAAACCAATTACCCGTGCCGTCGTCGAGCCAGGAATGGGTGCCGCCGTGGCGAAAACTGATGCGAAAACCCAGCATGCCGGGTTGTTTCAGCCATCCTGCCAGGCGCTCCTTGCTCGCCGGATCGTTGAGCGGCACTTTACCCATGACGGCAAAACGATCGGGATATTTCCGGGCTGCTTCGAGGGCATAGTCGTTACGGTAACCATCCCACGAAGGCGGTACCAAGATAACCCGGTCGACACCGGCGGTTTTCATTTCTCCTAATAAGTTCTCATAGCCAAGCGGCACCGGCCGGTGCGGCCTGGAGGCATCTTCCTTGATGTACGGCCGATCGGAAGTCTCAGGTTTCCAAATATGGACCTGGGCGTCGATGATCGTCATGAGTTGCTCCTGATGGCGTATTAAAAGTGGCATCGGAGAGCGCGATCAATCGCGCTCCGATAAAGAAATGTTCTCGCCTGCGGCTAAAATCGCCCCTCTTTTTCAAGTTTCCTTGCCACGCTGTCGTCGACCAAATCTTCAGCTTTCAAGCGGCGTATTTTTTCGTTGTTGATGCCGAGCAAGCGAATGACATTTCGAATGCCGTCGACGCTTGGATAGATTTTCTTATCATAGAGCGTCGGCATGCTTTTGTAGCCCTCCTCGGCGTCTTCTACGCGCGCCAGCCGCATGCCTTTGGCGACGGCGCGAATCACGTCGCTTTTGTTCGCCGGATTACGAATGAAGGCGACGGCATCGAGCAAACCGCGAAAGACATTCTCGGCGACCGCGGGCGATGAGCGCATAAAACTGCGCCGCGAGATCACGCCGGAGCCCTGATATGGGATCGGCAGTGTCTCGACATCGGCGAGGACGCGGTAGCCTTTATTCTGCAAGTTTTTTCCATGGGCGTAGCCGACCAGTGCCGCATCGACAGTGCCGGCCATGAGACCTTGGACCATCACCGACTGGTCGCCGAGGGAGCGAAACTGAATCTTGTCGCGCTCCGGGACCAACCCCCAATGGTCGAGCGTCAGCATGGAGAAAATCCAACCGCCGCCGCTGAGACTATTGACGCCGACGCTTTTGCCTTTCAACTCCATGGGACTGGTAATTTTCGGGTTAGCCATGAACATGCCGGTGAGCCGGTTGATGAATCCGGCAACAAAGACCAGCTCTGCGCCTTCGGCGATCGCGCCGAGATTCGCCGCGGATACCGAGCCCCAGTGAAGTTGGGTTTCTCCCGAGCTGAGCGCCGCCATGCCCACCGGGCCGTTGCGCACTTGCACGAACGTGAGATCGATGCCGTACTTGCGAAAGAAACCCTGTTCCTGGGCGACGTAGACGACACCCTCACGCTCGCTGACCGAGCCGGTGGTCATGATTATTTTCGTGAGCGGCGCGGCGCCGTGAACCGGAGCATAGCCGGCGAGAAAAAGTGCGAATATAAGTGCGATAGGGCGGGCGAGTTTCATCAGTGTTTCTCCTGCTTCGGGAATTTGCCGTTCAAGTTCAAAATTCAGTGTAGGGACAGGTCGCGACCTGTCCCTACTACGAACGCCATAATCTAGCAGGGCCGGGTTCTTTTTGATAACAAGAAGAGGAATTAATCAAGGAGCGTAAAGCTATGCTGTTACCGTTTCGCGAGCATTTGGATTTCGGCCCGACGCCCTACGATTTATTGCAAGCCAAAGAAGGCATCCCGATTGTCAAAGGCAACGTCGTCGCCGATGTGCTCGAGTTGCAGCTCGGCAAGTGGGAAAGAATGGGAGCTTACGGTTGTTATCTAAATCTTTCGAACCAACAGCAGACCGACGCTTACGTATGCGAAATTGCGCCGGGTCGGGAAATTCTTCCGCAGCGCCACCTGTTCGAGGAAATCGTCTATGTCGCCAAAGGCCGCGGCGCCACTTCAGTGTGGCAAGACGACACGGCAAAAGTGACTTTCGAGTGGGGACCGGGGGCGATTTTCGCCATTCCGCTAAATTCGACTTACGTTCACTTCAACGGCTCGCGCGACGAGGCTGTGCGCCTGTTCGTCGGCACCACCTGCCCGCGCATGATCAATATTTTTCACAATGAAGATTTTATCTTTCGTAATCCGTTCAACTTTCGCGACCGATTTCACGAGGGCGATAGCTTTCTGCGTTACAACAAGCATGTGACCGACCGCTATTGGGAAACCAACCTGGTGCCCGACGTCAATCGATTTGCGCTGGATGACTTTCCGATGAAAGGCAAAGGCGTCAAGCACATGCGCTACACGCTGGCGGATACGACCTACGGCTGCCATGTCTCGGAATTTCCTGCGGGTTGCCGCAGCACTTTTCACCGCCACGGCCCGGGCGCTGTGATCATCATCACGCAAGGCGAAGGTTACGTCATGCTCTGGAAAGATGGCGAAGAGCGCCAGCGCCACGATTTCAAAGTCGGCACGGTCTATTCACCCGACGACCTCATGTGGCATGGCCATTTCAACACCGGCGCGGGCACGATGCGCCACTTCGCCATGCGCGGCGACAGTCCCAAGTACAGTCACGATCGCTTTAGAAATCCGCTCTGGACGATGATCCCGATGGACGAAGAACCGCCGGCGATTCAGCGCGAATATATAGAGGTCTTGAAAAAGAATGGTGTTGAAGCGGCAGTCTCGGTGGTGGAAGACTAGAAGGCACCGGAAATCAATTGCTAATTTCCTCGCGCGTAAGTCCAAAGCCGCAGCGCGACTGAAGATACCGGTCGAATTCCTCATCCGTAGCAAACTTAAAACGCACCGCGCCGCTCGGATGCCAGAGCTCTTTCGTCGGGACTTTGCATTCGTTGCAACCAGTGCCCTTGGCGCAGCCCGCCTGCGATGCGGTGGTGATACTTGCCAAGTTGCTCAGCCGCGGGTCGCTGCCGCGAGCGTCGGCGCGCACGATCACGCCTTTGCCGGTGTAATTGACAGCGGGAAACCTGCGCCCGGCGCGATCGGGATTCAAGTCCAGCGGCTCCTCGGATAGGACCCCGCCTATGATCTCGCTGGTTGTCGCATTGAACTCCACGGTTTCACCCGTCGGCAGAGTGACCAGAGTGCGGCCCTCCGCATTGACGATGGCGGGGAGCAAGTTGCGTGGAAAGAACAGCATCACGCTGTTCATTAGCTCGCTCAAACGAAACTGGCGATCGCGCGACGGCGCCCAGTCCGAGATGAGCAGGTGGATATCCTGGCGCGCCCATTCGTCGAAGCGAAACTGAAAATCCCGGCCGAAGAATTGGTTCTTGCTGCTGTCGTAGCGATACGGAACGATGCGGTTGCCGCCGCGGTTGGAAAAATCGAAGCCGACGATCTGATTTTTCTGATTGCTGCGGTATTGCCAGCCTGGATGATTCGCAATACTGAGCGTGCGGCGAAAGAGCCGGCTGTCATATTTTAGCTCGAGCGATACGCGGTCTTGTTGTGGCGGCCTCACCTGCGACTCCGGCAGAAACTCTTCGAGGCGGGGTAATTCAACGCTGGGTGGCGCGGGCGGCGGCGGCGGTTCGGGCATAGGCGGTATTGCCGGCGCAGTGGGCTCGGCGACGCGCGCGGGTTCTGTGCTTGGCAATGGCTGCATGGGCGGCGCGGTTTGACAGCTTTGGAATAATCCTAAGCACAGCGCCACGAGAACAAGGCTCTTCAATCTGCCCAGTGGCTTCATCCCATATAAGATGCCGTTTCGCACCGTTCTTCGCAATATCCTAATCTTCTGGCTCAGAAGCCGGCTGCCTATTTGCGGCGTTATTTGCGTATAACAATCTCCCCTTGCCCCTCTCCTTCAAAAGAGGGGTTAACCCTTGTTGAGAAAATTCCCCTTGCCGTTCGCGCTGAGCCAAATCGAAGGGCGCGTTGAGGAAATTTAACAACGAAGTGTTACAGCGGGCTAGTTTCCAGGTCGCGGCAGGCTATGAGGTTTTACTTGTTTGGCGAGACTGCCCGCGGTGATCACGTAATCCGTACGCAACGGCAATCCCGCTCCGCGCAGCCCCTCTGCGATCCACGTGTTGCAAGTTCGCAGCGCGCTGAATTTGCTTCTCGCCGGGTAAAAGCGGCTGTTGGGAAAGAGCCCGGGCGAAGCCTGGGCCGGCGTCGCCGGACTCATGCGGGCCATATCGTCGCTGATGAATTCTATTAACCGGTTCAGGCCGTCTTCAGACAGCGCGATCTCGAGAATCTCCGCGTCAGGGTAGGTCTCCGCAATGCTGCCGGTAAAGCCGCGAATATGAATGACGCTGCCACTCGACCAAAAGGCGGCTTTAAGAGTAAGGCTAACGCCGGCGTGTTGGGCCGGAAAATAATCGGCATCGCCCCAGCTGATTTCGAGAAATTCCGCCTCCGGGAAATCGCGCAGCTCAGGCAGCTGAGCAGTGGGAATGTCGCCTTTGCGCATGATAACTGCGGCATGCCAACCATCGTGCGCGATCCATATGGACCGGCGGCTTTCTCGCTCACGATAGAGCGCTATTTCAGTGACCGGCTCGGTGCAGCCGATTGCGACAACCAAACAGAAGAGCAGCGAAGCCGCGCAGCGCTGTGCAAAACCGCGCTTCATTCAAGGTCAAGCTCTACGCAAGTGCACGGTCAGATCGCCGCGCTTGATGTAAACCTGGCGCGAACCCCTTCGTTGCACTAGCTGTTCGATTAACGCGATCAACGGGGCTTTGGTAGGCCGGTATTCGGCGACGGGTCCTGCGGCTTTCATGGCATCGACAAACGTTTCACCGGCAAAAAAGCGCAGGATCGCCTCGTCATCCGAGACGCCCGCGCCGCCAAACTTGGCGCGAAACTGCTGCACCGTCATTTTCGGAATCTTGATCTTCGCCAACTCTTTGGCTCTCGGGCTACTGAGCAAGCGGTCTTTGAGGTTCGCTTCGATGGACTCGGCTTCTTCTTTGCCCCAAAACCCCAACGCATAGAGCAGCACTTCGTCGGTGACTTCTTTATAGCGCGCGCCGACGATCACATTGATCGCCGCCTGGACGCCAAAAAACTGCGAGTAAGGCGTAACCATGATCGGATAGCCGAACTCGGCGCGCAGGCGCGAGACTTCCTCGAGCACGGCCGGCAATTGGTCGAGCTTGCCGAGATTCGATAGCTGAAAGCGAAAGTTTGAAATCATGCCGCCGGGAACCTGGTGCATGGGATGAAAGGCATCGTATGCCAGCGGCTTTCCAATGGGCAGGTTTTGTTCGCGCGCAATTGCGCGGAAGTGTTTTTCCACCGGCTTCAATCGTTCTTCAGCGATGTTGGTGTGATAGCCCAGCGCGCGGGCGTTCATTGCGACGTTGAAGATCGATGGGTTGGACGATCCGTCGGCGAGCGGCGGAACCGCCGTGTTGATCGAAGTGATGCCTGCGCGGATCGCTTCGAGGCAGCACAAGGAGCCCAAGCCGGTGGTGCAATGGGTGTGAAACTCGACGGGAATGGCGCCAGCTTCACGCAGGAGTATGGGCACTAGACGCCTGGTTGCTTCGGGGGTCAAAAGCCCGCCGGGATCTTTGAAACATAGACGATAGGGCTTGAGCTTGGCCGCGGCGCGAAACCGGCGGGTGAAATATTCGTCGGTATGTTTGGGTGAAATCGAATAAATAATATTCAGGATCGTTTTCAAACCGACCTTATCGGCCGTGCGCACGGCGTCCGCCCAATATTTCGGGGTGTTCGACGGATCAGAAGTGCGCAGTTCGCTGATGCCGTTGGCGGCCAGGCGCTCCAGCCAAAGCTCGGCGATGGCCGGCGGTGTTATTTGAAAAGCCAGCATGCTGCGGCTGCGAATCGAGCGCAGCGGCGTGTGCGTAACCCGTTTGGCGACCAGGCGCGCGCGTTCCCACAGATCGTCCTTCAAATCGCGCACGGATTTTTTAAAAAACGCCGATGACAGCAGCTCGATGCCTTCAAAGCCGGCGCGGTCGAGGTCTTCGACGATCGGCAGCATCATACCGGTGGTCATGTTAGAGGCCCACAGACTGAGTTGGCCGTCGCGCAGTGTCGTATCGACAAAGTGAATATCGTTCATAAGCTCGCCTTCACTATAGAGCCGGCAGAGCGGATAGTTTTTTCAAAGACGGGTTAAAGCGACCGAGGAAGATGCTAAAAGGCGTAGCGTGCCTCCAAGAAGACGCGATCTCGATCGGAGAATCTTCCGAAGAACGCGTCTTTTTTGCCGCCGAATAATCCGCCGCCCGCGCGTAAGCGCCAATTCGGTAAAAACTGCCATGTGATTCTCGGCCGGGCGAGCCAATCGCTGCGGTTGAGACTGTGGATCAGCAATAGATCGGGTTCGACTTTGTCGCCGATTTTTGTGCTGGCAAATAGCGTAAGGCCGCTTTCGACCCGCCGCTCCAGGATGTCCGGATCGTGGGCGGGAAACCAGCGCTGGAAAAATTGCAAATTGAGACGGGAGTCCAACGGCAGAGGAACATCTATCCCTAAAATGTAGTCGAGAAAGTTTTGCCGTACAACGCCATTCTCGTCATTGGTTCGGCTTACGTTGAACCACCGGTCCCAGGTATAAACGGCCTCGCCCCTAAGCACGAAGGATTGAAAATCCTTAGAAAACGTTCCGCCCATTTGATGGATCCTATCGTGCTGGGCGCGATAACTGAACGTGGGGACGGGAGCCGTGACTGCTTGGCGAAAAAAGCTCGGGCTCGCGTCGATGCTGTCATAGTAGAAACTCGTCAGATCCCAGCCGTTCAAGAGATAGCCCAGGCGAAAACCAAAGGCGGAGTTGGACAATGTGTGCGGCGGGATTCGTTCGTTTCTAATATTGACGGCGAATCCCGGCTCGGGGTTTGAAGTGATAGGATAGAAATCGCTTCCCGGCTTGCCGATGCGGTCGTAAGTCATGTAAGGGATCCAGATCGCCTCAGCGTGGAAATCGCCGCGAAAGTACTCGGCGCGCGTGGCCCATTGCGGGATCCGCAGATAATCCAAATCGGGAAGGATCAGCTCTCTTAAATCCCTGGCCGATACCACATCGGCAAAAAACAGACCGACGACTTCTCCCCAAATGATATTTTGCCGCCCGACGCGAAGGCTCCAGTCACCTCTGCTGGCATCCAGGTAGGTTTCCCGAAACATGGCTTCGAAGCGCTGATCGCGTTTCACTCGGTCCGGAAAAAACGTCGTTACGTCATACACCGCGTCGTAGAAGAACCGGCCGCTGACCTTTAGATTGACGTCGGCGGCGAGTTTGCGCTGAAAAGAAAGCTCGGCCACATTTCTGATTTTTGACCAGTGGTCGGGCGCAGCAACTGTGTAGGCTGTTTCGTTTTGGACGTAGCCATTAATGCTGAAGCGCGACTGCCCGACAGGCGCGGGCTCGGATGCGACGGCTGAAGCAGCGGGATATGAAATTAGCAGTCCAAGGGTGACCAGGCAGAGCCAAGCTTTCGGCGCAGCGGTCGTGCTCCAGAAGTGCCGTAGCCGCGCTAAAGATTCGCTGGAAAATGGCACGAGGCGCCTCCTGCGTCGGCAATCTCACCGTCATTGATTCGCACGACCCGGTCCGACATTTCAATGACCGTTGGATCGTGGGTCGAGAAAATGAAAGTCGTCTGAGCGCTGCGATTGACCTGTTTCATGAGCTGGAGAATGCCCTCGCCGGTCTTGTGGTCTAAATTGGCCGTCGGTTCATCCGCAAGTACGATCGCCGGCATCGTTGCCAGAGCCCTGGCAATGGCCACCCGTTGTCTCTGGCCGCCGCTCAGTTCATTGGGCCGGTGATGCGCGAACTTTTCGAGCTCGACAACTCTGAGGTAGGTTGCGACTCGCTCTTTGCGTTCCGCTTTGCCAACCTCCTTAAACTGCAGGAGGGGGTACTCAATATTTTCTGCCGCCGATAAGACCGGCAGCAAATTAAATGTCTGGAAAACAAAACCGATCGTACGGGCGCGCAAATCCGCCAGTTGGTCGGGCGTTTGTCCGGTCACGCAAACTTCATTGATAAAAATCGACCCGCTGGTCGGCGCATCGATGCAGCCAATCAAATTCAGAAGCGTGGTCTTGCCGCTTCCCGACGGACCGGCCAGGGCTACAAACTCCCCCTTCGCGACCGCGATATCTATATTCGCGAGCGCTTGGATTTTCTGCTTGCCTAGCAGATAATTCTTTGACACCTTCTCGACACGAACGACCATCATACATATTGTCTTTTGGACAAAAGAAATTTTATTCTACATTGCAGCGGCGCTATTGCAAATACAATTTATCCGCGCCCACAACACGGCAATCGAGGGTGAGTTGACATGACCTCATATGGAATTCTTAAAAATCGATTTCGCATCGCCATATTGGGGGCTTTTTGCCTTGCCCTGATGGCAACGCTCCGGTCACCGCAGGCCGAAGAAATCTCTGCGGCGAAAATTCTCGCGCAAGCAGACGAAATACGCCTGCCGCAAAAAGATTTTCAGGTGCACGTCGTGGTCACTTCGACCACCGGCAATCGTGAGGATGTTAAAGAGTATGACATTCTGTCAAAGGGCAACGACAAAACGCTGGTTAAGACGACAGCTCCGGCACTGGACCGGGGCCAAGTGTTATTAATGCGGGGGAAAGATCTCTGGGCGTTCCTCCCCAATCTCTCCCAGCCCATTCGACTTGCGCTTTCGCAGCGACTAACCGGCGAAGTGGCGAACGGCGATCTGGCGCGCGCCAATTTCACCGGCGATTATACGCCGGCATTAACCGGCAGCGAGACGGTCAAAGGACAAACCTATCATGTGCTTGAATTGAAGGCGGTCGATCGATCGGTCACTTACCATCGGGTGATCTACTGGGTCAACAAAGCCAACTACCGCCCGCACAAAGCTGAATTTTACGCGGTATCAGGAAAGCTTTTGAAAACTTGTCTTTATCAGAACTACAAAGAAGCGGCTGGTGCGGTGCGTCCGCTGACACTGATTATGGAAGATGCCTTGACGGATGGCGATAAATCGGTGCTCGAATATGGAAATTTTCAATTGCACCAGCTTCCGGACAGGTATTTCAACAAGGATTACATGACAAAGGTGCAGTAGCTGGCCCGCTGAAAGAGCGCCATATCTAACGTTGAAGTCAGTTTTGCGCTAAGGCTTCGACGATCGAAGTCCGCGATGCGCGCCAGGCGGGCAGTAACGCTGCCAGGCAAGTGGCGAGCAGCCCGATCATAAAACTGATCTCGATTTCAGAGGGTATGAGTCGGATCCCCGCCGTGTATCCGCTGTTGCTGTCAGGCATGGGGGGCATGGGAATGCCGATGGCAGAGATGGCCAGTGCTGCGATAATCGCGAGTACTACTCCGGCGCTGGCTCCAATCAATCCGACGAGCAAATTCTCAGTCAGCACCAAGCGCAATATTAGCTGCCGGCGATTGCCAAGCGCCATCAAGGTGCCAAACTCGCCGGTGCGTTCATGAATGGTAATGTTTACGCTATTCGCCACGCCCAGCAGCACCATCCCCAAGATGATCAGCCGTAGCACCGTAAAATATTGCTTGTACAGATTTTCTGCCTTGCTGTAGAAATCGGCCAACTCGTACCAGGTGCGAATCTCGAACTCATCTCGGGGCAAGATTCGCATTATTTTTTGGCCAACGGCGTCGGTTTGTGCGGTTTCGTCCAAAGCCACAACCAGAGTATGCACCGCTTTGGTGTCAAGCAGTTCCTGGGCTGCGGCTAAGGGGACGCGAATTGCGCGCTCGTCGTATTCCTTGGAAAAAGTTTGAAAAATCCCAGCAACCTCGAAGTCGAGGCTATTGAGAGCACCCTCACGGGTGTTGACCAGCAGAGTTGCAGTGCCGCCCGGTTTTAAACCGAGCGCCTGCGCGACTCCTTGCCCAATGATTATTGCGTAGGGCGTGTTTCGGCTGAGGTTGCTGCCATTAATTATTTGTGTTGATTTTGAAATCTCACGTTCCTTTTCTGCATCGATTCCTTCTGCAATGACTGGCAGATTCGTCCGGCCGTTGCTCAATAATCCTGAGAAGTTGACGCGTGCTGCAATCGCAGTGACATGTTGCAGCGGGGTAAGTTGGACGACGGTCTGCGCTGGATCATTGATCATGTAGCGGTAGGGAGCCCGGCTGCCCAATTCAGAGTAGCCGGCTTTGTACAACTGTAAATGACCAAACTGAGAGTGGATCGTTGCTTCGCGCAGCTGAATAAGAAAATCCTGTACCAAGCCGCCGCTTAACACCAGCGACATAACCCCGATCGTAATCGCGGCCAGGGTCATTGCCGTGCGCGCGCGGTGGCGAAACACGTTTCGGAGCGCCAGCTTCCACATATTCCTAATGCGAACTATTCATTGCGGCACAGGAGCCGCAATTGTGCTTGAGGGTGAGTTCATCGGAGTTAATGGTTGTGCCGCAACGCGTCGACAATGTTTAAACGCGAAGCTCTCCAGGCGGGATAAACACTGGCAATCAGCGAAGTGGCAACAGCAATGAGCAATGCGGTGATCTGCAAACTCCAAGTGAGCCGGATCGCCCCGGAGAAACCCGTACTCATGCCCGGCGCCGGCGGCATGGGTATGCCGATATACGAGATGAGCATGGCGAGTAAAGATCCGATCAAAAGGCCCGCCAGACCGCCGATGAGGCCCAGGAAAAAACCTTCGGTTAAAAACAGCCGCAGGATTATTTTGCTTCGATTACCCAATGCCATCAAGGTACCAATCTCGCCGGTCCGTTCGAGCACATTCATCGTCATCGTATTGGCGATGCTAAGCACGATGATGATGGCGATGATGAGCTTTACAAGATCCATTTGCCGGGAATACAAAGCCACCGTTTTGTTGTAGAAGTCGGCCAGATCATTCCATGATCTAAATTCAAGCGCGCTTGATGCCGGGGGAAATTGTTTTCTTAAACCCGTCATCGCGCTTTGAGTATCTTCGGTTCGATCGAGTAGGACAACCCAGGTATGCGAGCCAGCGACGCGCAGCAGGTCTCTTGCCAGCGGGATCGGCAGACGCAAAGCCGAATCGTCAAAGCGTTTGCTTACGGTAAAGAACAGGCCGCGCACATGGCCTTCAACGGCGTTGATCCCTCCCGAAGGCGTGGTCGTGAGCAAGATAACTTGTTCGCCAGTCTTGACGCCGAGATGAGCGGCCAATCCTTGTCCTAAGATAATTCCTTTTGGATCGGTAGACGAAAGATCGGCTCCCTCGACAACGTGGAGCAGATGGCTAATTTGACGCTCTTTTTCCGGCTCGACACCGTCGGCGATAAAAGGGACAGTGGTTTCGCCGTGGCTGATCAATCCGCGAAGGCTAAGCCTGGACGCAACCAGATGGACTCCCGGAGTTGCGGCGACCAAAGCCAGTTCCGGTGCTTGATCGGGTAATACGAAAGTAGCGAAATCCGGCTGGCGTTCGCTAAAAAATCCGCGCTTGGCGATCTGGATGTGACCTAGGCGGGAATACACGGTCGCCTCTCGCATCGCCCAAAAAACCCATTCGATGAAACCGCCGCTCAGTAGCAAGGCAATTACGCCGAAGAAAATTGCCGCGAGTGCGACAGCGGATCTAGCCGGTTGTCGGAGCAGATTTCGTCCAGCTAGGCGAGTTTCGAGCATAATCAACATCAACGAGGGCAGAATACGAGTCGCAGTTATGCTTTTCAATCGCCTTATCGATGGAGAAAAAGCTATGTCTCACCCGAGAAAATATGCAAATTTAGCTTACACTCGTGAAATCAGTGTAACCGATTGAAAGGATTGAGATTTAATGCCGTGCTCTAGTTTTTTTTTCGGGCTGTCAGAATAGCTTACAATTAGCACGAATTTACCAGCTTTGGGCACGTCAATGCATTCTGTCGCTCAGCGTCTAATAACCTAGTAAAATCGGATGTTTATCTGCTAGCGTCAGGATTCGTGACGACGTTGGATTGTTGGCCTCACTCTTGCGGCATGAAGGAAAAGTCGGGGTAACATACTTCAAACGGGGGGAATTACAAATGTTTATGAGAAAAGGGCTTGTAATGGCTGCAGTGGCACTTGCTTTGACTTTTGGTCTGGCAAATACCAGTCGCGCCGTGCTGATTGATCTTGATGGTCCGGGGGGAGCGACCGGTGCGGTGAATATCGGATCTTTCGACTGGAATGCGACGAGCTTCTTGGCGCAAGGTGGGCAAACCGCGATCGCTAGTTTTGCAGCCGGGACTTGCGCAACGGTGAGCTGTAACTTCAGCGTGCTGTCGCAAGGTACGCTCCAAGGCGTGAACGATCCCAATGGCAATCCTATCGTTGTTGGCGGTCTCAACACCTCGTATCAAATCACGTACGTATCGAGAATAACCGAGACGATTACAGGGTTAGTCGGAACCCAGGCCAATTTCGCGACCGTCCCTGGAGCAACCGGATTCGTCGACATCTATTTTTCGCCGATCAACTCAAGTCCGTTAAGCGGCTCTGGATTTAACGACGGCACGTTGATTCTTCGCGGCACAACGATCGGATCTTCGACTGGTAATTTCACGGTGAGTAACGGCACGTCAGTGCCTCTCGACAATTCACCGAACGGAAACCAGTATGGGACTCAGAATTCGATAACCGGCAGTGGCCGAACCGACACTATTCCAATCAACAGCCTAACCACTAACGCCGCTTTTTTTCAGAGCCCGCTAGCGGTCTTTGGCATTGAGTTCTCGAACCTGTCGCAAAGCGTGCCGTTTAATTCGGTTGATCCGATGGCTTGTTTCGTCAGTATCGATCAAAACCAGGTACAGTGCTCGACCTATGTTCAAGCTAATGGTCAACCGTACAGCGGGCAGCCCGCCGACCCCAACGGCGGCATCATACCGCGAGTGGGAGCGATCAATGGCGCTGCCTGTGCCGGTTCGGTGGCAGGCGTGATCGCCGGCTGTCCGGACTTTGTCGCCCAGACCGACCCCAACTCACCGTTTAGAGCCGCTTCGGTGCCGGAACCAGCGTCTTTATTCTTGTTCGGTCTGGGTGTGATCGGCTTAGCTGTGTACCGCCGTTTACACTGAGCCAAGACCTGCAACAGCGATTGCTCTACAAACAAAAAAGGGAGGCATCTGCCTCCCTTTTTTGTTTTGGTGTCCAAAGTGGTTTAGCTACTTAAAGCTGCGGGACCGATCGGCTACCCAAAAAGCGTCATAAGATTTCTTTAAGAAAGCCGCGAAACGTCGATACGGCGTCGACCTGTGCCAGTTCGCCGGCGATCTTTTGTGCTTTCTCTCTGAAGCTTCCTTCGCGCAAAATTGTTTCGACAGCTTTCTGTAGAGAGTGCGGAAAGACTTGACCCGCGCGCAGCAGAAGCCCCGCTTCGGCAGTTTCAACCGCGGACATGCACAGAAACTGATCTAGATTGGAGGCGATGCCAATCACGGGAACTCCCTTCGCGAGCGCTTGGTACACCGAAGGGCTGCCGCCGTTACAGATAACCAGAGCTGCGTGTTCGGCTACTCTGTCGCCCGGCAAGTATTCGCTTGCTCCGTGACTTTCTAATGGTGACGCCGGTTGCCAGCGCCCAGCGGTAGCTAGGGCGATTGTCAGCGGCAACCTTCCTAGGGTGTCCATGATCGTCGGCAGTAATTCGGCTGGCCCGGACGAACCCAGGTTGACATAGACGATCGGCTTCTTGGCGTCGAGCCCTTCCCACCAATGAGGTAAACCCACGTCAGGTGACCACTGGATAGGCCCGATGTAGTGATGGTGCACGGGAAGTTTGGCCGTCGGAAAGAGAGTTTGCAGGTCCGGGTAGAGCGTGTAGTCCCCGTGTGTGTACACGTCAAGCAAATTGCCCAATGAGGATAGGCCGTGTTTCTTTCTCAGCTTGTTTAGCGGCCGGGCATGGTACGCAAATATCGCCGGTTGAGCGAAATGAAACAGCTCCGTGGCGCAGCGCCGGCCGAATAGTCGGGCGAGCCGTACGTCAGGCAACGGAAAATGCGCGCGCGTCGTGAACGGGCTCCAATAGGCGTTGGCAATCGCGGCGTATGGAATACCGGCGAGCGGCGCGCTGATCGCCAATGACAGGCGAAAGTCTCCAACCACGAGGTCCGGGCGCACCGCTTGCAATAGTCGAAGATCTTCCTCGATGTATTCAGTTAACTGCCGGCTGCTGTAAAGCCTCGACCCGGTGCTCAGTGCCTGGAAAAATTGTTCGCAGGCGATGCTCTTTATTTCCCAGCGGCGAAAGGCAGCACCGGCAAAAACAAACTCAAACCGGTTGGCGCAAGCGAAGTGGACGTCAAACTGCTCTGACTCTAGGGATTGCGCTAAAACCAAGGGACGAACCACGTGTGCGAGAGTAACTGCCTCTGCTACGAACAGGATTTTCTTGCGGGGGGTTGTATGCGCCCATCGGCTCGCCAAAACCATTTTTCAACCGGACTCGCCAGCAGCCGAGAGCACAGCTTCGATTATTTGCTCGACGGTATCGATGGAATTCATATTGCCGGCTTTAGTTTTCGTCAGCTTTACTTGAAAATGTTTTTCAACGAAAAGCACCAGCTCGATAAACATCAGCGAATCCAAAACGCCGGAGGAAAAAATCTTCATGTCGCGCGTAATGTCGGAGGCTTGGACCAGCTTTGACTTTGAGGCGATAAAATCCTTGATTTTTCTCTCGATCGTTTCCGCATCGACCTGAACCGGTGCAGACGCGGTCTTTTTTGAGAACCAGGAGGTCATTGCGGCCTCATCTCGCGAAGGTATTTTTCGCGGTTTGCCGACCGCGAAATTTTTCCGGAGGATGATTTTAACAGCCACATGGGCGGGAGCAGAACAACTTCGTTGGCGATACATTCAAGCTGGTCTCTGATCGCTTTGGCAATGGCTAATTTTACCGGGAGTTGTAGGGATCTCTCTTCAATTGTGCTTTCAGCCAGAACAACCAGCTCTTCGGTGCCGATTGCCTCGTCATATAGACCGAAGGCAACGACTCGGCCGGCATGAACGCCGTCAATCGAGGAGACAATCTCTTCGATGTCCTCTGGATAAATATTTTTGCCCGCGATAATGATCACGTCTTTTTTCCGGCCGATAACGAACAGGCTTCCTGCGGACAAATATCCCAAGTCGCCTGTGTAATACCACTCGTTTTTGATCGCCGCGCAGGTAAGATCCGGGCGATGGTAATATTCTTTTAGCAGGCTATTGCTCCTAATGACGATTTCGCCGATGCGCCGCTCGGGAAGTTCTCTGTCGTTATCGTCAACGATACGAATCTTCGTATTGGGTATCGGCTCACCCGAGGAAACAATCATTTGGCCCGTCTTCTCGTCCGTCGCCGTGGTGATCGGATGTCGCTGATCGCGTAACCCGCGCGCGTCGATGGCTTCCACCTGGACCGGCCGGAGAATACCCCCTTGCGTGACTGCAAAGGTGTTCTCCGCCATCGCATAACAGGTGCACAGACTTTGTTGGCGAACGCCATTTTGTGCGAAACGCTGATAGAACAACTGATGACTCGCGGCACGGATCGTTTCCGCGCAGTTTATAAACGCGCGCATGGAGCTCAAGTCTAGGCCCGTTGTCGCCTCAGCTTCAATCCGCGTTGAAAGAAAATTGTAGGCAAAATTAGGCATCCAGCAAAGCGTGCAACGCTCCTCATGAATTGCGCGCAACAGCATGATTGGGTTAGCTATCCAGTCAAACGGCGACATGAGGACCAGGGGCACGCCAGTGGCCATGGGAAGGATGAAAGACGCAATCAGGCCCATATCGTGATACAAGGGCAACCAACTAACGATCTTGTCATCCTCTCTCAGCGCTAACGTTTGGGCGTAGTTCTGCAGCTGGTTGACCACGCTACGGTTGCAAAGGGCAACGCCTTTCTTTAGCCCGGTAGTTCCTGAAGAGTGTTGCAATAAGACAATCTGGGCAGGATCGTAAAGCGGCCGATCGGCTGAGGGAAGGTAGTTCGCATAGTCGCAAGCTCTCAATAGTTGCACGCCACTACCCACCAAGTCCTCCTTCGTCGACGCTTCGAGCAGATCTCCCTCCGTCAAGAGGAATCGCGTGCCGCAGGCCTCGAGCGCGAGCAGTAGAGTTTTTCGATACTGGCAAGGCGAAATTTTCTTTCCAGCACATTGGGATCCTAAGCTTAGAATTCCACGTGGACAAGTTGTCG
>JADMIO011319536.1_pt1 | contig 43397 bp, 42 predicted proteins | sample 8958161 | NCBI WGS metagenome assembly JADMIO01 (sample SAMN16585339, study PRJNA669376) | soil metagenome | isolation source: Crop rotation soil | place: USA: Cullars Rotation, Alabama | collected 2011
CGACAACTTGTCCACGTGGAATTCTAAGCTTAGGATCCCAATGTGCTGGAAAGGCGGGAACGGCGACTGCGTGAGCGCCGCGTGCGCCGACGGCGTCTGCTGCAACAGCGCGTGCAACACGGCCTGCCGCGTCTGCAACCAGGCCGGCTCGGTGGGGACGTGCATCAACATCACCTCGGGGACCGACAACAGCCCGGCCAACGTCTGCGTGGCGCCCAACGTCTGCGACGCGGGAGGGAGCTGCAAGAAGGCGAACGGGCAGGCCTGCCCCGGGGGCAACACCGACTGCGCCAGCAACGCCTGCGTCGACGGCTTCTGCTGCGGCGTGGCGTCGTGCGGGATGTGTCAGGCGTGCACGGGCGCCAACGGGACCTGCGTGAACATCGCCTCCGGGCAGCCCGACAACGTGCCGGCCGGGACCTGCGCCGGCAACAACGCGTGCGACGGCGCCGGGGCCTGCAAGCTGAAGAACGGGCAGAGCTGCGGCGGGAATCCGGCGACCTGCGCGAGCGGCATCTGCGCCGACACCCTGTGTTGCAACAACGCGTGCAACGGCACCTGCCAAGCTTGCAACCTGGGACCGGCCTTCAACGGGACCTGCACGAACATCACGGTGGGCCAGGACCTCGACACCTGCACCGGGACGAGCGCCTGCAACGCCGCGAGCCAGTGCAAGAAGCTCGGCGGACAGCCCTGCCCGGGCGGCAACGGTGATTGCCTGAACAACACCTGCGCGGATGGAGTCTGTTGCAACAACGCGTGCAACCAGACCTGTCAGGCCTGCAACCTCGGGGGCACGACGGGGACGTGCACCAACATCACGGTGGGCCAGGACACCGACACCTGCACCGGGACGAGCGCGTGCAACGCCGCGAGCCAGTGCAAGAAGGTCAATGGTCAGGCTTGCCCGGGCGGCAACGGCGATTGTGTGAGCAACCAGTGCGTCGACGGCTTCTGCTGCAGCGTGGCCGCTTGCGGCGTCTGCCAGGCCTGCACCGGCGCCGCGGGCGCCTGCGTGAACATCGCGACTGGATTGCCCGACAACGTCCCTGCGAACACCTGCACGGGAAACAACGCCTGTGACGGCTCGGCGAACTGCAAGCTGAAGAACGGACAGGCCTGCGGCGCCGACGGGTCGATCTGCGCGAGCGGCATCTGCGCTGACGGCCTCTGCTGCAACAACGCATGCACCGCCGACTGCCAGGCCTGCAACCTCGGCGGGGCATCCAACGGGGTCTGCACGAACATCGTGGTGGGGGACGACACCGACACCTGCAATGGCAACATGACCTGCAGCGCGCTGGCCCAGTGCAAGCTGAAGAACAATCAGAATTGCGCGGCGAACAGCGATTGCGCGAGCAACCACTGCGATATCGGCGGGACTGACAAATGCGTCCCCTGAATCCGCCCTCGCCGCGCCCCCGTGAGGACGCGGTCGATGCTCACTGCATCGAGAGCAGCTCCACGTCGAACACCAGCATCCCCGCCGGCGCCCCCGGCCGGGGGTGCTCGCCGTAGGCCAGGTTGGCCGGGATCCAGAACCGCGCGGTGTCGCCGACCTTCATGAGCTGGAGGCCCTCGGTCCAGCCCTTGATCACCTGCCCGAGCCCGAACGTGGCCGGCTCTCCGCTGTTGGCCGAGCTGTCGAACATCTTCCCGTCCGTGGTCCAGCCGGTGTAGTTCACCGTGACCGTGTCGCTCGCCTTGGGCGATTTCGTCCCGCTCCCCTTCTTGATGATCTTGTAGGCGAGGCCCGAGGCCGTCTTGGTCGCGTCGGCCGGAGGGGCCTTGACGTCGGGCGGCACGGGGGCCGGCTTGGGCCTCGCTATGATGTCGAGCAGCTCCACGTCGAAGACCAGATCGCCCGCGGGCGCGCCCATCCGCGGCGTGTCGCCATAGGCCAGCGCGCCCGGGATCCAGAGCCTCCGCTTCTCGCCGACCACCATGAGCTGCAATCCCTCGGTCCAGCCCTTGATCACCTTGTCGAGCGGGAAGCTGATGGGCTCGCCCCGGGTCACCGAGCTGTCGAACATCTTTCCGGCCTTGGTCCAGCCCGTGTAGTGCACCTTGACGATCTCGTCGGCCTTGGGGTGCGCCTTGCCCTTGCCCGGCGTGAGCACCTTGGAGGCGAGGCCCGAGGCCGTCTTCTGCGCGTCCTTGGGCGCGGCCGCCACGTCGGCCGGGGCCGGGAGATCGGCCGCGGGCTTGATGTCCTTGGGCGCCTCGGCCGGCGTCGCGACGGAGGCCGTAGGCAGGGCCGAAGGCGCGGCCGTGATCGCCGCCGTGGGCGCGGGGGTGGGCGCCTTGGCCGGCGTCAGCGCGGCGGTGGCCGTGGGCACGTCGGGATCGGGCTTGGCGTTGCCCGAGGGCTTCGACTCGCAGGCCGGGAGCGCGAGGGACAGCAGGGCGGCGGGGAGCAGGGGGAGGAGGCGCATTCGGGGCTTCTTTCACCCGTGATGCGCGGACGCAAGCAAAAGCGCGCGCCTACTCGTCGGGCTCTCCCTCGACGACCCCGGCGAGGTGCTTGGCGAGATCCATCTTCTCGTCCAGGTTCATCTGCCGGGCGATCTGGATGCGCTGCGCCTGCGGCGATCCGGCGCCGTGCATGGACTCGGTCAGGTAGCCGACCGCGTTCCGTCCGAGCGTCATGTTCTCGATCAGGCGGAGGACCCGGATCCGGTTCTCGGTCGAGACCCCCTCCCGCCCGTGGAGGAACTTCTGGAGCAGCGGGCCCGTCTCCGGGCTGCGGAAGTCCTTCTCGGAGGGAAGGGTGGCGACCAGTCCTCCGGCGATGTCCTGGGCGAGGCGCCCCATCTCGTAGGGGAAGCGCGTGACGTTGTGCTTGCACACGTTCGCGAGCAGATCGTCGTTCTGGTAGTTGCCAGCCGGCGTCGGCTTGGACTCGTAGGATGAAGCGATCCCCGCGCCGTAGATGGTCTCGTTCAGGTGGGTCATCTCCACGAGCTTGTCGCGGATGTGCGAGGCTCTGGGCACGCCGTTGTAGTCGGCGATGGTCGCGGCCGCGCCGATGAGCACGTCGCCCACCCCCGTCTTGCAGACGTAGCTGCGCCGGTGATAGGCCGTGAAGCGCTCGACCAGCGGGGCGGCGTACGCGGTCTCGCCGCACATGAACACGCGCTCCCAGGGGACGAACACGTCCTCCAGGACGATCAGCGCCTCCTGCCCCGAGTACTGGGCGTTGCCCTGATCGATGCTCCCGCCCTCCATGCTCCTCGTATCGCAGGACTGCCGGCCGTAGATGAACGACAGACCCGGATCCTCGACCGGGATCGCGCAGACCACGGCGTAGTCGCGGTCCCGCTCCTGGAGGCGCATGGTGGGCATCACGAGGATCCAGTGCGAGTTGATGCACCCCGTCTGGTGGGCCTTGGCGCCGCGGATCACCACGCCCGTGTCACGACGTTCCACGATGTGGACGAAGACGTCGGGGTCGGCCTGCTCCGAGGGGCCCTTGCCCCGGTCGCCCTTGGGGTCGGTCATGGCCCCGCCGATGACCAGGTTCTCCTCCTGGGCCATCCGGATGAAGGATTTGAGGCGCTCGTGGTAGGGCGTCCCGTGCTCGGCGTCGATCTCGAAGGTGACCGAGTAGAGGGCGTTGATCGCGTCCATCCCCACGCAGCGCTGGAAGCAGGTGCCGGTGAGCTGGCCGAGCCTTCGCTGCATCTTGTTCTGGCCGACCACGTCGTCGACGCTCTCTGCGATCTGGAGGAAGCGGTTGACCCGCTTGCCGGAGAGCGAGGACTGCGCGGTGGCGAGATCGGGATCCTTCGCCGCCAGATCGTAGGTCGCGGCGACCGCGTTGATCGAGGGGCGGATCAGCGGGTGATCGACCGGCTCCTCGACGCGCTCGCCGAAGAGGTAGACCTTGAGGCCGCGGCCCCGCAGGCTCTCGATGTACTCGGCCCCGCTTCGGATCGGCGGCCGCGCGGTCGGCGATGCACGGGGAGGGGCTACCATTTCTCCACCGAGGGGCGCAGATCGAGCTCCTGTGTCCAGGTCGTGGGCTGCTGCGAGTGGAGCTCCCAGTAGACCTTGGCGATTCCGTCGGGGTCGAGCAGCGTGTGCGTCGGGCGGCCCGGGGCGCGCTTCCGGAAGCCCGGGGTGTCGATCTGCCCGTCGATGATCACGTGGGCCACGTGCACGCCCTTCGGGCCGAGCTCGCGCGCCAGCGACTGGGAGAGGGCGCGGAGGCCGAACTTGCCCACCGCGAGCGCCGAGAAATTGGCCGAGCCCCGGAGCGAGGCCGTGGCCCCCGTGAGGAGGATCGTGCCCCGGCCGCGCGCCACCATCGCGGGGATCACCTCGCGCGCCGCGAGGAAGGCGCCGAAGCAGTTGGCCTTCCACGCGGCCTCGAAGTCGGCCGGGGCGATGTCGGTCACCGCGCCCATCCGGAAGGCGCCGGCGTTGTACACGAGCGCCTCGGGATCGCCGAGCTGCTCGCGCACCTCGGCGAAGGCGGCCGAGACGCTCGAAGGATCCGAGGCGTCGGCGGGCAGCGAGAGCGCCCGGCCGCCGGCCGCGGTGATCGCCTCGTGGGCCTCGCTCAGCGAGTCGATCCTCCGCGCCATCAGCGCGACGGTGAAGCCCTCGCGCGCGAAGCGCCGGGCGATCGAGGCGCCGAGCCCCGGCCCCACGCCCAGCACCACGGCCACCCTCGTGTCCCGGTCCTTGTCCATGCGAGGAGCGTTTCGCCGATCGGCGCCCGGGTCAACCGGGTCGCGCCGGCAGCGCTTCGGGCGGGTGCTACGCTCGGGGCATGGGCGACTCGCAAGGCGTTCTCCTCGAGAGGGCGGCCGCGGCGCTGGCCGAGGCCGACGCCCTGCTGATCACCGCCGGGGCGGGCATGGGCGTGGACTCGGGCCTGCCCGACTTCCGGGGGACGCAGGGCTTCTGGCGAGCGTATCCCGCCTACGAGAAGCTCGGCCTCAACTTCGCGAGCATGGCCAACCCCCGCTGGTTCCAGCAGGATCCAGCCTTCGCGTGGGGCTTCTACGGCCACCGCCTCGAGCTCTACCGGGCGACGCGCCCCCACCCGGGCTTCGACCTGCTCCGCGGCTGGGCCCAGCGCATGCGCCACGGGGCCTTCGTGTTCACCTCGAACGTCGACGGGCACTTCCAGAAGGCCGGCTTCCCCGAGGAGCGGGTGGTCGAGTGCCATGGATCGATCCACTTCCTCCAGTGCCTGCGCGGCGGCTGCCCCGGCCTGCGCCGCGCCGATCCGTTCTCGGTCCGCGTGGACGAGGCCACCTTCCGCGCCGAGGGGCCGCTGCCGACGTGCCCCTCGTGCCGCGGCCTGCTCCGCCCCAACGTGCTGATGTTCGGCGACTTCGGCTGGGACTCGAGCCGGACCGAGGCCCAGCAGGCGAGGCTCGAGGCCTGGCTCGAGGGCGCGGGCCGGGTGGTGATCGTCGAGTGCGGCGCCGGCACCGGCGTGCCCACGGTGCGGCACTTCTCGGAGTACACCGCCAAGGATCTGCCGTGCCGGCTGATCCGGATCAACGTGCGCGAGCCCGAGGGACCGCCCGGGCACATCGGCATCCCGATGGGCGCCCTCGCGGCGCTCCGCGAGATCGATCGCCTGCTCGGCTGAGCGGCTACATCAGGACATCAGCACCACGCTGCGGATCGACTCGCCGTGGTGCATCAGATCGAAGGCCCGGTTGATCTCGGCGAGGGGCATGGTGTGGGTGATGAGCTCGTCGATGCGGATCTTGCCCTCCATGTACCAGTCGACGATCTTCGGCACGTCGGTGCGGCCCTTTGCCCCGCCGAAGGCCGTGCCCTTCCAGACCCGGCCGGTGACGAGCTGGAAGGGCCGCGTGGAGATCTCTTCTCCCGCGCCGGCGACGCCGATGATCACGCTGGTGCCCCAGCCCTTGTGGCAGCACTCGAGCGCCTGGCGCATCACCTTGACGTTGCCGATGCACTCGAAGCTGAAGTCGGCGCCGCCTTTCGTGAGGTTCACGAGGTAGGGCACGAGATCGCCCTCGACCTCGGTCGGGTTGACGAAATGGGTCATCCCGAATTTCTCGGCGAGCTCCCTGCGCTTGGGGTTGAGATCCACGCCGACGATGCGATCGGCCCCGGCCATCTTCGCGCCCTGGACCACGTTGAGGCCGATGCCCCCGAGGCCGAAGACCACCACGTTGTCGCCGGGCCTCACCTTGGCGGTGTTGATGACGGCGCCGATGCCCGTCGTGACCCCGCAGCCGATGTAGCAGACCGTGTCGAAGGGCGCGTCGTCGCGGATCTTCGCGAGGGCGATCTCGGGCACCACGGTGAAGCTCGAGAACGTCGATGTGCCCATGTAGTGGAGCACGGGATCCTTCCCGATCGAGAAGCGGCTCGTGCCGTCGGGCATCAGGCCCCGGCCCTGCGTCGCGCGGATCGCCTGGCAGAGGTTGGTCTTGCCGCTCGTGCAATAGTCGCACTGCCGGCACTCCGGCGTGTAGAGCGGGATCACGTGATCGCCCTTCTTCAAGCTCTTCACGCCCGGGCCCACGTCCACGATCACGCCCGCGCCCTCGTGGCCGAGGATGGCGGGGAACAGGCCCTCCGGGTCCTTGCCCGAGAGGGTGTACGCGTCGGTGTGGCAGACGCCGGTGGCCTTGATCTCGACCAGGCACTCGCCCTCGCGGGGGCCGGCCAGGGAGACCGTCTCGATGCTCAGGGGCTGTCCCGCCCGGTGGGCGACGGCTGCGCGCACATCCATGATCGTGTCCTCCTGTGATGGGGTGGCCGGAGCATTCGCGGAGAAGCGGGCCGGGATCAACCCATTCCCGGGGCCGGGCGCCTGGGTTATACGTTCGGGCCGGAGGTGGCATCCATGCTCGACCGAAGCTCGTCCATCGCGGTTGTCTGCTCGCTCTGCCTCGGCCTCGGGCTCGGATGCAAACGCAGCCCGCCCCCGGGCGGGAACGAGTCCACGCCGACGATCGCCGAGCCCGCGAAGACCGGCGCCGCGGCCCCGACGCCCGCGGCCCCGTCCGGCCCCACCTGGACCAAGATGAGCTCGCCCGCGGGCCGCTTCGAGGCGCTGATGCTCCAGGGCTACAAGGAGGAGAAGTCGAGCACGCCCACCGCGGCCGGGAACATCGAGACGGTCTCGTACCTGATCTCGCTGCCCGAGGGCCGGGCCTACTTCATCTCGTACGCGGACTATCCGGCCAACCTCGTCAACGCTGGTAACCGCGAGAAGATCCTCGACGGCGCGCGGGACGGCGCGTCGAACAACGTCGGGGGCAAGATCCTCAGCGAGAAGAAGGTGATGATGGACGGCTCCGCGGGCCGGGACATCGTGATCGCCGCCTCGACGCAGCCGGTGACGGTGCGCCTGCGGATGACGCTGGTGCAGAACCGGCTCTACATGATGCAGGCCCTGGCCGCGGGCGCCCTGCGCGACGTGCCGGATCCCGACGCGGACAAGTTCATGGAGTCGCTCCGCTTCATCAAGCCCGGAGCCCCCCAGGCAAAGGCGCCGGCGGTCCCCGTCAAGAAGAAGTGAGCGCCGGCCGCGACACGCGGCTCGCCCGCGAGGCCGAGGCCGAGACGATCGCCGCCGCGCTCCGTTTCCCCGACGCGCGGGAGCGCTATTGCGCGGGCCAGATCCACCCCGCCGAGCTCGCCGCGATCTACATCGCCGAGCGCGTCCACCGCGCGGTCGGCGCTCGATGGCTCCAGGCTGATCGGCCCGATCCGCCGGCGATCCCGGGCGATCGGCCCTGCCTGCGGCTCTTCGCCGAGCGCGAGCTCTGCCGCGTCCCCGCGGCCGTGCCCCGGGCGCTCCTCGGCTGGGCCGCGGGAGAGCGCGAGGTCGAGCTCCTCTTCGAGGTCCCCACGCCCCGCCGGCTCCTCGGCCTCCAGGCGCGCGGGCGCCGCTGCGTCTCGCTCCTCGCCGACGGCGCGCCCACCGCGCCCCACGAGGACGGGCTCGCCTTCGTGGTCCACGACCTCTGCCACCTCGAGAAGTTCGTGGATCCGGCCCATCACGTGGAGCAGATCGGCTTCTTCGCGCTGCTCGATCGGGCCCTCGCGTCGCCGGAGTGGGCCGCGCTCGAGGCGCCGCTCGACGCGCTCTGGGCGAGCGATCGCGATCACGTGCTCGCCGACATGAACGGCTCGGCGGTGTTCCTCTTCCTGGTGCTCAAGAACAAGCTCAAGCTGGCGATCCGCCGCCGCCTCGCCCGGGAGCGCGGGCTCCCGGCGCCCTCGGGCGGGCCGCTCGATCCGGCGGAGGAGGCAGCCTGCGCAGAGGGCTACGCGGCGCTGCTCGCGCGCATGAGCCTCGAGGGGCCCGCCTTCGACGCCGGGATCGAGCTCTCCTCCCGCGAGGACGCCGAGTCGTTCGCCCGGCCACTGCTCGCCCGATTCCGGGCCGAGGGGGAGGCCGTGCTCCGATATCGGCGCGGCGAGCGCGAGGATCCTGCTTCAACCCGCGCCGGGGCCGTGTAGCCTCCGCCAGATGGATATCCGCCTCACCCTCGCTCCCTCGCTCCCTCTCGCGATCGCCCTCCTCTTCCACCTCGGCTGCGGCTCCAAGGCCACGAGCTCGAGCACGACCGGCGGCGAGACCACGACCGCCACCACGGGCGCCGGCACGGGCGGAGGATCGGGAGGGACCGGAGGCTCGGCGACGACCACGACGGGCAGCGGCGGGAGCGGCGGGGCCGCGTGCCCCGAGGATCCCAAGCTCCCCGAGGAGGAGCTGCCCGATCTCTCCGATCCGGCGAAGGGCATGTTCACGATGGACGAGGCGCTCGCCGGCCTGCCCGACGGCCCCGGGCCGCTGCGGGCGATCTTCGACACCGACCTCGGCAAGGTGGTCTGCGAGCTCCGGCCCGACAAGACGCCCACGGGCGTCGCCAACTTCGTGGGCCTGGCCCGGGGCCTCCGGCCCTGGAAGGACCCGGCCACCAAGAAGTGGGTCAAGCGGCGCTTCTACGACGGGCTCCTCTTCCACCGGGTGATCCCGGGCTTCATGGCCCAGGGCGGCGATCCTCTCGGCACCGGCTACGGCGGGCCCGGCTACTCGTTCGTGGGCGAGATCAGCGATCTGTCGCACGTGCCGGGGACGCTCGCGTACGCCAACCCCGGATCGAACAGCAACGGGAGCCAGTTCTACATCACCGAGACCAAGCAGACGGGCCTCGACGGCAGCTACGTGATCTTCGGCCTGTGCAACGACGCGGAGAGCCTCGCCACGGTCAAGAAGCTGACCCACGTGCCGACCACCGGCCAGAACGGCAACCCCGCGGACCGGCCGCTCATGGATCTGCACCTCAAGGCCGTGACCATCACCCGCTGCGCACCGTAGCGCGACGCCCGGGGCGGCCGGGCCCGGCGCGGCTATGCAAGGGCCCAGCGTGCGCTATCCTCCCGCGCCAGGTGGCTCGCTGGCCGCGCGGGCGGCCGGCGGCGGACAAGCATGCTCATCGACACCACGCTCCTCGACGCGCTGCCCGACGCGTTCCTGCTCGTGCAGGACGGCATCATCCGCTGGGCGAGCAGCGGCGCGTCGAAGCTCCTCGGCGCGGCCCCCGGCGCGCTCGAGGGGCGCCCCTTCGCCGACGTCCTCGCGCCCGGCGAGGCCGAGCGGCTCGGCACCTTCGAGCACCAGCGCAGCACGGGCTGGGAGCTCCCGGCCACGGGCCGGGTGCGCTTCGTCCGCGTCTCCGACGGCGCGCTCGTCGACACCGACGTGCAGACCGGAGCGCCTCCTCCGCCCGGGGAGCCGGCCTCGACCACGCTCTACTGCGCGCGCAACGTGGCCGACGTCCAGCGCGCCGAGGAGCTCCTCGGCAAGCTCGCCGACCTCGGGCGCGACCCGCGGGCCATGCTGGGCGCGGACGCGCTGCTCGACGCGGCCGAGCCCATCTTCCTCGCGCTCGAGTGGACGGGCGCGCTCACCGAGATCCTCGACGACGGCTCGATCACCCGCCGCGTCATCGCCCCGGTGAACCACCCGGTGGGCGACTACGCGAGGACGCTCCTCGATCGCAAGACGCCCTTCGACAAGACGCCGATCCTCGCCGAGGTGGTGCGCACCGCGGAGGCCGTGTTCCTCCCCAACGTCCCCACGCTGCTCAGCGGCCCGCCCCGGACCGCGGTGCCGCTCGGCGAGAGCATGACCCGCGCGCGCCTCACCCGCAGCGCCTGGTGCCCGGTCGTGCGCGACGGCCGGGTCACCCACCTGTTCGCGGTCGCGGGGCGCGATCTCACCGAGCACGACATGGTCGCCCTGCGCATGTTCGCGGCCCAGATCGGGGCCGCGAACCGGATGCTCGATCTCCACGCCGCGCTCCTCCAGCGCGAGCGCCTCGCCGCGATCGGCGAGATGGCGGCGGTCATCGCCCACGAGGTGCGGAACCCCCTGGCCGTGATCTTCAACGCGCTGAACGGGCTCCGGCGCCCGGGCCGCGCGCCCGGCGACGAGGAGCAGCTCCTCGCCGTGGCGTGGGAGGAGGCCGAGCGGATGAAGCGGCTCGTCTCGGATCTCCTGGAGTTCGCGCACCCGAACAAGCCGATGGTGGAGAGCGTCGCGCTCGCCCCGCTCGTGCAGGAGGCCATCGCCGCGGTCCGGCGAGACCCCGGCGTCCCGCACGCCAACCTCGCCGAGCTCGAGGTGAGCATCCCCGAGGCGATCCCGACGGTCGAGGCCGATCCCCTGCGGCTCTACCGGGCGCTCGTCAACCTGCTCACCAACGCCTTCCAGCACGTGCCGGCGACGGGGACGGTGCGGATCGCGGCCGAGCGCGCCGGCGAGGGCGAGGTGCGGATCTCGGTCTACAACGACGGGGTGCCCATCGCCGACGCGAACGTCCGGCGGATCTTCGATCCCTTCTTCACCACCCAGGCGACGGGGACCGGCCTCGGGCTCGCCGTGGTGCGCCGGGTCGTCGAGGAGGTCGGCGGCCGCATCGGCCTCGACGCGACCGGGACCGGGGTCTCGTTCAGCCTGTGGCTGCGGAGCGAGCCCCGCGAGGCCGAGCGCCGATCCAGGAACGGGATCACCCCGGGATAGAAGGCTCCGCGCGCGAGAGCGCTCGCAGGCTCACGCCCTCGGCCGCCTCGATGCGCCGCGCCGCCGCCTCGCCCGGAGCGCCCCGATCGACGCCAGCGCGAGCGCCGGGAGCAGGCTCCCGGCCGCGCCGCCCGCCGCGCTGCACGAGCAGCTGGTCCCTCCGCCGGAGCTCGACATGTCGCCGCCTCCGCCCCCGGAGCTCGAGCCCGAGCTGCCCCCGTCCGGCTCGCAGATCGCGCCGCCGTCGGCGCCGCCGAGCGCGAGCTGCGTCGCGCCCCAGGCGTCGCCGCACGTCTTCCCGACCGAGGTCTCGGCGCCGCAGACCTTGGGGCCGCAGAGCTTCTGGAGGAGCATGACCGGGGTGAAGGTCTTCCCCGCGTTGGTCGAGAGGCCCACGGTGAAGCCGTCGACGAAGACGTTGGCGCAGGCGTAGAGGCCCTCGCTCGTCCACGTCAGGCAACGGGCGGCGACGCTGGATACCTTCGTGAAACTGAGGGTGTCGGCGGGCGCGGTCCAGATGCCGGCGGTGTCGCCGGCCACGGCCACGGTCGCGCCGTCGGGCGAGAGGGCGAAGCCGAGCATGTTGCCGGTGATGGTGATGGGGCTCTCCCAGTTCTGGCCGCCGTCCTTGGAGACCATCAGCTTGTCGTCGACGGCGCGATCGAGGCGCACGTAGATCCGGTCCGGATCGTGGGGATCGACGCCGCCGATGTAGGGCGGGTTCTGGTCGTCGCTGCCGGGGATCAGCATCTTGTCCCAGGTCTTGCCGCGGTCCTTGGAGCGCTGGACGGCGCCGGCGAAGTCGTCGGTCCCGCCGTAGCGGCCGCTCACGTAGAGCCGCGTCGGGTCGCTCGGCGCGACCTCGAGCGTGATCCCGAGGAAGTTGTCGGGCAGATCGACGCCGGCCTGGCTGAAGGTCTTGGCGTTGTCCGACGACTGCCAGACCTGGGTGAGGAACTTGCTCCCGCCCACGCTGTTGGAGACGGCGAGGACGACGTTCTCGGGGTTCATGGGCTCGACGGCGAGATCGATCGCGAAGCGCTTGTCGAGCGGGCCGCCGGCGAAGTCCCACTGGCAGCCGCTGTCGCGGGAGATGGCCAGGCCCTCGAAGATCCCCGCGAGGATCGTCCCGTCCTTGGTGATCCCCATCATCGGGTCCTCGAAGCCGCCGTAGCCGACCGCGCTCTCGCAGACCCAGCGCCAGCTCTCGCCGTTGTCGTGGCTGTCGACGATGCCGTAGGTGGCCCGGACCACGAGGTGCGTCTTGTCCGAGGGATCGACCACCACCTGCCCCGCGTTGGGGAAGCGGCCGTTGGCGAGCGCGGCGGGCGCGGCGAGGAGCAGCGCGCCGAGGGCCGCGGCGCCCGCGCCGGAGGAGCGAAGCGTCATCCCCCGAGCTTAGCCGATCCCCGCAGGGCTTCTAGGCTCGGTCCGGGCCGGCCGCCGCCTGCGGTTTTCTTTCATCGCGCGGTGAGCATCCTGTCGGGTCCGCGTCAACATGTCGCACGCCCCTCGCGGGCCCCGCGACTATAGTCCACCCATGTCGTCCCGCGCCGTGCCCTCCGATCCGCCCGCCGCCCTGCGGCCCGGCGAGCCGCTCATCGAGGCCGAGGAGTCGAGCCCGATCCTGATGCGCTGGCTGATCGGCCTGCGCTGGGCGGTCTTCCTCTTCCTCACGGCCACGCTCCCCGTCGGCGACCAGCTCTTCGGCTTCCACGTCTACTACCCGATCGCCCTGCCGGTGCTCGCCCTGGTGCTCGCATGGAACGGCTGGATGCACAGACGTTTCAGCGCGGGCTCGCCGGTCACGAGCCGCGGGCTCGCGCTCGGCGTGGCGCTCGATCTGGTCGCCATCGGCGCGGTGCTCGCGGCCTCGGGGGGCGCGGCCAACCCCTTCAGCGCGGTCTTCTTCGTCCACGTGGCCCTCGCGGCCTCGCTCCTGCCGGCGCGCACCACCTTCGCGCTCGCGAGCCTCTCGGCCTGCCTCTTCGCCTCGCTCTTCGCGCTGCCCTCGGGCGCCTGCTGCCCCAACCACCCGGCGAACGGCGCGTTCTCGACGCACCTCTACGGGATGCTCCTCGCCTTCGTGGTGGCCGCGGGCCTCGTCGCCTACTTCCTGACCCGCGTGCGCGGCGCGCTCGACGATCGGGGCCGGGAGATCACGAGGCTCCGTCGACAGGCCGAGGAGAACGCCCGCTTCGCGGCCCTCGGCACGCTCGCCGGGGGCACGGCCCACGAGCTCGCCACGCCGCTCGGGACCATCGCGGTCCTGGCCGGCGAGCTCGGCGAGATCGGTGACGCGGCCGAGGCCCGGGCGAACGCCGCGGCGATCGCGGCGCAGGTCGGGCGCTGCCGCGACATCCTCACGAGGATGCAGGCGGGCGCCGCGAGCTCCCCGAGCGCCGGGGCGAGGACGGCGATCGGCGCGGCGGTGCGGCGGGGGATCGAGGCCTGGAGGCGCGCCCATCCGGAGGCTCCGGTGGAGCTCCGCGAGACGGCCGGGGAGGAGGCGCTGGTGGGCCTCTCGTCCGAGGACGTGGAGGCCACGATCTGCGCGCTGCTCGACAACGCGCTCCACGCGACCTCGGCCGCGCGGAGCAGCGAGCCCATCGGCGTGCTCGTGGCGCAGGAGGACGGGGGCGTGAAGGTGGTGGTCGAGGACGGGGGCGCGGGCGTGCCTCCCGCGCTGCGAGGCCGCCTTGGCGAGCCCTTCCTGACCACGAAGGAGCCGGGCGAGGGCATGGGGCTCGGCCTCTATTTGATCCGCACGCTGCTCGCGCGGGCCGGCGGCAGGCTCGACGTCGCGCCCCGCGATCCGCAGGGGACGCGGATCATCCTCCGCCTCGCCGAGGGCCGCGCGTGATCGAGGCCGCGGGCGAGCCGACGCTCCTGCTCGCCGACGACGACGCGGCCTTCCGGACGGCGCTCGGGGCCGCGCTCGGCCGGCGGGGCTTCGCGGTGACCACGGCGCCGGACGCGGCAGAGGCCGAGGCCGCGGCGAGGGAGCAGGTCTTCGAGTACGCGCTCGTCGACGTGCGGATGCCGGGCGCGAGCGGGATCGATCTCGTGGCGGCCCTGCGGCGGATCGACGAGGGGACGAGGATCGTGGTCCTGACCGGCTACGGGACCATCGCCAACGCCGTCGAGGCGATGCGGGCCGGCGCGGCCGACTACCTGACCAAGCCGGTGGACGCGGCGGCCTGCGAGCGGGCGCTGCTCGGGCGGGGCGAGCCCGCGGCGCCGGGGGAGGGGGAGAGCCTGCCCTCGCTCGAGCGGGTCGAGTACGAGTACCTGCAGCGGGTGCTGTCCGACTGCGGGGGCAACGTCTCCGAGGCGGCGCGGAGGCTGCGGATGCACCGGCGCTCGCTCCAGCGAAAGATCACGAGGCAGCCGCCCAAGCGCTGACGAGGTCGCGGTCCTGCGGCGGTCGCCGGAGGCTTGGCCCGGCCGCGCGGGGCGTCGTATGAGCATCGGAGCCGAGCGGCTGGCCCCGGCGATTTCCTTGAGCCGGTGTCCGCCGCCCTTTCGCCCCGTTCGACCTTGGATTAAAGACCCAGCCCGTTGCATTTGCCACCCGACCCTCCGTCCGGCAGACTGGAGGGCGCCGCTGGCCTCCCCGGCCCGGCAGCCTCGCGGGGCGCCGGCCCGAAAGGAACCTCATGAAGCTCCTCCTCCGTGTGTTGCCCATCGCGATCGCGCTGCTGCTCCCGTCCGTGGCCCTGGCCGGGGGCGCGAAGGCCGGCGCCAAAGGCCGCACGCACACGACGAGCCACGCGAAGGCCACCCCGAAGAAGATCAAGGTCAAGGCGCCGAAGAAGCCGGCCAAGGCCTCGAAGCCCAGGGCAGGGAAGAAGCCGAGCGCGCCGGCCGTCCCCGCGCCGCCCGCGCCCAAGGCCTGAGCGCGCCGGATTCGTGCTGGCCCGTCCCTGCTCGATCTCGAATAGGCCACGGGCCGAGGTCGTCGAAGAGAAGTCGGTCCCATCACGCGCTACCCCGTAAAAGATAGGGTTTTGATGATGAAACGAACTCGCTACGTCTCGGTCGTCCTCGCCGCCGTACTCCCGGTCCTGCTCCTCTCCGTCACGCAGAGCGGCTGCGGAAAGAAGCCCGACGAAGACGCCGTGACCACCGCGCCTCCGCCGCCCCCGCCGCCTCCGCCGCCGACCACCCCGGCGACCGTGGTGCCCGAGCCCGAGGACGCGGGCTCGGATGCGCCCGTGGACGCGGCGCCCGACGTCAAGCCTGGGACGGGGGGCGGGTCGTTTGCCACCATCACCAAGTGCTGCGCGGCGCTTCAGCAGAATGCCAATTCGGCTCCTCCGGAGCAGAAGGGGTCTTATCTCGCCGCTGCCGCTGCGTGTAATGGACTCAAGAATACGCCTGTCGCTCAGCAGGCGTTTGCGCAGATTCGGTCGTTCTTGATGGGGGCAAAGATGCCCGGAGCCTGCCAGTAGTAAATCAACCCCACCCCCCAACCCCCCTCACCCTCGTCTGAGGGTGAGGGGGGCTTCAGAGGGGCGTGATCCTCTTGCTGGAGCGGCCCGCGGGGGGCCCGAACTCGCGCCCTTCGGGCGCTCGAACAACGGGCCCCCTTTTCGCGGGCCGGGGTGGGCGCCGAACTCGCGCCCTTCGGGCGCTCAAGCAGCGGCGCCCCTGGATTTCCGTTCCTGGATGAGGCGCGCAGGTGTGGTTTGAGGGGGTACGCGGTGTTGCACACTGTGCAACGGAGGTGGGCAGAGGGGGCGCGTGTGGAGGATGGGGCGTTGTCGGTCCCGGGATATGCGTGCAGGACACGACCCCCCTTTCCGCCGCTTGCGGGGGAAAGGGGTCGGGGGTTAGGGGGTCTGCGCGTCGGAGGTCAGGCGGTCTCGGCCTCCGCCTCGGCGGCGCTGATCCTCTCGCTCAGATCCACGGCGGCTCGGAGGCGGCGGGACAGGAGCTCGAAGATGATCTGCATCGGGCCCTCGGCCATCGACATCATCGCCTCGAGCTCGCACGCCACGGCGAGCACCATTGCGAGGTCGGGGCGCGGGCCTCCGTGGGGGACCAGGGCGTAGAGCAATACGTCCTGGATCGGGGAGTCGGCGCTCGGGAGGCTGCCGGGGGACTCGAAGCCCAGGCGCTCCAGCGGGGTGGTGAGGGCTTCGGCCGGCGCCTCGAGAGGGGAGGCGGCGGGGGCGAGAGAAAGATTGGTGTTTTGGGCGGGATTCTGGGACTCTTCCATGAGGACCGTACTCCACTTGTTCTGGGGTTGGTCTGGAGCCCGTAGGTGCTGCCGGCATCTGCGGGCTTCTTGCTTCCCGGGAATTCGGAAAGCGCGACAGCGATGCTATCGCCCGCGGCGCTCGAGGCGCAACGGGGAAATGGGTAAGGCGCGCGATGCGCTCGCGCGGGCCAATCAGCCGTGGGTGTAGACCAGCGTGCCGCCCTCGGCGTTGACGGCGCCGTGCCATTCGGGGGGGACCACCGGGTCGGTCCACTCGAACAGCCACGCGGCGTCGGCCGGGGCCAGGTTCACGCAGCCGTGGCTCCTCGGCTTGCCGAACTCGTCGTGCCAGAAGGCGCCGTGCAGCGCGTAGCCCTCGAAGAAGTACTGGATGTACGGGACGTCGCGCAGATCGTACGAGTCGGTGGCCTCGTCGCCGTCCATCGTCGCCGAGACGTGCTTCGAGCGGATGAGGTAGACGCCTCGCACCGTCGAGTGCGTGGTCGCCGGGTCGGCCATCCCGCTGATGCCCGTCGAGACCAGCGTGGCGTAGGCCGGCCTCCGGCCCTGGTACGCGACGAGGAGCTGGCGCTTGATCGAGATGTCGATCCACTTCTTGCCCTCGGCGGCGTAGCCGCTCGGGTCGTCGCGGGGCTCGGCGATCACCAGATCGTCGTAGGCGAGCCACGCTCCCTCGGTCGTCTCGAGCATCCCTCGGGCCGAGCCGTTGTTGCGGCCCGTGAGCACCCAGCCGCTGCGGAAGGGGGCCGTGCCGTCCTCGCGGAGCTTGCCGTCGTCGGCCTCGCGCAGCCTGGTCGCGCCCTGGTGGATCACGAAGGCCGGGGTGCCGGGCTGCTCCACCACGACGCCGTGGAACGCGCTCGGGCGCGCGGCGCGGGTGCGATCGAGGGGGATGAGATCGAGCTCGGTCGTGAGGCCGAAGCGGCGGCCCGTCCACGCGAAGCTCGTGATGAGGCCGAAGGCCGAGGCCTCCTTGGCGCGGCCCGAGTGGACCGAGTAGTGGAGCTTCTCCTCGGCGCCGTAGGGCTTCGGGAGATCGCGGCCCTCGGCGAGGAAGGTGGGGACCGGGTCCACCGGGGCCTCGAGGTCGGCGAGGCCCACGTGCGCGAGGTGGACGCCCAGCGTGGCGCCCTCGACGCGCTCCTGGTCCTCGCGCGTCGGCAGGCGGAAGTAGAGGTGCGGGGGCGGGGAGCGGGACATCACGTACTGGTACGGGAGCGACGAGCGGCGGGACGGGCCCCGGACCGCGGCCTCGACGACCTGGTGGTTCAAGGCCAGCGAGGCGCCCTTGCCCACGCAGACGTAGCCTCGCGGGACGATGCGGTACCAGCCGCCGGCGCAGCCGTCGGTGCCCGCGGAGAGCTCGGCCCGATCCACCACGGCGCCCGCGCGGAGGTAGCCGAGCTTGGTCGCGTGCTCGCTCGGGGCGTTGTAGATCCACGTGCGCATCGCGATGCTCGCGATCCGCGCGCCGTGGCCGGGCTCGGCGGCCTCCCGGGACGGGGCCTCTGCCTGCGCGGCGCTGCCGTCCTCGCCGGGGCGCTTGAGCGTGGAGGGCGACGCGGCGCCGTACGCGGCGCGGCCGGGCGGGTCCTCGGCGGGCTCGCAGCCGGCGGCCTGGATCGCGAGCAGCGCGGCGCCCGCGGCGCGGGGGAGGGCTCGGGCACCAGGGCGTCGGAGCATGGGACGGGGATCGGCTCGGGCGCTCCGCGCGGGCGGAGCCGAGCGCAGCGGCGAGTCCTAGGCCGAAGCGGGCGCTAGGGCAATGTCTTGACCTCGGGGGCGCGGTTCCGGGCTCTCTCGCGAGCTCGGGAAATCGGGGCAGGGGGGCGGGCCCGGCGACGCTCCGGAGCTTTCCGCTCGCCTGCCGGCGTTCCGCGGCTACGCTGGCCGGCCATGCGGGACGGGCTCCTCGGAGCGCTCATCCGAGGCGACAAGGTGATGTGGGCCCTGATCGGCGCCCTCTGGCTCGCCGCCGCGGTCCTCGTCGGGCTCCGGCGCTCGAGCCGGCGGCAGGGCGCGCCGGCCACCCCGATCCGCATCTTCGGCCTGCTCGCGGCGACCTCGCTGCTCTCGATCCTGGCCCTCCCGCTGGCGAGCGCGGTGGCCATCCCGCGCATCCGCTGGAAGAACGTGGACGCGCCCGATCTCTCTGCTCCGAGCGGGGAGACCTGGAGGCGGCTGCGCGGGCCCGTGGTGCCGATCCTCGATCGGGGCGCGCTCGACGTCGCCATCCCCACCATCGACGCGCAGGGAAACTGGGTGCTCGTGGGGCTGATCTCGGGCCGGCCGGCCCTTGGCCTGGGCCCCGCGCCGGTCGCCCCGCTCGAGGCCGGAGGGCCCCGGATCTGCCGGAGCGATGGGGAGTCGTGCCGGCCCTGGCCCGCGGCCTGGCCCGATCCCTCGCGCCCGATCGGGACGGGCGAGCTCGTCTGGAGCAAGCAGCCCGCCGAGGGCGCGCTGGCCTACGACACCGAGACCGGCTACTTCCTCGAGGCGATCGTGGGGGTGAGCGAGGCCGACGGGCCCTCGCTCTCGGCCCCGCCCGGGGTCATGTTCGCCGGCGTGCTCGAGCTCGCCGGCCGCATCGCCAACGACCCTCCCCGCGAGGGCACGACCGTGCTCTTCGTGCTCCGGAGCGTGGCCCAGGACCGCCTCCACGCGGTGCGGGTGGTCTCGGTGGCCTCGGCCGGGGGCCATTCGTTTCACCTCCAACGATCCGACGTCTCGCTCACCACCGGCCCCCGGATGATCCGCTGGTTCGCCCGGCCGCTGCTGCTCTTCACGAGCCTGGCCTTTCCACTCGGCGTGCTGGTCGCGCTGATCGCGCGCTCGCGCCGGAGGCGGCGCGGCCTCGCCTCGGTCTCGCCCTGGACCGCGGAGCTGCTCGAGTCGCTCTCGGCGATCGCCACGCTGGCCGCGGGCGTGGCCGCCGGCGCGCCCGCGGTGGTGGCGATCGCCAGCCTGTGGGGATCGCGCTGATGCGGGGCCGTGCCCCGGGCTGGACAGGGGCCGGGGGCTCGGGTCAAATCAGGGGGATGGCAGGCGCCTGGTCGAGGGACGGGAGCGCGGGCGAGCGCCCGGGCGCGGACTCGTTCCCCCGCTGGCTCGGCGCCGGCCTGGTGCTCCACGCGCTCCTCGTGCTCGGGGGCGGCAGGCTCTCGCTCGGCGCGGGGATGGCGAGCCTGGTCCACCAGATGCGGCAGGACCAGCGGAGCTTCTTCCTCGCGTCGATCGAGATCCCGGTCGAGCCGCCGGCCCACCCGGCCGCGCCGCCGGCGGCCGAAGAGCCTCCGGCGCCTCCCGAGCCTCCGCCCGAGGTCCGGAGGGCTCCGCCTCCTCCCAAGGAGGAGCCTCCGCCCGAGGAGCCGAGCCGGGCCAGGAACCTGTTCGCCAAGGCCGCCGACGCCGTGGCCCAGGCGGCCAAGGTGTTGACGCGCGACGACCCGGCCGACGGCGTGGCCGTGGCGAGCGGCAACGCCGAGGGGCCGACGTACGGGCTGGTGGCCGGCGCAGGGACCGGGACCGTGCCCACCTTCGACCCGCACGCGGTCATCGGCGGCAGGCCGGGGGGCAAGGGGCAGGGGCTCGGATCGGGGCCGCCCCCCGGGCCGGATCGCTCGAGGGGCGCGCACGTGTACGGCGGGTTCACCGAGGACTGCGAGTTCCCCGCCGAGGCCGACACGGCCGGGATCGATCACGCCGCGGCGATGGTGGTGGTGACGGTGCGCGCCGACGGCGCGCCGGAGGAGGTGGAGGTGGTCGACGATCCCGGCCACGGCTTCGGCCGGGCCGCGCGGATCTGCGCGCTCAAGCTGCGCTACCTGCCGGCGCGCGACCGGGACGGGACGCTGCTGCGCGCCAAGACGCCTCCGGTCACGATCCGGTTTACCCGCTGAGCCGGGATCAGCCCTTGACGAAGACGAGGGCCGGGTCGCCCTTCTTGGGGGTCGCGCTCGTGCAGTTGAGCCGGCTCCCGGCCTTGGTGCACGTGAGCGGCTTGCCGTCGCCGGTGTCGAGCGTGATCTTGTCGCCCTCGGCCTTCCAGGTGCCCTCTTTCTCCTCGGTCTTCGCGGGCTTGCTGGGCTCGAAGCTCGGCGACGTGGACTTGGCCTTGAGCTTGCCGCCCGGCTGGAGCTCGAGCGACATGTCCATCGCGTCGATCAGCGCGAGGCCGAGCTTGGCGAAGCCCTGCTCCTTCTCGGGCAGCTTGGCGAGCTCGGCCTCCATCGACTTCTTCACCTCGGCCTTGTCGAGCTTGTAGGTGCCCTCGACACCGCCGCCGCCGCAGCCGGCGAGGCCGAGGGTCGTGAAGGTCAGGGCCACGGCTGCGAACGCTTTTGCGAAGTCCATCGTCGTCTCTCCTTGAGTCGTGCGGCTCGTCCCCAGCGCGGCGTCCGCACACGCTGCGGGCCGCCTCGGGGCGCGCCACCATAGTGCCCGGCCCCGCGCGCAGGAAAGGACAATCAGGCCGGGGCGACCGCTATCGTCCGAGGAGCGCGGCCTCGAGCTCCGGGGCCGTGAGCCGCTCCGGGGACCAGCCCTCGGCCGCGGCCCGGCGGGCCAGCGAGACGAGCGCCCGATTCAGCGGCGTCGCGACGCCGTGCTGCTCGCCGAGGCGGACGATCTCCCCGTTCAGGTCGTCGGTCTCGATCGATCCCGCGCCCCGCGCCAGGCTCTGCCAGGTCGATCCTCCGCCGCGGAGCGCGCCCTCGACGGGCAGCTCGCGGATCGCCTCGTAGCGGCGGTAGAGCTCGTCGAGGGGCACGAAGTCGATGCCCGCGGCCTCGAAGCAGGCCAGCGCCTCGTCGTGGATCCGCGCGAGGAGCGGCCCCTCGAGCGCGGGCCGGCCGCCCAGGGCCTGGAGCGCATTGCCGAGGTTGGAGAGGAGCTTGCCGTATTTGAGGCGCATGATCCGGGGCTCGGCCCGGGCGTCGAAGCCGGCCCGCCGGAGGCCGGCGACCACGTCGTTGACCAGTGTGTCCGCGCCCTCGGGGTACACGCCGAGATCGAGCCCTCCGGGCACCGGATCGGAGTGGAGCGTGATCCGGCCGGGCTCGAGGAAGCCCACGGGCGCGAAGACCACCATCCCGTAGACGCGCTCGAAGCGCGCCGCGACGCGGGGCTCGTTGGCGACGCCGTTCTGCGCGCAGACGATGGGCAGATCGCGCGGCGCGCACGCGGCGAGATCGGCGACGGCCGCCTCGGTGTCCTGCGACTTGGTGCAGAGGAGCACGACGTCGGGCGGGGCGAGGCCGAGCTCGCGCGGGTGGCCGACCGCGTCGACGCGCAGGTGCCAGGAGCGCGACGGCGAGGCCAGGGTGAGCCCGTCGCGGCGCAGGGCCTCGAGCTGCGCGCCGCGGGCCACGAAGGCGACGCGCTCGCCCGCGGCCTGGAGCAGGCCTCCGATCGCAGAGCCCACGGCGCCGGCGCCGAGGATCACGTAGCGCCGCGCATCCATGCGCGCGTCCATGCCGCGCCCGATCGCCCGGGTCAACCCGCCGCTTCCCGCGGCCGCGCTGGACAGGCGCGGGGCCCTCCGCCACGATGGCCGGTCCTCGATGACCGCACCGACCCTCCGCGCGTGGCTCTCCGCGCAGCCGTTCTCGCTGGCCCTGTCCTCGGGCTTCTTCGGCTTCTTCGCCCACACCGGGCTGATGACCGTGCTCGAGGAAGAGGGCCTCTTCCCGAGCCGTCTCTCCGGCTCCAGCGCGGGCGCCCTGGTCGCGGGCCTCTGGGCCGCGGGCCTCCCCGCGACGCGGCTGCGCGACGAGCTCGTCGCCCTGCGCCGCGAGCATTTCTGGGATCCTCGGCCGGGCCTCGGTCTGCTGCGCGGCCGCCTCTTCCGCGAGCGGCTCGAGTCCCTGCTCCCGGTGCGGACCTTCGCCGAGTGCCGCGCCCCGGTGGCCGTCTCGGTCTTCGACGTCCTGTCGAGGAGGACCCGCGTGGTGAGCGACGGCCCGCTCGCGCCGGCGATCCAGGCCTCGTGCACCGTGCCCCTGCTCTTCCACCCCACCTGGGTCGAGGGGCGCCCCACGCTCGACGGCGGGATCAGCGATCGCCCCGGCGTCGAGGGCCTGCCGTCGGGCGGGCGCGTCTTCTATCACCACCTGTCCGGGCGATCTCCCTGGCGCCGGAAGGGCAGCCCCTCGCTCGAGATCCCCCGCCGCCCCGATCTCACCGCGCTGGTGATCGCCGAGCTGCCCCGCGTGGGCCCGTTCCGCCTGGAGCACGGCCCGAAGGCCTTCGAGGCCGCGCGCGAGGCGGCGCGGCGCGCGCTCGATCGGCCGATCGAGGGCGGCGTGGTCAGGATCGAGTAGCGGGATCGATTGGCTCGTTTGCGGGCGGGAGGCCGCGGATCCGCTCGAGGAACGCGGCGAGCTCCGCGGGCGGCGGGCTCTCGAAGGAGAGGGCCTCGCCGGTGCGCGGGTGCGCGAAGCCGAGCCTCGTCGCGTGCAGGCAGAGACGAGGCGGGGCGAGCGGGGAGGGCTCGCCGTGGCGGCGATCGCCGAGCACCGGGTGGCCGATCGCCTGCGCGTGGATCCGGATCTGGTGGGTGCGCCCCGTCTCCAGGGTGCAGCGGACCTGCGCGGCGCCCGCGGGGATTCGCTCGATGATCGAGAAGAGCGTCACCGCGCGCTTGCCGGCAACGGGGACCTCGACCTTGTGCTCCTCGAACGAGGGCGAGCCCTGGAGCAGGGCGAGGTAGACGCGGTCGATCCGGTGCTCGCGGAACACCTCGGAGAGCGCGCGGTTGGCGGCCTCGGTGCGGGCGAAGACGAGCAGGCCGCTGGTCTCGAGATCGAGCCTGTGGACCACGAAGATCGGGCCCAGGATCTGCCCGAGGGCGTGGGCGAGCGTGCCCCGATCGCCCTCGGGGGTGGGCGCGGTGAGCAGGCCCGAGGGCTTGTCGACGACCACGAGATCGGCGTCCTCGTGGACGATGTGGAACGGTGGCAACGAGGCCTCGTCGCGGGCCCGCGCGGCCTGGCCGAGCTCGCCGCTGGCCCGGTGGAGGCCGCCGCCCACGTTGGCCACGATCGCCTGTCCCGCGCGCACCAGCCGGCCGCTGACCTTGGTGCGGGCGCCGTCGACGAAGACGCCGCCGAGCTCGAGCAGGACCCGGGCCTTGCGGCGCGACAGATCCGGGACGTTGGCGGCCAGGACCTGATCGAGGCGCTTGCCGTGATCGGCCTGCCCGACCTTGAAGCGGTAGCTCTGGAAGGCTTCCTTGGCCATGCGATCGGCCCCGAGTATTCCCCAGGAGGGCCGGCCGGCCCAGGGCCAAAGCGCGCGCGTTGGTGGTAGATCTCGACCGTGGCGGAGCTGGTGCTCACGCGTGTCTCGCTCCTCGACGCCGACGGGCGCGGCCTCTCCCCCGAGGACGCCGCCCGGGTCGAGTCCCTCCTCGACGAGGCCGACGCCGGAGGAGGCGAGCGCCTGCGCTGCGGCTTCTGCGGGCACCCGATCACCGCGAGGAGCTCGCGGCTCGAGGTCGACGGCGCCCACGAGCACCGCCGGATCAACCCGGCCGGCTTCGTCTACCGGATCGGCTGCTTCCGCGCCGCGCCGGGCTGCACCGCCGAGGGCGAGCCCACCGAGCACTGGAGCTGGTTCCCGGGGTACGCATGGCAGGTCGCCCTCTGCCGGAGCTGCCGTGGCCACCTCGGCTGGGCCTTCCGGATGGAGAGCTCGGCCTTCTACGGCCTGATCGTGACGCGCCTGGTGGCCGGCGAGGATCAGGGCCCGGCCGCGTGAGCAGCATGCGCGCCCAAGCCTGCCGGCGCCCGGGCGTCTACTCCCGGAGGAGCGTGGGTACCGGGCTCGAGAGCGCGCAGGGAGGCCGGATTCGCCGGCTCGCGGCCGTCGTCGCGCTCTCGCTGCTGGGGCACGCGGCGCTCTTCGGCGCGCCCTCGGCGCCGGCGCTGATCGCGCGGATCCTGCGGACGCCCGCCAAGGCAGGGCCGGCTCGCGCGGGCCTCGGGGAGCAGGCCCTGCGCGTCTCTCGCAAGGCCGCGATCGCGAGCGAGCGCGCGGCCCTGATCGAGCGGGCCAGGCACGATCGGGCGCGAGGCCGGCTCGCGCTGGGCGAGCTCCTGCTCGAGGCCAACGCCCTCGACGCCCGGGAGGACGGGCGCGCCTTCGATCACGAGCGGGCCCGCGCGCTCTACGCGAAGCGGCTCGAGGCCCTGCGCGAGCGGCTCCGGGAGGACGATCTCCGCCGGGCCGTCCCCGCGGTCTTCGGCGACCTGCACTACTACGGACGCCCAGGCGGGCGGATGGGCGACGCCCTGCTCGAGGGCGGAGGCGCCTGCGAGCCGGTGTCCCAGCTCCTCGCCGCGAGCCTCCACGATCTCGGCCTGGGCGCGCGCTCGGGGCTGCGCTTCTACGGCGGGACCAGCGACGGCGTGACGCACCTCGCCCCCATGCTCCTCGACGAGGACAGGGAGTTCGATCTCTTGACGGGAGGCCCCGCGCTCGCCGGAGGGATCGCGTTCCCCGCGGCCGATCTTGTCGAGGTCTACGCCCGCGCACACGGGCTCGCTCCGCCGTTGCTCGAGGCCGCGGGGGGAGCGAAGGGAGGCTCGGAGGCCGCTGCGGGCGCGCCTGCTCCGCTCCCCGAGGCGAGCTCGCTGCGCGCGGGATATCCGCCCAACGGCGACGCATTTCCGGGGAGCATCCCGCTCTACCAGAGCCAGGCCGTGCACGAGCCCGACGACGATGGAGGCCGCCCCGCGGGCATGCCCGAGCCCCGGGATCAGGCCCTGGAGTGCGCGTTCTTCGTGCGGATGGCCGTGCTCGATCCTCCTCGCCTCGGCCTCGGTGAGTGGCTCGCGGCGCCGCGCCGGGAGGCCCCCGCGATCGAGCTCTACCGCGTGCCCACGCAGCCCCAGCTCGATCGCACCCTGTCGCTGATCCGCGCGGTGGAGCAGACGATCGGGGGCCTCTCGCCCGAGCCTTCCCCGGCCGATCGCGCCGATCGCCTGATGGGCCTGGCCTGCCTCTCGGCGCTCTACGATCGGGCCTCGGTGGACTTCAGCCTGGCCCGGGAGCGCGAGCTCGCCGAGGTCGCGGCCTCGAAGAAGGCCGAGATCGATACGCAGGGCGCGGCCCTGCTCGGGCGCATCGACTGGGGCGCGCCGGACGGCGCGGCGCTGCTCGCCCGGCTCGCCGAGCGCTACTCGGGGAGGAACTGGCTGCTCCTCGTCCTGCGCGGCGGCGAGGCGCCCGTTCTCCGCCTGGTCGAGGGCGCGGGAAAGCAGGACTGGGGCCGGATCAACGCGCTCGCCGCGCTGGTGGTCTCGCCCTCGACGCGGCCGCGCGCGATCGAGCTGCTCGATCGCCGCCCGCGCGCCGAGCAGGTCGAGGTGATGCACGAGGTGTTTCACGCCCACGATCACCTCCGGCCCTGGGCCTCGAACTACGCGCTCGAGGACGAGCCCGGCGCGCCTCGATCGAGGCGCGAGTTCGTCCGGGCCTACCGGGTGTTCCGGGGCCTGGCCTGGGGCCTCTGGGAGGGCTCCCGGCCGGCCGAGGCGCTGCTCTCGCAGACCGTCGACGAGGCCCGGCGCGCGGGCCTCGGGCGGGCCTGGGAGGAGAGCTTCCTCGAGTACTACGGCCGGAACGCGCTGAACATCCACGCCACGCGCCCCGACGCGCCCGCGATCGCCCGCGAGCTCGCGCGCTGGATGGAGGTGCACGGCTACACCGATCTCGAGGTCTACCAGACCCGCCTCGCCGGCGCGGGCGGCTGATCGCGCCTCTTGCGAGGGCCGCACGGCCACGGCACCCTGCGTGGATGCCCGAGACCCTCTCCATCGAGACCGCCGATCACGTCGCGCTCGTCACCCTCACGCGCCCCACCATGCCCCCGGTCTTCTTCACCGAGATCGAGGCCGCCTTCCGGGAGCTCTCGCAGAGCGCCGATCTGCGCGCCGTGGTCGTGCGCTCCTCGTGCAAATCCTTCAGCTACGGCCTGGATCTGCCCGCGGCCTTCCAGGCCATGGGCAAGCACTTCCAGGGCGCGGCCACGGCCGGGCCCAGGCTCGAGATGCTCGCCCACGTGCGGCGCCTCCAGGCCTCGTTCAACGCGATCGCCGCCTGCCCGGTCCCGGTGATCGCCGCGATCCACGGCCACTGCATCGGCGGCGGGCTCGACCTCATCGCGGCCTGCGACGTCCGCCTGGCCTCGGCCGACGCGAAGTTCTCGCTCCGGGAGACCAAGGTGGCCATCGTGGCCGATCTCGGGAGCCTCCAGCGGCTGCCCGCGATCATCGGCAAGGGCCACACGCGCGAGCTGGCCTTCACCGGCAAGGACATCGGCGCCGCGCGGGCAAAGGAGATCGGCCTCGTCAACGACGTGCTCGAGACCCCCGAGGCCCTGCTCGCCGCGGCGAAGGCCATGGCCGCGGAGATCGCCGGGAACCCTCCGCTCACGGTCCGCGGCGTGAAGGAGGTGCTCGACCACGGCGAGGGCCGGAGCGTGGCCGAGGGCCTCGAGTACGTCGCGGCGTGGAACTCGGCGTTCCTCGCCACCGAGGACCTGGGCGAGGCGCTCGCCGCGTTCCTCGAGAAGCGCAAGCCCTCGTTCAAGGGGCGCTGATCCGGCCCTCAGTGCAGGGCGAAGCGGATGAGCACGCGGAGGAGGATCAGCGCCACCACGATGCCGACGCGGAGGTAGGTCCGGTCGTAGGAGACGCCCGCGTTGCCGCGGACCGTGGCCGCGGAGATCTCGCCCTTGGTGTGGCAGGGCCGGCAGACCAGCTCGCCCTGGTTCGAGTAGAGCGCGGTCGTGGGATCGATGAAGGTGCCGCAGCCGGCGCAGGGGACGAGGTTGGGCCCGTTGCCGGACCGGTAGGCGGAGGTCATCGGAGCGCGAGTATACGCAGGCGCGGCGGGGAGACGAGCGCTACCTGCGAGACGATCGCCGGCGGGCGATCGCGACGATCACGCCCAGCGCCCCGAGGAGGAGCGCCGAGCCCGAGACCGGGCTCGACCCGGTGGTGCAGCCCGCGCAGCCGTGCTTGCCCGGGGCGCCGGCCATCTCGACCTTCTCCATGTCGGCCTCCTCGCTCCCCCAGCCCCTGTCCCCGCGGGCAGGAGGAGGAGGGGACATCATGGGCGGCGCGTAGTTCGCCGAGCCCTGCGAGGCGAGCACGCCTCCGGCCGAGCCGAGGTTCACGTCCGCCGGAGCGTCCGAGGGCTGCGCGATCTGCCTGGGCGCGCCGTTCCCAGTCCCGGGCTGGAGATCGATCGCCACGAGCGAGGTGTACTGCGTGACGAGGTGGTGCTCGAGGCCCAGCCTGGTGATCGCCTCCGGCAGATCCGAGCGGCCTCCGTAGCGGTGCATGGCCCGGGTGAGGCTCGCGATCTTCTCGCGGGCCCAGAGCCTGCCCACCGCGCTGCCCCGGGTCTCGCTCGCGGGCAACGTGACGTTGAGCTTGCGCGAGAAGGGGCGCATCCCGATCCGGCCCTTGATCTCGATCGTGGCCGGGCCAGAGCCCTTGTAGCGGCCGTGGAGCACGAGCGGCTGGAAGGCCGACAGGTCCGGGATCGGATCGGCGTAGACCTCGCTCACCCCGGCGCCGCCCCAGTCGATCTGGATGTCGGTGAGGTATGGCTTGCCGATCCGCTCGTAGAAGCGGCCGACGATCGCGCTCGGCTCCTCGTTGGCGCGGATGTACTCGGCCGCGCCCCGGCCCGCGATCGACACCTCGTCGAGCAGGTAGCGGTTGACCGAACCGCCGATGCCGAAGCCGAAGACCCGGGCGCTGCCGAGGTCCTCGCGCGTTCGGTCGATGACCTCGGTCTCGTTGCCGATGTAGCCGTCGGTCATGAACACCACGTAGCGCAGGCGCTGCGAGTCCCCGGGCGCGGTGAGGGCCGCGTGGATCCCCACGAGCTGGTTGGTGCCCCCGCTCGCGACCAGCCGATCGAGGTACTCGTTGGCCTTCTTGATGGTGTCGGGCTGGTTGGGCAGGGGCCGCGGCGCGAAGCTCGAGGCCGTGTCCGCGAAGTCGATGATCTGGAAGCTGTCGCTCGGGTTCAGGGTGGCGAGCGCCTTGCGGACCGCGGCGATCGCCGTCTGGATCGGGGGACCTTGCATCGATCCGCTCGTGTCGAGCAAAAAGAAGATCTCGCGCGGGGCGATCTCGGTGACCGGCGCGTCGTGGCGGGGCTCCATCAAGAGGGCGAAGTAGCCGTCCTGCTTGGGATCGGGCCGGTAGGCGAAGAAGCTCGGCCGCATCTCCGGGGCCTGGAGCGTCCAGCGGAGGACGAAGTCCCGGTTGGGGATCTCCTCCTTGTCGGCGAGCGTGATCTTCGCGGTCGAGTTGGACGGGCGATTGATGCCGATTTGATGCGTCTTGGACTCGACGGCATCGATCTCCGAGCCTGCGTCGAGGCTGACCGAGAGCGCGATCGCGTGCCCGGATCGCACGCCCGGGGGCGTGTACGTGGGCGAGATGCGCGAGGCGTCCTGCACCCGGTCGGTGTCCACGTGGCTGCCGGTGCCCGACTGCGGATCGAGGAGCGGCTGGCCGGGGATGTAGCGGGGGCCCACCACCATCGGGAAGGCCATCTCGTAGGTGCCGTGGTCGTAGTGGGCGACCTGGAAGTAGTGCAGCTTGACCTCGATGGCCTTGCCCGGGTCGATGTTGGCCACCGAGAAGGTGAAGATGTTGGGCCGCTCCTGCTCGAGCAGCGCGGCGCGCCGGCCCTGCCGCCGGGCGCTGTCGTAGGCGGTGCGGGCCGCCTCGCGGGTGCGGACCTCGGCGCGCACCACCCGGTCGCCGATGTGCATCTCCATGTCGTCGACGGCCGAGTCGTTGGGCAGCGGGAAGACGTAGACGGCCTCGATCGCCTCGGCGAACTTGTTCTCGAAGCGCTGGGTGACGTCCACCGAGATCACCTGGCCCTGGATCTCGGCCTTCACGTCGGTCTTGGTGAGCGGGAACAGGCCCCGGTCGTCCCCGTTGGGCGCGCGGGCGACCATCGCGCCCTCGGCGCGGGCCGGCGCCGGGCGGCCGAGGAGGAAGGCGAGCGAGGCGACGAAGAACAGGGCGAGGCGTAGCGCTCGGTGCATGGAGCCCTCGTTTCGGATGGGCCTCTCCCGTCTCGCCGCCGCGGCGAGGGAATGGAGAGGGAGCCTTCGCGGTTAATGCCCGCCCGGGCCCGCCCTTACACCGGAAAGCGCAGCCCCCCGCGTTTTGTTCTCAGGCCTTCTTGGCCGGCGCGGTCACGGGGATGAAGCTCCCCCGCTTGATCCGCTCCCCCTTCTCGGTCGGCGGGATGATCGCGGGCCAGAGCGTCACCTTCGCGTCCCCGACGATCTGCCCGCGGCCCTCGACCCACTCGTCGCGCTCGCGCACCCACGCCAGCACGGCCGCCTTCACGTCGTCGGTGATGGGGCGCGGATCGGCGCTGTCGGTGAGCGAGAAGCCCGTGTCGTAGTTCCAGTGGACCTCCATCAGGCGGTTGGGATCGGCGGTGAGCATGGCCTTCTTGTGCGCCTCGGCGGCCTCCTGCTCCTTCTTGCGTTTGTCCTCTTCCCGCTCGCGCGCCACCGCGTCGATCGCGTCGTCGAGCTTCTTCATCAGGGCCCGCTCCTCGTCGTCGAGGGGCCGCATCGCCGCGCGGAGGCGGGCGTTGACCTCGGGATCGAGGCCGGGCGTGGCGACGCCCAGCACCTCGACGAAGCGGGGCCGGGCCTCGAGCCAGGCCGTCGCCTGCTCCTCCGAGGCCAGGGACTTCACCGAGGTCACGCCGGTGTGGAGATCGCGGACGCGCAGGTCGAGGAGGCTCATGGCCGGCGAGTCTACGCCCGTTCGGGGAGCGCGGGGAGCCGGAGATCCCCGGTCGATCGCGCGCTCGGCGAGCCGAGGCTCAGTCGCCCGTTCCGCCCGCGCCGCCCGCGCCGCCGACCCCGCGCATCATCCCGCCCGCGCCGCCCGCGCCGCCGACCCCGCGCATCATCCCGCCCGCGCCGCCGGCTCCCTGCATCGCGCCGCCTGCGCCGCCCACGCCGGTCATCGCGCCGCCTGCGCCGCCGATCCCGGTGGTGGGGCCGGTCGTCATCCCGCCGGTGCCTGTCTGGAAGGAGCAGAGGTCGGTGTTGAAGCCGCAGTCCGTGGGGCAGAACTGGCAGAACATGCAGGTGGCGAGCTCCCCGTAGGTCTGCTGGCCGTCGGGGTTCTGCGCGAGGCAGCCGTTCTTGCACGAGGTGTCGCCGAGCCCGCACGCGTTGATGCACACGCGGAGCGACTCGCAGGCGAAGGACTGCTGGCAGAAGTTGAAGAGGTCGCCGCAGGGGCCGTTGGCGGCGCACGAGGTGCAGCCCGAGAACCCGTCTCCGCAGAAGCCGGTGTTGTCGCAGGAGAAGCCCGTGCCGGTGCTGACCACGCTGACCGAGGTGACCTCGCCCGGGGGGATCGGGCCCTCGCCCGTGGAGACCTCGTTGCAGATGATGCCGTTCGAGACCTTGGAGACCGGGTAGCAGCAGAGGTTGTCGGTGAAGACGCCCTCGCCGTCGATCGACTGGATGTCGTTGCAGAACCCGAAGAAGGCCTGGGCGTCGGCCTGGTTCGGGCACTGGCCCGCGGTGGGCGCCCACTGGAAGCAGGCCGTCTGCGCGCAGCCGGAGCTGCCCAGCGCGGCCGAGAGGGGCAGCGCGACGGCCGCGAGGGCCGCCGAGGCGTGGAGGATGGTTCGGAGCTTCATCGGCACCCCGCAAGGAAGGTCGGCGTCGCCGACGATCGGAGGATAGCCGCCGATCTGCGGAGGAGAAAGGAGCGATCGCGCGGCGAGCGCGAAGGTCCGGGGCGGAGCCCCATCGACGCTACCGCCCCTTGATCTTCGGCAGCGTCACCGGCGGGCGGCCCGCGGGCTGCTGCACGGGCTGCTGCGTCCCGGGGTTGACCCCCGTCCAGCCCGGGGGATTGACCGCGCTCTCCTTGGCCGGCGGGACGACGGTGCCCTCCTTGGTCGGGGCGACGAAGCCGGCCTCGCGCGTGGGGTTGAAGCCCGGCGGGGCGAAGCCCTCGCGGTTGGGGGCGACGATGCCGCCCTCGTTCGCGGGGCGGAGCCCGCCGGCGTTGCCCTCCCACGAGGGGCGGCCGACGCCCTCGTTCGCGGGGCCCTGGTTGGACTCGGCGCCGATCTGGCTCTTCTCCGATCCGGATTTGCAGCCGGTCGTGACCCCGGACGCGGTCCCGAGCATCATGGCGGCGGCGAGGAATCGTTCACGGTTGAGCTTCATCGGGCGCTTTCTCCTCGGGATGGTCCACGCTCGGCGACGACGCCCGCGGCCACGGCCGCGTCGTCGAAGGGGAGCACCTGCTCGCCCACGATCTGGGTCCGCTCGTGCCCCTTGCCGGCGACGATCACGATATCAGGAGGCTCCGCGAGCTCAATCGCCATCTTGATCGCGCTCGCCCGGTCGAGCTCGAGCAGGACCCTGGCCGGTCCCCCCTTCGCGCCCTCGCCCACGGCCGCGGCGATCGTGGCCGGATCCTCGCTCCGGGGGTTGTCGTTGGTCATCACCACGACGTCGGCGAGCGAGGCGGCGATCCGCCCCATCTCGCCTCGCTTGCCCGGGTCGCGATCGCCCCCGCAGCCGAAGGCGGCGATCACGCGTCCGCCCCCTGGAATCACGAGGGATCGCGCGAGCCGGAGGGTGCGCTCGAGGGCGTCGGGGGTGTGCGCGAAATCGACGACGACCGCGGGCCTCCGGTGGACGATCTGGAAGCGCCCGGGCACGCCCGGGAAGCGCTCGAGGGCGAGGCGGATCGTCTGGGGCGAATGGCCGAGCGCGACGCCCGCGAGGGCGGCGGCGAGGGCGTTCTCGGCATGGACCTCGCCCACGATGGAAAGCACGATTTCGCCGCCCAGCGCCGAGGCGAGCGGGGAGGGGGCGAGCCGGATCCGGGTCCCGTCGAGCGTCGCCTCGACCTCCGCGGCGGAGAGCGCGAGCGGGAGGTGGGCGCACCCGGGATCGATCGCGCGGGCCGCGTAGGCGACGCGCTTCGCCGAGGGCTCGGCGACCTCGTCGAGGAGCGCGCTCGAGGGATCGGCGGCGTTGAGCACCGCCGTGCCCCCGGGCAGGAGCTTCATGAAGAGCTGCGCCTTGGCCGCGAGGTAGTCCTCGGGCGTGCCGTGGTAGTCGAGGTGATCGCGCGAGAGGTTGGTGAAAACCGCGACCTCGGCGGGCCACGCGCGCGCAAAGCCCTCGGCCAGGGCCTGCGAGGTCGTCTCCACGGCCAGGGTGCGGACGCCCGCCTCGGCCGCGAGCAGCAGGGTGCGCTCGAACGCGCCCGACGTGGCCTCGCTCGCCACGGGCTCGCCGTTCACCCAGGCGCCGAGCGTGGTGACGCGCGCCGAGGGCTCGCCCGAGGCCGCCACGATGGCCTCGATCATCGTGGTGGTGGTGGTCTTGCCGTTGGTGCCGGTGACGCAGGCCGTGCGGAAGCGGCGGTGGAGGGCGGCGCGATCGATCTCGGTCGGGGCGCTCATGGGCGCGTCTCTACCACGGGCCGGATCCTGGCAGCAGCGAGGGCGCCCGCGGGCGATCTCGACGAGGCGCTTGATCCCCGGGGACCGAAGCGCAAACTAGGCGAATGCTTGCTCACGCTCCCTTCGCCGTCCTCCTCGGATCCCTCCTCTTCACCGCCGCGTGCGGCTCCACCACGACCACGGAGGGGAACACCAGCTCCGGGAGCACGACGAGCGGGGCCACGACGGGCAGCGGGAGCAGCGGCGGGACCACCGCGGGCGCGGGCGGCGGGACCACGGGAGCCGGCGGCGGGAGCGGCGCCACCACGGCGGGGGCCGGCGGGAGCGGGACCACGACCGCGGGAGCCGGCGGCGGGAGCACCTCCACCGGAGCCGGGGGCGCAGCGCCGGAGGTCAAGTGCGCGGTGAGCCCCCCGGTCTTCCCCACCTTCGACCGGACCTGCTCGGGCGCCTCGGACTGCGTCGTCGCCTTCCACCAGATCAACTGCTGCGGCACCCGCAGGGCGATGGGGATCGCCAAGGGCGAGCTCGCGGCCTTCGGCCAGGCCGAGGCCGTCTGCGAGTCGCAGTACCCGGGCTGCGGCTGCGCCCAGCAGCCGACCGCCGCGGACGACGGGAACAGCACGTTCGACGAGAGCTCGATCCAGGTGACCTGCCTGATGGGCAACTGCTCGACCTTCGTGCCCTGACCCCCGGCTACGGCTTCGACGCGCGCTGCACCGCCTCGTCGAGCGCCTGGAAGAGGTCTCGCCGCATGTCGGCGCTGATCGCGTGATCGACGCCGGGGTACTCGTGGAGCGAGGCGTCGAAGCCGATGCCCTTGAGCCGGTCCACGCCCTGCCGCGTGACGGCGATCGGGACGAGGTGATCGATCTCGCCGTGGAACGCGACGACCTTCGGCTCGATCTTTCCCGCGGCCCACGACGAGGGAAAGTGGAGCGGCGCGAGCAGGCCGCTCACCGGGTACGCCTCGCCGACGACGTCGGGGTGGAGCACGGCGAGGGTGAAGCTCAGCATCCCGCCCTGGGAGAAGCCGGTGACGATCGGGCGGCCCACGGTGGGCCGGCGCTTCTCGAGCGCTCCGATGAGCTTCGCCAGGCGAAGCGCGGCGCGCTCGGTGCCCGCGGCGATGTTGTCGAAGTTGAGCCGGGGCCCGCCGCCGATGGGGAACCAGGCGAAGCCGCCCTGGTACGGGTCGGGCCCGTAGGGGAGCACCAGCCTCGCCCTGGCGTGGAGCTGGTCGAACAGGTGGACGAAGGTCTCCGGCCGATCGCCGAGGCCGTGGATGGCCACGAGCAGCGGGAGCGTCTCGTCGGCCGACGCGCCGCCGGTGGTGCGCTCCAGGTAGCGGAGCTCGTCCGCCGGAGGCGCATCGGCAGGCCGAGTTACGCTCGCGCTCGCGGTCGCGCTCGCCGCGGGAGGCCGGGGCGCGGGAGGGGGGGGCGCGCCTCCGGGAGCCTCCTGCTTGCAGCCGGGGACGAGGACGAGGGCGAGGGCGAGGAGGGCGCGGCGCACGGCGGCCGACGCTATCACGGGCCTGGAGTTGACGCTGCGACGGCTTCTCCACGACCATCGCCCCATGAGCGAGGAGCCGGCCGCGAGCGACACGCAGGGCCCCGAGGCGGCGCGCGCGGGCGCCGACGACGAGAAGACCCTGCACGCCATGGGCTACGCCCAGGAGCTGCTCCGCCGGATGAGCGGCTTCTCGAACTTCGCGATCTCGTTCTCGATCATCTGCATCCTGGCCGGGTGCATCACCTCGTTCCAGGTCGGGTACGGCAGCGTGGGGGGCGCGGCGGTAGGGATCGGCTGGCCGCTCTCGTGCCTCTTGTCGCTGATCGTCGCGCTGACCATGGCCCAGATCGCCTCGGCGTTCCCCACCGCGGGCGGCCTCTACCACTGGGCCTCGATCCTCGGCGGCCGGGGCTTCGGCTGGCTCACCGCGTGGTTCAACCTGATCGGCCTGGTCACGGTGCTCTCGGCGATCAACGCGGGCACCTACCTCTTCGCCCAGAGCGCGCTCGGGCCGCTCCTCGGCTTCGATCCCGCCTCGCTCGGCCCGAACAAGGCCCTCGTCCAGACGATCGCGGTCCTCTGCATCACCGGCTCGCAGGCCCTGTTCAACCACCTCGGGATCAAGGTGACCTCGAAGCTCACCGACTTCAGCGGGTACTGGATCCTGGCCGTGTCAACGCTGTTGACGCTGACGCTGCTCCTCTTCGCCCCGCACCTCGAGCCCTCGCGCCTCGTCACGTTCACCAACTACAGCGGTCCCCGGGGAGGCGACACGTGGCCCGAAGGGAAGAGCATGGCGTGGCTCTTCCTCCTGGGCTTCCTCCTGCCGGCCTACACGGTGACGGGCTTCGACGCCTCGGCCCACACCTCGGAGGAGACGCTGCACGCGTCCCACAACGTGCCCCGCGGGATCGTGCGCTCGGTGCTGGTCTCCGGCCTCTTCGGCTGGGTGATGCTCGCGGCCCTGGTGATGGCCGCGCCCGACGCCGATACCGTCGCGAGCAAGGCCGACGGCGCGGTGGTGTGGATCATGGGCTCGGTGCTCCCGTCGAGGCTCGCGCTCGCGCTCGACGGCGCCATCGTCCTCGCCCAGTACCTGTGCGGCCTCGCCACCGTGACCTCGGCCTCGCGCATGGCCTACGCGTTCGCGCGCGACGGAGGGCTGCCCTTCTCGACCCACCTGCGGAAGGTGAGCCCGACCTACCGCACGCCGGCCCTCGCGATCTGGGCCGCGGCCGCGCTCTCGTTCGCGTTCACCGTCTTCGTCCCCTACGTGACCATCGCGGCCGTGTGCGTGATCTTCCTCTACGTCTCCTACGTGATCCCCATCGCCCTCGGCTTCTTCGCGTATGGAACACGATGGAAGACGATGGGTCCCTTCCAGCTCGGCCGCTGGTATCGCCCGCTCTCGCTCGTCGCGGCGCTGTTCTGCCTGCTCCTGCTCGTGATCGGCGTGCAGCCGCCGAACCAGCAGGCCCTCGGGATCGTGGGCGCGTCGCTGCTCATCACCGCGGTGGTGTGGTTCGGGATCGAGCGGAGGAGGTTCCTCGGGCCCCCGCAGGTGAGGAGCCCCAGCCCGACGCCGCCGCCCTGACGTGGTGAGGCGGGGTCGGAGGGGCAGGCGGACGAACGGACCCGAACGAGGGTATGCTCGCGGCGCCTCATGGACGCAAAGCACCTCGTCGCCTCCTGGCTCGAAGGCCGCGCCAAGCCCGGCCCGGAGCTCCGCGTCACCCTCGCGCCGCGCCGCACCGCGGGCCTCGCCGGCAAGCTGCGCCGCGCCTACGCGTGGATCACCGAGCGCGCCATCGTCTGCCCGTACCACGACATCGAGTTCGGCGAGCCCGTGGTGGTCGGCCGCGAAGACGCGCGCGTCTCGCTCCACCGCTCGAGCTACGCGTCGTTCGCGCTCGTGCCCCTGCTCAACCTGGCGACCTCGCAGCGCCTGCTCTTCGTGGGCGCGCCGGGGCGAGGCAAGACCACCATGGCCACGCTCATGGCCCGCGTCGCCGGCGCCCCGCTCGACGACGTGCGGCGCCTGGTGCAGCACGGGCACCCGCAGCTCACCATCTCGGATCTGCTCGGCAGCCCCCTGCCTAGCGAGCTCATCCGCGCCGAGCACGGCGAGGGCATCCGCGTCGCGTGGCGCAAGTGGATCGGCGTGCGGGTCAAGATCGTCGACGAGTACAACCGCATCCCCACCAAGACCCAGTCGGCGCTCCTCTCCCTGATGGCGGAGGGGTACGCCGAGACCTTCGAGCAGGTGATCCACGCGGGGAAATCGGCCTGGTTCCTCACCGCCAACGACGACCTCGGCGGCGGGACGTTCCCGGTCATCGAGGCGCTCAAGGATCGCATCGACGTCGTCGTGCGCTGCGTGCCCTACAACTCGCGCCACGTGCACGACCTCGCCGCGCGCGTCGCCGACGGCCGCGCCCCGGAGGCCGCCGTCCCGGACGACGTCGTCTTCTCGCCCGCCGAGCTCGATCAGATCGAGCGGGAGATCCGCGCCGTCCCCGTGCCGGCCGAGGTCCTCGACGTGCTCGGCTTCTTCGCGGGGCAGCTCGACTTCTGCCGCCGCGCCTCGGACACGCTCGAGCTCCGCACCAAGGACACGCTCCACCTCGCCGGCCGGAAGGTCGCGCACGTGTGCACCGAGGACTGCCCGCTCGACAAGCAGGTCCACCTCTGCACCCAGACCGAGAACGGCGTCTCCGCGCGCGCCCTCCAGTCGATCCTGCTCTTCGCCAAGGCGCTCGCCTACTTCCGCGAGCGGCCCGCCGTCTCGGTCGAGGACGTCGAGCGCGTGCTCCCCTTCGTGCTACACGACAAGATCCGCCAGAACCCGCAGAGCGCGTTCTTCCAGAAGGTCGAGAACCAGGTCCTGCTCGTCGATCGCGTCACGTGGATCCGCCGCCTCTTCGAGCGGGCGCTGGCCCAGCACGCCGCCTACCGGGAGGCGCGCGAGCCGGTGCGCAGGCTCGCGGCCGAGCTCGCCGCGGGGACGAGCGGGCTCTCCCAGGCCGAGCTCAAGAAGCGCCTGGCGGAGGTGCAGCGCCGGCTGGACGAGGTGCTCAAGAAGAACGAGCTCGGCGGCTCGGTGTACGACGATCTCATCCTCCTCAAGGACCTCTACGGCGCCTGCCAGGCCGAGCTCGCCGCCCGGAGGGCGCCGTCGTGAGCGATCCCTCGCGCGAGGCCGCCGAGCGCCGCGGCGCCGAGGGGGCGCGCCGCTTCGCCCGGTGGGACGACGCCCTGTACCGCGATCTCTGCGAGGGCCCGGCCCGGCGGCTGTGGAAGCGGCTCGCGCAGAGGCCCGGCGGCGCGGCGGTGCTCGACGCGTACCTCGCCTTCGCGGTGGAGGCGATCGGGCTCGGCTACATCGATCGGGCCGGCTTCGACGCGCTCACCGGGGAGGACGGCGGCGCGGCGCCCAACCTGATCGCGCTCTTCTGGATCAAGAAGATCCCCCGCAAGCTCGCGAGGCTCGATCCCGAGGCGCAGATCGCCCTGCTCGCGAGGACGTGGAACCTGGGCGAAGGGCTGCTGGGCGAGGCGCCCTGGCTCAACCGCTACGTCACCGCCGCGCTCCACGGGATCGATCCGCTCGCGGATCTCGAGGCCGAGCTCACCCGCGTGCTCGAGCCGGCGCTCGCCGTCCGCGCGCCGTCCGCGTTCGGCGGCCCGTTCGCGGTGACCACGCTCGACGCCTCCGATCTCGACGACCGCTTCCTCCCGGGCGAGATGCACCTGGCGGCGCCCGCCGTGCTCTGCGTCCACGATCGCAGGCGCCCGGGCGTCTCGGCCGGCGTGTTCCTCCGCCCGGGCGGGGAGTCCGGCTTCCTCTCGCTCGCGCGCTGCCTCGGCCGGAGCGGCGGGGAGCAGGGCGTCCCGGAGGTGGAGCTCCTCGCGAACCGGGTCCGCATCGGCGACAAGAGCGTCGCGCTGCCCCTGCTCGGGCGAGGCCACCTCGCCATCGCGGCGCGCGCGGGCTTCTGCGTGGCCAGCGCCGTCGACTCGCAGCGCCTCTGGGTCGTGGAGAGCCCGTGACCCTACCCTCTGCCGATCTCGAGCGCGCGGTCGAGGCGGCGTGGCCCCGGGCGCAGGCCCGCTGGTCGTCGTACCTCTTGCTCAGCCGGCCCGCCTTCGACGACGGCCCGAGCATCGCGCGCATCGACCTCGGGACCCGCCAGATCACGCTGGCCGCGAGCGCCCTCGCGGACAGGGGCCTCCTCGACTGCGTCGAGGCCCTCCTCGCCCACGAGATCGGCCACCACGTGCGCTACCCGGGGACGCTCGCGACCTCGGCGCGCATGCGCGTCATCGAGCGGAACCTGATCCCGATCCAGGGCTACTCGCTGATGAACCTCTTCACCGATCTCATGATCAACGAGCGCCTCGGCCGCGAGCTCGAGGAGGAGCTCGTGCGGATCTACAGGTCCTTCGACGGCGAGCGCGGCTGGGAGGCCGATCCTGCGTTCGTCTTCTACCTCGCCGTGTACGAGGAGCTCTGGCAGCGCGAGCGCGGCGAGCTCCAGGGGAGCGCGCGCGAGGCGTTCGCGCGCGCCTACCCGGGCCACCGCGCGGACGCGCAGCTCCTCGCGCAGGACCTCTTCCGGCTCGGGCCCAACATGTACACGCAGTTCCTCTACTTCGTCTCGATCGTGAGCCGCTACCTGAAGCCGCTCGCCGGCGAGCAGCCCGAGAGCGCCGATCCTTACCGCTGCGGGGGAGGCGAGCCCACGCCCGACGACTGGGCCGACGCGCTCCGGCCGCACGGGCCCGAGCGCGAGGCCATCCGGCGAGCCCTCGCCGAGGGGTGGTTCCCCGCGGACCAGGCCAACCGGCTCGACGACCTCGCCGATCTCGAGCGCCGCATCCACTCGATCCCCGGCGCCGGCACCGCGGACGCGTCGCGCGTGCCCGAGGTCATGGCCGCGTACTACCGGCTCGAGGCCGAGCGCTTCCTGCTCCGCCCGCCGCCCGTCGCCCTGCTCGGCGAGGCCGTGGTGCCGACCACGCTCGAGGACTGGTCGATGGGCGACCCGCCGGTCGCCATCGACTGGCTGGCGACGCTGCTCGAGCGAGGCGATCGGCTGGGCGGCGTCCAGCCGCTCAAGCGCGAGCGCATCGCCGACTACGAGGGATCCGACGTCCCGCTCTGGCAGCCCCGCACCGAGATCTACCTGGACGTGAGCGGCTCCATGCCCGATCCTCGCGTGACCCGGAACGCCATGACGCTGGCCGCGCAGATCCTCTGCGTGGGCACGGTGCGCGCCGGTGGGTGGGTGCGGGCGCTCCTCTACTCCTCGAACCATGTACGCTACTGGACGTTCTGCCGGTCCGAGGTGGAGATGTCGCGCTTCTTGATGCACTACATCGGCGGCGGCACCGCCTTCCCCTTCGAGGTCCTCCGCGAGTCGGTCGAGGAGTGCCGCGATCAGCAGCCCATCCGCGTGGTCGTCTCGGACGGCGATTTCGACCGGAACTACGACGAGCGGCGCGAGCACGCCGCCGCCTTCGCGCTCGCGGCCGAGCGCTCGCCGCACATGGTCCTCCTGCTGCATTGCCCCCGCGAGGAGCGGGTCCAGCTCTACCGGCGGGCGGGGGCCCAGGTCGTCGTGATCGAGGAGCTCGAGGACTTCCCCAGGATGGCCGCCGCGCTCTCCCGCGCGCTCTTCGAGGATCGGGGGCATGAAGCTCCTTGATCGCCTCCTCGGCCGCCCGGAGCGGCCGGACGCTTCGCCCCCCGCGATCGCCCTCGGCGCGCTGCTCGAGGAGATCGCGGCGCTGCTCGAGGAGATCGCCGGTGATCGCATGGACCACGACGTGGTCCGCGCGAAGCTCGCGGACATGCTCCGCGATCTCGAGGTGGAGCCGATCGATCCGGACGAGGTCGCCGCGCTCGCCGCGCCCCTCGACGAGGAGGGCTGGGCGCGCCTCGCGCTGGTCACGCTGGCCGCGCGCCGGGGCGCGCTGGGCGAGGCCTTGCCCGCCCTCGTGGCCGCGCGCGGGGCCTCGCCGCTGGTGCGCGCCGGCTTCGTCGGGTTCGCCCTGGGCTCCCCGCTGCTCACGCTGGAGCTCCTCCGCCAGAGCTCGCTCCGGCGGGAGGAGCTCGTACGCCGCTGGATCGCGACCCTCGGCGCGCTCGTCGAGGGCGAGACCCCGGAGGCGTCGCGCGCCGCGCTGGAGCGGCTCGACTACGGCCGCCTGCTCGCCGAGGTCGATCGGGCCAAGATGTCGGCCGAGGAGCGCATGGCCTACCTGAAGAAGCTCCAGGAAGATCACGACGCGACGCTCCCGCGCCGGGGCAAGTGGTAGGAGCCGCCGTGCTGGAGTCCCCTGCGTCCTTCGGCAGAGAGGCCTACGCGGGCGAGGATCTCTCGCGCTTCCGCTGGCACACCGGCGCCGCGCTGCGCCCGCTCTCGGCCGACGAGCCCTGCCCGATCCTCTTCCGCGATCTCGGCCCCGAGGCGCTGGCGCGCTTCCTGCGGGGCACGCTCCCCCGCCTGGCCGGCCCGCTCACGCCCATCACCTACCTGCGCACCGCCGACTTCCGCGAGCCGTACACGGACTTCGAGTCCACCGGCCGCGTCGTCGTCCTGCGCCCGCTCGCGCTCCGGCCCTGGCACTCGGGCGTGCCCGAGGTCTTCGTCGCGCGCGCCGTGCCCGGCGTCGACGAGGCGATCGTCGGCTTCGTCCCCGGCGCGCTCGATCTCGCCGAGGTCGGCCGGCGCGCCCTCGCCATGCGCCACACCGCCGAGCTGCGCGAGGAGCTCGGCGGCGCCGCCTACGACGAGCTGGTGCGCGAGGAGCTCGATCGCCTCGATCGCCTCGGGGAGGAGCTCCGGACGACCGAGCGCGCCGCCGCGCCGCTGCGCCGCCGCCTCCAGTCGCGCGACGCGGGCGAGCGGCGGCGGGCGCGCGACGACATGGCCCTCTGCGGCATCGGCGAGGACGATCTCTGCGCCGCCTGGCACCACCTCCCGCGCGAGCGGCGGCGCGCCCTGCGCGAGGCGCTCGCGCGCGTCGAGGGGGCCCCGTGACCGCGCGGCTCGAGCTGGCCACGGACCGCGATCCGGCCTGGGACGCGTGCCGCTTCCTCACGGCGAGCGTGCTCCCGGTGCGCGTGGCCTGCAACCTCCGCTGCCCGTTCTGCTTCTCGAAGTCGTCGATCAGCGCGCTCCGCCGCGAGCAGGGCCTGCGCCGCCTCGACGTCGCGGGCTACTACCGCTTCGCGCGGGCCCGCGGCGCGTCGCGCCTCGTGATCACCGGCGGCGGCGAGCCCCTCCTCCGCCCCGACGAGGTGGTCGAGCTCGTGCGCCGCGGGCGCGAGGTGTTCGGCGAGATCGCCTGCTTCACCAACGGGACGTACCTGACCCGCGAGCTCGCCGAGCGCCTCCGCGACGCGGGGCTCTCGTACCTCTGCTATTCGCGGCACGCCGCCGACGACGCCGACAACGAGGCGCTCATGGGCCGGGGCGCGCCCTCGCTCGAGGCCTTCTTCGAGGCCGCCAGGCCGCTCAGGGTGCGCGCCACCTGCGTCATGCTGAGGGGGCAGGTCGACGGCCCCGGCGCCGCGCGACGCTACCTCGCCGCCCTCCGCCCCTACGGCGTCACCGAGTTCACGTTCAAGCACACCTACGTCGCCTACGAATCATCGCTGTTCCAGGGCTCCTCGGAGGATCGATGGGCCCGCTCGCACCAGGTGGAGGCCGATCCCTTCGAGGGGCTCGGCGAGGTGACGGCGCGCCTGCCCTGGGGCCCGGCCGTCCGCAGAATCGAGGACCTCTACGTATGCTACTACCGCGAACCGACACCGGCCTGGGAGCTCGAGAACCGCATCGGGCGGTCGACCAACCTGCTCTCGGACGGGAGCGTCTACGCCTCGCTGGAAGATCGGCGGAGCCTCTTGTATCGCCTGACGCCCTCCTGAGCGCGGTGCCCGAGGCGCTCGTGGAGACGCTCCGGCCGCTGCTCCCGGTCGGCTACGCCGCGGGCGTGGCCGCGTACCGGAGGGCCGTGGACGATCTGACGCCCGCGGCGCTGAGCACGCACTACACCGACGGCCTCCGCTTCTTCCACGAGGTCTTCACGCCTGCGCTGAAGGCGCGGATCGAGGCGCTCTCCGGGGGCGCCTGGTCGCTCGCCGACTACGAGGCGTACGCGGCCGGCAGCGACGTGGACTTCATGGCGCACGTGGTCGAGGCCGTGGCGGCGCGCGAGGGCGTGAGCCTGTTCCCCGGCGACTGGTACGGCTTCCTGGTCGGCGCCACGAGGACCGAGAACATCCGCTGGGCCGACGAGAGCCGGGGCAGGCTCGCGTGCCTCTGCGTCCCCTCGGTGCGCAACGGCCACGTGACGGAGCCGATGCTCTCCTTCCTGGAGAGCGCGCCCGCCTGCCTGCTCAACCTCAACCTCTATCCCACCCTGCGCGCCGAGGAGCGCCGCGACGTGGCCGAGGCCCTCGCCGGCGTGCTCCCGCGCTCGCTGGTCTCGATCAGCTTCAGCCGGGGGTTCGGCCTCACCGCGTCGCAGCTCGGCGTGGTGCTCGTGCGCCGCGATCACCCGTACCGCGAGCGCTTCGCCGCGCAGTGGAGGTGGCTCACCTACTTCCACAACGCCATCGCGGCGCGCGCGTTCCTGGCCATCGATCACGCGGCGCTCGCCGAGGTCGACGAGGCGAGGCGCCGCTGGGTGATGGGCTACCTCGGCGAGCACGGGCTGCCCGCCGTCGAGAGCGGGAGCTATTACGTGAAGTCCTTCCGGGTCGACGGCCCGGTCCCGGAGCGCCTCCAGCCGCTGGCTCGCGACGGGCTGGTCCGGCTCTGCTTCAAGCCACCGCAGGTGGGATGAGATCGTCGCGAGCAGCTCCTCGGTCCCCGCTGGGGAGGAGCCTCGGTTCGGCGCCACCCTCCCCGAGCCCGTGACCTCCGGGCCCCTGTACAGGGGCCGCGCGGATCGCCCTCGCGGACGATGAGGAGCGATTCGATCGCGAGCGCCTTGGCACCCGGGATCCCGGCCTCGGCTCCGGATCCGATGGCCTCGCCTCCCGAGGGCTCGGCCTCGGCTCCGGATCCGGTGGTCTCGGGTCCCGAGAGCCTG
>JADMIO011678489.1_pt1 | contig 43391 bp, 27 predicted proteins | sample 8958161 | NCBI WGS metagenome assembly JADMIO01 (sample SAMN16585339, study PRJNA669376) | soil metagenome | isolation source: Crop rotation soil | place: USA: Cullars Rotation, Alabama | collected 2011
CACCCGAAGGTGAGCCAGTGTGATTACATTTGCGGCCTAACTGTGGCCAGTCCAGTTACGCTGGAGTCACTAGTATTTAGGTGACACTATAGAAGCGGCCGCGACAACTTGTCCACGTGGAATTCTAAGCTTAGGATCCCAATGTGCTGGAAAGCTGGAAAGTGGTGGTCGCCGAGCGCTTCACCCTGCGCATCCCGCCGGCCCTCGACCCGGCCGCGGCGGCCCCGCTCCTGTGCGCCGGCATCACCACCTGGTCGCCGCTCCGGCAGTGGGGGGTGAAGGCGGGCGACCGGGTCGCCGTGCTCGGCCTGGGCGGGCTCGGCCACATGGCGGTCAAGCTCGCGGCATCGATGGGGGCGGAGGTGACCGTGCTCAGCTCCACCCGCGCCAAGGAGGCCGACGCTCGCCGCCTGGGCGCGGCGCGCTTCGAGGCGACCGCCGAGGAGGCCATCTTCGAGCGCCTGGCCGGTCACTTCGACCTCCTGCTCGACGCCGTCTCGGCGCCGCACGAGTACGACCGCTACCTCGAGCTGCTCCGACCGCTCGGCACCATGGTCCTGCTCGGCGTCCCGCCCACCCCCTCGTCCTTCGCCGGCCGGGCCCTGATCATGGGCAACCGGCGGCTGGTCGGCTCGCTCATCGGCGGTGTCGCCGAGACCCAGGAGATGCTCGACCACTGCGCCGCCCGCGGCATCGTCGCCGACGTCGAGGTCATCCCCGTCCGGGACATCAACCAGGCCTACGAGCGCATGATCGCCGGGCAGGTGCGCTACCGCTTCGTGATCGACATCGCCAGCCTGCGTTCCTGACCTCCCGGGTCCGCAGCGGGCCCGCCTCATGGACCACGCCCCGCCGGCCGATAGGTAGAGTCCCGCCGCTCTCTCCCGTGCCGGCCACGCCTCCGCGCCGCGGAGGCGCCCGACGCCGGGAGGGACGCGGCCGAGCTGGCGGGCCGGGCCAGGAAGCGTCCCTGAAGAGCATCCGCTTCCCGTGCCGGCGACGCGGCCTTCGGCTTCGGCGGGTCTTGCAACCAGACCGAGACCGATATCGAGAAAGAGAGGCCACATGTCCAAGAAGCTCACCCTGGCGGCGCTCCTGCTCATCGCCCAGGCGCTGGCCGGCGTCCGCGGGGCGCAGGCCGAGACGAAGCTCGACTTCACCCTGCTCAACAAGACCGGCTACGGGATCAAGGAGGTCTACATCGGACCGACCAGCTCGGAGAGCTGGGGCGAGAACCTCATCTCCGAGCCGCTCGAGAACGGCGAGTCGGTGGACATCACCTTCAACCGGGCCGCCGAGGGGATCGCCAAGTGGGACCTCATGATCGCCTGGGTCGACGAGGACAACAACGTCTACTGGCGCGGCTACAAGCTGGCCGAGATCTCCAAGATCACGCTGAAGTACGACCGCGAGTCGGGCCAGACGACCGCCGTCACCGAGTAGCTCCCGCCGCGGCCACCGGCGCGCCCCCGCGGAAGCGGTCTCCGCGGCGGGCGCCGCCGCCCCATCCACCGCGCTCCCTCCCCCTCGATTCCCTCAGCGGGGCATGCCGGGAAGGGCGCGGCCGGCGCCCGCCCGGCCGACGCCGTCCACGTCGGGCGCCGTGGCCACGATGCGCGCGAGCAGGGCCGGGCTTCCCTCCACCCGGAGCCGCCCCCGGACCGGGGTGAGGAACAGCGCCTCCACCCCGGCCCGCCCGCCGAGCAGCGCCAGTCCCGGGCGCGGGCCGAGGATGAACAGCGGCTTGGACAGCGCGTCGGCCTCGAGCGCAGAGGGCGCGAGCACGGTGACGCCGCCGTCGTAGGCGACCGGCTCGCCGCTGCGGGGATCGACGATGTGGCCGAGTCGCCGGGGCCCGACCACCACCGCCCGCTCGGCGTTGCCGCTGGTCGCGACCGAGGCGTCGCGGACGGCGATCACCAGCGCCACGCGCTCGCGGTCGCGCGGATCGGCGACGCTGATCTCGAACGGTCCGCCCAGGGCCAGGACCTGCCCGCCGAGGTCGAGCAGCGCCGTCTCGACGCCGCGCGCGCGGAGCGCCTGCGCGGCGAGGTCGAGCCCGGCCCCCTTGCCGAAGCCTCCCGTGTCGAGGGCGGCCCGGGCCTGGAGGCGGCAGACGGTAGCCTGCTCGAGGTCGAGCCGGAACGAGCTTGCGCCCGCGGCCAGCCGGGCCTGCGCGAGCTCGCCGGGAGCCGGCAGGCGGCCGCCCTCGTGCAGCCCCCAGGCGCCGGTGATGGCGCCCACCCCGGGGTCGAAGAGGTAGCCGGTCTGCTCGGCCAGGGCGAAGGCCGGCGCGAGGAAGGAGAGGAGGAGCGGGCTCAGCGCCGTCGCCTCGCCCACCGGCGCGCGGTTGACGGCCGAGACCTCGCTCGTGTCACGGAACGTGCTCAGCGCCTGCTCGGCCGTCTCGACGGCGTCGATGGCCAGGCCGGCCAGAGCCAGCCCCTGCGCGCGGTCGGCGGCCACCACCGAGTAGCGCGCGTAGGTGCCCATCTGGAGCGTCTCGCGGGTCGCCGTCACGGCGGCGTCGGCGCGCCCCGGGCAGGGGGCGAGCAGGCAGGCGAGCCCGGCGAGGGCCAGGCGCCGGTCCAAGCCCGTCCCTCCGGTCATGTCCCGCGGCTCTCCTCGACGAGCTTAGCAGAGGCGTCCCTCTCCCCCGGCCCGGCCACTCGCCTGTGCTAAGCTTTGCGGCCATCCCGTGCCGCCGCGGCCTGGCTCGTCCAGGCGGCGCACGCGAGCGGGTCCGGCGTGCAGCGCAGGCAGAGCGAGCCCTTGGCGTGACGAGCGACCACGGCCCCGCGAGGACGGCACCGGACAGGGGCCCTTCCCGCGACTTTCAGGCAGCGGGCCCGGCGGGCGAGCGCCGGCGGACCTTCTTCAACCGCAGCGAGGACGCGCTGGTCATCGCCTGCCTGGCGCTCATGACCCTGCTGCCCATGGTCGAGATGCTGGGGCGCGGCGTCGAGATCCCTTCGACCATCGTCCTGGTCCAGAAGCTCACGCTGTGGGTGGCGCTGCTGGGGGCCGGCATCGCCGCCCGCGAGGGGCGTCACCTGACGCTCTCCCACCTCCCCGACCGGCTCCGGGGCCGGCTCGCGGTGGCCGGCCGGATCGCCGCCGCGGTGGCGGGTGGCGCGGTCGCCGCCCTGCTCGCCTGGGCCAGCGTGGTCTTCCTCCGGCAGGGCCTGATGGACAGCCACGAGCGGGTATGGGGGCTGCCGGAGTGGTTCTGGGCCCTGCCGCTTTTGGCCGGCTTCGCCATCGTCGCCGTGCGCCAGGTCCACCACGCCTCGCTCACCTCGTGGGGGCCCCGGCTCGGGGCGGCCGCGCTCGTCGCGGCGGTGATCGCGGCCGCCTTCCTCTTCCCCGGGCTCCGCGCCGCGGCGGTGTGGCCGGGGATCGCCGCCCTGGTGGTGGCGACCGTCTTCGGCGCTCCCCTGTTCTCCCTGCTCGGCGGCGCCGCCATCCTCTTCTTCCTCGGCGAGGGGGTCCCGATCGCGTCGATCCCGGACGCGACCTACGGCTTCGTCGTCAACCCCACCCTGCCCACCATCCCGCTCTTCACCCTGGCCGGGTTCGTGCTCGCCGAGGGGGGAGCGTCGCGCCGGCTGGTCGGCGTCTTCCGCTCGGTGTTCGGCTGGCTGCCCGGCGGCCTGGCCATCGGCGCCGCCTGCGTGTGCGCCTTCTTCACCACCTTCACCGGCGGATCGGGGGTCACCATCCTCGCCCTCGGCGGCCTGCTCCTCCCGGCGCTGGTCCAGGCCGGCTACCGCGAGCGCTACTCGATGGGCCTGCTGACCGCCTCCGGCAGCCTCGGCCTCCTCTTCCCCCCGAGCCTCCCCGTCATCCTCTACGCGGTGGTCGCCAAGACGCCCATCGACCGCCTGTTCGCCGGAGCCATCCTGCCCGGGCTCATCCTGCTCGGCGTGGTCGCCCTGACCGGCGTCCGCGAGAGCGTGCGGACGGGCGCCGGGCGGGCCCCGTTCGTCGCCGCCGAGGCGCGCGCGGCGCTGTGGCAGGCGAAATGGGAGCTGGCCCTCCCGGTGCTGGTCCTGTTCGGCATGTTCGCCGGCGTCATGACCTACGTGGAGACGGCGGCGGCGACCGCCCTCTACGCCGTGGTGGTCGAGGTCGTCGTCCACCGCGACCTGTCCTGGCGTCGGCTGCCGGGCGTGGTCGTCACCACCGCCACCCTGGTGGGCGGGGTCCTGCTCATCTTCGGCGTCGCGCTCGGGCTGACCAGCTACCTGGTCGATGCCCAGGTCCCGGCCCAGGCCGCCGCCTACGTCCAGGCCACCATCACCTCGCGGACGGGCTTCCTGCTCGCCCTCAACGTGTTCCTGCTGGTGGTCGGGTCGCTGATGGACATCTTCTCGGCCATCGTCGTGGTCGTGCCGCTGCTCCAGCCCATGGCCGAGGCCTACCACATCGATCCGGTCCACCTCGGCGTCATCTTCCTGGCCAACATCGAGCTCGGCTTCCTCCACCCCCCGGTCGGCCTCAACCTCCTGCTCGCGAGCTATCGCTTCGGACGCCCCGTGCTCGAGGTCACCCTGGCCACGCTCCCCTTCCTCGTCCTCCTCCTGCTCGCCGTGCTCCTCATCACCTACGTCCCCGGCCTGACCGCCCTCGGCGTCGCCCTGCTGGCGCGCTAGGTCAGCGACGTCCCCGGCGGCGACGGCAGCGTCTTGCGCATCTCCGCCTGAGCCCCTGCGCGCCGGGAGGCGCGGCGGATCGATCCTGGCCGGCCGCGGCCGGTCACGCTACCATGGCCGGGTGCGCCTGCACCTGGTCGACGGCACCTACGAGCTCTTCCGCGCCCACTTCGCCAAGCGTCCCCCCTTCGTGGCCCGGGGCGGCTGGGAAGCCAAGGCCACGGTCGGGGTGGTGGCCTCCCTGCTCGGGCTGCTGCGCGACCCCCGGGAGGCGGTGACCCACCTCGCCGTCGCCTTCGACAACCCCATCCGCAGCTTCCGCAACGACCTCTACCCGGGCTACAAGACCGAGGCCGGCGTGCCGCCCGAGCTGCTCGCCCAGTTCGACGCCGTCGAGGAGGCCGTGCGATCGCTCGGCGTCGCGGTGTGGTCGATGCGCGAGCACGAGGCCGACGATGGCCTGGCCACCGGCGCCCGGCGTTTCCGCGACCAGGTCGAGCAGGTGCGCATCCTGACCCCCGACAAGGACCTCGGCCAGTGCATCCGCGAGGCCCGCGTCGTGCAGGTCGACCGCCGCACCGGCCGCGAGCTCGACGAGGGCGGCCTGCGCGCCCTGCGCGGGGTGGGTCCGGAGAGCATCCCCGACTGGCTCGCCCTGGTCGGCGACGCGGCCGACGGCTACCCCGGTCTTCCGGGCTTCGGCGAGGTCGCCGCCGCGAGCCTGCTCGGACGCTACCGCCACCTCGAGGACATCCCCGCGCACGCCTATGCGTGGGAGGTCCGGCCGCGCGGGGCGCTGCGGCTCGCCACCACCCTGGCCGAGCGCCGCGACGAAGCCCTGCTCTACCGCCGCCTGGCCACGCTGGTCGACGACGTGCCGCTTCCCGGGACGCTGGCCGATCTCGGCATCGACGGCGCCGACGCGGCCTGCGCGCGTCTGCGCCCCTGGAGCGAGGCGGTCGGCGCCACCGCCTACCTGCGAATCTAGGAGCCGTCCGGCGCACTGGCGCGCCCACGCCTGAAGCGCTATCGTGTGCTCTCTTGAGCGACCGGGCCGGGTGTCTCGCGGGGAAGCATGCGCCGCCAGGGCGCCCTTCCACCACGCTCTGGCTGGTCGCGCTGGCGGCCGCGGCCCTGCTCCGCTGCGGGCCGGTTGCCCGGGCAGCGGCCGACCCGGAAAGCGCCGCGACCACCGCCGCCGCCAGCGCTCCCGCGGAGACGAGCCCACCCGGGACCGGCACGCCGCCTTTCGGTCCGCCGCCCCCTCCCGTTCCGGGGGCGCAGCCGCAGCGCGCTTCCCCGCCGTCGGCCGCGGCCCCTGCCCCTGCCGCCGGTTCCGACCCGATCGGGCCCCAGGCCGCGGAGCCCGCGCCACCCGCGCCCGCTCCGGCCGGGACGTCGGCCACCGCCCCCGACCCGGCCACGCCCTGGGTGCCGACCGAGCGGGCGGTCCGCGATCTGCTCGAGGCGCGGCGGCGGCGCGGGGCGATCGTGCCGAGCATGCCGCGCCGGCCCGGGAACGCCATGAGCCTGGCCGACCTGGTCGACCTGGCGCTGCGCAACCACCCCGACACCCGCGCCGCCTGGATCGAGGCGAAGGCGGCGCAGGCACGCCTGGGCTCCGCGCGCGCCGCCTACCTGCCCGACCTGGGCCTGCAGGTCCCGCTCGTCCGCGAGGAGATCGCCGCCGCGGTCGGCGGCCGCTTCGACTACCGCCAGACCACGCTCAACCCGTCGCTCGCGCTCAGCTGGCTGGTGTTCGACTTCGGGGGCCGCTCCGGCGACATCGGCGCCGCCCGTCACGAGCTGTGGTCGGCCGACTTCGCCCACAACGCGGTCATCCAGGACGTCGTCCTCCACGTCACCTCGGTCTATTACCAGTACCAGGACGCCAAGGCGCAGGTGGAGGCGGCGCGGGTGAGCCTGCGCGAGAGCGAGTCGAGCCTCGATGCCACCGGCGAGCGCATGCGGGTGGGCGTGGCGAGCCTGATGGAGGTGCTGCAGGCGCGCACGGCGCGCGCCCAGACGCAGCTCTCGCTCGACCGCCTGGAGGGGCTGCACGACTCGCTGCGCGGCGCGCTCGCCAGCGCCGCCGGGCTTCCTCCCACCGTCCCGCTCGAGGTCGGCGACCTCCCCTCCGACCTCGAGGTCCGGGCGGCGAGCGAGAGCGTCGACCGGCTCATCGAGCAGGCCGCCGCCGCCCGCCCCGACCTGGCGGCCCTGCGGGCCACCGCCGCGGCCGCCCACAGCCGCGCCCGATCGGTGCGGGCCGGGATGCTGCCGCGCCTCGAGCTCGGCTCCGCCTACACCCGCAACGAGTACCTCGGATCGGAGCTGTCCCCCAGCAACAGCTACTACGCCGCGCTCACCCTGCGCGTGCCCCTCCTCACCGCCCTCAAGGTGCGCCAGGACGCGCGCGCCGCCACCCTCGAGGCCGAGGCCGCCGAGGCGAGGGCCGACTCCTACGAGCAGACCGTGCTGCTCCAGGTGTGGACGAGCTATCACGACCTGCAGGCGGCGGCGCGGCGGGTGGCCACGGCGGGCGACCTGCTCGAGACGGCCGGGCGGACGCACCAGGCGGCGCGCCAGCGCTACGACGCGGGCGTGGGCGGCATCCTCGACCTGCTCACCGCCGAGGACGCCCTGGCCGGGGCGCGGGCGCAGGAGATCCAGAGCCGGACCGACTGGCTCCTCGCCCTCGCCCAGCTCGCCCACGACACCGGCAGCCTGCGGCCGCCGGCGGGCGCTGCCTCCTCCCCGCGCTGACGCCGCTCCCGCCCCCGGGCCGGAGGCGGGAGGGCGAGAGCCGCCGCTGCTTGCGGGTGTACTCGCAGAGCCGGTCGCGGAGCTGCGGGATGAAGCGGCTGCGGCCGCCGTGCCAGAATGCCGGCATGCCCGAAGCCCCGCCGCCCGGACTCCCCTCCTTCCTCTACGGCACGGCCTGGAAGGAGGACGCCACGCCGGCACTGGTCGAGCTCGCGCTCGGCAAGGGCTTCCGCGGCATCGACACCGCCAACCAGCGCCGGCACTACTTCGAGGCCGGCGTCGGCCAGGGCCTGGCCGCGGCCTACCGTGCCGGGGTGGTCAAGCGCGAGGAGCTCTTCCTGCAGACCAAGTTCACTTCCCGGGGCGGCCAGGACCACCGGCTGCCTTACGATCCCGCGGCCTCGCTCTCCACCCAGGTCGCCCAGTCGATGCAGAGCTCCCTCGAGCACCTGGGGACCGAGCAGGTCGACAGCTACGTGCTGCACGGGCCGGAGTCGGGCTACGGCTGGACGGCGGCCGACGCCGAGATCTGGACGGCCATGGCCCGCGAGCGAGACCGGGGCCGCACCCGGCTGCTCGGCGTCAGCAACGTCTCGCTCCGCCACCTCGAGCAGCTCGAGGCGACCGGCGCCGAGCTCCCCGCCTTCGTGCAGAACCGCTGCTTCGCCCGCCGCGGCTGGGACCGCGGCGTGCGGGCGTTCTGCCGCGACCGATCGATCGTCTACCAGGGCTTCTCGCTGCTCACCGCCAACCCCGAGGTGCTCGGCCATCCCCTGGTGACCGGGGCGGCGCGCCGGCTGGGGGTGGAGCCACCCCAGGTCGTCTTCCGCTTCGCCCGGGCGGTCGGCATGCTGCCGCTGACCGGCACCACCGACCCCGAGCACATGGAGCAGGACCTGGCGAGCCCGGCGATCGCCCTCGGCGAGGACGAGGTCCAGGCGATCGAGTCGCTGGCCGGCTGACGCGGCGGGCGGCGCTAGTCCCCGGCCTCGATCTGGCCGAGCGGCTTGACCCAGGCCACCTCGCTCATCGGCAAGGTGACGCGGTCGTGCTTCTTCCACGTCCCGAACTGGACCGCCCGCCTGAGGTAGTCGGCCTTGGAGCGCCCCCCGGCGCCGTCCTCGTGCACGTCGACGTCGAGCAGGACGATGGTCTCGTCGTCCATCTCGTCGCAGCGGCCGACGTAGAGGGAGGGGCCGCGCGTGTCGACCGCCACGGTGATGCCGTGAAGCGGCGAGCGGTCGTGGTGGAAGGTGCCCATCTTCGTCCTCCGCGGCGCCGGCCCCGGAACCGGCAGCGGCCGGGCGCCCCCGCTCCATGGAAGCACACCGCGCGGGCCGGGCGCGACCGGTCGGGAGCCGGGGGAGACCGTCCAGCAGATGGAAACCGCCTCCCGGATCGGGGACCCGGCCCTTGGCCGGGCCGTCGGCCTAGCCGTTCCTTTGCAGGAGCTCGACGATGGCCGCGCCGTAGAGCGCGGTGCGCTTGGCGCCGACGTAGGGCAGACGGGCCAGCGCCTCGACGTCTCTCGGGCGCGCCTCGAGCAGGTCGTCGATGAGGGCGTTGGGCAGCACCACGCTCGGGGTGACGCCGCGGGCGGCAGCCTGCTCGGCGCGGAACGCCCGCAGCGCCTCCTCGCGCCGGCGCCGCCCGGGGTCCTTGGCCGCATCCGCGCCGGAGGCCTCGGGGAGCGCGCCGCTCGCCGCCTGCAGCTCCACCCGGCGCAGGACGGCGAGGAGCTCGGCGCCGTGCTCCTGCACGAGCGCACGCCGCAGGTTGCCCTTCTTGACCACCGTCGACAGGTCGGTCGGACGCGCCAGGGCGAGGTCGAGGATGGCGGCCCTGGACAGGACCTTCCCGACCGGCACGTTGCGCTCCTCGCCCCAGGCGAGCCGCAGCCGGTGCAGCTCGGAGGCCGCGGCCTGGGTCAGGCGCCAGGAGGCCCGGTCGAGCGCGCCCCGCGGCACCCGCGGCGCTCCCTCGCCCGGCTCCGGCCGTTCCCTCGCCTCGTCCTCGAGGCGGACGCACTCGAGCAGGGTCTCCTCGAGGATGTCCTTCTCCCGGCAGGCGGCCATCATGCGCCTGCCCACCTCGCACAGGTAGCGCACGTCGTCGGCGATGTAGGCGCGCACGCCGGGGGCGAGCGGACGCAGCGAGAAGTCGGCCTGCTGGTGCGCCTTGGGCAGCTCGACGCCGAGCTCCTGCCGCACCAGGTCGGCGAGGCCGACCTTGGCGACGCCGAGCAGGGTGGCCGCGCGGTGGGTGTCGAACAGGCCGCGCACGCGCACGCCGGCCTCGGCCAGGTAGGTGAGATCGCCCCCCGCGGCGTGGAAGAACTTGGTGCGCGCCGGGTCGGCGAAGAGAGGGGCGAGGCGCTGCACGCGCACCTCGGGGACCAGCGTGTCGAGCAGGAAGACCTGCTCGTCGCTCGCCAGCTGCACGAAGCAGAGGCGGGCGCGGAACGCGTGCATCGAGTCCGATTCGGCGTCGACCGCGATCTCGCGCGCGCCGTCGAGCGAGCGCGCGGCCGCCTCCAGGTCGGCCGCGGTGGCGACGTCCACCGCGCCCTCGGGATGGCGGGGAGCGCCGTCTCCGGCGCTCATCGCGGGCGGCACGCCGGAAAGACGTTGCGGGTGACGGTCGATCCCATCTCGTCCCGGACTGTACCACGCGACCGGACCGACCGCAGCCACTGTCTCGCGGTGTCCACGCGGGGGAACGGGAGACAGTCGGTCGCGCGCAGCGCGACTCCCCTCTTCGCGCAGACCCGCGCGCGCTTGCGCCGGGGCAAGTGGCATGCATCTTGGACTTTCTCCGGGAGTCGCTTCCCGTGCGACACGCAGGAGAACGCGCCATGCGCACCCGATCGCCGCTCCTCCCCTTCCTCCCCCTCCGCCCCCTCCTGCCCCTGCTGGCGCTGCTTCTGGCGGCCGTCGCAGCGGCTGCCGACTCCCCGCCGGCTGGCCCCGCCGCCGTCCAGGGACCGCACGCGCTCACCCTGGCGCCGGAGGTGGCGCCGGGCGTGGGGCCGTGGGCGATCCTGGACACGGCGAGTCAGCGCGTCTCCATCCGCGCCTCCGGCTTCGCTCCCGGCCGCAAGGTGGGTATCGGCGTCGGTCCGGTCGACTCCGAGTACCGCATCGTCGCCTGGGCCCGCTCCGACGCTGGCGGCCGGCTCGAGGCCGAGCTGCCGGTCGCGACCGCGGAGCTCGCCGGCACCGCCTGGGTGGTCGTCCTCGAGGACGCGCGCGGTCGCGTCCTCCGCGTCTCTCCGCCGCTCCTGGGCGGAGAGTCCGGTCCCCTCGCCGAAGCCCGACTCCCGCGGACCCCCGAGGCCGGCGGAAAGGGCGACCCCGGAGTGCGCCCCTAGGAGCCCGTCCCGGCAGGGTACGGGCTCCCAGGTCCTGAGCGCGGCGTCAGCCGGCCGAGCACGGCGGCCGAAAGCAGGCCGAGACCCAGCATCGCCAGCCACAGAACGGTCGCCCCGCAGCGCTCGAGCACGAGCGTGCCCGCCCACGGTCCGATCAGGAAGGCGAAGCCCCAGGCCATCGTGTAGAGGCCCATGTACTCGCCGTGGCGCCCCGCCGGAGCGAGGTCCGAGACCTGGGCCGACATGGCCGGGAAGAGCACCATCTCGCCGAAGGTCCAGATGACCACGGTCAGGATCACGCCGGAAGCGTCGCGCACCACGGCGAGGGCGCCGAACCCGATCCCGAAGAGGAGGGAGCCTAAGGCGAAGGAGCGGCGGTGGGGCCAGTGCGCGGTGGCCGCGTTGAGCGGGACCTCGAGGGCGAGGATGAGCAGCGTGTTGACGGTGAAGAGCAGCCCGTAGACCGACTCGCTCATGCCCAGGTCCCGCACCAGGAAGAGCGGCATCGACGACTCGTGCTGGAAGAACACCACCGCGACCGGGACGAAGGCGAGCATGTAGCGGCGGAGATCGCGGTCGGCGAGGAAGGCGGCGAGGAGGCCGCGCCGGCGGGACGGCGCGGGGGCCTGCTCCACACCCGCGGGCGCGGGGGCCTGCTCCACACCCGCGGGCGCGGGGGCCTTCTCCACACCCGCGGGCGCGGGGGCCTTCTCCACACCCGCTGGCGCGGGGGCCTTCTCCACACCCGCTGGCGCGGGGCCCGGTAGCCGCGAGCCGACCAGGACCGCCGCCGCCGCCAGGGCGGTGAGCCCGTCGACGAGGAAGAGCGCCGGGAAGCTGCGGTGGGCGAGGAAGCCGCCCACGGCGGGCCCGATGCTCATGCCGAGGTTGATGGCCAGCCGGTTGAGGGCGAAGGCCGCCTTGCGGTGCTCGGCCGTGCCGAGCTCGCCGACCATGGCCAGGCTGGCCGGCCGGAAGGCCTCGCTGGTCAGCGCCAGGAGCGCCGTCATGCCGACCACCGCCGCCGCGCCGTGGACGAGCGGGAAGCCGAGCAGGACGAGCCCGGAGGCGGTGAGCGAGGTCTGCATCAGCCGCAGCGCGCCCCAGCGGTCGGAGAGCCTCCCCGCCGCCGGCGCCACCAGCAGGGCCACGCCGCCGTAGAGGGCGAGCGTCAGGCCGGCTTGCGAAGGGGTGAAGCCGATCCGCTTGGTCAGGTAGAGGACGAGGAAGGGCAGCGCCATGCTGCCCATGCGGTTGACCAGCGTGGCCAGGCACAGGATCCAGAGCGGGCGGGGCAGCTTGCCGAGCTCGCGCCAGGCCTTCATGCGGGCCGCATCACCGCGTCCGCGCGATGCGGAGGACGAGGAGCGCGGCCACGGTCATCAATCCGAGCGTGAGCCCCCACCACAGCCCGGGGAGGCCCCAGCCGAGGCGGAAGGCGAGCAGGGCGCCGAGCGGGAGCGCGAAGGCATAGTAGCCGAGCAGGTTGAACCAGGCGGCTGGCCGGGTGTCGCCGCGCCCGCGCAGCACGCCACAGCCGACCACCTGGGTCCCGTCGAAGACCTGGAAGACGGCGGCGATGGGCAGGATGGCCGCGGCCAGCGCAAGCACCTCCGGCGCCGGCGCCCACAGCGCCGGCAGCTTCCGGCGCAGGAGCAGGAAGAGGACGCCGAAGCCGCTCATGGCCAGGGCCCCGAGGACGAGCGAGACCAGCGCCGAGCGCCAGGCTGCGGCCCGGTCGCCGCTGCCGATCAGGTTGCCGACCCGGGTGGCGGCCGCGATCGAGACCCCGAGCGGGACCATGAAGGAGAAGCTCGCCAGCTGGAGGACGATGGCGTGCGCGGCGAGCGGCCCGGTGCCGATGCGGCCGGCCAGCAGCGCGGTGATGTGCCAGGCCCACACCTCGAGCCCGAACTGGGCGCCGACCGGGATGCCGAAGCCGAGGATCTCGCCGAGCCCCCGACCCGACAGGGCACGAGCGCTCCACGGCACCCAGGCCCCCGCATGCAGCCTCCTCACCGCGATCCAGCCGGCCAGGGCGACCAGCACGAACAGGCGCGAGATGGCGGTGGACATACCCGAGCCGATCACCCCGCGCGGGGCGAAGCCGAGGTGGCCGAAGACCAGCGCCCAGTTCCCCGCCAGGTTGACCAGGTTGGCCGCCCACGAGATCCACATCGCCGGGGCCATGATGGCGCGACCGCTCAGGTACTGGCGCAGCGCCATGCTGGCCAGGAAGGCGGGGATGCTCGGGCTCTGCACGACCGCGAAATCGTGGGCCATGGCGGCCAGCCGCGGGTCCTGTCCGAGCCCGACCAGCACCCGGCCGGTGAGGGCGAGGAGCAGGATGAGCGGGACCGAGAGCAGGAGCGAGAGGACGAGGCCGCGCTGGAGGGCGAGGCCGACGCGCGCGCCGTCACCCGCCCCGTGCGCCTGGGTGACGATCGGGTCGAGGCCGAAGAGGATGCCCATGCCGATGCAGAGGACGCCGAACGTCCACACGTTGCCGAGGGTGACGGCGGCGAGCGCCTCGGTGCCCAGGCGGGAGACCATCACCGTGTCCACGATGCCCATCAGCATGGTCGCCACCTGGGTCAGGATCACCGGGCCCGCCAGGCGGGCGACCACCCGTGCCTCGGCCAGGTGGACACGGGTCCCGCCGGACGGCGTCGGGAGCGCGGGCGCCGCGCTGGCGCTCACCACGCGCGCGCCGCATCGGCGGCGGCGCGGCGGAGCTCGGGAGTGAGCCAGCAGGCGTAGAACTGGCGCGCATAGGGATGGAGCCCGGGGGCCCCCCTGGTCACCGTCTCGAGCTCGCTGGCGGGCACCTTGTCCCACCCCTCGGAGCGGTACATGCGGTTGCGGGCGGAGGGACCAGGGGCCGGGAAGTGCCCGAGGTAGGAGATCGTCTCGCCGCCCGGCTGCTCCCCACCCGCTCGCGCCGGGCCCCGCGTGGCCAGCTCGCGGGCGAGGGCGAAGACCCCCGCCTGGGGCAGGTTCTCGGTCATCAGCACCGGGGCGGCGCGGCCGACGTGGCGGGCCACGACCTCGGGCAGGTGCGCCTCGATCACCCGCTCGGTGACCCGGCGCGCCCGCTCCTCCTGGGGCGAGTCGGCGTCGGCCTCGCCCGCCGACAGAGGGCCGTTGCCGAGCTGGAAGGCGCGGTCGATGCGCTCCCGGGCCAGCACCTGGGCGGGGTTGCCGGCCGCGGCCAGCGCCGCCTCGTGGGCCGCCGAGCTGGTGCGCACCACGGTCAGCCGGGCGAGCTCCATGTGCTCGCCGAGCACGCGCAGCCAGCGCTCGAAGCGCTCGCCGAGCTGGAGCCACTTGCCTTCGCCGCCGGCGCCGAGCGCCTCCTCGCGGTCGCCGAGGTAGAGCAGCGCCTCCGCGCCCAGGGCCTTTGCCGCGAGCATGGTGGCGAGCGTATCGTACAGCGCCTCGAGGGTCGGCCCGCGCATGCAGTCGCCCAGGCACGGACCACCGACGACGACGTGGCGAGCCAGCGTCGTGTTGGTCTCCAGCGCCAGCTCCGGCGAGCAGGCGGCGAGGTGACCGGACGCCGCGCCCGGAAGCTCGGCCAGCGCGCCGGGCAGGCCGCGCTCGGGCGACAGGGGCAGGAGACCCTGGCTCGCGCACAGCCAGCCCAGGGTCTGGCCGTACCAGGCGATGGCCATCCACTCGGGGTCGGCGATGCGGCGGGCCGGATCGGGGTCGATGCCCGGGGTCGTCATGATCGAGGAGGAGAAGTCATGCTAGGTGGGCAGCGCGAGCCGGTCAAGCTCCGTCTCCTCCTCGAGGCCGCCGCCATCCTCCATCCGCCGCGCGCCGCCAGCGCGCGCCGCCTGGTCGCCTGCGCGGTCGCCGGCCTCCCCGATCGAGCCACGCTCGCGGAGCTGGAGAGCCGCCGCCAGGCGTGGCTGGAGGGACCCCCTCCGGCGGACGACGGATCCGCCCTTCGCCGCCTGGTCGCCGAGGACCTCGGGCCGCTCCTCGCGGCGGCGCCCGCCGTGCACGATCGCCTCGCCGCATGGAGCGAGCCCGAGGCGGCGCTCGTCCGCGCCGCCGCGATCCAGGCTGCCGCCCTGGCCGCGCTCGGCATCGAGGCGCCGGAGCCGCGCCTGCGCCTGGTCGACCGCATCCCGCCGCCCTACGACCACCCGTCGCTGGCCGGGGTCAGCATCGGCGCGAGCGAGGAGCGCGAGCTCGGCCTCGCTCCCGGCCTGGTGCTCGCGAGCGGGCGCCTGGCCCCGCTCGTGAGCGAGGCCACGGTCGGCCACCTCCTCGTCCATGCCGCCCTCGAGTCGCGCTCGCCCGAGCGGCTCGGCCGCGGCCTCGAGGAGGGCATCGCCGAGGTCCTCGGCGGCTTCGTCGCCGCCGCCGCCGCGATCGGCGCCGACGCGGCCGATGCCGCCTTCCTCGCCCGCCGGCGCACCGCCTCGGCGAGCGCGCACCGCGCCGCCTTCCTGGCGCAGGTGAACGCCGCGGCGCTGCTCGCCCGCCGCCACGGCGCCGCCGGCCTGGCGTCGCTCGTGCGGGCAGGCCGGGACGCCGTGAAGCAGGCCGAGCAGGCCCTCGCCCGCGGCCGCCTCGACGACGTCGCGCTGCCGCCGGCCGCCGGCGACGACGGCCTGAGCGCCCGACTCGACCGCTGCCTGCTCGCGCCCGGCCCGCTCCTCGCCGTGCGGCCGCTCGCCTTCCACCTCGCCCCCGCTCTCGCCGCCGCCCGCTCCGTGGAGGGTGCCGCCCGGGCCCTCGGCGTGCCCCTCGCGGCCGCCCGCGAGGCGGCCCGCGAGCTCATGGAGCGGGTCTTCGTGCTGGTGCTGTCCGGGTCGGGGGAGGTGCTGGTCGACGACCTCGCCCTGGTGCTCGCCTCGGGCGCCCTGCGCTACGAGGTCCCCCGCGCCGGCGGGTCCGAGGCCTGAGGAGCGCTGCCCGCACCCGGCTCGTCCCCGGGCGGGGCCAGCACCTCGTCGAGCGCCTTCTCGAGCCCGAGCGCGGCCCCCCCGGCGCGCGCCTCCTGGTAGGCGCCGTCGCTCAGGCCCTGGCGCAGGCGAGCCACGTCCCGCTCGTACTCCTCCTGGTCCTCCTGCTCGCGCGCGAGCCCGCGCTCCAGGCGCACGGCGTCGGCCGCACCGAGCAGGCGCGCCGCGCGCCCGAAACGCCCCTCCGCGAGGTCGACCCGGAGCAGGTTCTCGAGCAGGTTGAGCGCGATGACGCGGTCGCCGGCGCGGCGGGCGTAGTGCAGGCCCTCGCCGCAGGCGGCACGGGCGCAAGCCAGGTCGCCACGCTCGAGGGCGAGCACGCCGAGGTTGTTCTGGGCCACGGCGATGACGTCACGGGCGTCCACCCGGCGAGCGATCTCGAGCAACGCCTCGAAGAGAGCGCGGCCGCGCGGCCGGTCGTGCTGGAGGGCGAGGTGGGCGAGGTTGAAACGGGTGGCCAGGATGCCGCGCAGGTCGCCCCGCTTCTCGCGCAGGGCCAGGCTCTCCTCGAGGAAGGCGCGGGCGGCGGAGTGGTTCCCGCCCTTGACCGCCTCCAGCAGGGCGAGGTTGGCCAGGCCGCTCGCGACCATGGCGTCGTCGCCATTGGCCCGCGCCAGGGCCAGCGCCTGCTCGCGGTAGGCGCGGGCGGCGGCCAGGTCGCCGGCGCGGTACTCGACGTTGCCGAGGTTGTGGATCGAGCCGGCCACGCCGGCCCGATCGCCGGTCGCGCGGCACAGGGCGAGCCGCTCGAGCCAGCACGCGCGCGCCTGGTCCAGGGCCCCGTCCTGGAGGGCGATCTGGCCGAGGCCGTTCAGGGAACGCGACCGGCCCTCGCTCGAGCCGGTGGCGCGAGCCGCGGCCTCCGCCTCGCGGTGCAGCCGCGCCGCGGCGGGCAGGTCGTCGCCCAGCCGGGCCAGCCAGCCGGCCGCGTTGAGGGCGCGCTCGCGGAGGTCGAGGTCGTCCCCGGCGGCGCCCGTCGCGAGCAGGCGCTCGAGGTGCACGCGGCCCTCGGACTGCTGGTAGCTCACGCGCCAGAAGGGCTCGAGGGCGATGGCCAGCTCGAGCCCCTGCCGGGTCACCTGCGGCCGGGACGCGGCATGGTCGAGCGCCGCGTTCAGGTCGTCGCGCTCGAGCTCGACCCGGGATATCCAGGCCGGCTGCTCGGGACCGAGCAGGGGGCGCGACGCCTGGCCGGCGCAGGCGAGGAAGTGCGCCAGGTGGCGGTCGGCCAGGTCGGTCGCCTCGCCCGCCTGGCGCAGGCGCTCCCGCGCCTCCTCGCGCACCGGCAGGAGCAGGCGGTAGCGGACCTCGGCATGACGCTTCTCGACCGCCACCAGGGACCAGTCGACGAGCTGCATGAGGTGGTCGAGCACGTCCTGCTCGCGCAGCGCGCCCACCGCGCACACCTGCTCGGCCGACTCGAGGGTGAAGCTGCCGGCGAACACGCCCAGGCGGGCGAGCAGGAGGCGCTCGGGCGCGCTCAGCCCCTCGTAGCTCCACGCCACCAGATCGCGGAGCGTCTCGTGGCGCGGCCCCGGAGCGCGGCCGAGGGCGGCCAGGCGGCTGTCGAGCCGCGCCGCCAGCTGCTCCGGGGCGAGCACGCGCAGGCGCGCGGCCGCGAGCTCGATGGCGAGCGGCACGCCGGCCACCCGGCGCACCACCTCGGCCAGGGCGGACCCGGAGGGGCTGCCCGCGGCCAGGGCGGGGCCGCCCGCCTGCAGCGCGGCGCGCGCCCGCAGCAGCTCGAGAGCCTCGTCGGCGGCAAGCGGGGGCACCGGGAAGCAGGCCTCCTCGCTGCCGCCGAGAGGGCGGCGGCTGGTGGCGAGGACGCGCAGGCCGGCACAGGTGCGGAGCAGGCTTGCCGCCAGCGCGCCGGCGGCAGCCGCCACGCCCTGGCAGGCGTCGAGGACGAGCAGGTGGTCGCCCTCGGCGAGCTCGAGCGCGATGGCCTCCGCGAGCGACAGACCGGGCGCCTCGCGCGCGCCCACCGCCCGCGCCACCAGCGGCGCCACCCGCTCGCCGCGATCGAGCTCGGCCAGGTCGACGTACCAGACGCCGGCGGAGAAGCGCGGCTCGAGGTCCTCGGCCAGCCGCAGCGCGAGCCGGGTCTTGCCGACCCCGCCGATCCCGGTCAGCGTCACCAGGCGGGCCTGCTCGAGGAGCGCGCCGAGCTCGCGCCGCTCCTCGCTGCGACCGACGAAGGAGGACAGGCTGAGCGGCAGGCCGGCCGGCCGCGCCCGCCCGGTGCCGCCGACGCCGAGCTCGGCCAGGCAGGCATCGGCCTCGCGGCGCGCCTCGGCCATCCCTTCCATGCGCAGGATGGGCTCCTTCTCCAGGCAGCGCTCGAGCAGGCGGCGCAGGCGCGCCGACGAGCCGGGCGGCAGGCGCTCGAGCGGCGGCCTGGCCTCGGCGATGGCCCGCAGCCGGTCGGCCGCCGGGCCCTGCCCCCAGAGCTTGGCGCCGGTCAGGAGCTCGAACAGCACGCAGCCGAACGCCCACACGTCGGCGCGCCGGTCGATGCGCTCGCCCCGGGCCTGCTCCGGGCTCATGTAGCCCACCGAGCCGAGCAGCGACCCGGTGATCGACAGGTCGGGGTCTTCGCCCCCCTCGCCACCCTCGCCACCCTCACCCGCTCCGCCGCCTGCCGTCGCCTCGTCGTCGGTGCCCGGCTCGGTGGCCGGAGGGCCTCCGTCCGGTCGGCGATGGGGACCCGCGCTGCCGGCACGCCCCGGGCCGGCTGCCGGCGACAAGGGAACGGACGTCTCGTCGGCGAGCACCTTGGCCAGCCCGAAGTCGAGCACCTTGACCTCGCCCGCCGGCGTGATGCGGACGTTGGCCGGCTTGAGGTCGCGGTGCACCACGCCGCGCCCGTGGGCCGCCTCGAGCGCCTCGGCGATGGCCCGGGCGACCGCGAGCGCCTCGGCCGGCGGCAGCGGGCCGCGGGCGAGCCGCGCGGCGAGCGACTCGCCGGGGACGTACTCGAGGATGAGGAAGGGCCGTCCGTCCTGCTCCTCGACGGCGTGGATGGCGGCGATGCCGGGGTGGTTGACCAGCGCCAGCAGCTTCGCCTCGCGCTCGAAGCGGGCGCGCCGGATCGGCTCGTCGAGCACCGCGACCGGGAGCGACTTGATGGCCACCGTCCGCCCGAGCCGCACGTCCTGCGCCCGGTATACGACCCCCATGCCGCCCCGCCCCACCTCGGCCTCGATGCGGTAATGGCCGACCCGCTCGAGGGGCGGCTCCCGGACCGCCGCCCGATCACGGCCGGGGCTCGTCCTCGCGCCCGCGGGCAGGGGCGGCTGCACCGACAGCGAAGCGTCGGTGAGGCAGGCGTCCGGCGGCGCCGCCCCCGGCCCCGGGCCCCGGGCAGGCGAGTCGGGACTCGAGTCGATGCTCGTCCCGCTCTCGCCCGAGGCCGGGCGAGGCAGGGCCTCCCCGGCGCTCCGCCGCCTCCCGTCCATGCCCCATGATCGGCCGGCCGCGCGCTCCTGGCAACCCGCTGGCGGGGTGCTCAGGCCCGCCGCTCGAGCGGCCGGGCCCGACGCGGCACGGTTGGCGAAGGTACAATGCCGTTCCCATGGACTTCCTCATCGTCGAGGGCGACTTCCCCTTCTGGCGCGGCTTCGTCATCGAGCAGTGGAAGCGGCTGCCGCACCGCACGCTGCTGCTGTCGCGCGCGCCGCAGCTGTGGCGGGCGGCCGACTGGGATGCGGTCCGGCCCCTGCCCCTGCGCGACGGGAGCCTCGACGTCCCCGCGCTGCAGGCGCTCGTGCGCGACTGGGGCCGGCCGGCCGGAGCCTGCACGATGTTCGAGCCGGCCGTGGGCGATACCCTGGCCGTGCAGCGGGCCCTCGGCCTGCCCGTGCTGTCCGACCTCGAGCCGCGCGCGCTGCGCAACAAGGCGGCCATGGTCGAGACGCTGGCCGCGGCCGGCCTGGCCACGCCGCGCACCCTCTACGGTCACGACGTCGAGAGCCTGGTCGCCCGCCGCGCCGAGCTGGGCGGCTTGCCGCTCGTGGTCAAGCCGTCCGAGCTGGCCGGCAAGGCCGGCGTCGCCCTCGTCCGCGAGGAGGCCCGGCTGCCGCAGGCGGTGGCGGCGGCGCTCGGCGAGAGCCTGCCCTTCGCCATCGACGGCCGCGAGACCTCGGTGAGCGAGGTCTTCGGCTGCGACCGGGGCGCGCTGATCCAGGAGTACGTCGACGGGCCGGAGTTCTCGGTCGAGGGTTACGTGGCCAGCGGGCGAATCGAGATCCTGGCGGTGACCGAGAAGCTCCATTCCGGCCCGCCCCTGTTCGAGGAGCTCGGCCATCTCCAGCCGGCCCGCCTCTCCCCCGCCGACGAGCAGGCGATCATCGCCTACGCCGCCGCCGCCGCCGCGGCCTTCCGCCTGCGCCACAGCTTCTTCCACCTCGAGGTCAGGCTCGATCGCCGCGGGCCCGGCGCGAGCGGGTCGGGACGAGGCCCGGTGCTGATGGAGATCAACTGCCGGCTGGGCGGCGACCTCATCGCCCGCCTGCTCGAGCTGCGCTCGGGGATGAGCACCGGCGAGACCCTGCTGCGCATCGCCGCCGGCGAGCCGGTGCCCCCTCCGGCCCGCCTGGTCGGCGCCGCCGGGGTGCGCATGACCACCGTGAATCGCGGCGGCACGATCGAGCGCCTGACCGCGCCGCTGCTGCGGAGCGACCGCGAGCAGGCGGTGTTCGAGCACGGCCCCGGCGCGGTCGTGGCGGCGCCCAAGCCGGGCGGCGTCACCCGCATCGGCTACACGCTCGCCGCCGCCGGGACGGCCGAGGAGGTGGTGTCCCGGCTGGACGCCCTGCAGGCCGAGATCACGGTCGAGCTCGGCGCGTCGGGCTGAGCGTCCTGGCCTGATAGGCTGTCGGACAAGCACGTCCTCAACGCGCCCCAGGGGTTTCGCCACGGGCGCGCCGCGACCGCCCTGGCGACGCAGCTGAAGCTGCATCGCCACGACGGTTCCTGTGAAGAGCCTCGCGGCCGGTGCCTGCTCCGAGCCCGAGCCAGGCAGACCCTCCCGGGCTAGACGGCCAGCGCCTCGTCGAGGGCGCGCTCGAGCCCGGCCGCGCTCCCGGCCGAGCGCGCCGCCATGTAGGCCGGGTCGCCGAGCCCGGCGCGCAGCCGGGCGACGCCCTGCTCGTACTCCTCCTGGTCGTCGCGCTCCCGGACGATGGCGTGCTCCACACGCACGGCATCGGCGGCCCCGAGCAGCCGCGCCGCCCGCTCGAGCTCGCCCTGGTCGAGGTCGAGCCAGACCAGGCTCTCGAGCAGGTGGATGGCGAAGACGCGGATGCCGATGCGGCGGGCGATGGCGAGCCCCTGGCGGCCGGCCCGGCGCGCCTCGGGACGGTCGCCGAGACGGCGGCCGATCACGCACAGGCTGTTGAGGGCGTGGCAGACGACGTCGTGGGCGTCGATCTCGCGCGCCGTCCGGAGCACGTCCTCGAACAGCGTCCGCCCGCGGGCCGGGTCCTCGTCCATCGCCAGCAGGGCCAGGTTCGAGCGGCAGGCCAGGATACCGACCCGGTCGTTGACCTTCTCGCGCACGGCGATGCTCTCCTCGAGGAGCGCTCGGGCACGCGCGTGATCGCCGCCCCGGCCAAGGTCGACGAGCGCCAGGTTGGCCAGCGACTTGGCCAGGTTGGGCAGGTTGCCCAGCTCGCGGGCGATGACCAGCGCCTCCTCGCGGTAGGCGCGCGCGGCGGCCTCGTCGCCGGCGCGTGATTCCACGTTGCCGAGGTTGCCGAGCGTGGAGAGCTGGGCGTGACGCTCGCCGAGCTCCCGGGCGATGGCCAGCTGCTCGAGCCAGCAGGCTCGCGCCGCGGCCAGGTTGCCGTCCTCCCAGCCGGCCAGGGCCAGACCCTGCATGGCGCGCGACCGGCCCTCGCGCGAGCCGATCGAGTCGGCCACCGCCAGGCCCTCCTCGTGCAGGCGGCGCGAGGCGGCCAGGTCGCCGCGCACGTAGGCGAGCTCGCCGGCGGCGTTGAGGGCGCGCTCGCGCAGCGCCGGGTCGGCAGCCGCCCCGCCGGTTGCGAGCAGGCGCTCGATGTGGCTCCGTCCCTCATCGGCGTGGTGGCTGAGGCGCCAGAAGTTGCGCAGCACGGTCGCCGTGCGCAGGCCACGGTCGCGCGCTCCCGGCTCGGCGGCAGCGAAGCGCAGCGCCGCGGCGAGGTCGTCGAGCTCGAGCTCGAGCCGCTCCACCCACGCTCCCTGATCGGGCCCGTTCATCAGCCGCGCGGCCTGCTCGGCCAGGACGTGGAGGGAGTCGAGGTGGCGCTCGCAGACGGCCGCCTCCTCGCCCGACTCGCGCAGCCGCTCGCGGGCCGGCTCGCGCACCGGGACGAGCAGGCGGTAGCGCACCCCGCTGCTGCGCTTCTCGACCGCCACCAGCACCCAGTCGATCAGGCGGCTGAGGGCGTCGAGCACGTCGATCTCGGCCAGGCCGCCGCCCGTGCACACCTGCTCGGCCGCCTCGATCGTGAAGCTGCCGGCGAAGACGGCCAGGCGGTCGAGCAGCAGACGCTCCGGCCGGCCCAGGCTCTCGTAGCTCCAGGCCACCACCTCCGCCAGCGTCTCCTTGCGGGGCCCGGCCGATCGCCCGAGCGCGCCCAGGCGCGCGTCGAGCCGCCGGGCGAGCTGCGCCGGGGAGAGGACGCGCAGGCGGGCGGCGGCGAGCTCGAGGGCGAGCGGGATGCCGGCCACCCGCTCCACCACCTCCGCCACCTCGGGCCGGTTCTCGGCATCGAGGGTGAAGCCGGGAGCGGCCACCGCGGCGCGGGCGACGAACAGGCTCTCGGCCTCGGCCTCGACCAGCGGCGGCACCGGGAAGCAGGCCTCCTCGGGGACGACCAGCGGCCGGCGGCTGGTGGCGAGCACGCACAGCCCCGGGCAGCTGCGCAGGAGCGCCTGCGCCAGCTCGCGGGTGGCCTCGGTCACCTCCTCGCAGTTGTCGAGCACGAGCAGGCGCGCGCCCCGGGCGAGCGCCGCAGCCAGGGCTTTGTCGAGGGAGAGCCCGGGTTGCTCCCGCACGCCGACCGCCTTGGCCACCGCGGGCAGCACCGGCTGGCCCGGCCCGAGGGGCGCCAGGTCGACGAAGATCACGCCTTGCGGGAAGCGCGCCCCCAGCTCGCGGGCCACCTCGAGCGCGAGGCGGGTCTTGCCCACGCCGCCGAGGCCGGTGAGCGTGACCAGCCGGGACCGCTCGACCAGCGACGCCACCGCGTGCAGCTCCGCGCTGCGGCCGACGAACCGGGTCAGGCTCATCGGCAGGGCGGTCACGCTCGGCGGGGCAGCTCCCTGGCGCCCCTTGCCCAGGGCGGCGAGGCAGGCCTCGATCTCGAGGCGCGCCGGAGAAAGCCCCTCGAGCCGCCGCGAGCGCTCCTTCTCGAGGCAGCTCTCGAGCAACTGGCGCAGCCCGGGAGGCGTCCCGGCGGGAAGACCTCCGAGCGGCGCCGGGTCGTCGGTGATCGCGCGCAACCGCTCCACCGCCGGCCCCTGGCCCCACAGCTTGGTCCCGGTCAGGCACTCGAACAGGACGCAGCCGAAGGCCCACACGTCGGCCCGCCGGTCGATGCGCTCGCCGCGCGCCTGCTCCGGGCTCATGTAACCCGCCGAGCCGAGCAGGGCCCCGGTCACCGAGAGGTCGGCGTCGCTGCCGGCCGCCGCGGCGATGCGGCTGTCGAGGAAGACCGGACGGTCGTCGATCTCCTCGCTCCCGAGCAGCTTGGCCAGGCCGAAGTCGAGCAGCTTGACCTCGCCCTCGGGCGTGATGCGGACGTTGGCCGGCTTGAGGTCGCGGTGCACCACCCCGCGCTCGTGGGCCGCCTCGAGCGCGGCGGCGATGGCGCGGGCCACGCCGAGCGTCTCGAGCAGTGGCAGCGGCCCCCGCGCGAGCCGCTCGGCGAGCGACTCGCCGGGGACGTGCTCGAGGATGAGGAAGGGCCGTCCGTCCTGCTCCTCGACGGCGTGGATGGCGGCGATGCCGGGGTAGTTGACCAGCGCCAGCAGCTTCGCCTCGCGCTCGAAGCGCGCCTTCCGTCGCGGGTCGTCGAGCACCGCCGCCGGCAGCGACTTGATGGCCACCGTCCGCGCCAGGCGCGTGTCCTGCGCCCGGTAGACCACACCCATGCCGCCCCGCCCGATCTCGCCCTCGATGCGGTAGTGGCCGACCCGCTCGAGCGGGATCTCGCCGGGACCCGGGGCCCGCGCCGCCGGGACCGGAGGCGGCGGCTGGTCGGACAGCGACGGATCGGTGACCGACGCCCCCGCCGCGGCGGACGAGGCCCGGGCGTCCTTCGCCTTGGGGTCCTTCACCGCTTCATGATCGACAGGGGCGGTCGACCTTGGCAAGCCGACCGGGCTTCGTCCAGGACACTACACCGCCGGCGCGGCCGGCTCCACCACCAGCGCCTCGTGGACGGCGCGGTCGAGGCCGAGCGCCATGCCCGAGGAGCGCGCCGCCATGTAGCCCCAGTCGCCGAGCCCGGCGCGCAGGCGCGCCACGTCCTCCTCGTAGTCCTCCTGCTGGTCGGGATCGCGCACGATCGCCCGCGCCATGCGCGCGCCGTCGGCGGCCCCGAGCAGGCGCGCCGCCCGGCCCAGGTGCAGGCCGTCGATGTCCAGCCGGATGAGCGCCTCGAGCACGGTGAGGAGGAGGACGCGGTCGCCGGTGCGGCGGGCCATGCGCAGCCCCTCCACCCCGGCCTGCCGGGCCTTGCCCGGCTCGCCGGCCAGGCGCGCGAGCAGGCACAGGCTGCACAGCGCGTCGCCGATGACGTCGCGGGCGTCGATCTCGCGGGCCGCGGCCAGCACCTCCTCGAGCGCGCGGCGGGCCGCGCCGGGGTCCTCGCTCATGTCGATCCGGGCCAGGCTGGCGCGCGCGCCGAGGATGTTCCGGCGGTCGTGGATCTTCTCGCGCAGGGCCAGGCTCTCCTCGAGCAGCGCCCGGGCGCGCTCGTGGTCGCCCTGCCGCCCGACGTCGAGGAGGGCGAGGTTGGCCAGCGCTCCGGCGATGCGGGAGGCGTCGCCCAGGCTGCGCGCCAGGGCCAGCGACTGCTCGCGGTAGGCGCGCGCGGCCGCCACGTCGCCGGCCCGGTACTCGACGCTGCCGAGGTCGTTGAGGGTGGTGGTGATGCCGTGGCGGTCGCCGATCTCGCGGCACAGGTCGAGCCGCTCGAGCCAGCGCGCCCGCGCGGCGGCGAGGGCGCCGTCCTGGAAGGCGACCAGGGCGAGGCCGTGGAGGGCCCGCGAGCGTCCCTGCTTCGACCCCACCGCGTCGGCCAGGGCGAGCGCCTCCTCGTGCAGCCGCCACGAGGCGCGCAGGTCGTCGAGCAGGTAGGCGAGCCCCCCGGCCGCATTGAGGGCGCGCTCCTGCAGCGCAGGGTTGCCGGCCGCCGCGCCGGCGGCGAGCAGCCGCTCGAGGTGCCCGCGCCCCTCGACCAGGCGGTAGCTCAGGCGCCAGAACGGCTCCAGCGCGGTGGCCAGGAGGAGACCGGTCTCGCGCGAGGTCGCGTGGGCGGCGGCGAAGCGCAGGGCGGCGTCGAAGTCGTCGAGCTCGAGCTCGAGCCGCTCCAGCCAGGCCGCCTGGTCGGGCCCGAGCAGCTGCTCGGCGCTGCGCTCGGCGAGGGCGAGGTAGGCCGCGAGGTGGCGGCGCTGGACGGCGTCCTCGCCGCCCTCCCGGCGGAGCTGCTCGCGGGCCAGCTCGCGCACCGGGACGAGCAGCCGGTAGCGCACGTCGCCCCGGCGCTTCTCCACCGCGACCAGCGCCCAGTCGGCCAGCTCCATCAGCGCGTCGAGCACCGCCGTCTCGGCCATCCCCTCGCCGGCGCAGACCTCCTCGGCCGCCTCGAGGGTGAAGCTGCCGGCGAAGACGCCGAGACGGAGCAGCAGCGTGCGCCCGGACGGAGCCAGGCCCTCGTAGCTCCACGACACCAGCTCGCGCAGCGTCTCGCGGCGCGGGCCGGAGGACCGCCCGAGCGCCGCCAGGCGGTCGTCGAGGCGATGCGCGAGCTGCTCGATGGTCAGGACGCGCAGGCGGGCGGCGGCGAGCTCGAGGGCAAGCGGGATGCCGGCCACCCGTCCCACCAGGTCGCGCAGCGCGGCGCGGTTCCCGTCGCCCAGGGCGAAGCCCGGCACGGCCACCGCCGCCCGGGCGACGAAGAGCATCAGGGCCTCCTCGTCGACCAGCGGCGGCACCGGGAAGCAGACCTCCTCGGTGCCCGCGAGCGGACGCCGGCTGGTGGCCAGGATGCGCAGGCCGGGACAGGACGGGAGGAGCGCCGCGGCGAGGCTCGCGACCGCCTCGGCCGCGCCCTCACAGCTGTCGAGCACGAGCAGGCGGTCGCCCGCCGCGAGCTCGGAGCGCAGGGCGTCCTCGAGGGTGAAACCGGCGACCTCGTGGATGCCGGCCGCCTTGGCCACCGCCGCCGCCACCCGCGCGCGCACCGGGCCCGCGGCCTGCGGGTCCGCGGGCAGGAGCGGCGCCAGGTCGACGAACCACACTCCCTCCGGGAAGCGCGCCGCGAGGTCCTCGGCCACCCCCAGCGCGAGGCGCGTCTTGCCCACCCCGCCGAGCCCGGTGAGGGTGACCAGGCGGGCGCGGTCGAGCAGCGCCGCCACCGCCGCCCGCTCCGCCGCCCGGCCGACGAAGGGGGTCAGGCTGATGGGCAGGCTCGGGGGGGGCGTGGCCTTGGGCGTCCTCGGCTCGCGTCCGGCACCGAGCTCGGCCAGGCTCTCCTCGATCTCGCGCCGTGCCTCGCCCAGGCCCTCGAGCCGCAGCCAGGCGTCCTTCTCCAGGCAGTGCTCGAGCAGGCGCCGGATGCGGGGCGGCGTCGCCTCCGGCAGCTGCTCGAGCGGCGCGGGAAGGGCGGCCGCTCGCAGGCGGTCCTGCGCCGTCCCCTCCCCCCACAGCTTGCGGCCGGTGAGGCACTCGAAGAGCACGCAGCCGAACGCCCACACGTCCGCCCGGCGGTCGCTCCTCTCGCCGCGCGCCTGCTCCGGGCTGGCGTAGCCGGGCGAGCCGAGCAGCGCCCCCGGCCGCGACACCGGGGCGCTGTCCTCGGCGCCCGCCCCCTCCGTCTCCTCGAGCGGCGTGGTCGAGCCCGAGGCCGTCGCCGACTCGTCCAGCTCGTCGCCGAGGACCTTGGCCAGGCCGAAGTCGAGCACCTTGACCTCGCCCACCGGGGTGATGCGGACGTTGGCCGGCTTGAGGTCGCGGTGGACGACGCCGCGGCCGTGCGCGGCCTCGAGCGCCTCGGCGATGGCCGAGCCAAAGGCGAGCGCGTCGCGCAGCGGCAAGGGGGCCCGGCGCAGCCGCTCGGCCAGCGACTCGCCGGGCACGTACTCGAGGATGAGGAAGGGGCGGCCGCCCTCGTCGTGGACGGCGTGGATGGCGGCGATGCCGGGGTGGTTCACCAGCGCCAGCAGCTTCGCCTCGCGCTCGAAGCGTCCCCGCCGCCGGGGATCGTCGAGGAAGAGCAGGGGCAGCGACTTGATCGCCACCGAGCGGCCCAGCCGCTCGTCGCGGGCGCGGTAGACGATGCCCATGCCGCCGCGCCCGATCTCGCCCTCGACGACGTAATGGCCGACCCGCTCGAGGGGCGGCTCGGTGCCGGGGTCGGACTGGGCCGAGAGCGAGGGATCGGTGACAGCGGCGCCGGCGGGAGGGGGCTCGACCGAGCGGCTGCCCTCGACCGGCGTGGGCCCGGCCGTGTCCTCCCGGCTGCGCGCCTTCATGCCGCCACCCCGGGCGAGCGCGCGATGGCTTCGGCCAGCCGCGCTCCGAGCGGCTCGAGCGACAGGCTCTGGCGGCGCAGGCTGGCCGCCAGATCGCGGTTCTGGGCGAGCTCGGCCCGGCGTTTCCGCACCGGCTCGAGGTAGGCCTGGGCCGCTTCCACCAGATCCTCCTTGAGCTCGCGGTAGCCCTTGCCGGCCAGGCGGGCGAGGAGCCGGGTGGTGGACTCCCCGCTGAGGGCATGGTGGAGGAGGAGGAGGTTGACCACCGGCGGCGCCAGCTCGGCCTCGGGATCGAGGGCCACCCTGCCGTCGGTCTTGGCGCTGCGGATCTTGCGCGCCACCACGTCGGGAGAGTCGGAGATCAGGATGACGCCGCGCAAGCCGGCCGCCCCCTCGCCGTCGAGCGGGTGCAGGCGCGGCGTCGAGCCGGCCAGGGGGCTGGGGCGGATGCAGGCGCCCGGGAAGGCCTTGCTGATGCGCGAGGCGTACTCGCGCGCGAGCTCGAGGCCGGGCCCGACCTCGTCGTCCGGAGCACCTCCGCCGGCGGCGGCGCCGCGCGGCTCGATCACGGCGAAGGCCGCGCGCATGGCGACCAGGGCCGACGCGAGCAGGATGTCCTGGAACCAGATGCGGGCATCGGCGGGGCCGCGGCCGGAGGGGCCGGGATGAGGCCCGCGGCCGCGCGGGTCGACGCGGGGCGCGGCGCGCCGCTCGGGCCGCGACGCCGCCGCCAGCACGGCGGCCAGGCGGGCGAAGGAGGGGACGCCCGAGACGCGGGCCACGGTGGCGTCGGCCGGCTCGGGCAGGATGGCCAGGCGGTCGAGCCAGCTGTCGGGCAGCGGCTCGCCGTCCTTGGCCGGCGGCCCGCTCCAGTCGAGCAGCAGCGACACGCGCGGGTGGAGCTCGGGCGAGACGAGGCCGAGTGGCGCTACCAGCACGAGGGCGGCGGCGAGAGCGAGCGGCTCGCCCGGCCGGAAGGCGATCACGAGCGGGTCCTTGAGCTCGACCGGCACCGCCGGCGGGACGGCGCCCGGCGACGACGCGGGCTCTGCCGCCGGAGCGGGCGAGCGCCGGATGACCAGCGATCCCGAGTCCCCGTCCAGACGCGGCGCGGCGAGACCGGGGGCGAGGAGCGGCAGGGCGGCGATCGACGCCACCGCGGTGACCAGCTCGAGGTGCTCGCGGTCGAACGCGCTCCCCTCCCGGCTCGAGTCCAGGTAGAGGACGGCGCCGACCCGGTCGTGCAGCGTGACCGGCACGCACAGCACCGAGCGCACGCGGCCCTCGACCAGGCTCGGCACCTCGCCCCAGGGCGTCTCGTGGACGCCGTTCTCGAGCACCGCCACGCGCTCCTTCCGCACCCGCGCCGCGACGCTGCGGCTGACCCGCACGCGGCGCTCGGCGCCGCTTGCGCTGCCATGGGTGTAGACCGCCGAGAAGCCGGCGTCCTTATGCCCCGCGTGGTCCTCCTCCACACCCGCCGACACGCGGCCTTCGCCCACCGCCGCCGGAGCGGGGCCCGGGTCGAAGACCGATTGCACCGGCCGCGTCTCCAGACCCGCTTGCGCGGCGCCCGGGCTGCTGCTTTCCGGGCCGACCATGAGGATGGCGCCGCGCTCGGCCGGGACCTCGGCGAAGATGAGCTCGAGCAGGCGGCGGGCCAGCGTCTCGGGCTCGGCCGGCTGGCCGATGGCCTCGCCGATCCGGCGCAGCGTGTCGAGGCCGGAGGCCACCCGCGGCGACTCGTCGAGGGCCGGGAAGAGCGCCGCCGGGCGGAGGAAGAGGCTGTCCTCGACCTTCAGGTTGCGGCTGTCGTCGACGGTCATGTCGCCGTCCACGACCTCGAGCGAGAGCGGGCCGGGCGCCCCGGCGTCGTCGACGTACACGAAGGCCGCGCGGCCCATGCTGATGCGGTCGCCGGGCACGAGCAGGCAGGACTCGCTGCGCACGCCGTTGACCAGCGTGCCGTGACGGCTGCCCAGGTCGACCAGGCGATGGCCGACCGCCTCGCGGTGGAGGACGCAGTGGCGGCGCGACACGCTCGAATCGCGCACGACGATGCGGTTGGCTTCCTCGCGACCGACGGTCACCTCGGCTGCTTCGAGCTCGATGGCGCTGCCGCTGAGCGGGCCGCGGATGCCGACCAGTCTCGCCCCCAACTTCCCTCCCTTCTTCCCGAGTGTCCAGATCGTCCAGCCTCATTGTATCTGGCCTGGCGTCCAGGCGTGACTCTCAGGCTGCAGTATCCTGGTTGTCCGGCGACGGTCCGCGGGCGGCGAGCCGCCGCTCCGGCGCGGTCCCACCCCGAGAAATGACGATGAGCGACATCCCGACCCGTCCCCGCCCCGCGCCCGCGGGCCCCAGGAAGGGACAGCGCTTCGCGAGCGAGCTCGAGCCCGAGCTCGGCCTCGGCACCATCGAGGCCTGCGACGCGCGCACGGTGACGGTGTGGTTCCCGGCCAGCGACACCACCCGCCGCTACGCGGCCGGGCAGGCGCCGCTCGTCCGCGTGCGCTTCCGCATCGGCGACCGGCTGACCGGCCGGAGCGGGCGTGAGCTGGTGGTGGCCGGGGTGGAGGAGAAGGACGGCATCCTGGTCTACCGCGGCGAGGGCGGATCGCTGGCCGAGGGCGAGCTGTCCGACCGGCTGAGCTCGAGCACGCCGCTCGACCGCCTGCTCGACGGCCGGGCCGACCCCTCCGCGCGCTTCGACCTCCGCCACCGCCTGCTCGCCGCGCGGCAGCGGGCGCTGGGGTCGCCCGCGCGCGGCTTCGCCGGCGGGCGCATCGGCCTCATCCCCCACCAGCTCTACATCGCCCGCGAGGTCACCCGGCGCCACGCGCCGCGCGTGCTCCTGGCCGACGAGGTCGGGCTGGGCAAGACCATCGAGGCCTGCCTCATCCTCCACCACCTGCTCATCAGCGGCCGCATCGGGCGCGCCCTCGTCCTCGTCCCCGAGTCGCTCCTCCACCAGTGGCTGGTCGAGCTCCGCCGCCGCTTCAACCTCCGCTTCAGCCTGTTCGACGAGGAGCGCTGCCGCTCGATCGAGGCCGGGAGCCCGGGCCAGAACCCGTTCCTCGACGACCAGCTGGTGCTGGCGAGCACGGCCTTCCTGGTCCGCCAGGCGGGACGCGCCGCCCAGGCCGCCGACGCCGGCTGGGACCTGCTCGTCGTCGACGAGGCCCACCACCTGGGCTGGGACGCCAGGGGCCCGAGCCCGGAGTACGCCATGGTCGAGCGGATAGCCGCTTCGGCGCGGGGTCTCCTGCTCATCACCGCCACCCCCGAGCAGCTCGGCCTCACCGGCCACTTCGCCCGCCTGCGCCTGCTCGACCCGGCGCGGTACTCCGACCTCGACCGCTTCGTCGCCGAGACCGCCGGCTTCCGCCAGGTCGCCGCCCTGGCCGACGCCCTCCAGGCCGGGCGCCGGCTCGGCCGAGCGGACGAGGCGCTGCTCCGCGAGCTCCTCGGCGACGACGCGGCGCTCCCGCCATCGGCCGATCGCGGCCCGGACCGGCGCCAAGCGCTCCTCGCCGCCCTGATCGACCGCCACGGCACCGGGCGCATCCTCTTCCGCAACACCCGCGCCGCCATGGGTCCCCCGCGCGCGGGACGGGAGGATTGCGGCTTTCCCGGCCGTATGGTCGAGCTGGCTCGCCTCGAGCCTTCCTCCGGCGCCGGCGCCGACCCCGGCGACGACCTCGCGAACGACCCGCGCGTGGCGTGGCTGATCGAGACCATGGCCGCCCTCGGCGAGGAGAAGGCGCTCCTGCTGTGCCACGAGCGCGCCACCGTCCTCGCCCTCGAGGCGGCCCTCCGTGCCCGCGCCCGCCTCAAGATCGCCGTCTTCCACGAGGGGCTCACGCTGGTGCAGCGTGACCGCAACGCCGCCTTCTTCGCCGCCCCCGAAGGCGCGCGCCTGCTCCTGTGCTCCGAGATCGGCAGCGAGGGGCGGAACTTCCAGTTCGCCCGCCACCTCATCCTGTTCGACCTGCCGCTCGACCCCGACCTGCTCGAGCAGCGCATCGGCCGGCTCGACCGCATCGGACAGAAAGGCCAGGTCCACGTCCACGTGCCCTGGGTCGAGGGAAGCCGCGAGGAGGTGCTGGTGGCCTGGCACGACCAGGCCCTGGGCGACCTGCAGCGGAGCCTGCGCGGCGGCCAGCGCATGGTCGACCTCTTCGGCCGGCGGGTGCGCGCGCTGGCCGCCGCCTTCCGCGGCACGTCCCGACCGGCAGGCAGCGGGCCCGCGCGCGCCCAGCGCGCCGAGCTGCGGACGCTGGTCGAGGAGGCCAGGGCGGCCTCGCTCGCCCTGGAGCGCGAGCTCGAGGAGGGCCGCGACCACCTGCTCGAGCTGAGCTCGTTCCGTCCGGCCGAGGCGCAGGCCCTGATCGACGAGATCCGCGCCATCGAGGACGACGCCACCTTCCCCGACCTCGCCCTCCGCCTGTTCGAGGAGCTCGGCATCTACGCCGAGGAGGTCGCGCCGCGCACCTACCGCCTGAACTCCGAGCGGCTCGCGAGCAGCGACTTCCCCGAGCTCGAGCGCGGCGACGCGGTGGTCACCTTCGACCGCGACCGCGCGCTCGCCCGCGAGGACCTTCACTTCCTCACCATCGACCACCCGCTCTTCCAGCGCGCCCTCGACCGCTTCCTCGGCGACGCCGCCGGCACGGCGGCGTTCGCCTCGGCCGGGGAGGCGCCGACCTCGATACCCGCAGGCAGCGGGCCCGGTTCCACACCCGCCAGCGCCGGGCCCGGGGCGCCCCTGGCGGTCGAGGCCATCCACCTGCTCGAGGCGATCGCGCCCCGGCGCCTGCACGTGGACCGCTTCCTCGCCGCCACGCCGATCCGTGTCGTGGTCGATGCGGCGGGCGCTGATCTCGCAGCCCGCGACCCCGGGCGGCTTGCCGACCTCCCGGCCGGCCTCCTGGCCGCGACCCCGGAGCGCTACCGCTTGCGCATCGAACGGCTGGTCGAGGAGGCCGCTCGTCTCGCCGAGGAGAGAGCGCGCGCGCTGCGCGCCCAGGCCATCTCCCGGGCCCGCGCCCTGCTCGGCGCCGAGGCGGAGAGGCTCCGCGCGCTGCGCCGCGTGAACCCGGCCGTCCGCGCCGAGGAGATCACCCTCACCGAGGAGGAGCTCGGCCGCGTCGTCGAGGCCATCGAGGGCAGCCGCCTGCGCCTCGACGCACTCCGCGTCATCGCCGGCCCGGCCGCGCCCGGGCGATAGGCGTCCGCGATCAGCGGCCGCCGAAGCCCTGGCCGCGGCCCTGCCTTCGCGTGTCCTTGGGCGCCGGCTTCGGGGTCGGGTTCTGGCCGGCCGTGCTGGGGGCCGCGGGCTGCCCGCCCATCTCGGTCTGGAAGCGCGCCCAGAGGGAGTCGGCGGCCGCCTTGAGGTCGCTCTCGGGCGCGCACTTCTCGGGGTTGCTCCGCCAGCGGTCGAAGGTCTCCATCAGCGCCCGGCCCACCTTGCGGCCGTCGAGCGCGCTCTTGAACTGCTTCAGGCTCGGATGAGAGACCTCGTTCGACTCGGTTTCAGACAATGTCGGACCTCCTCGGGGGCGGATCGGCCGGGCGCGGGCGCGGGCGCCGCACGCTGTGCCCCCGGATGCAAGAGGGGGCGCGAGCGAGCATCGTAACCCCGCCGCCATGGCCTTCGCCACGACCGCCGCGGGGCCGGTGGTCCGCGCCCGCGCGGGGCGTCACTCGCCGAGCAGCTCGCCCAGCCAGCCGAGCTCGGGGATGTGGTCGGCCACCGCCTTGAGCGCGGTCATCATCGGCACCGCCAGCAGCGTCCCCCACATCCCCCACAGCCAGGTCCACAGGAGCAGGCTCACGAACACCGCCACGGCGTTCATCTGCGCCGCCTTGCCCATCAGCACCGGCGTCAGCCACCAGCCCTCGACCGAGGTGATGAGCAGGGCCACGCCGCACACCGTGACGACCTTGGCCAGCGACCCGAACTGCACCGCGCTGATCACCGCGAGCCCGCCGGTGACCATCACCGGGCCCACGTAGGGGATGGTGTTGAGGGCGCCGGCGAGGAGGCTCCACAGCAGCGCCTGGTTCACGCCCAGCCACCACAGCGCGACCCAGGTGAGCGCCACCACCACCAGGTTGGCGCCCACCAGCGCGACCAGGAAACGCCCGACGCGGCGGTGGACGTCGTCGAGGATCTCGCCGGTCATGCCGCCGTGGGCCTGGCCGGCGAGGCGGGCGAGCTTCCTCCGGTAGAGGTCCCCCGAGGCGAGCAGGAAGTAGACCAGGAAGAGCGTCATCACCGCGTTGCCGGCCATGGCCACGACGCCGAGCGAGCTCGACCACAGGAAGTCCCTGGCCCGGAACGACGGCGGCTTCACCTCGACCCGGGTCACGCCGGGCTCGACCGGCGTCATCGGCGCCGTCTTGGCGGCCGACTTCTCGAGCACCGCGGCGGTCTCCTCCACCCGCCCGAGCGGCCCCGGGCGGAGGCGGCTCAGGCGCTCGATCTCGCTGGCCAGCTTGCGCGCGGCAGCCGGCATCTGGTCGACCACCGCCGCCACCTGACCGCTGATCAGGTAGCCACCGACGGCGATCGGGGCGATGGTGAGGAGGACGACCAGGAACGAGCCGATGGCCCGGTGGACGTGACGGCGGGCGAGCCAGCTGACGAGCGGGTCGAGCGGGTACCAGATGAGGACGGCGATGGCGATCGGGATGAGCACCTCGCGCATCCAGTGGAGGATGCCGAGGACCGCGATCGCCCCGACCAGGATGACGACGACCCGGCCCGGGCCGGCCGGCCCCGGCCAGCTGCGCTCTCCCCGGGGGCCGTCGCTCACCCCCCCATCCTAGGGCGGCCGGCGGCCGCAACCCAACCGCGTCTCCGGGCGGGGCCCCGAGGGCGGGCGAGCCCGGCGGTCACCAGGCGCTGCCGCCGTCCTTGCCCTTCTCCCCGTGCTCGGCGTTCTTCTCCAGGTGCTCGCGCGCCTTGCGCCTGACCTCCTCCTCCTTCTGCACCGTCTCGAGGCGCTCGGAGCAGGAGCGCACCCGCTCGACGCTGGCGTCATAGGCCTCCTGGAGCTTGGCCACGTCGACGTACTCCTCGCCGCTGGCCATGGTCACCACGCTGCGCAGCATCTCCAGGCTGTCCACGATCGCCCCGCTCAGCTCGAGCTCGGCGGCGCAGGTGCGCGTGAGCGGCTGGTAGACCTCCTCGGACAGCCGGATCTGCAGCGCCACCCGGGCTTCCGCCGGCACCGCGAGGTCGTGGACCACGCTCACGATCCGCTGCGGCAGCAGGGCCACCTGCTCGCAGCTCCGGCTGCACACCTGGCCGAGCCTCCGGGCGCCGTCGATGCGCGTCGCGATGCTGGCCGGGGTGGCCCGGGAACCGCGCGCCCGGTCCTCCTGCTGGTCGAAGTCGCGCCACGCCTTCTCCCGTTCGGTGCGGTAGCGCGACAGCTCGGACTCGAGCGTGGCGGCGATCGTCCGCGTGGTGTCCTCCTGCTCCTTCGCGGCGCGCTTCATCGCCGCCCCCGAGCCGGTGCGGAGGAGGACGACCGCGGAGAAGAGGACGGCGGCGGCGGCGAAGGCCATCTCGCCGGCCCGGCGCGAGCGCTGGGCGAGCACGAAGGCCACCCAGCCGACCAGCGCGCACACGACCAGGATGCCGGTCGCCGCCTGGATGGCGTCCCAGGCCTCGCCGAGGCCGTTCGCCCATAGCATGGCCCCGACCACGGCCAGGACCGGCACGGCGACCAGGCGTCCGACCGCCGGCGCCTCGTCCCCGGGACCGGCGCCGGCGTCCGCCTTGGCGACCGGCCCGGCGGACCCGCGCCGGGAGCCGGACGGCGCTGCCGGCGGCCGTGGCTGCGGGCGCGGACGGGCCTCGGGGAAAGGCACCGCCGGGGCGCTTTCCGCCGGGCGCGGAGCCGGCGCCTGCGCGGTGGCCGTCGCCGGCCGCCTGGGCCCGGGCAGCTGGACGGGCGGGGGCCCCTGCGGCCGTCGGTCGGGAGGCGTGGTCGGGGGCAAGCTCGACATGGTGTGAGGCCTGCAGAATTGTAGCGGCGCGCCTCCGGGCTGAACAGCCCGGACGGCAGCGCTTCTGGCGACGGAGCCGCCCGAAGCGCGCGGGGGGAGCGGGGGACGCACAGCCCCCCGTCCGGAACCTGGCCAGGAGGCTGTCGAGCGAATGGCGAGACAGTCTCCTGGCGGAGCAAGCCGTCTCGCCCTCGGGGCAGGACGGTCCGGGCACGCCGCAGGCCTTCTCGGCGCGGGCGCGCGTCGGGCACCGCCCGGCCATCAGCCGAAGTAGCGCCCGATCAGCAGGTCCAGCACCGCGGGCGCGATCGGCTTGACCAGCCAGGCGGCGGCGCCGACGTCCCGGGCCAGGGCCTCGTGGCCGGGATCGTCGATCCGGCTCAGGACGACGACCGGGGTGTGGCGGGTGCGCTCGTCCTTCTGGAGCAGGCGGAGGACGTCGAGCACGTCGAGCACCGCCATCTCGGTGTCGAGCAGGATGAGGTCGGGCAGCTCGAGGAAGGCCTTCTCGACCGCCTGGGCGCCGTCCTGGGCATCGACGACCAGGAAGTCGTGGTCGCGGATGCGGCCGGCCAGCGAGCGCAGCTCGTTGCGGTCCCCGTCGGCCAGCAGCACCTTGCCCCGCGCGCCGGGCGGGTTGAGGATGGGGGGGACGCTCCCCTGCGGGCGGCTCTTCAGCACGCGCAGGGCGCGGCCTCCGCCCGGCTCGAGGGCCTCGAGGATCTCGCCCGCGCGCTGGAAGCGGGCGTCGGGCTCCTTCTCGAGCAGGCGCAGGACCACCGCGTCGAGGACGTCGGGCACCCCGGCCACCAGCGCCTGCGGCCGCCGCGGCGGGCGGTGGCAGTGCATGTCCATGAGCACGTTCAGGTTGCGGTTCCAGAACGGGACGTGCCCGCAGAGCATCTGGTAGAGGGTGACGCCGAGGGCGTAGAGGTCGCAGCGCGCGTCCACCACCACTCCCGGCCGCCCGGCCAGCCAGCACTCGGGCGCCATGTGCGAGGGCGTGCCGACCCGCGCGCTGCTGCTGTCGGATCCGCTGGCGGCGATGCCGAAATCGACGATGTGGGGCGCGTCGTAGGCGTCGACGATGATGTTGGCGGGCTTGATGTCGCGGTGGACGATGCCGCTGCTGTGGGCGAGGGCGAGCGCCGAGGCGAGCCCGCGCAGGTACTTGAGCACCCGCTCCGGCTCGAGGCCCCCCTGCTCGCGGATGAGGGCGTCGAGCGAGGGACCCTCGATGTAGGCCATCGACAGGCACAGCCGGCCGTGCACCTCGACCAGGTCGTGGACGCGGGCGATGTTGGGGTGGGAGAGCTTGCGGGCGAGCTTGATCTCGTTCTTGAAGCGCGCGATGCGGCCGGGGTCGGTGCGCACGGCGTCGACCAGGGACTTGAGCGCGATGACCTCCTCGAGCTCGCGGTCGTAGGCCTTGAACACCGCGCCCATGCCGCCGCGGCCGACCTCGCCCAGGATCTCGTAGCGCCCCTCGAAGCCCGCGCCCCGCGCCAGCGGGTCGGGACGGGCCTCTACCGGTCCGGTCGCCTCGCCCGGCTTCCTCCGTCGGCCCCGTGCCGGCAGCGGCGGCGTCGCCGCCGAGGTCTCGGTGCCGGCGTCGCTGCTTCCCAGGTCGAGCGCCGGCGTCGCCGCGGCCGCCCTCCTCCCGCCGCGCCGGCGCGCCGCGGACGGGGTCGGGCCCGGGCTCGATCCGGAAGCGGGCTTCTCGTGGGTGAGGGCGAGGCCGGTGACCGCCGGGGCGAGGCCGGCGCCGCTCCGGCGCCGCCGCTTCCCGGGCGTCGCGCCGCCCGCGCCGGGGGAGGCCGTCGGGCGGGGAGCGGCCTTCTGAATCGGCGGGAGAGCCTCTACAATCGAAGAGCGATCTCCGGCCCGCTCGGCCGGTTGCAGGTCCTCGCCGGCTGGCGCTCGGTCCAGACCCGCAGGCGGCAGGGCTGGCTCGTGCCCCGCCGGCCGCGGGAGCGAGCCGCAGGACGGGCAGACCTCGGCCCCGGACTCGGTCTGGCAGCGGGGACAGCGGTAGCGATCGGGCATCGATGCGGCGGCGAAACCCCATGATACCGTCACCCCTGGCGCGCGGCGAGGAGGCTCGCCGCTCCCTCGCCGGCCGCGGAGACCGGCCCGCGTGAGCGAGCTCAGGGGCCGCATCCTGATCGTCGATCCGGATGCCGCGGCCGCCCAGGACCTGGCCCAGCCGATCGAGGCGCGCGGCAACCAGGTGGTCGTCGCCAGGAGCGGCGACGACGGCCTGCGCCGGTTCTGGGAGGTGCTGCCCGACCTGGTGTTCGTCGACATCCTCGCCCTCGGCGACGGCGCCGAGCGCATGTGCCGGGAGCTCAAGCGCACCGATTACGGCGTCATCACTCCCATCGTCGTCCACTCCCCCCGCCATCCCACCCTGAGCCGGGTCGAGGTCATGCGCGCCTACGGCGCCGTCGACTACGTGGTGAAACCCGGACAGCAAGGCAAGGTCCAGGCCCTGCTCGACTGGGTGCTGGCGATCAAGGACGAGCCGCTGCAGCCCGTCCCCGCCGCCGGCGGCAACCCCCTCGACCGCTTCTCGCTGTCCTCGGACAGCGAGGGCGTGGTGTCGCTCGAGAGCGGCTCGCTCCCCTACCTGCTCGGCCGCGCCGAGGAGGAGAAGCTGAGCGGCCTGCTGCTGATGATCTCGGGCGGCTACAAGAACTTCCTCCTCCTCGAGCAGGGCCTCATCGTCGGCGCCAGCTCCAACGCGGCGGCCGAGCAGACCGAGCGCATCCTGCTGTCGATGCGCAAGCTGACCCCGGCCCAGCTGGCCGAGGTCAAGAGCAAGCCGCACAGCGGGCCCGACCCCTTCCCCCTGCTCAGCTTCCTCGGCATCCTGCGCAGCGACGAGCACAAGGAGGTGCTGCGCTACCAGGCGCTCACCATCGGCGTGTCGATGTTCCGGGTCATGACCGGAATGCTTCAGTTCCGCCGCGGCGAGTCGGTCGACTGCCCGCGCCTGGACGGCGGCATCCGCCCCACCACGCTGGCCCTGATCGGCCTGCGCAAGAACCCCGCCCTGCTGCGCACGGCCACCGAGCGCTTCGTGCGCGACCCGGTCGTCTTCATGGTCCCCTCGGCGGGCGCGCGCCAGGCCTCGCGGACCCTGCCGCTGACCAAGTTCGAGCGCACCGTGCTCGCCTCGGTCGACGGCGAGCGCAGCGTCAAGGAGCTGCGCGAGCTCGGCCGCCTGGCCCAGATCGACCTCGACGAGCCGCTCGCCGTCCTGGTCGGCTCGGGCATCCTCAAGCCGAGCGCGTCCCAGCCGGCCGGCAAGGTCCGCTCCCCGGCGGAGACGGCGTCCCCGCCGCCGACCAGCCTGCCCCAGAGCGGCAACCTCGAGAAGCGCCCCTTCATCGAGGTGGTGGGGACGCTGCTGCGCGAAGGGGCGACCGGCATGCTGGTGGTCGAGGCCGCCGCCAGCCGCTCGTTCGCCTTCCTCGATCACGAGATCGTCTACGCCCGCTCGAGCCGCCCCGAGGACGCCCTCGGCCGCCTGCTGGTGGCGGAGCGGGTGATCAGCCGCGAGGCCCTCGACCGCGCCCTCTCGCTCCAGCGCCAGCTCCCCGAGCGAAGGCTGGGCTCGCTGCTGGTCGAGATGCACGAGCTCACCCCCGACTCGCTCTACGGCGGGCTGCGCTCCCAGATCCTCCGCATCCTCGAGGACACCTTCAGCTGGCACTTCGGCAAGTTCAGCTTCCTCCCCAGCGAGCGGCCGCCGGAGTGGACGGTGCGGCTCGACAGCGACCCCGTCGCGCTGCTGCGCAACGGCGCCGCGCGGCTGTCGCACAAGCAGCTCAAGGGGCGCTGGAGCCGGGCCGAAGCGTACCTCGTGGCGAGCGACACCGGCCGGGACACCTCGCTCCTGACCGGGCCCGAGCGCGAGCTGCTCACCCAGGCCTACAAGGAGGGCGGCGTCGCGCTCGGCAGCAGCGACGTCGGCGTCCTGCGCCGGGCCATCCTCCTGGTCGTCTCCGGCTTCGCCCAGGTGGTCGGCGACGCCGACCCCGAGGGGGCGCTGGGGATGGCCGACGACGACCGTGCCCTGGAGCGCGAGCCCGGCGCCATGGCGACGCCGACGCCGACGCCCACGCCCACCCCGCCACCGCTGGCCACCGAGCGCCACGAGCGTCATGCCGAGCGCAGCGACGGCGAGCTCAGCTTCCATATCGTCTCGCATGGTCATCCGGCTTCCCCCGCCGACCCCGCCGCGGACGCCGCCAGCGTGACCATCGCCTTCCTGCGCGAGGAGCTGGTGGCCGACAAGCGCGCGCTCGACGCGCGCCTGCGCAAGGCGGAGGCGGAGCTGCGCCAGGCCATGGAGGAGCTCGGCCGGCTGCGCGAGCGCACCCGCCACCTGGAGAGCGAGAACCAGGCGCTGCGCCTGCAACGTCCGGCGACGACCCCGGATCCCGTGGCGCCCGCGCCCGGGGCGGCCCCGGCGGTCGCGCCGGTCACCGCCGCGCCGCCGGCCGCGGCCGCGAGCGCGCCCGAGGATCCCGTGTCGCCCCCCCTCGCCGCGCGGGTCAGCGCCGCGGCCGCCGAGCTCCCGGCCAGCGCCGCGGGGGACGCCGAGGCCGACCGGGCCGCCGCGCTCCCCGCGCCCGCCCAGCCGGCGCGGCCGGCGCGCGCGCGGACGAAGACCCCCGCTCCCGCCCGGCGCAAGCGGGCCGCGAAGGTCGCGCGGGTCCCCGGGGAGGCCCCGCCACAGCCGCCCGAGCCAGGCCCGCCGGCGATCGAGGAGACGGCGGCCGGCAGCTCGGAACCCGCCGACGGTCCCTGGCGCCGGGTCAACTAGGCCGACGGCCCGGCCGGTGGCCGGGTTCCCGGGACGAGACGCCCGGCGCGGGGCGTCACCGCGCCAGCGACAGGCCCTTTCCCGGACGGCTCTCGGGCCCGCTGCCGAGCGATCGGGAGGAGCTCCGCCGGGCCGGCAGGACCGCCGCCGGGCGCTCGCCTGCTCGCGCGCGCGTGAGAGCTGGCCCTCGCTCGGGCGCCCGCGCCGGGAAGGGCGGCCGCGCCGCCTCGATCACGCTCGACGACGGGCGGCAGATCTCGGCGCCCCGGCTCTGGCAGGCGAAGTCGAGGTCGTCGACGTGCGAGAGGATGAAGTCGAGGTCCTCCTTCTGCCCGGTCTGGAGGAGGAGCTCCGCGCTCCGCCCCAGGCGGATGAGGTCGGTGCCGACCTCGCCCCAGCAGTCCATGACCTGCGCCGTCCCGCGCGACCCGGGCTCGAACCCGTCCGCCCGCAGGAGCGCGCCCAGCCGGGCGGCGGCGATCTGGTCCTCGCAGCGCAGCCCGCCCTGCGAGCAGGCGCCGAGCACGGCCACCCGGGCGTGGCCGGCGCTCAGCCACGCGGCGGTGGCGGCGATGTTGCGCAGGCTGGCGACGAACACGGCCGGCTGGCCGCGGACCGCCCCTTCGTGGGCTCCTCCGCCGCTCGACCAGCCGCTCTCGGCCGCCTCCCCGCGCGCATTGGCGAGCAGCCGGGTGCCGCACGAGGAGACCAGCACGAGCGGGCGCCAGACGTCGCCCCGGCTGCCGATCGCGGACGGGCTGTTGGGGAGCTCGTAGCTCCCCTCCGGAAGGCCCTCGTCGCTCCCGGCCAGCACCGGCTCCTGCAGGCTGCGGGAGATGCGCAGAGCCTCGGCGAAGTCCGCCGCCGCGAACACCCGCCGGCCGCTGGCCACGGCGGTGACCAGGGTGGTGGTGGCGCGGATGACGTCGATGCACACGATGGCATCGTGGTCCAGGTAGCGCAGGGCGCTCTGGGGAAAGAAGTCGATCGTGACGATGCGGTCCTTCCCTGGCATGCTCGTTCTCCTCCCGTGTTCCGGCTGCGCACTTCGCCTGGGCCCAGGGGACGGCCGCGTCCATTCCCTTCCCGGCGGCCGCTACCCCGGACCCGCTTGCGCGGGGCTGTTTCGTGGCTCCCTCTGCAGGTTCGGTGCCCGGCCGGGAACGCGGGCGAAGCCGGCCCGAACCACGGGAAGAGACGGGACCACCGCGGAGAACCGATCCGGCGTGGATCAGGGGCGCGTCAGGGTGGATCACCCGCGTCCGTTTCGGATCATTCCTGCGCCGGCTCGGCCGGCCAGCGCCCCGAAGGGGGACCGAGTCGAGCGGTGCGAGGCCCTCACGACCGGCGGCGCGGGTCGGACGAACGACGACTAGTCGTCGTCTTGACCGGGCTCGCGCAGCTGGTAGCGCTCCATCCGGTCGCGCAGGCGGTTGGGCCCGATCTTGAGCAGGCGCGCGGTCTTGGCGATGTTCCAGTCGTGGTGCTCGAGGGCGCCGCGGATGTAGGCGCACTCGACCTCGGCGATGGCGTCGGCGAGCGGCCGGTCGGGGACGTAGGAGACGGCCTTCTCGGCGGCTCGCCTGCGGAGGTCGAGATCGGCCGGCTCGATGGTCGGGCCGGTCGCCCACAGCAGGGCGTGGCGGACGACGTTCTCGAGCTCGCGGACGTTGCCCGGCCAGGAGTGGGAGCTGAGCGCCTTGCGCGCGGCGGCCGAGAACGTCCGCCCCTGCGCCGCCGGCATCTCGGCGCCGACCGTGACCAGGAAGTGGTTGGCGAGCAGGATGACGTCGTCGGGCCGGTCGCGCAGCGCGGGCACGCGGACGGTGGCGCGGGCCAGCCGGTAGTAGAGGTCCTCGCGGAACTGCTCGCCGCTCGAGGCCTCGAGGTCGCGGTGGGTGGCGGCGACGATGCGGATGTTGAGGTCGACCGGCGTCCGCTTGGAGTCGCCCACGCGCAGCACCTTCTTCTCCTCGACCGCCTTGAGGATCTTGGCCTGGGTGCGCAGGTTCATGTCCCCGATCTCGTCGAGGAAGAGCGTCCCGCCGTTGGCCTCCTCGAAGGCGCCGCGGTGATCGGCGATGGCCCCGGTGAAGGAGCCGCGGCGGTGGCCGAAGAACTCCGACTCCTCGAGCTCGGCCGGGATGGCGGCGCAGTTGACGGCGATGAACGGGCCCTGCGCGCGCGGGCTGAGGTCGTGGAGCAGGCGCGCCACCATGCCCTTGCCGCTCCCCGTCTCGCCGGTGATGAGGACGTCGCAGTCGAGCGGCGCCAGGCGCAGGATCTGCTGCATGAGCAGCTCGGCCGGCTGGCTCTTGCCGAGGAAGCCCTTCGGCTCGAGGCCGACGCTGAAGCTGGTGCCCAGGGTGGTCGCCTGGGTGTCGTGGCCGGGGGCATGGCCGGCGGCGCCCTGCTCCTCGAGGCGGCAGTGGAAGCCGCCCACGGTGAAGGTGTCGCCGGGCTTGAGCCGCACCCGGCTGATGGGGTGGCCGTCCATCAGCGTGCCGTTGCTCGAGCCGAGGTCCTGGAGGTGGCTGTGGCCGCGCGGGTCGAGGAAGATGAGGGCGTGCCAGCGCGAGACGTCCTTGTCGTCGAGCAGGATGGTGTTCTTGGGATGGCGGCCGATGGTCACCACCCCGCGCACGTCGGCCTCGGTGACGGCGCGGTTGTTGCGGGTGACGACGATGCGGCGGGCGGGCTCCACGGGGGTCATCGTCGTCCAGGTCCGCTCTCGCCCGGCGAGACCAAGGCGGTGGACGCGGCCGGCGGGCGGAGCGCGGTCGCGAACGTGGGCGGGAGCAGTGGCATCGGCTGGTTCGACCTCAATTTCCAGCACAGTGGGATCCGAAGCTTGGAATTCACGTGACTTGAAGTCGCGGCCGCACTGACCCTATAGTGAGTCGTATTAATTTAAATCATACCAACATGGTCAAATAAAACGAAAGGCTCAGTCGAAAGACTGGGCCTTTCGTTTTAATCTGATCGGCACGTAAGAGGTTCCAACTTTCACCATA
>JADMIO011683308.1_pt1 | contig 43389 bp, 50 predicted proteins | sample 8958161 | NCBI WGS metagenome assembly JADMIO01 (sample SAMN16585339, study PRJNA669376) | soil metagenome | isolation source: Crop rotation soil | place: USA: Cullars Rotation, Alabama | collected 2011
TTTCATTATGGTGAAAGTTGGAACCTCTTACGTGCCGATCAGATTAAAACGAAAGGCCCAGTCTTTCGACTGAGCCTTTCGTTTTATTTGACCATGTTGGTATGATTTAAATTAATACGACTCACTATAGGGTCAGTGCGGCCGCGACTTCAAGTCACGTGAATTCCAAGCTTCGGATCCCACTGTGCTGGAAAGGCGCGGTGGCAGGAAGGGATTGGCGAGACGACGGTCGCGGTCGAGCACGAGATCAACAACCCGCTCGCCGCGCTGATGGGCTACGCATCGATGCTCGAGAAATCGCGCTCCCTGACGCCGGACGATCGCGCGCATGTGAGCATCATCACCGAGCAGGCGGAGCGCATCGCCGCCGTCGTCAAGCGGCTGTCGAAGTTGAAGAACCCCCAGTCGGTCGAGTATCTCCAGGGGGCAAAGATGATCGACCTCTCCCACCCCGCCGCTGACGAGGGCATCGACGAATGACGGCTCACGAATGAGCGCGCGCTACTTCGGCGCGCACACGATCGACAACGGCGGGATCGACATGGCGGTGAAGCGCGCCGCCGCTTCGAAGATGACGGCGCTGCAGATCTTCACCGCGGTCCCCAAGTATTACAACGAGAAGATCGGGGTCCGACCCGAGCGCGCCGAGCGCTTCCGCTCGGCGCTCGCCGCGTCGAAGATCCCGCCGCGCAACACGATCGCCCACGCCGCATACGTGCTGAACGTCGCCACCCCCGACGAGGAGAAGTGGGCGCGCGCGAACAACGGCCTGACGAAGGAGCTGGAGCGCGCGACGACGCTCGGCCTCGGCGCGGTCTGCTTCCACCCGGGCGCGGCGACCGACGGCGACCGTGAGGCAGGGGCGAAGCGCGTCGGCAAGGCGATCACCAACGCGCTGCGCGCGATCGACGGCGACACGCGGCTGCTCATCGAGAACACCGCCGGGGCGGGGAACACGGTGGGCCGCACGCCGGGGGAAGTCGCGGCGATGCTCGCCGCCGTACCCGACTCGCTCCGCGACCGCACCGGCTACGGGCTCGACACCTGCCATCTCTTCGCCGCCGGCTACGATCTCTCGTTCGGCCCCGACGCGGCGACCGCGATCCTCGACGAGTTCGAGGAAGCGACCGGTCGGCCGCCCTCCTTCTTCCACCTGAACGACAGCCAGGGCGCGCTCGGCTCGAACGTCGATCGTCACGTGCTGATCGGCGACGGCGCGATCGGGAAGGACGGTTTCCGCTGGCTGCTGGCCGACCGCCGCACGATGGGAATTCCCCTCGTCGTCGAGACGCCGCAGAAGAATTACGAGATTGCCGAGGACGACGCGAGCCCCGATCCATGGGACGAGCAGATGATGCGTCTTCTCGAAACGCTCAGCGGGTGATGCGCGTCCAGAACGTCGTGGAACCGTGACGGAGGCGGTTTCACCGAGGGGAAATGTCTGCGCGCGCACGGTGTGTGCAGGGGGCGTCGGCACTTGCTGAGAACTTTCTCAGAGGGAAAAACGCTGATTCTCCTATGGGAAAATTCGATTTTCCCTATTGCGCCCGCCGTAGGGCCGTGTAGTTTGGGCGCGTCGGACAGGTATTTTCCCTAGAGAAACCGCACTCCGATCATCACAAAGGAGAAACGCATGGCAGCGAAAAAGAAGGCCGCGAAGAAGGGCGCCAAGAAGGGTGGCGCGAAGAAGGGTGGCGCGAAGAAGGGCGGAGCGAAGAAGTCGAGCCGCAAGTCCGCGACGAAGAAGCGCAGTGGCGCGAAGCGCACCCCGAACGCGGCGTTCATGAAGCCAATGCAGCCGAGCGAGCAGCTGCAGAGCGTCGTCGGTGGCAGCGCGATGCCGCGCACCGAAGTCACGAAGAAGCTCTGGGCCTACATCAAGCGGAAAGGTCTCCAGGATTCGAAGAACCGCCGCATGATCAACGCGGACGAGAACCTCCGCCCGATCTTCAAGAAGGACCAGGTGTCGATGTTCGACATGACGAAGCTCGTCAACAAGCACCTGTCGTAAGCTGATCACTCAGCGATAGCAGTTCGCAGCACGAAGGGGTGCGGCCAGGCGCCGCACCCCTTTCTTGACTGGAGGCGATTCGTGAAGAAGCGGTGTGGCGGGTTGGCGAAAGTGATCCGCGAGGAGTGAAAGGTACGAGGGACGAGCAACGAGGAAGGCGCAACTGCAACCGCGTTTCCTGTCCCCACTGGCTGGTCAGTCTCGCTCATCGCGCATCACTGTCGCCAACCCGCCGTCCCGCTGCTTCTCTGGTCGCGCGTCGAGCTCCGCCACCCCGCCAACCCGCTTCTTCTCTCGTCCCTCGTCGCATCTGATGGCATCACGTAAGCGTACGACCACCAGCAAGCCCAAGGGCACCGTCGCGCAGGCGCGTGGCGGGAGGAATCCCGCGCCGGGCCGCCACTGGGAGTCGTTCAAGTCGCTCGCCGCGCTGCTCGCGATCTTCTTCGCGATCCGCATCTTCGTCGTCGAGGCGTACCGCATCCCCTCGGGCAGCATGGTGCCGAGCCTCCTCGTCGGCGACTGGCTGTTCGTCAACAAGTTCATCTACGGTCCGTCGCTCCCCTTCACGACGAAGCCGATCCGCATCCGCATTCCCGGCACACCGATCCGCCTGTATCGCGATCCGCGGCGTGGTGACATCGTCGTCTTCCAGTCGCCGCCGCAGATCGACCAGCCGGAGGATCCGACGCCGACGCTCGTCAAGCGGCTGATCGGGATGCCGGGCGACACGATCTACATGCGGAAGGGACTCGTCTACGTGAACGGGATGCCGCAGCGCCAGGGGTACGGGGCCCATGAGCCGCCGCCGCCGGGCGCGGCCGACTCGTACGATCCGCTCTTCGACTGGCAGCACCAGGTCGAGCTCAAGGGAACGCGCTTCGGCGCGCCCCCCGCGCGACCGACGCACGACGACTGGGGTCCGCTCCTCATCCCCGAGAATCGCTACATGATGATGGGCGACAACCGCTACAACTCGAAGGACAGCCGCTACTGGGGATTCGTCCCGCGGAACAACGTTCGCGGCCAGCCGATCTTCGTGTACTACTCGTACGACCCGGAATGCGGCTCCGGTGTCTGCCCGCTCACCGACATCCGCTGGTCGCGGATCGGCCACCTCATCCGGTGACGCGCCTAACGGTGGACGGATGAGCGCGGCGCCGGTCGTCGGCCCGGGCTCCAGCACCTCGCTGCGCCCGCCCGGCGAGCGCCCGAGCGGCGCGAAGCTCGTCCGCGGGCTCGGCCTCCTCGGGACGGTGGCCCTCGTCGTCGGCAACATGGTCGGGACGTCGGTCTACACGCTCCCCGCCGCGCTGGCCAAGGCGACCGGCCCGTTCGGGCTCGTCGCCTGGCTGTTCGTCGCACTCGGCTATCTCTTCGTCGCGCTCGTCTATGCGCGGCTCGGAACGCGATTCCCGCGCACCGGCGGCCCGTACGTCTACGCGCGCCACGCGTTCGGCGACCTGACCGGTTTCATAACGGTCTGGTCCTACTGGGTCAGCACGGTCATCGGCAACGCGGCGATCGTCACCGGCGCGATCGGCTACATCGCCGGATTCTCCACGGCGCTCGCCGGCAGCGCGGGACTCCGCTTCGGCCTCGCCCTCGCCCTCGTCTGGGGCTTCTGCTGGGTCAACGTGCGGGGGGTGAAGCAGAGCGGCCGGGTGCAGACGGTGGTGATGTTCCTCAACCTCGTCCCCCTCGTGCTCGTCGCGATCGCGGCGCTCAGCCACTTCGACGCCGCGAACCTCCACCCGTTCGCGCCTAACGGCTTCGGCTCGATCGCCGTCGGCGCCTCGCTCGTCGTCTGGGCCTACTCGGGGATCGAATCGGCCACCGTTCCCGCCGAGGAAGTGCAGGCCCCGGAAAGCACGATCCGCCGCGGCACGATGATCGGCTACTGGGTCGGGACGTTCGTCTTCCTGATCACCGCCCTCGCCGTCGCCGGCTCGATGCCTAACGCGACGGTGGCCGGCTCCGCCCGACCGATCGCCCTCGCCGCCGAGCTGGCGCTCGGGCCGTGGGCCGGGATCATCGTCGGCCTGGCCGCTGTCGCCGCCGCGCTCGGGACGCTGAACGGCTGGATCCTCATGTCCGGCCGCATCCCCCTCAGCGCGGCAGAGGACGGGCTGTTCTTCCGGCCGCTCGCCGCGATTCATCCGCGCTTCGGGACGCCGGCCGTCGGCCTCGTCGTCGGGGCCGTCGTGACGAGCGCGATGCTGCTGCTCTATTTCTCGAACACCCTGCTCAGCGTCTTCGAGTTCGTCGTCCTCCTCGCCGTCCTGACGACGCTCCTCCCGCACCTGCTCGCCGCGGCCGCCGAGTTTGCGCTCGCCGCGAGGGGAGCCGAGGGAACCACCGGCGCCCGGATCATCGCGGCCATCGCCTTCCTCTTCGTCCTCTACACGATGTACGGGGTCGGCTGGACGGTGATCGGCTGGGGAACGCTGCTGGTGGCGGCCGGGCTGCCGCTGTATCTCCTGCTGAAGCGGGGCGACAAGCGGTAAGCTGCAAGCAGTCAGCCCACGGCGTTGAACGGGGCTGCAATTCCGCTGTCCGCTGCCTGCTTACGGCCTATCGCTTACAGCCGCCCGCCGCGTCGACTCTCCACACGCCACGAGCAATGCCCCTCCACTTCCCCTTCGACCCGAACATCGCGAACGCGGCGACGATCCCGGCGCGGCTGTACACCGATCCCGTCTACCTCGAGCTCGAGCGAGAGAAGATCTTCGCGCGGACCTGGCAGCTCGTCGGGCGGACGGAGCAGGTCGCGGAGTCGGGGCAGTTCTTCACGACCGAGGTCGCGGGGGAATCACTGGTCGTCCTGCGCGACGGCGATACGCTGCGCGGGTATCATAACGTTTGCCTGCACCGGGCCGGCCCGGTCGCCTATGGCTGCGGCAAGCGGCAGACGCTGCAGTGCAAGTACCACGGCTGGACGTACGACCTCAGGGGGAACCTGCTCCGTGCGCCGGAGATGGAAGGCGTCGAGCGCTTCTCGGCTGCCGACATGCACCTGCAGCCGATCCAGGTGGCGGCGTGGGGGCCGCTCGTGTTCGTGAACGTCGACCCCAAGGCGCCCCCGCTCGCCGAGTTCCTCGAGGACATCCCCGACCGCGCGGCGCACTTCCATCCCGAGCGGATGCGCTGGGTGATGCGGAAGGACTACGAGATCGCCTGCAACTGGAAGGTCTACGTCGACAACTATCTCGAGGGCTACCACCTGCCGGTGGTGCACCCGGGGCTGCACAAGGAGCTCGACTACGACCAGTACCGCGTCGAGCCGCATCGGTACTACTCGCTCCAGCACGCGCCGCTCCGGCCGGTGCCGCCGCACCTCGCCGCGCAGCGGCAGTACGTGCCTAACGCTCCGGAGGACCAGGCCCAGTACTACTGGCTCTTCCCGAACACGATGCTCAACGTCTACCTCGGCCAGGTCCAGACGAACGTGGTGTTGCCGATGGGCCACGACCGCTGCAAGGTGATCTTCGAGTGGTTCGCCCTCGAGCCGCCTGACGATCCGGCCGCCGACCCCGCGTGGTCGAAGCTCGTCGCCTTCAGCGACGAGATCCAGGCCGAGGACATCGAGATCACCGAGGCGGTGCAGAAGAACCTGCACTCACGGGTCTACGATCGTGGCCGCTATTCGGTGAAGCGGGAGAACGGCGTCCACCACTTCCACTCGCTGCTGCACGAGTTCATGACCTGAGGCCTATCGAGCGACACGTCATGCCGAAGGTGTGGGAGGCGGGCTTCTGGGGATTCGTCGCCGGCGCGGCGCTGCTGATCGGCGCTGCCGTCGGCTACCTCGCGCCGGTGCCCCGGCGAGTCGTCGCGACGATCATGGGCTTCGGGGCAGGGGTGCTCATCTCGGCGCTGGCCTTCGACCTCATGGACGAGGCGTACCGGCGCGGCGGCTTCCTCCCCGCGGCAGCCGGATTTCTTGGCGGCGCCGTCCTCTACACCGCGGCCAACATGATCCTGGCGTCGTATGGCGCCCGGCATCGCAAGCGATCGCACGGCAGGCAGTCGTCGGAGAAGGACCATCCCGGCAGCGGGCTGGCGATCATTGCCGGGAGCCTGATCGACGGCATTCCCGAATCGATCGCCATCGGGGTGAGCCTCATCGCCGGCGGTGCGGTGAGCAGCGCCGCCGTCGTGGCAATCTTCCTCTCGAACCTGCCTGAGGGACTTTCGGCGGCGACCGGGATGAAGAAGGCCGGCCGGTCGGCGCGCTATGTGTTCGGGCTTCACGGCATCGTCGTGGTCATCTCATCGCTCGCCTCGCTTGCCGGCTACGCCCTGTTCAGCCGCTTCTCCCCCGCGGTGATCGCCGCGACGGTCGGCGTCGCCGCCGGCGGAATACTCGCCATGCTCGCCGACACCATGATGCCCGAGGCGTTCGAGGAAGGGCACGACCTCGTCGGCCTGGTGACGGTCGTCGGCTTTCTCGCTGCCTTCCTGCTCACGAAGCTGGAAACGTGACGTCCCTCGGTGGCAGGCCGAGGATTGAGCGCGCGGCGAAGCTGCTGCATGTTGAGCCGATGCGCACTCCGTTGCTCCGCCTGACGCTGCTGATGCTGTCGCCGGCACTCGCCGCGTGCATCACCAGCGCGTGTTACAGTGGCCAGGATTCAAGGCGCGACGCCGCGGGGCATGCACGCGCGGCCGAGCCACCGTCGCGATCGCCCGCCCAGGACCAGTGCGCGACGACGCCGAGCCCGATCACCGCGCAGGGCATTGGACCGGTCCTGATCGGCGCGCGCATCAGCGCGATCAGCAACGCCTGCGAGACGCGCGACTCGGCGATCGCTCTCGAGGGGATGGCCGAGCGTTCGCACTCGATCGCCGTCGCCGGCGGGCACGTAGTCGCGATCACAACCGGCACTCCCGATACCAGCGTGACGCGCGTGATCGTCCGCGACTCCGTGTATCGCACGGCGAAGGGGATCCGCGTCGGCAGCACGGTCGGTGCACTTCGAGCCGCCCACGGCCCCGTCTGCGCGGCGGTCGGCGAGGGCAACGTCGTCGCGTTTGCAGCCGACGTCCCCGGTGTCTCGTTCGAGACCAACGTCAGCCCCGGCGAGCTGCGTGGCGGCGCGGCCGCGGTCGAACGCAACGCGAACGTCATCCCCGACGCGGCGACGATCGACGCGATCTGGGTGACCGGCGCGGCGGCGAGCTGCCTCAAACGTTAGGCGCCGGGCCGCGCGCCGGGAATCGTTCCCGGCGCGCGTTTTCACCGTGCCTAACGCCGGATGAACTGCAGCACGTTCTGCTGGAACCGGTCCGCGCCGACGTCGCCCCCGCTGTTCCCGCCGTTCTGCGCGATCAGCGCGTTCACCCGCTCGAGGCGGTTCCCCGGATCGGGATGCGTACTGAAGAACTCCGGCGTCCGGCCGCCCTGCGATTCCTGCTCGAGGATCACCAGCAAGTCGTGCATCCCGCGCGTGTCGTAGCCTGCTTCCTTCATCAGCCGGACGCCGAGGCCGTCGGCCTCGAGCTCGTCGTTGCGGCTGAACCGGAGGCTCACCAGCTGCCCGATCGCCGCCGCAATCGCCGCGTTCTGCACCGACGAACCCGGACGGTCGGGATTGTACGACGCAATCGTGGCCGCGCCCACCAGCGTCTGCGCGAACTGCTGCTTCGACAGCTGCTCGGCGCTGTGCCGGCCGACGACGTGCCCGATCTCGTGGCCGAGCACCCCGGCCAGCTCGGCTTCGTTGTGCAGCCGCTTGAGCAGGCCGACCGTGATCGACACCTGGCCGCCGGGCAGCGCGAAGGCGTTGATCGTCTCCGGATCGGCGAGCACGTGGAAGTCGTACTTGTACGGTCCCGACCCGGCGTCACTCTTCGCGACGATGCGCTGCCCGACCTGCTCGACGTAGTTGTTGATCGTCGGCTGCGTGATCTCCCCGCCGAACTGCTGCGCCATCTCCGGGAACGCCTGGAGGCCGAGCGCGACCTCCTGGTCCGGCGCGATGCTGATGTGCTGCACTTCGCCCGTCACTTCGTTCTTGGAGCTCGACGAGAAGTACGTGATCGCTCCGATGATCGCCATGATGATGGCGGCGATGAGACTTCCTCCGCGACGCACTGGTGCCTCCGCTGTTGCCGTCGATGAACTCCCCTGCTGCCACGTTCGTGGCGGCCACATGCGCAACGACGGTGCCATGGCCCGGCGGACGCGGCCGTCTTGTCTCCGCAGGTGCGGGCCCGATACGTTTGCCGCGTGCCGACGCCAGCTATCCGCTCGATGATCGCCCGAGTCTCGCCCCCGCGAGCGCGCATCGCCGTGCTTCTCGCGGGCGCCATGCTTGGGGGGGCGCAGGGCTCGATCGCGCAGGCCACCTCGCCCGCAACATCGGCCCCCGCGATATCAGTGCCCGCCGCGCGCGCTGCCGGGCGCGTCGTCGACATCGGCTTCTGGTCGCAGATGCTCGGCACCACCAAGCACGCGCGCGTCTACCTCCCGCCGTCGTACGACGCCGGCACGCGCCGGTATCCTGTCGCCTACTACCTGCACGGCGTCGGCGGCGACGAGACCAACTGGAGCATGCAGGGCCGGCTCGGCGCGACGATGGACTCGCTCGTCGTGACCGGGATGCCGGAGATGATCATCGTCATGCCCGACGGCGACGACGGCTGGTACACGACGTGGAACGCGCTAGGGAACTTTACCGAGTGCAGCCGCAACCCGCCGAAGCGCGAGAGCGCGGCGAGCTACTGCGTCCCCTGGCCCAAGTACGACGACTACATCGCCCGCGACGTCGTCGCTCACGTCGACTCGACGTATCGCACCATCGCCGACCGCGCCCATCGCGCGATCGCCGGCCTGAGCATGGGTGGCTACGGTGCCGTCTCGCTCGCGTTAGGCTATCCGGACGTCTTTTCGGTGGCGGCCAGCCACTCGGGAGTGCTCTCCCCGCTGATCGGGATGCCGCACGACAGCCTCCCCGCGCCGACGCACGAAGCGCGCGACATCGACGAGATGCACGCGCGCTGGCCGCCGTGGGCGTGGTCGGGCCTCAGCCTCACGTTCGGCGGCCGTGACATGTACGGCTGGTGGGCGCGCGATCCCCTGCGCATCGCCCGCCGCGCTCTCGACGGCGGCCGCCAGCTGCCCGCGATCTTCGCCGACATCGGCATCGACGACGCCTTCCTCGTCGAGAACCGCGCCTTCGTCACCAACGCGCGAGCACTCGGCGCCAACGTCGAATATCACGAGTGGCCCGGGACGCACGACTGGAATTACTGGAGGGCGCACCTGCCGCAGTCCCTGGTCTGGATCGCCGCGCGCGTTGCGCGCTGATCGCTTCTCGCACCGTGTCGGCTATGACACTGCGACAAGAGATGATCGAGGAGCCGACGAAGAGATGAGCGCCGAGCGAACCCGCCAACCGGTGAGAAAGGCGCCAATGGGTGTGCCGGCAATCACATCGTTTTTTCGTCGCTCCTCGCTCCTCGCTCCATCGGATCCTCGATCATCGCTCCTCGCAGTGTCATAGCTGATCCAGGCGCGCGCTCTGTCGCGCCCCGCCGCCACCGCGTACCTTCTGAGGAATGCCGAACTACTTCCCCCGCCACACCGTGTCGTGGAAGGTCGAGGAGCCCGCGGCGTTCCGGAAGCTCACGCTCTCGGTCGTCGAGATGGGGCTCATCACCGGTGTCGTGCTCCGGCTGTACCGCGCGCTCGTGCTCACGCACGGGTCGAACAGCTGGGTGTATTTCGGGATCACGATCGCGTTCGGGGCGATCCTGCTCTTCGGCATGAGCACCGCGCACCTCGCCAACTTCACGATCCGTCACTGGATCTGGCGCGCGCCGCTCTTCGTCGCCGTGGAGATTGCCGGGGAGATGCTCACCAGCCTCGCACTCACCGCGCTCCATCGTGAGCCGTGGGGCAGCGGACGTGCGAGCTTCGGGGACTGGCCGTCGATGGCCGCCGCGCTCCTCGTGTGGCGCGCGGTGCCGGTCGTCGCCTTCACCCTCGTGCTCGCCCTCGTCGTCCAGCTCGTGCGAGTCCTCCTGCTGCGTCACGAGGACCGGGATCACACGCTGACGGCGATCCACGAGGAGAACGAGGAACGCATCGCCGCCGAGGAAGCCGGGCACTAGCGCGAGCGTTATCTTCCGGGATGCGGATCCACAACAAGAAGCTCATCGTCGTCGGCGACCGGGTCCTCGTCAAAGTCGAGGAGGGCGAGGAGCGGACGAACGTCGGCCTCATCCTCCCGGCCAGCGCGGTCGATTCGCAGGCAGTGCAGGGGGGCCGGATCGTCGCCACCGGCCCGGGTCTCCCAATGCCAGACTTCGCCGAGAACAGCGACGAGCCCTGGCGGATTGGAACGAGCAGGCGGGAAACGAAGTTCGTCCCGATGCAGGCTCGCGTCGGCGACTATGCGATGTTCTTCCGCAAGGCGTCGGTCGAGATGACCTTCGAGAACGAGCGCTTCCTCGTGGTGCCGCAGTCGGCGATCCTCGCCCTCGTGCGCCACGCCGAGAACGACGAATGAACGACGAGTGAGCAGACGGAGCAGGGCAGGACACCAGCATTCAGGAGGATGTAGCGATGTACGATGAACGAATGATCACGCCGATGCGCCAGGAGCTGACGCGCCACGGTGTCGAGGAGATGAAGACGCCGGAGCAGGTGGACGCGAAGCTCAAGGACGCGAAAGGGACGACGCTCGTCGTCGTCAACTCGATGTGCGGATGTGCCGCGCGCAACGCGCGCCCCGCGGTGATCCAGGCGCTCCAGCACCCGGCGAAGCCCGAAGTGCTCACGACGGTATTCGCCGGCCAGGACACCGCCGCGACAGCCCGCGCGCGCCAGTATTTCACCGGCTACGCCCCGTCGTCGCCGTCGATCGCGCTGCTGAAGGACGGAAAGCTCGTCTACATGCTCGAGCGCCATCAGATCGAGAGCCGCTCGGCCGACGCGATCGCGAAGGATCTCGAGGGCGCGTTCGAGAAGTACTGCACCCCGGCAGGGAACGTCGCATCGTGAACGAGCTGTAAGCGATAAGCTCGAAGCAGTGAGCGAACGGCGTTGGACCTGCGAAGGTCCAACGCCGTTTGTGTTTTTATCCGCGGTCCGCTAACTGCTTGCCGCTTACCGCTTATCGCTCCTGACGCGACCACCACTCGCCGAGCGGAACTCAATCCGGCACAACCTCTGCAAACAGACAGCGCACCGGGGCGACGGAGGCTCCGCGGACGCTACCCAACGGAGGATGCAGCGATGGAACGGAACCCGAACGACAATCTCAATTCCCAGAGCGGCTCGAGCAGCACCGGGGCAGGCCCCGAGTCCGGCTACGAGTCCGGCAGCAGTGGCGGTTACGGCGGGACGTCTGGGCTCTCCAACACCGGCAGCCAGGGCTACGGCGCCGCGGGCGGCGATTCGTCGACCATCGGGTCGACCGGCTCCTCGACCGGCAGCTCGAGCTTCGGCTCGGGATCGTCAGGCGGCGGCAGCTTCGGCGGCAGCAGCGATTCCTTCGGGAGCAGCAACGCCGACCAGTTCGCGGACAAGGCGAAGGAAGGCTTCAGCGACGCGAAGGACAAGGCGAAGCAGGGGCTCTCCAGCGCGAAGGACAAGGCGGTCGAGCTGAAGGGAACGCTCGCCGACAAGCTCGAGGCGGGTGCGAACAAGCTTCGCTCGCAGCAGACGGGTGGCAGCTACGCCGGCGCGACCGGCAGCGGCTCGACGAGCATCGCCAACGAGTCGGGCCAGCTCGGCCAGATCACCGACAAGCTCGCGTCGGGCATGCAGGGCACGGCGGACTTCCTCCGCAACGCCGACATGGACCAGATGAAGGCGAGCGTCGAGAAGCAGGTCAAGGAGAACCCGGGCCGCTCGCTGCTCATCGCGGCCGGCATCGGCTATCTCCTCGGCAAGGCCTTCCGGAAGTAGGAGGACCCCATGGCTGCCGATCAGAACGACGGCCGCCGCGGTTTCGGCAATCTCCTCCGCGATCTCGCGGAGGGGAGCGCCGGTCTCGTGCGCAACGAGGTGAAGCTCGCGCGGATCGAGATCCGCAAGATGCTCGCGGGGGTCGGCCTCGGCACGGCGATGGTCGCGAGTGGAGGTGTGTTCGCCCTCCTCGGCACGCTTGCGCTCTTCACGGGGATCGTGCTGTTAGGCGGTGACCAGTGGCTGCACGATCGCTACTGGCTGGCCGCACTCGTCTTCACCGTGATCGCCTTCGCGGTGGCATTCGTATTCATGCGTCGGGGACGCGCTGCGCTGTCCCCTGCTAACCTCGCCCCGGACAAGACGGTGGCATCGCTCAAGGAGGACAAGGAATGGCTGAAACAACGGCTGACGTCCGGCGGGACATCGAACTGACGCGGGAGCGGATGTCGGACACGCTCACGCAGCTCGAGCAGAAGCTCAACATCATGCAGGTCGTGAAGGACAACCCGTGGCCGGCCCTCGCGGTCGCCGTCGCGGCCGGTGCCCTCCTCGCCGGCTCGCGCTCCGACGTCAAGGCCGCCGCCGCGACGGTCGGCGCGACGAAGGGCGCCAGCAACAAGGTCGGCCAGATGCTCGACGACGCCGTCGCGAGCTTGGTTGGCGGCGTGCACGGTGCCTTCCAGAGCAAGCTCGAAAGCTGGGTCAACGACCTCAAGTCGTCGCTCGGCGCGACCAACACCTCGAACGGCGACAGCAACCGCGCCGGCGCGAACCTCGGATCGTCAGGCAGCTCCAGCCTGACGCGCAACAACAGCTTCGACGCAAGCTCGATCGCGACGGCCGGAACCACCGGCGCCGCGGATGCCTCGAGCTCGTTGCGCGCGGACTGACGACGTACCGCGGTGACAAGAGAGGGGCGGGAAGCTTTGCGCTTCCCGCCCCTCTCTTGTCGCGTTAGGCTGCTCTCATCTGATCCGCGATCGCAGCAGCAGCGGCGAGGCGAAAGTGATTCGCGTGCAGAGAAGCAGCGGGTTGGCGGGGTGGCGAAAGTGATTCGCGTCTAGAGACGCAGCGGGTTGGCGGGTTGGCGAAAGCGAGGCGCGGCGAGGGAAACGGCCCTGCCAATGGGATCAGAACGGCGAGTCTCGCGACCCCACTTTCACTCGTCCCGGATCACCTTCGCCAACCCGCCAAGCCGCTTCTTCCCTCGTCGCAGTAGCGTCGAGTTATCGATCGTTCGATTTCACCGGATCCGGCGACCCCGCATGCGACGGCGTCGTCGACGGCGGATCGCTCGCCGGGAAGCTCTCCAGCGACTGCTCATCGACTCGCTCGTCCGCGCTCTGCTTCCCGTCCGCACTTCGCGGAATCTTCGGGTCGATCGGCTTCTGGTTGCTCATCGCGCTTCCTCTCGCAAGAAAATTTCGATCACTCACCGAGCTCGCAGATTCGCAAAACGAAGTCCACCGCGCGAGGGGCTCAGCTCCGGCGCAGCCAGCGTCCAAGCTCGCCCAGTGAAGGCTTCTTCCCGTACATCAAAAGTCCGGTGCGATAGATCCGCGACGCGAGCCAGATCGCGCCGGCGATCGCCAGCACCATCGCGACGAGCGAGGAGACGACTTCCACCCACGGCACCGAGATCAGGCTCAGCCTGAGCGGCATCAGGATCGGCGCCGAGAAGGGAAAGATCGACGCGATCTTCGCCAGCTTCGTCCCCGGGTTCAGGAGGATCGGCTGGATGAGGATCGCCGTCGCGACGAGCAGCAGCGTCACCGGCTGCGCCGCCTGCTGCGCCTCCTGGTCACTGTTCACCATCGCCCCGACCGCGGCGAACAGCGCCGAGTAGAGCATGAAGCCGAGCACGAAAAAGAGCAGCAGCAGCGCGAGCACCGACAGCGGGATGCTCGGCAGGGTCAGGGACGGCGACGTGATGTGCAGCGCGTGCATGACCGGCTCGCGGATCTTCACCACCGCGAGCGAGCCGAGCACCCAGAGGATCTGCTGGGTGATTCCGACCGCTCCGACGCCGAGCACCTTCCCGGCGAGCAGCGTATCCGTCGGCACGCTCGACACCACCACCTCGGCGACCCGCGTCTGCTTTTCCTCGAGCACGCCGCGCAGCACGTTCTGCCCGTAGATGAAGATCGACATGTAGAGCAGGAATGCGAGCGAGAAGGCGAAGATGTACTTCACGATGCCGCCCTTGCCCTCGCGCCCGCGATCGCCGATCTGCTCGGCGTCGAGCTCGATGCGCTTCGTGTTCATCAGGCTCGTCACGCGCTCGGCGTCGACCCCTGCCCGCTCGAGGCGCGTCACGAGGATTCCCTGCCTGACGGCGCTCTCGATGCGGCCGATGTCCGGCAGCGACGAGCCGTTGCGCCCCGCATAGCGCGTCTCGGTCGCGTCGAGGATGTGCGGCCCGAGCACGAGGTAGCCGCGTGTCTCGCGCTTGACCACCGCGTCCGTCGCCGCCGCTTCGGCGGCGGCGAGCTGCGTGGTGTCGAGCACGATCACCTGCGTCGACGAGGTATCGTTCGACATGAGGCCGCCGCCTAACGCGAAGGCGACCCGCTTGCCGAGCCCCGATCCCGACGCGTCCAGGATCTGGATGTGCGCGATGTTCTCGGTGTTCATGCTCTTGCTCGCCAGCCAGATCGGCAGCAGCGTCAGCGCGCCGAAGAGCAGCGGCGTGAACACGGTCGAGAAGATGAACCACTTCGTGCGGACGCGCTCGAGGTACTCGCGCTTGATGACCGCCCAGAGTCTAGCCATGTCCGCTCATCCCCGCTTCGACTCCGGTGGCCCCGACCTTCTCGAGGAAGATGCTGTGCAGCGACGGCTGCACGCGCTCGAAGCGCCGGATCGGCGCGCCCGCCTCGACGAGGCGGCGGAGGAGGACGCTCGCGTCGGCGCCCGGTGCGAGCTCCAGCTCGTAGAAGCGATTGGAGTCGTCCGTCTCGCTGACCATCGAGGTGTCGGCGAGTATCGCCTTCACCGCGGGGGACGCGTCCCCGTCGAGCGCGAGCGCGACCGACCGCTCGCCATGCGCTGCACGAACCTCGCTCACCGCACCGTCGAGCACCTTCTCCCCCTTCGCGATGATGCATACCGAGTCGCACAGGCGCTCGGCGTTCTCCATGATGTGCGTGCTGAAGATGACCGTCTTGTTCCGCCGCTTGAGGTCGACGATCGTGTCCTTGAGCGCCTGCGCGTTGAGTGGATCGAGCCCGCTGAACGGCTCGTCGAGGATGACGAGCTCCGGATCGTGCAGCAGCGCGCCGATGAACTGCACCTTCTGCTGCATCCCGCGCGACAGCTCATCCACCTTCGAGTTGCCCCAGTCCTTCTCGGGGGTACGCAGCCCGAGGCGATCGAGCCAGCTCGTGATCCGCGCGTCCGCCTCGCGCGGGCTCACTCCCTTCAACTCGGCCAGAAACTTCAGGACCCGGCGGACCTGCATCTTCTTGTACAGCCCCCGCTCCTCGGGGAGGTAGCCGACGCGGTCCTGGATCGAGCGGTCGCGATGCCCGCTGCCGAGCACGGAGATCGTCCCGCTGTCCGGCGCGATGATGTCGAGGATCATGCGGATCGTCGTCGTCTTGCCGGCGCCATTCGGGCCGAGCAATCCGTAGACGCTTCCACGCGGGATGGTGAGCGAGAGATCGCGCACCGCCACGTGCTCGTCGTAGCGCTTGACGACGTTGCGGATCTCGATGGCTGGTTCAGGCATGGTCTCCGGGTGCACCTGGAAGAAGGCGTGTCCAAGATATGACCGGTGCAACCGCCACGCACCTTCGAGGGGGTAAGCGGCGCGTAAGGCACGTGCCGGCCTGCGCTTGTCGTTGCCGCAGCGCGGGCGGATATTGCCGCCATGAGATCTCCCGCGTCGCGCCGAGTCGTGCCCGCGAGTTGCCAGCGCGCACTGGCCGGCGCGCTTCTCGTGCCCGCGCTTGTGGGATGCGGTGGGCGCGGCGATGCCGTGCCACATCGCGCGACGCTCGTCGTCGTCCACGCCGGAAGTCTCGCGCGGCCGATGCGCGCCGCGCTCGACAGCTTCACCGCGCGCACCGGCATTCCGGTGTCGACGATCAGTGCCGGGAGCGTCGAGGCGGCGCGCCGCATCACCGAGCTGCACGACGTGCCTGACGTGATCGCGTTGGCCGACGAGGAGGTCTTTCCCGCCCTGCTCGCGCCGAAGTTCGTCGCCGGGTACACCGTGTTCGCGCGGAACCGGATGGTCGTGGCGGTCTCCCCCCGTCACGCGAGCGATCGCACCGATTCGACCAACTGGTTCCACGCGCTCACCGCGAACGACGTCGAGGTCGGCCGCTCGAATCCGGATCTCGACCCGGCCGGCTATCGTGCGATCATGGTGCTTCGCCTCGCGTCGGCGCTCTACAACGCACCAGGCTTCGAGCGCGCCGTGCTCGCGCGTTCGCCGGAGCGCAACGTCAGGCCGAAGTCGGCCGACCTCATCGCGCTGCTCCAGACCGGCGCGCTCGACTACGCCTTCGTGTACGAGACGTCGGCGCGTGCCGCCGGGCTGCATTTCATCGCGCTTCCCTCCGCCGTGAACCTGGGCGACGACGCACGCGCGACCGACTACGAGCGGGTGAGCCTCCGTATCGCCGGTGCGGCGCGCGGCGACTCGGTTACCGTCCATGGCTCGCCCATCCGGTACGCGCTCGCCGTCCCGCGCGACGCACCAGACCCGGCGGGCGCGAAGGCGCTCGCCGACTTCCTGCTCTCGCCGGCCGGACTGGCCGCCATGCGCGGCGCGGGTCTCGAGACCGTCCCGCCGCACTACGTCGCGGCCGACGGCGCCGTTAGGCAGGGCGCTCCCCGATGACCGATCGCTCGCGCCAGCGGATCGCCACCATCGTGGCCGCGGCTCTCGCGTCGCTGCTGCTGCTGTTCCTCGCTGTTCCAACCCTCACCCTCGTCGCCCGCGGCGGGGCAAGCGGGCTGCGAGGCCTCTTCGCCGACGCCGAGCTGCGTGAGGCGACCGCGCTCACCGTGCTCACCGCGACGGCGAGCACGCTGGTCGTCATCGTCTTCGGCACACCCCTCGCCTGGTGGCTTGCCCGGCGCAGCTTTCGCGGCCGCTCGATCATCGATGCCTTGCTCGACCTTCCGCTGCTCATTCCGCATCCGGTCGCCGGCATAGCCCTGCTGCTCGTGCTCTCCCGCGACTCCGCACTCGGTGCAGCGTTGCTCGCGGCCGGCATCCGCGTCGTCAGCACGCCGCTCGGCATCGTGATCGCGATGCTCTTCGTCTCCGCGCCGCTCTACGTCAGCGCTGCGCGCGAGGCGATCGCCCGAGTCGATCCGCGATACGAGGGCGTCGCCCGCACCCTCGGCGACACGCAGTGGCGGGCGCTGCGCCGCGTGACGATCCCCCTCGCCCACCGCGGACTTCTCTCCGGCGCGGTCGTCGCCTGGGCCCGCGCGTCGAGCGAGTTCGGCGCGATCGTCATCCTCGCCTACCACCCGCGCGTCGCCAGCGTGTTGAGCTACGACCGCCTGACGAGCTACGGGCTGCGCGAGGCGCTCCCCGTCGCGGCCGCGCTCGTCATCGTCGCGCTGGTCCCGCTCGTCGCGCTCCGCGCGTTAGGCGCGCGCGATCGGCGGGCACCGGGATGAGCATCACCCTCCGCGGCGTGACCGTGCGTCAGGGCGCGTTCACCCTCGACGCCGCGACCCTGGGCGTGCCTGACGGCGGCTACGGCGTCGTGCTCGGAGCGGCCGGATCGGGGAAGACCACCCTGCTCGAGACCGTCGCCGGCATTCGCCCGGCAGATTCGGGCGTGATCACGGTCGGCGAGGCCGATGTCACGACACTCCCCCCCGAAGCCCGTGGGGTGGGGATGGTCTACCAGCAGTCACTGCTCTTTCCACACCTCGCCGTCGCCGCCAACGTCGGCTACGGTGCAACGAGTCGGAAGGCGATCAGCGACGCCATCGAGCTGACCGGCATCGCGCCGCTGCTCGGCCGCGGCGTCGCGACGCTGAGCGGGGGCGAGCAGCAGCTCGTCGCCCTCGCCCGCGCGATCGCCAGCGAGCCGCGCGTCCTCCTGCTCGACGAGCCTTTCGCCGCGCTCGATCCCCCGCGGCGCGCATCGATGCGGCGCATGATGCGCGCGCTCCAGCGCGAGCGCGGCATCACCGTCCTCCACGTCACCCACGACGTGAACGAAGCCGCGCTCCTCGCGGACACTCTCGCGGTGCTCGACGGCGGGCGCATTCTGCAGCACGGAGTCGCAACCGAGCTGTTCTCCCGCCCCGCGACCGGCCGCGTCGCCGAGCTGCTCGGCGCCGAAAACGTGCTCGCCGGCACCGCGGCGACCGCGAGCGATGGTTCGGTCGAGCTGCGCGCCGGCCGTCTGACGATTCACGCCCTCGCGCCCGAGGGCGGGGGCGTGAGCGGTAACGTTCACGCCGTGATCGGTGCCGACGAGATCACGCTCTCGCGCGAGGCGCGGGAAACGTCGGCGAGGAACAGCTTCGCCGGGCGGGTGAGTGCGGTCAGCGGAACCGGCGCCCTCGTGCGCGTCGAGGTCGACGTCGAGGGAACCGCGCTCGTCGCGGTCGTGACGTCAGGCTCGGCGCGCGAGCTCGCGCTCGCGCCGGGCACTCCCGTGCACCTGGCGTTCAAGGCAACGGCCGTCAGGATCTGCTGACGGTGCCTGCTACATCCCGACTTCGACGCCGAGCAGGTCGTGCGGCCACGAGGCGCGAATCCCGCCGAGCCGCACCAGCGTCGCGACCTGCGCCCAGTGCCGCGCGCCATGCGTCACGACATTGACGAGGATCTTACGCCGCGTCGCCGACACCATCCCGGCGGTGAGCGTCGAGAACGTCAGGCTCTCCGAGAGCGACGTCTCCGTCGCACTCGCCAGGTACCGGTCGATCTTCTCCCGCGCCGCGTCGCCGACCGCGAACAGCTCGGCTGCGCCATGCTGCTTGAACTCCGACCAGTCGCTCGCCGGCTCCCCGAGCAGGCGCTGCCCGTATCGCAGCTCGACCGCCATGATGTGGCGCACGACGCCACGAATCGTATCCATCGTCCCATCGCCCGCGGCGAGGTCGAGCGCCTTGGGGTTCACCTCGAACCAGCTCCGCCACTGTGCGGTCTCGTAGTCGCGCCACGCGAAGAGCGCCGCGATCGGCGCGGAAGGTGTGCTGTTCATGCGCGAACGATCACCAGCCGCGCTTTTCCGCGCAACAGGCCGGGCAGGCTATCCGCCGAGCGTTCGCTCGAGTGCGTGCCAGGGCATCAGCACGCAGTTGATGCGCGCCGGATAACGGGCGACTCCCTCGAAGGCCACGACCGTGCCTAACGCGTCCCGGGTGACGGGGTCGCCGCGCAGCAGCCGTTCGAGCGCCCCGCGCGTCCGGCGTGCCGCCCCGACGCTCGCGCCGCGCACGATCTCCGTCATCATCGACGCCGACGCCTGGGCGAGCGAGCATCCCTGCCCGGTGAACCTCGCCTCGCGGATGATCCCGCCCTCGACGATTGTCTCGACGGTCACTTCGTCGCCGCAGGTGGGGTTGGAGATGTGAGCCGACGCGGTCGCACCGGGGAGCGGCCCCTTGTTGCGAGGGCTCCGGTAGTGGTCGAGGATCGTGTCCTGGTAGAGCGCCTCGGTCGCCGCACTCGGCCGCTGCGGTGCGCCGTCGCCGGGTGGCCGGGCGCCCGACATGCTACGCCGCGCCGAAGACGCGCTGCGCCTCGCGCACGCCGTCCACCAGCGCATCCACGTCCGACTCGTCGCTGTAGACGTAGAACGAGGCGCGCGCCGTCGCCGCGACGTCGAGCCGGCGCATCAGCGGCTGGGCGCAGTGATGCCCGGCGCGGATGCAGACCCCGCGCTCGTCGAGGATCGTCGCGAGGTCGTGCGGGTGGATCCCCTCGACCGTGAAGCTCACCACCCCGCTCCGGTCGCGCGGCGCCGGTCCATGGATGGTGACCCCGGACAACGCGCGCAGCCGAGCGTCGGCGAGCGAGGTCAGCTCCCGCTCGTGGCGGAGCACCCGGTCCATCCCGAGCCCCTCGAGGTACTCCACCGCCGCCGCAAGCCCGACCGCGTCCGCAACGTTAGGCGTGCCCGCCTCGAACTTGTGCGGGAGCACGTTCCACGTCGTGTCCTGGTCGCCGACGACGTCGATCATGTCGCCTCCCATCTGGTAGGGGGGCATCGCCTCAAGCCATGGCCGCTTGCCGAGCAGCACGCCGATCCCCATCGGCCCGCACATCTTGTGGCCGCTGAAGGCGTAGAAGTCGACGCCGAGCGAGTCGAAGTCGACGGGAAGGTGCGGCGCACCCTGCGCCCCGTCGCAGACGATCAGTGCATGCGGCGCGCGGTCGCGGACCATCCGCACGATCTCGCGCACCGGGTTCACCGTGCCGAGCGCGTTCGAGACGTGCGGGAAGGCGACGACCCTCGTCCGCGTCCCGAGCATCCCGCCTAACGCGCCGAGGTCGATCCGGCCGTCAGCTGTGAGCGGGACGATCCGGAACACGGCGCCACGCGCGGCGGCGAGCTGCTGCCAGGGGACGAAGTTCGCGTGATGCTCCATCGCGGTGACCACGATCTCGTCGCCGCGCTCGACGTTCGCGCGACCCCACGCCGTCGCGACGAGGTTGAGCGACTCGGTCGTTCCGCGGGTGAAGATCAGGCAGTCGGAATCGGCGATCCCGGCGAACCTTGCGACCGTCCGTCGCGACTGCTCGTAGCGGTCGGTCGCGCGAACGCTCAACGCGTATGCACCGCGATGCGGGTTTGCGTTGTCGCGCTCGTAGTACTCGCGCATCGCGTCGAGCACCACCGCCGGCTTCTGCGACGTCGCGGCGGAATCGAGGTAGTGCAGCTCCGGATTCCCGCCGAGCAGCGGGAAGTCGGCGCGTCGGCCGGTCGCCTGGCTCCTCGTCCCCGTCAGGGTCGCGATCGCTCCGATCAGCGGCCCCGTCATGTGCGCCGCACCGCCCGCGGCCCGACGAACACTTCGTCGCCGACGACGCGCGTCTCGTAGATCGGCAGCACGTCCTGGGCGGGCCCGCGCAGCACCGCGCCGCTCCGGCAGTCGAAGCGTGCACCGTGCCAGACGCACTCGATGGTCCCGCTGCCGACGAGCTCACCCGACGAGAGCGCGAACCCCTGATGCGGGCACTCGTCGGCGACGGCGCGCACGACGCCGGCATCGTTGAGCAGGCAGATCCGCTCGCCGGCGGGGGTGACGACGCCGAGCAGCGCGCCCGGCGGCACGTCGCCGACGCGCGCGACGCGGACGAAGCCATCGCTCGCGGGATGCAGGGACGCGCTCACGCGGGGCTCACTCCGTGCTCACCGAGGGCGCCGCGGCGACCGGCGCCTTTGCGCCGTTGAGCGCGGCGCGCATCGCGTGCCAGCCGAGGCTGGCGCACTTGACGCGTGCCGGGAAGCGCGAGACCCCACCGAAGGCGACGAGCTTGCCTAACGCGGCGCGGGAGGTGTCGTCGACCGGCTTGCCGGTCACCAGGTCGTGGAACCGCTCGAAGATCTGCTCGGCCTCGGCCCGCGTCTTCCCCTTCACGGCGACGGTCATCAGCGACGCCGACGCCTGCGAGATCGCGCAGCCCTTTCCGGCGAAGCGGACTTCGGAGACCCTCTCATCGTCGAGCGTCAGCCAGACGCGGAGCTGGTCGCCGCACATCGGGTTCCGGCCGTCGGCCACGCGATCGACCACCGCCGGCTCGCCATAATTCCGCGGCGACCGGTTGTGATCGAGGATGAGGCTCTGGTAGAGATCCGTGATGTCGGCCATGTGCTCCGTCGTACCGCGCGGCGCCGGGCCGGCGCCGCGTCCTGCCTAACGATCGTCGCGCGTGAAGCGGGCGAGCGTCAGCTCCTCGAGGCTGTCCCGGAGCGGATCGAGCTCGATCTGCTCCAGCACGTCGGCCGCGAACGCGTAGGTGAGGAGCTGCCGCGCCCGCACCGCACCGACGCCGCGGCTCTTCATGTAGAAGAGCGACGTCTGGTCGATCCGGCCGACCGTCGCGCCGTGCGTGCACTTCACGTCGTCGGCGAAGATCTCGAGCTGCGGCTTGGTGTCGATCACCGCGCGCGGCGAGAGGAGCAGGGTGTGGTTCTCCTGCTTCCCGTCCGTCTTCTGCGCCTCGGGATGGACGTACACCTTCCCGTTGAAGACGCCGTGCGCCGTGTCGTCGAGCACGCCGCGGTAGACCTCACGGCTGTAGCAATTCTCCTTCTGGTGCTCGATCCGCGTCTGGTGGTCGACGTGCTGGTCGCCGTCGGCCATGTACAACCCGTTCAGCGTCGCGCCGCACCCTTCGCCGCCGAGCACGGTCCAGACGTTCGTGCGCGAGAGCGCGGCACCGGTCGCGAAGGAGAAGGAGACGAAGTGCGAGTCGCGCGCCTGCCGCGCGTCGATCGTCGAGACGTGGTACGACCGCGGGCTCTCGCGCTGGATCTTGTAGTGCGCGACGGTCGCCCCGTCGGCCAGCGAGATCTCCGTGACCGAGTTCGTCAGGTACGTCGCCTCGCCCAACGCGACGTAGCTCTCGATCACCGTCGCCTTCGAGTTCGGCTCGGCGACGATCAGGATGCGCGGGTGCGATGCCCCCTTCGCCGAGAGGGCGTCGGAGACGAAGAGCAGGTGGATCGGCGCGCTTGCGTACGCGCCGGGCCGGAGGTGCACGACGGCGCCGTCGGTGTGCAGCGCCGCGTTGAGCGCGACGAAGGCGCTCTGCTCTACGGTGCAGATGGAGCCCAGCGTGCCTTCGACGATGTCGGCCATCTCCTCGCGGGCGGCTTCGAGCGGCATGACGCGGACGCCGGCGTCGAGCGCGAGCCCGCTGGAGAGCTCGGCGTCGTAGCGGCCGTTCACGAAGACGAGCGTCGTCCAGCCATTCTCGCCGAAGGTGTACGGGGCGAGCTGCGCGGCCGTGACCTCGCCGCCCGGCTCCTGGAGCGCGCGGACGTCGAGCTCGGCGATCGGCGCGGCGCTGGTGTACTTCCAGTCCTCGTCGCGCGTCGTCGGGAAGCCGACCTTGGCGAAATGCGCCGCGCCGCGGGCGCGCAGGTCGCGCAGCCAGCGGGGCTCGCCGTTCCGTTCGGTCGCTGCCCTGACGTCCTCGAGATACGCCGGCGTTGTCACGCCGCGGCTCCGGTCGCGCCGGTGACCCAGTCGTATCCCTTGGCCTCGAGCTCGAGCGCGAGCTCCTTGCCGCCGCTCTTCACGATCCGCCCGCCGGCCAGCACGTGAACGTAGTCGGGGACGATGTAGTTGAGCAGCCGCTGGTAGTGCGTGACGACGATCGTCGAGCGGTCCGGACGGCGCAGCATGTTGACGCCGTTCGCGACGACGCGGAGCGCGTCGATGTCGAGCCCCGAATCGGTCTCGTCGAGGATCGCCAGCTTCGGCTCGAGCACCGCCATCTGGAGGATCTCGTTCCGCTTCTTCTCGCCCCCCGAAAAGCCGGTGTTGACCGAGCGATTGAGCATCGCGTCGGTCATGTCCACTACCTTGAGCTTCTGCTCCATGATGTCGAGGAAGTCCATCGGGTCGACCTCCTCCTCGCCGCGCGCCTTCCGGATCTCGTTATACGCCGTGCGGAGGAAGTACGCGTTCGAGACCCCGGGAATCTCCACCGGATACTGGAAGGCGAGAAACACCCCCTGCTGCGCCCGGACCTCCGGCGCCATCTCGAGCAGGTCCTGTCCGTTGTACCTGACGGAACCGCCGGTGACGGTATAGGCGGGATGCCCGGCCAGCACCTGCGCCAGCGTGCTCTTCCCCGAACCGTTAGGCCCCATCACGGCGTGGACTTCGCCCGGGTTCACCGTGAGGGTGATGCCGCGGAGGATTTCCTTGTCACTGACGGTCGCGCGCAGATCTCTGATCTCTAACATGGACGCCTTGCTATAAGCTGTAAGCGGCAAGCTGTGAGCGAACCGCGTTCAAAATGCGAATGTCCCAGTACGTTTGCAGTTCCGCCGTCCGCTGGCTGCTTGCCGCTTATCGCTTACAGCAGCGCGCCGAGCAGACAGCGGCATGCGACTGCGTTACCCGACGCTGCCTTCCAGCGTGATCCCCAGCAGCTGCTGCGCTTCGAGCGCGAACTCCATCGGCAGCTCCTTGAACACTTCCTTGCAGAAGCCGCTGACGATCATCGACACCGCCTGCTCGGCGGCCATGCCGCGCTGCTTCAGGTAGAAGATCTGGTCCTCGCCGATCTTCGACGTCGAGGCCTCGTGCTCGATCGTCGCCGTGTTGTTGGCGACTTCGATGTACGGGAAGGTGTGCGCGCCGCAGCGGTTGCCGACGAGCATCGAGTCGCACTGGGTGTAGTTGCGCGCGTTCTCGGCCTTCGGCAGGACCTTCACCTGGCCGCGGTACGAGTTGTTCCCCTGGCCGGCGCTGATTCCCTTGCTGACGATCGTCGACTTCGTGTTGCGGCCGATGTGGACCATCTTCGTGCCGGTGTCGGCCTGCTGGTGGTTGTTCACCACCGCCACCGAGTAGAACTCACCGGTCGAGTCGTCGCCCTGGAGGATGACGCTCGGGTACTTCCAGGTGATCGAGCTGCCCGTCTCGACCTGCGTCCACGAGATCTTGGAACGCGGGCCGGCGCACTTCCCGCGCTTGGTGACGAAGTTGTAGATGCCGCCGACGCCGTTCTCGTCGCCCGCGTACCAGTTCTGCACCGTGCTGTACTTGATCGACGCGTCGCCTAACGCGACGAGCTCGACGACCGCGGCGTGCAGCTGGTTGGTGTCGCGCTTCGGCGCCGTGCATCCCTCGAGGTACGAGACGTACGACCCCTCGTCGGCGATGATCAGTGTGCGCTCGAACTGGCCGGTGTCGGCCGCGTTGATGCGGAAGTAGGTCGACAGCTCCATCGGGCAGCGCACGCCCTTCGGGATGTACACGAACGAGCCGTCGCTGAACACCGCCGCGTTGAGCGCGGCGAAGAAGTTGTCGCTATAGGGGACGACGGAGCCGAGGTACTTCCTCACGATCTCGGGATGCTCGCGCACCGCCTCGCCGAAGCTCATGAAGATGATCCCGAACTTCCCGAGCTCCTCCTTGTACGACGTCCCGACCGAGACCGAGTCGAACACCGCATCGACCGCAACGCCGGCGAGCAGCTTCTGCTCGTGGAGCGGGATGCCGAGCTTGTCGTAGGCCTCGCGGATCTTCGGGTCGACATCGTCGAGGCTGCCTAACGGCCGGGCCGTCTTCGGGGCGGAGTAGTAGACGATGTCCTGGTAGTCGATCGGCGGATACTCGACGTTCGCCCACCGCGGCTCGGCCATCTGCTGCCAGCGGCGGAACGCCTTGAGGCGCCACTCGAGCAGCCACTCCGGCTCTTCCTTCCGCGCCGAGATCAGGCGCACCGTCTCCTCGGACAGCCCGCGCGGGATCGCATCGGCCTCGATGTCCGTGACGAACCCCGCCTTGTACTCGCGGTTGACCAGCGTTTCGATCGACGTGCTCATGGCGTGTCCACTCTCATCTGCATCAACGCGTAAACGACCACACTGCAAGGCATTACATGCTGCGATCCGGTGCCGTCCTGGGCCGGTTGCCGGCCCGCTCTGGAAAGCCCTATAAAGTTAGTCCCTTTTCACGATAATTCAACAAAACCGGGGGCGAGGATGTTCCGGGGCGAGGGCCGAGGGGAGCGTGCCGCCGAGCAGTTATCGATGCCGACTCGGGGATTACGCGGATCGCTCCGTGCGGACCGGCCGCCCCTGATGACGAACCCCGCGAGCCTCGCCGCCGGTGTTTCCCCCTGCTGCCGCAGCCCCCCGACCCGCATTTGTGATTTGTGACCAGAGCCGCTGTGCGGGCGTCGTTCGAACGCTACCGTCCCGCCGGGCGCGGCTTTCGCATGCGCTCGGCATAGACCGGAAAGCGTCTCGTCAGGACTGATGCCCTACCTCGAGTACGACCACCAAACGCGAGCGCTTGGCCCAGGTGTCCTCTCCATCGGGAGCGGGACGGAGGCATCGTGGCGCATCATCGGGCGCGACCTGATGCCGCTCCACGCGATCGTCACGCTGCTTCGCGACGGGAAGGCGCACGTCGAGCCGGGCAGTGCCGCGTCGACGATCGTCGTCAACGGGCAGGAGCTCCCGGAGGGGCGGGGCACCCTCAACTTCGGCGACGTCCTCCAGATCGGCACCGCGCGGTTCAACTACCGCCAGTTCGCCACCGACGAGAGCACCAGCGGGCGGCCGGGCTACCTGCACGACACCCGCCGCGGCCGGGTCTACACGTTAGGCCAGGTCACCGAGATCGGCCGCGACGTGAAGTGCGCGGTCAACCTGCAGGAGCCGGAAGTCTCGCGCATCCACGCCGAGATCCTGCGCGGACCCGAGGGCGGATTCATCGCCAAGCCGGTGGGCAGCGCCTATACGCTCGTCAACATGAAGCGGCTGGGCGCGAACACCCGGCTGCACGAGGGCGACGAGATCACGATCGGCCGCACGGTCTTCCGCTTCACCCTCGAGCCGCCCTCGTCGCTCCTCGCGATCGGCGCCCCGGCGGGCGGGATGGACAAGCGCGGCGCGAAGATGCAGACGATGTTCGTCGGCACCGTGCAGGCTCGTGACATGCTCCGCAAGACGGAGCAGCGGAAGTACGGGCTGATGTTCGTCGTCGTCGGCGGGATCGTGCTCGTCATCATCGTCGCCGCCCAGCTCATCATGCGTTAGGCGGGACCGGCCGGGCTCCTCAGCGATGGAGCACCCAGGCCGGCTCGATCGCGCCGCCCCACGCCGGTTTCGTCAGGCGCCGCGCATTCGTGCCGTCGCGCGCCATGATCCAGATCTCCGGCTGCGCCGCGAGCGATGCCTGGCTGACGAAATAGAGGCTCGCGCCCCCCTGCGACCAGGCCGGCTGCCGCTGCACCCCCGCCATCGGCAGCCGGACCGCTTCACCGCCGGACGCGGGAACGACGAAGATGTCCGTTTCGCCGCCGCTCTCGGAGCGCCGGAAGGCGATCGAGCTCCCGTCAGGCGACCATACCGGCTCGGCGTCGAGGTCGATCGTGTTGGTGAGCTGGCGCTTGCCGGTTCCGTCGGCGCTCATCACCCAGATCCCCCAGTCGCCGCCTAACGTGCTGGCCCAGGTGATCGACCGGCCGTCCGGCGACCAGCTCGGGCGGCGGTTGTCCCAGGTGGCCGGCGGTGCGTTCGGCGTGAGGTTCACCGGGTCGCTGCCGTCGGCGTTCATCACCCAGATCTCGCCGTCGTTGCCGCTCCGGTAGCTGCGGAACGCGATGCGGCTGCCGTCGGGCGACCAGGCCGGCGAGTCGTCCAGCTCGGAGTCGGTCGTGAGCTGCCGGACCTGGCCGTCGTACGTGTTCACGACGAAGATGTCGCCCGTTCCGTCGACGTAGTTCGCGACGACGAAGGCGATTCGGCTCGATCCGGGCGCCGGAGTCGGGTCCATCGCCAGCGTGCCGGCGGGGAGGATGCGCACAGGCACTCCTCCCGCCGTGTCCAGCTTGAAGATCTCCGGCTGCCCCGACGCGTATCCCTCGTACAGCAGGTCGTACTGGAAGTGGTCGAGGCCCGGTCCCTCCCTGACGGGATCCGCGCACCCGGCCGCGATGCTCGCGCCCAGCGCGAGCAGCCCGGTGATGCGACGCACTGCCTAACGCATCATCTTCAGGCCGACCAGCACGAGCGCGACGACGACGATCACGCCGATCGCGATCATCCCCCACGGCTTCCGGCCGCCGTCCTCGTACGCGGGACGCTCGCCGGTGTCGATCGCGCGGGTGTTGATCGTCGAGCGCCGGCTCCAGTCGGCCGTCGCGGGCGCGGGGCTGTCGGCCATCTTCACGCCGGCGGGGAGCGGGCCGCGCGTGAACACGAGTGTGCTCTGGCCGATCCCGATCTTGTCGCCCGGCTCGAGCACGCGCGGCGCGGAGAGCCCGTAGCCGTTCACCGTCGTGCCGGCCGAGCCCATCGAGTAGAGGACGTGCGCGCCCGCTTCGCTCCGGACGTCGGCGTGGAAGCGCGAGACCTGCGGATCCTTCACGACGACGATGCTCGCTGCATCGCGCCCGACCGAGACCGAGCGGCGCGACAGCGCGTACGCGATGCGCGCCCGCTCGTCGACGAGGTAGGCGGTGCTCCCGTCCGGCTCGGCGGCCGGCTTGAGCGAAGCCTCGTTCTTCGCGTAGACGAAGCGCGCGGTCCCGGCGGCGATGGTGTCGCCGTCGGCGAGCGGCAGCGGGCGCACGCCGAGCTGGCGGCCGTTGACGAGGACCACGTTCTGCGTCGAGCAGGACTTGACCGACGCCTGGCCGTCGCTGCCTAACGATATGGTGAAGTGGCGCGCCGACAGGTCGGCCCCGCCGACCCGCCAGGTCGCGGCGGCACCGCTGCCGACGATCGTCTCGTTGTCGCTCAGCTCGCGAATCGTCCCACCGGTTTCCAGCACGGGCATTGGTAGCGTCCTCCGAAGTCCGCCAACTCTCGTCTCACCGCCGGTCGATCGGCGCGAGTGATTCGAACGTAAGGCACGTCACGCCTCGCGGCGCGCAAATTCGCGACGATGCTCCCGTCGCTCGAAATCCAACGACGATCGCGAAACAACGCGAGCAACGTCACACATGGATCACGATTCGGATAGAGCGGCGCGTCACACGCGACGTGGCCGGCTCGAAGATTCCGATTGACGAAAGCTGATCGCTCCGCCGCTTCGCGTCTACGGGAGTCGTCTGCGGATTTAATGCGCTCCCCGCCAGCGACGCCGGCCGCGGGGTGACTGCCGCGCTCGGCCGCACCGCGCAGGATGCGTCACCTTTCACCTGCGCCGCTCGTCGAATGAGGCGGCCATTTCGGTGAACGACGCGATGCGTTAGCATCTTCGTCAGCGTCGCCGGCGCCGTTCCCCCCCCCAGCACACGATCACTCGCGAGCCTACGTCGGGCGACTCGAATCGCCCGCTCAGCCTTTTTCGATGTCGCACGCAGTAAAGCTCCGCCTCACGGTCGTCCTGGGCCTGGGAGTCGCGATCGTCGCGTCATGCCGTGACGCGCAGAAGAAGCCGCCAGCCCCCGCCGTCAGCGACACGGTCGCGCAGCTCGACACGCAGACGAGCCGCCTCGTCCAGCCCGACACGCTCGCGCAGTCCACGCGCAAGCCGGCTCCGCTTTCCCCGCTCGCCGACTCGATCGCCGAGCGCCTCGTGTTTCCCCCGCGCGGCCAGCTCTGGTTCACCGCGGCGGCGCGCGGCAAGCGGATGCTCGTCGACATCGGCCGCGTCGACATCGACGTGAAGGCGGAGCCGCGCGCGAGCGCATACCTCGAGGCCGTCAACCGTCTCTCTCCGATCCCCGTCGGCTCGCGATTCCGCCTGACGGGCCCCTGGGGGGTGGACAGCGCCGTGATCAGGGAGTTCGCGGTCTGGAACGGCCGCATCGTCGGCGTCCTCGAGGTCGCGCCGCGCGTCGACTCGCTCGCCCGCACCGTCGAGCCGCTCCCCGCCGCCGCCGCGATCACCGACTCGACGATCGAGACCGTCGTCGACAGCTGCAAGCGCGATTCGCTGAGCGAGGACATCACCGACCGCGCTGCCATCGTGCGCGACTCGATCGCGCAGAACCTGCTCGAGACCGCGAAGCCCCCCTTCGAGCGCCTCGCGAACTCGCTCAAGGTCTCGAGCTCGCGCATCGCCGGCTGCTACGGCCGGCTTGGCCGCGTGCTCGTGATCGTCAGCGCTCGCGCCGGCAACACCGAGTGGGTCGCCGAGCGGATGGCGATCGTCGACGACACCGGCGCGGTGACGCCCCTCAAGTTCGGCGACTACCGCTTCTCCGCCCACGATGGCATCTACGCCTTCGACGCCGACCGGGACGGGGTCGACGATCTCGCGACCCGCGCGCTTCGCGAGGCAATGGGCGGGATCTCGATCATGCGGCTGGACACGGCCCGGAAGCGCCTCGACCGCCTGACCGCTGGGTTCTCGTGGGAGAGCCGGTGAACGGCAGCGGTAAGCGGTAAGCGGTAAGCGGTACGCTGTCAGCGATAAGCTGTCAGCGATAAGCTGAAAGCGTCAGGCGACAGGCGACAAGCGACAAGCAGGCAGCGAAGGGGGGACCACGCGGCGGTTCCGCGGTCCGCTAACTGCTTGCCGCTTACCGCTTACAGCCGCCCCACAGCCGCCCCACAGCCGCCCCACAGCGGTACCTGCCCGTCGCGCGTAGATCAGCAGCCAGGCTGAGTCCGGCGCGCTGGAACGGAGACTGCACGAGCCCTCTCCAGGAGCGCCCAGTGATCCGAGGAGATGAGCACATGAGAGCCAAGCGATTCAATGCGGCCGCGATCGTCGCCGCGGCAGTTATGCTGTCCCTCGCCGCGTGCGGGGAAGGGGGCGGGAGCGACTTCCTCACGCCGATCGGCGGAGGGCCGGGGTCGGGAAACGATCTCACGCCGCCGACGCTGGTGACGACGAACCCGGCGAACCTCTCGACCGGCGTCCCCACCAACGCGACGATCAGCGCGACATTCTCCGAGCCGCTCGACTCTGCCAGCGTCACCAACACGGCATTCTCGTTCGACAATGGCGTCACCGGGACGATCGTCGTGAATGGCGCGACAGTGACCATGACGCCGTCGCCCGGGCTCCCAGCGGGAACGACGGTGCGCGGAACGTTCTCGACCGCGATCCGCGACCGGGCCGGAAACGCGCTCGCCGCGCCCGTGTCATTCCAGTTCACGACCGCTCCGTAATCGCGATCACGCAGCGCGTCGCGGCGTGGTTGCCGCGACGCGCGGTCCGGCGTCGTTCACCGAGCACGCCGGCGCGCCGGCTGGTGACGAACGGCTGAGACGGTGACGCGATGTCCGGTATCGTTGTGCGGGTGAAATCGGATCAGGATCGGCGCATGCCGCGCGGAGCTTCCACGCTCCTCGTCGTGGTCGCGCTCCTTTCGACGGCGTGCAGGTACGGAAGCGCACCCGCACCAACGCCCGCGTCACCAGCGCGTCGCGTCGTCCTCCCGGCCGGCGTCACCCCGGACGACTACAAGTACATCCGCGAGCGTCACCTCATCATCCCCGTCGCCAACGCGACGCTCGCCCGCATCCCCGACAGCTTCGAGGACGCGCGCGACGGACAGCGCCGCCATCACGCCGTCGACATCATGGCGCCGCGCGGTACCCCCGTCCTCGCCGCCGACGACGGACACGTCCTCAAGCTCCGGAAGGGGGGCGCGGGAGGGATCACGATCTACGCGGTCGATCCGAAATCGCGCTTCGTCTACTACTACGCGCACCTCGACCGCTACCGCAAAGGGATCGCCGAGGGCGAGTCGCTCGAGAAGGGGGACACGATCGGCTTCGTCGGGACCTCGGGCAACGCGCCCCCCGACACCCCGCACCTCCACTTCCAGGTCATGCGCATGCCGGAGGACGGGAAGTGGTGGACCGGAATCCCCGTCAATCCCTGGCCACTGTTTGTCGAGTAGCTTTCGCTCCATGAGCGAAGACAACCGACGACCCCCGAAGATCAGCGGCAAGGAGCGCGCGGCGCTCCGCGGCGAGGCACACCACCTCACCCCCCTCGTCCACCTCGGCAAGGAAGGGCTTACGCCCGCGGTGATCGCGACGCTCGACGACGCCCTTCGAACGCACGAGCTCGTGAAAGTCGCGCTCACGAAGAACGCCGCCATCGACCCGAAAGACGCCGCCCGCCAGCTCGCCGACGCGACGGACTCTGACGTGGTCCAGGTGATCGGGCGGACGCTCACGGTGTACCGACACAACCCGGAGCTGACGCAGAAAAAGGGCGAGTTGCCGCCTTGGCGTTAGGCAGCCTGTTTCGCCCCGGTCAGCGGCTTCGCTGGGGTCGGACGAGTGAATCAGATTCGAGAAGGAGCGGGGTGGCGGGTTGGCGAAATTACAGATCGGAGAAGCAGCGGGTTGGCGGGTTGGCGAAACTGAGGCGCGTCGAGGGAAACCGCCCAGCCAAAGGAATCAGGACTGCGTGAGCCGCGTCGCTCGTCAGTCTCGCCACCCCGCCTCACATCACTTTCACTCCTCCCGAACCACCTTCGCCAACCCGCCAACCCGCTTCTTCCCTCTTCGCGGTCTCAACAGCGGCACACCGACAGCGGAACCCCGACTGCGGCCCGATAGCCAACCGCCCGCAACCCGCATAAATTCCTCCGTCTCTCGTCCGTCTCCACCCCGCGAGTCCAATGCCCTACGTCATCACTGAAGCCTGCGCCAACACGAAGGACCGAGCATGCGTCGACGTCTGCCCGGTCGATTGCATCTACGAGGGTCCGGAGCAGCTCTACATCAATCCGGACGAGTGCATCGACTGCGGCGCCTGTGAGCCCGAGTGCCCGGTGACGGCGATCTTCCCCGAGGAAGACGTCCCGCAGCAGATGCGGCAGTTCATCCAGCTCAACCGCGACGTCTTCACCAGCCCCAATCCGCCCGGCCGGCCGCAGCGTTAGGCGACGGCGGCGCCCGGCCGCTGATGGCGCTGCGCGCCGTCACCTTCGATTACTGGGACACGCTCTACGCCGACGGTCCCGTCCTCGAGCGGGGCGTCCTCGGCTTCGCCGCGATCCGGACGCTGCTCGACACCTTCGGGCGCTCGCTCCCCGACGACGAGTTCACCGCGCTCTGCGCGGCCGCTGACGCGGAAGCCACTCGCTGGTGGCGCGACGAGCACCGGGGATACCACACGCAGGAGATCATCCGCTGGATGCTGGCCCGCGTCGACCTCGACCGGCCGGCCGACTGCGAGCACGTCGCCGCCGCCGAACGCGCGATCAACGACGCGCTGCTCACCCACCCGGCCCCGCTCGTCCCGGGCGCCGGCGACGGGCTCGCCCGACTCGGCTCCGTCTACTCGCTCGGGATCATCTCCGACACCGGCTTCGCCTCCGGCCAGGCGCAGGACCGGCTCCTCGCCCAGGACCAGCTGCTCTCGCTCTTCCGGGCCACCGTCTACTCGATGGACGTCGGCCACGCCAAGCCCCGCCCCGAGCCGTTCGCCGCCGCCCTCCGCGCGTTAGGCACCTCGCCCGCCGAGACGCTCCACGTCGGCGACAACGAGCGCACCGACATCCGAGGCGCGCTCGGTGCCGGGATGCGCGCCGTGCGCGTCGACTTCGTCCGCCAGGGAGGCCCCAGCCAGGCCGAGTTCGTGGCCCGGTCGTTCGAGGAGCTGGTCTCGTATCTGCTGGCGCAGCGTTAGGCGAACCAGGCCATACGCTGTAAGCTGAAAGCAGTCAGCGAACGGCGTTGACGGCGCGGCCGTTCCGCCGTCCGCTGCCTGCCTGCCGCTTGCAGCTTATCGCCAGTCGTTGAAGTACCGGTCCTTGAGCACGAACAGCACGACCAGCACCGCATACTGGATCAGCGTGCTCACCTCGCTCCGCCACGCTTCGCCCCAGTGATGCTCGCCGGGCTCCTTTGCCGAGGGCGGGCGGGGGAACCAGCGGGGGGTGCGCTGCTTGTACGCCAGGTACTCGGTGCCGAAGATCGTCTCGAGGACGCCTTCCTCGTAGCGCACGATCAGCGTGTACTCGATCGCGAAGATCAACGCGGCGATCGGGATGAACCAGAGCACGCCGGAGATCACGGCGAAGCCCATCCAGACGAGGAAGTTGCCGACGTAGAGCGGGTTCCTCACCCACGAGAAGATCCCGTAGGTCACCAGCCGCTGTACGTTGCGCGAGCGGCGGCGCGTCACCGTGCCCGCGGCGGCAACGCCGGCGAGGCGGATCGCTTCGCCGATCGCGATGATGATCCCGCCGATGATCCAGCCGCGCGTCGTCAGGCGCCCGGGCGCGAGCAGCGGCACGATCAGGAAGAGCACCGGCAGCCAGCCGCGATTGCGAAACAGCACGGCGCCCCAGCGCGCGGCGGTGGATTGCTCGCTGGCCGAGACGGGAGGAGTTGCGGTCACTGGAAAGGGATGCGGGTCGGGTGAGACGCGGCGGGACGTGAAGCTCGCTGGCCCGCATCGCCATTGAACGCTAACGGCTTTCGCTTCAGGCGTAAATCAGCCGGGCGAGGAACTCGCGCATCACGTGGTTCACCGCCGCGGGCCTCTCGAGGCTGCTCAGGTGACCCGCGCCTTCTATGATCTCGAGCACGCTCCCCAGTATCCGGTCGTGCATGTACCGCGAATCGCTCGGCGGCGTCGCCACGTCTTCAGCACCGCAGACGATCAGCGTCGGCACGTCGATCGTCGCCAGCGCATCGGTCGAATCGGGACGATCGCGCATCGCCTCCACCGCGTTCGCGACGCCGTCGGCCGTCGCGCGCCTGATGATCCGCTCGACCTGCTCGAGCGTTTCCGGATGGCGCGCACGCGTCGTCGCGCCGAGCAGCACCGGCGCAAGATCCTTCGCCAGCGCGCCGACGCCCTTCTCGCGCACGAACTCGATCTGCGAGGCGCGCTTCGCGCGCTCGGCGTCCGAATCGGGAGTGGCCCGCGTGTCGAACAGCATCAGCCCGCGCACGCGCTTCGGGTACCGCTTCCAGAGCGAGAGCGCGACGTAGCCGCCCATCGAGATCCCGCCGATGACCGCGCTCTCGATCGACAGCCGGTCGAGCAGCGCGACGATGTCGTCGGCGTGGCTGTCGATCGTGTGCGGCGGACCGGCGGGAGATTCGCCGAAGCCGCGCCGGTCGGGGGCGATGCAGCGGCAGTGATCGACGAACGCGCGGAGCTGCGGTGCCCAGTACGAGCGGTCGAGGGGAAAGGGATGGAGCAGCACGACCGGCATCCCGTCGCCCGATTCGTCGTGCGCGATCGTCCGCGCGCTCGCCGCCTTCAACGCATCGCTTTCGCTCATGCACGCTCCATCGCGGCCACCCCGGCCCGCGCGTCGTAGGTCAACCAGAACAATGTCGGGCCGGCGCTCTCCTCGCTCGCCGCGAGTGCCATCGCCGCGGCGAACGCCTTCGAGCTGTACGTCGTGTCGATCGCGATCCCGGCCGCACCCAGCATCCAGCGCGCCGCGTCCGCGCCGCCGCTCGTCGCTCGCCCGTACGCGCCCCCGTACTGCGAGTGGTCGACGACGACGCGCCGCGGGTCGGGGGAGGGGAGCTTCGCCCCCGTCGCCGTCTCGATGAACCGCGCGCACCGCCGCGCGATCGACAGCACGCGCCACTTGTTGGCGACGATCCGCGGCGCGACCACCGCGCACGACAGCGTCGTGTCCATCCCGGCGATCGCCAGGCCGAGCGCCAGCCCTCCGGCCGTCCCGCCGCTGCCTAACGGCACGACGATCCGCGCCGGGCGCGGCAGCCGTCCGGCCGCGACCTGCTCGGCCAGCTCGAGCGCGGCGTTGACGTGGCCCAGCGCTCCGCGCGGCGAGGTCCCGCCGGGTGGGACCCAGCGCGCGCCGCGCCGGAATGCGAGCAGCGCGGCGCGGGCGATCGCGCTGACGGTCGTCCGCGAATCGTGCGTCTCCGCTGCCGTCGCGCGAATCGCCGCGGCCACCTGGTACGCCTCGGCGTTCATCACCTGCGGCCATCGCACGATGGTGACGCGCGCGCCGAGCGCGCGGCCGTAGACCGCGGTGGCGAGGGCGTGCGTCGAGCCTCGGGCGCCGGTCGTCACGACCTCGTCGCCATGCCCGATGCCCGCGAGGAGGAACTCGAGCGAGCGCACCTTGTTCCCGCCTAACGACGTGCCGGAGCGGTCGTCGCGCTTGATCCACAGCTCCCCCGTCGCCGACGGCAGGCGCTCGACCGCCGTCGGAAACGCGCCGAGCCTGACGCGCGGCACCCAGGCCAGCGACGGATAGCGGAGGAGGAGCGGCAGGGTGAACGGGTCATTTCCACGCCCGTCGTTCATCGCGGAACTCCGGCTGCGCGCCGCTCAGCGATCGTCGTCGTCCTCGTCGTCCTCATCGTCGTCGCCGAGCACCTCGACGCGGTCGCCGACCACGTCGTGCACGTAGAGCATCTTGATCGGCACCATCGCCGCGGCGAGCAGGGGCACCGCGACCATCAGCCCGATGAACCCGAAGACCAGCGCCATCAGCGCCTGGGTGATCACCGTCAGCGCCGGCGGCAGGTCCACCCCGCCGCGCATGAGCAGGGGGATGAGCAGGTGGTTCTCGAGAAACTGGATCCCGATGTAGACCGCGCCGATGATGAGCGCCTTCTCGGGCGAGTCGAGGAATCCCATCGCGACCGCGGGCACCGCGCTCAGGATCGGGCCGACCGTCGGGATGAACTCGAACAGTCCGGCGAGCAGCCCGAGCGCGAACGCGGCCTTCACGCGAAGGATGAGGAGGGCAATCGTCGTCACCCCACCGATCACGGCCATCGCGATGAGCTGGGTGACGAGCCACTTCCTGAGGGCGACCGCCATCGCGGCGAGCACCTCGTCGGCGCGCTTCCGCGCGCGTCGCGGGAAGAGGTGCATCAACCCGCTCCGGTACATCGCCGGCTCGGCGCCGATGTAGATCGAGAGGAAGATGATGAGCAAGATCCCGCCGAACACGGCGAGCGTCGACGACAGGAAGGGGAAGAGGAACCGCGACGCCCCGCTCATCTGCGCACCGAGCTTTGCCTTCAGCGTCGACGCGGGCCCGGGCTTCTTGACGACGACCGTGTCGGCGCTCGATGAATCGCTCGAACCTGACGAAGCGACGTGTTGTGTCCTCCGACTGGCGCTATCCTGTGCTTGTGAAGCCGCTGCTTGCGCGTTACCGCCCGCGCGTGAGGAGTCGCCCGCGACCCCCGCCGAATCCGCCCCACCGCCAGCGCTCGACGAGTCCGCGTCGTCGCGGCCGAGCATCATGCCGATGAGCCCATTCTGGTGGGCGTTCACCCAGGACTCGGCCTTGTCGACCGCCTCGGGAAGCTTGGCCCGCAGCTCGCGCGACTGCTGCTTGAGCGTCGGCGCCATCCACGCGCCGAAGCCGAAGAGCAGCGCGAGGAACCCGACGACCACGAGCCCCGCGCCGACTCCGCGCGGCACCTTGAACCGCTCCAGCCGGTCGACCGCTGACGCGACCGCAAGCCCGAACAGGACGCCGAGGAAGACGACGAAGAACAGCTCGTGCGCGACCCAGAGCAGCTTGAGCGCGAGGTAGATCCCGATGATCAGCCCCGAGGCGCGGAGCACGTCCTTGCTGCGCCATCCCACCGCGCGGCTGCGCCGCTCGTGGTGGACCGGCGGTGATGCTGATGTCGGACTCGCGCCACTCGGGCCGCCGGCGCTCCCGGTGGGAGTCGAGGGCGTGGGCGCGGGCGAGCCGGTCGGGTGCATCGTCGGGTCGGTCATGGCGACGGTGGGAGCAAGGAGGGTACCGCGCTACATTACGGGCGACAAAGACATCGAGGAAGGAGTGCCCCGAGAACGCACCCCGCACGTCCCGCTCTATCTCGACACGCCAGAAGACGTCGAGAAGTTCACGCGCACGATCGCCGACACGAAGCAGCTCGCGCTCGACACCGAGGGCGCGAGCTTCCATCGCTTCGTCGACCGCGTGTACCTGCTGCAGCTCTCGACCCGCGAGCAGAGCGCGGTGATCGATCCCATCCCCACGGGCAAGCTCGAGTCGCTCGGCAAGCTCGTCGAGGATCCGAACGTCGAAGTCATCTTCCACGACGCCGATTACGACCTCCGTCTCCTCGGCCAGGATTACGGCTGGAAGACGCGCAACATCTTCGATACCAGGCTCGCCGCCCAGCTGCTCGGCTTCAAGGCGTTCGGTCTCGCCGCGCTGCTCGACAAGTACTTCGGCGTGACCCTCGACAAGAAGCACCAGCGCGCCGACTGGTCGATGCGTCCGCTCACCGCGGACATGCTCGCCTACGCGTCGCAGGACACCATGTACCTGCACGACCTGCGCGACATCCTGCACGACGAGCTGGAAAAAAAGGGCCGCCTCGGCTGGGCGAAGGAGGAGTTCGCGCGCCTCGAGAAGACGCGCTGGGAGCCCGAGGATCCAGCGTTAGGCTTCATGCGCATCAAGGGCGCGCGCGACCTCGACCGCCGCGAGCTCGCCCTCTTCCGCGAGCTGGTGCACTGGCGCGACGCGCTCGCGAAGCAGCTCGACCGCTCGACCTTCCGTGTCGTCGGGAACGAGACGCTGATGGACATCGCCCGCCAGCGTCCGTCGGATGCGAAGACGCTGATGCAGATCAAGGGGATGCCGCGCGGCATCGGCGAGCGTCACGCGAGCGAGATCCTCGAGGCGGTCGCGCGCGGCATCGCGGTCCCCGACTCCGAGCTTCCGCAGTTCCCGCGCGCCCCGCGCTGGGACAAGGACCCCGACTTCGACGCGCGGGTGAACGCGCTCCGCACCGTTCGCGACGAAGCCGCGAAGCGCCTCGAGCTCGATCCAGGCGTCCTCGGCTCCCGCGAGCGTCTCGAGGCGATCGCGCGCCGGATGCCGCAATCGGTCGACGATCTCGCCGAGATCCCGGAGCTCCGCCGCTGGCAGATCGAGGAGTTCGGCGAGGCCGCGGTGAAGGCCGTGAACTCGATCGCCTCGGCGCCGCCGGGAGCGGGGAAGCCCGCGTCCTCCGGCCGCCGGCCGCGCGGTGGACGAGGCCGGAATGGTGGCGGTGGCGGCTCGGGGGGCGGTACCGACGCGGGGGATCAGGTCGCGCTCGCACTCGATGAAGGCAGCACGCCTGACGCACCCCGCATGACGGCGGGCGACGTCGACACCTCCGGGTCGACGCTGCCTGACGCTGCGCAGTCCGGCGTCGACTCGCCGTCGGCGCCCGCGACTTCGCTGGCGTCGTCCGCCGAGCGCAGGCCGGCGACCTTGCCGCCCCGCGGGCGGCAGGGCGGCCGCGGCGGACTCGGTTCGCGCCGTGGGACGCCGCTGCCGGAGGCGGCGCCCGAGGGCGGCGCACCCGCGACACCGGGCGGCGGGAGTACCAGTGCGCCCCCTTCGCCCGGCCCCGGCTCGCCCGCCGTCAGGCCTAACGTTCCGTTGCGCAAGGGCGAGCACAAGGACGACCGCTCGCCCTACCGCGACGGCTGAGCCGCGCGGCGCACGACCATGAGCTGGCGGCTGCTGCAGCGGGTCGGCGCCGTGCTGGCGCTCGCACTCGCACTCATCGTCCTCGCCTCCGACGCGGGTGAGTACCCGGGACTCAGCCGGGCGGGACTTCGCGCGCTGTCGCGCGGAGTATTGCCGCTCGCGGTCGTCGCGGGGCTGAACCTGGCGGCGCTCGACGAGCGGCGACCGGCGCTTCATCTTGCACTCGCCGCGAACATCGTGTTCCTCGGTTGGATGCTGCGCTTCGCTCGCGCGGGCGCTCCACCATTCGTCTGGATGTCGATCGCAGTCGCGGCCCTTCTGGTCATCGCGGCGGGGATGCGCCTGTCGCGCCGGACGCGGGCGACGGGACGCGACGCCGAGTGAGACTCATTCCATGGACATCTCCCAGAACACCGCGGGCTGGCTGGCTGGCCTCTGGATCGTAGCGATCTTCGCCTTCATCGGCGGCGCGATCGCGAAGACGCGGGGCTATCCCGTCCTGCTCGGTATTGCCGTGGGGAGCACCGGCTTCGGCGGCATGCTGATGCTGACGCTCCTTCCGCTACGGGTCGCGACCAGGCCGACAGGTATTGCACCCGGCGTCGCGCCTGACGGTACACGGCCGGACGCGAGGGCGGAACCGGAGTCGCTGAATCGAACCTATGGATGGAGCATCGCGCTCCTCTGGATCGGCACCCTGCTGCTCCGGGCCCTGCTCCGCCTGACGCTGTCAGAGGGGAGGTGGAACCTCTCGATCGACGCGGCGCTGTTCATCGGCGCGTTCATCGCGACCTTCATGATCATCCGCCGCTGGCTGGCCGAGCCGCTCTCCGGCCGCCGGCGCAGATCCCGCGCGGGCTGAGGGCTCGGGGCGCGTCGCGCATTCGCATCGCACCGTCGAGTCGCGATGACGTGCGCACGCGAACGATGTCGCACGCCGCCCCGACCGGTCGTTTCCTGTCGGCATGGAGCAACCACATGCCGCGCCGTCGCTGCTGAACGACCTGACCGTCGCGATCCGGACGCTTCACTACAGCCGGCGCACCGAACAGGCGTACACCGCCTGGGTGCGTCGTTTCGTCATGTTCAACGGCCGGTGCCACCCGAGCGAGCTCGGTGCGGCCGAGGTGCGCGCGTTTCTTTCATCGCTCGCGACTCGTGAGCGCGTCAGCGCCGCGACGCAGAATCAGGCGCGGGCCGCGCTCGTGTTCCTCTACCGCGATGTGCTCCGGCTCCCGCTCGACTCGCTCGACGGCGTGGTCACGGCGAAGCGGCCGCACCGCCTCCCGTCCGTGCTGGATCGCCAGGAGGTGCATCGCGTCCTCGACGAGCTGAGTGGCGTCCCACAGCTCGTTGCCGGTCTCCTCTACGGATCCGGTCTCCGCCTGCTCGAAGCGCTTCAGCTGCGCGTGAAGGACGTCGACCGCAGCAGCCGCGAGATCGTGGTGCGCGGCGGAAAGGGTGCGAAGGACCGTGTGACCGTGTTGCCGGACATCTTGATCGAGCCTCTCATCCGGCAGCTCGCCGATGCGCGGCGTGTGCACGACGACGATCTCGCCCGTGGTGGGGGCCAGACCCGCCTCCCGCCCTCATTCGTCCGCAAGAACCCCGGTGCCGCTCGCGAGTGGAAGTGGCAGTTCGTCTTTCCCGCCGCGCGCACCTATCGCGACCGGACCGACGGGGTGATCTACCGCCATCATGTTCACGAGACCGTGATCCAGCGCGCCGTGCACGACGCCGCGCTCCGCTCCGGGATCCCGAAGCGTGTCACCTGCCACACCTTCCGTCATTCCTTCGCGACTCACCTCCTCGAGAGCGGCTACGACATCCGCACCGTCCAGGAGCTCCTCGGCCACTCCGACGTCCGCACCACGATGATCTACACCCACGTGCTCAATCGTGGCGGGCGCGGCGTGCGGAGCCCGATGGACGGGTGAGGTGTGGGAGTGGCGGGGGTGCGGGGGTGCGGGGTTCGCGGGCGAGGGCGAGCGGGGCGCGCGCGTGCGCGTGCGTTGTCGAGTCGTCCGCCGGGCGCTTCCGGAGCGCCTCCTTGAGGGCTCTTCTCTACGGGCTCGCCCGCGGCGAGCGTCCTTTACTCGCAGCCATACCGCGGCAGTCGCCCTTGAGGGTGCGTGCGAACATCAAGGATCGGAGCGGCTTGCGGCCCGGACCGAGTCCCTCATCCCCGGCGCGTTAGGTCGCGGCGATTGGTCGACAATCCATTACGCCGACGGCATATTTTCGATTACGTCGACAGCATAATGGGCGTTAGATGGCTCCGCGCATCAGGAGCAGGAAAGTGACTGGTCATCGTCGAAGAAGATGGATCTGGGTGGGCCTAGTCGTTTCGGTGCTGGCGACGCTCTACTGCTACTCGGGCGCCGTAATGAATGCGCATTTCTCGATGACCGGAACCGCCGCGCAATCAGCCGGGCACGTGGTCGCCGCCAAGATCTTCGCTGCACTCACGCTCTTCGGCATCGCCATCTCGCTGCTCTGTGTCGTCGCACTTTGGCGCACCCGGCCGCCTCGACCAGCCATCTAACGATCGCTGAAGCTGACAAGCGATCTATCGATTGCTCGCTCCGCTCGCTCTTACTTGATTCGCTTGCAGCTTAGCTCTAGGCGTTAGACCGCACGCAGCGTTCAATGAAGTATAAGAACATCAAGAGCGTCGCCCACAATATCGGCCACTCGTTCCTGAGCGATATGAATGCGCGTACCCAGGACGGGCGCTACGTCATCGTACCACGACTCCTCTTTCAAACGGCGGAGAAGGCGCGAGTCTGGCGCGTCACGATCGACCTGGCCAGTGGGGCGATCGATCCGGCCGAGGTCGCGACTGCGGAGGTGCGAGACGCGGTTGAGTATTACGCGCGCTGGCTACCGGAAATGCTCGCGAGCCAAAACGTTGAGCCGAAGGTCGTCGTCGGCGCGAAGCTGTCGATCGACTTCGATTACGCTCGGCGCCGAGAAACGCAGTACGATCCTGCGGAAACGGCTCAGGAGTTTGTGTGCACGGTGGAACTCACGGATGATCGCGGCAGCGTGCATCGCGGTCATCCAACGAACTGGTGGAGATCGTAGGCGCCCGTGCGGTCTAACGATCGCTGAAGCTGACAAAGCACCTTCAAGGATTGCTCGCTGCGCTCGCATTTATGAGACGTGCTTTGCAGCTTAGCTCTAGGCGTTAGGCCGCACACGCATCTGGAGGGTGCCTAGCCACATGAAAGTTTGCGCCGCACTTGTAGGAGTCTTGGCAAGCCTACCCGTTTACGCTCAGGCCCCAAGCAGCGGGCCCACGCGTGCACGGGAAGCCGTCAGCGCACAGGTCGCGGCGTACGGTGGCTATCCAATCGACAGCGCGGACCCACAGCCTTACCAAGCGGGCGATATTGCACTCGAACGACTGCCCGACTTCCCTCGGCCGCTCACGGTGTGGCGCGCCACGGTGCCAGTTGATCATGCCTCCCCTTGGTTGGTTGCGCTCGCGGGAGACCGGCTCCTTCGTCTCGGGGGATTCGAAAGCGTCTCGCTGCTCGAGGCCGACAGCGTTCTTGCCGCTTCAACTCCGGAGTTGAAGCGGCGCGCGCGCTTCCTAGCCAAACTCGCGGATAAGTATGGTGCCGACAGTTTGTTGTTCCCAGCGGATTCCGGACCGGGCAGGCCGATAGCCACCGCGCGCCGCTTTTGGGATGATCGAAAGCCTGCGGATTGGACCCCGGACACGTTGATCCACTTGCGGGACGGGCGCACTATAGTCTCGATCACTACGTTTTCACAAAATGCCCGATCCTTTGGTGGAGAGTGGCACGCTTTCAGGTATCAATTTGTATTTGACACGCGCCGTCGACTGATTGGGTGGTCACTCGTTGAGCAGTGGCCCGCCGCGGCCTAACGATCGCTGAAGCTGACAAAGGTTCGCTATCGATGCTCGCTGCGCTCGCAACTATTGAACAACCTTTGCAGCTTAGCTCCAGGCGTTAGGCCGCTCCCAGCATGGCATCAATGCATCACGCTTTAGCGCTCGTCCTCCTAGAGGTCATGGATAAGGAGCCGGGAATCACGGGTTTCTGGGCGAGCGCCGCCGTCCTTGGGATCCTCGGCTACCTCTTGGCGCGTCGCCGCTGGTGGTGGGCGCTCCCGATTCTGGTGCTCCTGACGGCGTCCTTCATCGGGACGTGGTCGGAGTGGACGGATCCCTTCGTCGGGCCGGCGATCGCGGTGGAAGCGGGGCGATTTTATGGCTATCATCTCATCGCCTCGACCATGCTCGCTGCCGGGGCGACCGTCGCAGGGATGGTGTGGCCGAAACGAGCGGCCTAACGATCGCTGAAGCTGATGGGCGATCTGCGGATGCTCGCTGCGCTCGCGATTATCTGACTCGCCCACAGCTTAGCTCTAGGCGTTAGAGACACCCGAGCTCCGCAGTCATTTGCTGGGAAG